>Ga0080027_10000744_pt1 | contig 13599 bp, 13 predicted proteins | sample OrgsoiDNA2013046_FD_70962 | JGI IMG/M metagenome (GOLD analysis project Ga0080027, IMG submission 70962) | Permafrost soil microbial communities from the Arctic, to analyse light accelerated degradation of dissolved organic matter (DOM) -... | ecosystem: Environmental > Terrestrial > Soil >... | reverse complement strand
AATCGATGCGGTTTCCCGACGCAGGTATCCATCATCATCAATGCTGCCGGCAATTTGTTCTGCAATACGATGCGTGCGATCGTCCAGCTTCAACATACCCAGCTGATCCTGGAGCAGCTCATAAAAACTCGTTTCCACTTTATGCGTCACGGATTGCTTGTCTTCGGCATCCGGGTAATTGTCGTCCCGCAGTCTATAATCACCCACTTCATCATCGTGGTCCTTTACATAATCACTGATATCAATATTGTCATATTCATCCTGCGTTCCTTCAGCTTCAAATTCTTCGTCTGCCGTTTCAAATTCGTCTTTTGATTCGTCCGTTAATCCGTCGTCCTTGTCTTCTTCGGCAACTTCCAGCGCAGGGTTTTCTTCCAGCTCTTCCTTTATACGTTCTTCGAGATTGGCAGTGGGTACCTGCAGCAATTTCATGAGCTGAATCTGCTGCGGAGATAATTTTTGTAGTAACTTTTGCTGTAATGATTGACTTAATGCCATCTTTCAGGGGGTTAATGCCGGAATCGCGAATTTTCAAAAAATTTGCCCGTTCCACAAAAATCGCGCCGTAAATTTACATTTTATTATGAAGAATTGGTCGCAACGATTAAAATGTTTTCTTGTTGTCTGGTTGACAATGATTTCCTGCATTTGTGCCCGGTCTCAGGATTTTAATAAAATGGGGATAAATAAGGATTTTTTGAAGCTGATCTATCCCGGCACCGAAGGTTTGAAAATGAGTGCAAATACTGATTACCGCCTGTTGAACCTGACCAGCAATGCTGTTTTTAATTATAAAAATGACGGAGCGATCATTGTCATTCCATCCAATATTTACTACACTCAATCAGGTATAATGTGTAAAGGGGAGTGGCAGCTTGAGAAAGCCACCCATATACCTTTCCGGTTCAGGCTAGGGTCGCTTGCGGATTGTAATGCGCTTGAGGGGAAACATTAGCCATGACCTTTTTAATGGCTGAGGACAGCCTGGCGGCTTTTTCCTTTAATTGTTCATCAGTCCAGGATAGTCCAATGGCTGTACTGATGCAACGGCTCATAATGGCATCACTCTGACTAAAATCCTGGGTTCCGAGTTTTTTTACAGCAATGGATTGTGGAGCCGATAAACGATTCAGTGTTTTTTCAGATTTCAGGTGATCCCATTTTCTGATATAGTGCCAATTATGTTCAAACCAGTAAAAATTTCCGCCATAAATCTGCTGTGCTTTCATTTCACTAATCACTGTTTCCGTCAATTCGCGCGATGGTAAAAACCAGCTTAAAAAAGTATGGCTGTCACCTGCAGGGTCGGGGATGGTTCTGAATTTTACTCCCGGAATTTTTGCCAATTCGGATTGTAAATATTGATGATTTTTTTTCTGGATGGAAAGAAAAGTATCCAGTTTTCGGATTTGTGCAAGACCTACAGCTGCATGCAATTCGGATATCCTGTAATTGTATCCGATAAAAGGATGCAGCTCCGCACCACGGTCATTACCAATATGATCATGACCATGATCCGTAAATCCATCACAGTTCGTATAAGTTGTTTTATTATTTGTAAGCACTGCACCACCTTCAGCACAGGTTACGGTTTTGACAAAATCAAATGAAAGAGTTCCTGCATCACCGATCGTTCCTAAAAATTTTCCTTTGTAAGATGCACCGATACTCTGACATGCATCTTCCAGTAATAATAACTTATGATCGCGGCAAATCTTTTGAATTTTATCCAGATCAGCCATGCTGCCACACATATGCACCGGCATGATACATTTTGTTGCAGGCGTCAGCGCCTTTAGCAGGGCATTCGGATCCATGGTGAGGGAATCATCCACATCCACAAGTATGGGCACTGCACCTACACTGAGCACGGCTTCAAAACTGGCAACGAAAGTAAATGAGGGCATGATCACTTCATCTCCTGCTCCAACACCTAATGCAGTAAGTGCTGTTGAGAGCGCAGAAGTGCCGCTGGACGTGAGTTGTGCGTATCCGCAATGGAAGCGTGAACAGATCTCCTGCTCCAATTCACGGGATTTCCATATACCTTTACGGGGTCCGTCGAAACCATACCGCATCAGGATTCCTGTGGATAAAACATCGTTTACTTCCTTTTTTTCCTCTTCACCAAAAAATTCAAATCCAGGCATGATTCAGTTTGATTTTGGATATAAATTGATTATGGGTACAAAGTTAAAATCTTTTATACTTTCTGCAGGATTAATTGCTTTGGTATCCACCGGCTTCGGACATTTAATTACTACTCAGATTTCAACAAAGGATTCTCTCGGAGGTAAATGGTATTTACAAAGTTCAGGCACTGATACATCCTTCCGGCATATTCCTGAATTACAATTTGATATTCAAAAAAGACATTTTACCGGCAGCACAGGATGCAATCGAATATCCGGCAATTTCCATTTCTCCGGGGATTCTCTGTATTTTAATGAAAATATGATTACAACCAGGATGTTCTGTGAAGGAGTGGATGAACAAGGTTTTCTGAAGAAACTCATAAGTATAACCAACTATACTTTTAAAAAGGGCCGGCTTATCCTTCTCTCCAAAGGATCAAAAGTATTCATCTGGAGCCGGAAGCCGGCTACATTGAAAACTCCCTGAAAATACCCAGGTTAAAACTTGTTCCGGCTAATTAATACAGAGGTTCTGCCACCGGCAGTTCGTAAATTGCAAGCATGCACGACTACATTAATGGTTTGAATGATGCCCAGAAAGAAGCTGTTCTGCATATAAACGGCCCTTTGATGATTGTGGCGGGGGCTGGCAGCGGAAAAACAAAGGTATTGACTACCCGGATCGCCCATCTGATGGCCACCGGGGTGGATGCTTTTAATATCCTTGCACTCACTTTTACCAACAAAGCTGCCCGGGAAATGAAGGAAAGAGTAGAAAGGATCCTGGGCAATAATGAGGCAAGAAACCTATATATTGGTACATTTCACAGTGTTTTTGCCCGGATTTTGCGTGCAGAAGCCCCAAAACTGGGTTTTCCTCACCATTTCACAATCTATGATACGGACGATGCGAAGAGTGTTGTGAAGACCGTAATAAACGAATTAAATCTCGACGACAAGCATTATAAACCCAATATTGTTTACAACCGTATTTCACAGGCAAAGAATGGATTGGTGTCACCGGCAGCCTATGCTACGGATTATTATATTCAACAGGAAGATGCGCGCAGTAACCGGCCGGCCATCGCCCAGATCTACGAATCCTACACCAAACGCTGTTTTAAGAACGGTTCGATGGACTTTGATGACCTGCTCATGAAGTTTTATGAACTGTTGAAGTTTTTCCCTGAAAGCCTGCATAAATACCAGCACAAGTTTAAATATATCCTGATCGATGAGTTCCAGGATACCAACCCCGCCCAGTATGAGATTATCAAATTACTGGGCGCTGTTTACGAAAACGTATGTGTTGTAGGCGACGACGCGCAGAGCATTTATAGCTTCCGGGGAGCGACCATTGAAAATATCCTGCAGTTCCAAAAAGATTATGACGATGTAAAAGTGGTAAAACTTGAACAGAATTACCGAAGTACGCAAAGCATACTTAGCGCGGCCAACGAAGTCATCAAACGTAACAAGGGTCAGATTCCAAAAAACCTCTGGACAGAAAACATTGAAGGCGAAAAAATCAAACTCGTTCGAACGATGACGGACAATGACGAAGGGAAATTTGTTGCTGATACCATTCAGGAACAAAAGCTCCGGAATCATTTTAATAACCGTGACTTCGCCATCTTATACCGGACCAATTCCCAAAGCCGTGCATTTGAAGAAAGCCTGCGACGAATGAACATACCCTATACGATTTATGGGGGTATCAGCTTCTATCAACGCAAGGAGGTGAAAGATTTTATTTCTTATCTCCGCGTAATCGTAAATCCCAATGACGAAGAATCCTTAAAGCGGATTATCAATTTTCCTGCACGCGGCATCGGAAAGACAACCATCGATAAGACCATACTCGTGGCCAATGAAAAAAATATTTCCATGTGGGATGTGTTGTGTAATGCATCCGGAATGGGCTACAAAGCGGGTACGCTGGAAGCCATTGAGCAATTTGTTATTCTGATTAAAAGTTGTGCAAGTATGCTTGCAACAAAGACCGCATATGAAGTGGCCATTCATGTTGGTAAGCAAACCAATATCGTTAAAGAACTTTTCAATGATAAAACCACGGAGGGCCTTGCCCGTTATGAAAATGTACAGGAGCTTTTAAATAGTATTAAAGAGTGGGTGGATAATCAACAGAATCTGGCCCTGATCGATGAAGACGGTATCCTCATGGATAATGTAAATACACAGGAAACCCAAAAAGGACAGGCCGGATTGTCAGGATACCTGCAGCAGATTACTTTACTCACGGATACAGACCAGAAGGATCCGGATGCAGATACTGTAAAAATGATGACCATTCATGCTGCGAAAGGACTCGAATTCAGTTGTGTATTTGCTGCAGGCCTGGAAGAATCCTTATTTCCAAATGCCATGTCCATCAATACAAGGGAAGAACTGGAAGAAGAAAGGCGGTTGTTCTATGTCGTTATAACCCGGGCTAAACATAAACTCTGGATTACTTATGCCAATAGCCGGTATAGATTTGGGTCTGTCATTCAAAATGATCCCAGCCGTTTCATAGAAGAGATCCCGGAAGGGCAACTGGATAGAAGTTATGCGGGAGGTGGAGTAAAAAACCAAATTAACGACTGGTCGGCCAGAACTGCATACGACCGCATCAACCGTGGTTACAAATCATCAGAAGATACGGGAACAAAAAGTCGCGAAGCTTCAAAACCAACTTATATATCCAGTTCGGCGAAAAACCCGGCAGTGATACATATTCCATCTTTGGATTTTGCCCCAAGCGATACCAGCAATCTCGCCATGGGCGATCAGGTGGAACATCAGAAATTCGGTTTTGGTGTGGTAACTAAATTGGAAGGTTCAGCACATAATCCGATTGCCACAGTGAACTTTAAATTGGGTGGGGAGAAAAAAATAATGTTGAATTACGCTAAACTCAGAATCATTAAGGAGTAGTCAATTTTATTTTAGTTTAATTACCTGGGCAACTGTTTTCTTTTCACTACCAGAAAATATTTTCTTGCCTGAAATCACTACGGGCCTTTTTAAAAATGTATATTCCTGAAGTATCAGTGTCCGATAATCCTTTTCGGTCAGCAGTTTATCTTTCAGGCCCATGGCTTTATATTTTAATGAACGCCGGCTGAACATGGCTTCATAACTTCCCAGCATTTCCTTTAACTGATCAAGCTGCTCAGGCGTTATCTTATCTACTTTAATATTCTGATATGCGTATCCCTTTTTTATCAGATCAGCATCTTTCAAAATTCGCTGACAGGTTGTACAGGTAGAAACACAATAGACTTTTTTCATGATGGGTGGGTTCAGTTTAAGAGTAATTTTCTAAATTCCAGCGAATCGCCATTGAAAACATCGAAATCGACAATTGTATAAATTCCGCTTACCCTGCCTTTTTCATTATGCTGCCAAAAACTCCAGGGGCGGTAGATTCGGGGTTGCATGGGCTGAAGATAATGTGCTGCCCATAATAGATAACCATCAAAATCTTCCTTCAGGTAATGCTGATAGAAATCGACGTTTGTATAAATAATAGGCGGTGTGCCATAATATGCCTGAACGGTTTGCAACCAGTCTTTGGCACGCTGTCTTAATTTCTCCGGAGCTACACCATAAGCCTGTTCAATATCCAATACCGGAGGGAGATCTCCCGGTAACAGGGTTACTGAATTAATAAAATTTTCGGCCTGTGCCTTTCCACTTTTCGTCGGAAGAAAATAATGATAGGCACCACGGACCAGTCCGGCAGCCTTTATTTTTTTCCAGTTTCTACCGAACATCACATCTTCATTTCCCAGCCCTTCCGTTGCTTTCACAAATGCAAAGCTGATATGCACGTCTGCCACCCGCATATCTTTTACCTGTTGCCAGTTTATCACATCCTGGTATTTGGAAACGTCTATGCCATGAATGGAGTAATTCACTGGGATCTTAATGCCGAATTCACGATACTCAATGAAAGTGGTTCTTTTTTCCGAAATCCATTGGTAAAGCATCACAATCAGCATGACGATGATTGAGGTGCTAAAAATCAATATAATAATTTTCCAGATCCTGCTCTTCTTTTTAGCCATCACATGAGTAAACGAATGCAAATATAATCCCCCTGAAGACGAAATAAATATACCCGGTTCCCGCTTTCCCTTTTTAAATCTAATTTTGCAATGGATATGGCCAATATTAACCTGAATGATTTATTTAACCTGTTTTCCAAACTAAGCCTGCGCCGTGCATGGAATGGTCTCCGTGTATTATCCAGTTATTATTTGACGAAGTGGACAAACAGACCCATTCAATGGGGGGTTCCGGTATCGATAGCCTTTGAACCCACAACAAGTTGTAATCTGCGTTGTCCTGAATGCCCCAGCGGACTTCGGGCGTTTACCCGTCCGAAAGGTATGCTGGAAATAAATTTCTTCCGGAATATGATCGATCAGCTTGCTCCGGAACTCCTTTATCTTACCTTTTATTTTCAGGGTGAACCTTATCTGAATCCCGAATTTCTGGACATGGTGAAATACGCCACATCAAAAAAAATATATACGACCACTTCTACCAATGCACATTATCTGAATGATGAAAATGCAAGGCGCACGGTGGAAAGCGGACTCGACAGATTAATTATTTCCCTGGACGGAACAACACAGGAAGTATATAGTCAATATAGAATTGGCGGCGACCTTGATAAGGTATTGGCAGGGGCCGCGAATATTGTAAAATGGAAAACAAAACTGAAAAGTAAAACACCTTATGTTTTTTTTCAGTTCCTGGTTGTACGGCCCAACGAACACCAGCTCGAAGATGCCAAGCAGCTTGCAAAGAAAACCGGCGTGGATGGAATCCGCTATAAGACGGCTCAGATCTACGATTATGAAAAAGACCCGAACAAACTCATTCCCCAACATTCCCGCCTTACCCGGTATAAAGGAAAAACGGATGGAAGCTATGAGACGAAAAATAAATTGAAAAATCATTGCTGGCGATTATGGCATTCGCCGGTGATTACCTGGGACGGACTTGTTGTACCCTGTTGTTTTGACAAGGATGCGAAACACCGTATGGGCGATTTAAAGAATACCCCCTTTAAGGAAATTTGGAAGCAGCCTGAATACATGAATTTTAGAAAGAAGATTTTGAAAGGGAGATCAGAAATAGATATATGCGCCAATTGCAGTGAGGGAGTAAAAGTGTGGGGAAACGAGTGAAGAGTTGTATAAAATAATTTTGATTTAAACAACCTTATGACTTTAGAAACAGACATCAATCAACATGTATTCAGAACGGAATATCAAAAATCAATGATCAATCTCATTTATACGTATAACTGGATGAATGAAAGGATCAGTAAACGTTTCGATGAATTTGACATAACCCAGCAGCAATTTAATATCCTCCGCATCCTGCGCGGTGCAGGCCAGCCATTGTCAACGCTTCAGATCAGGCAAAGGATGTTAGACAGAATGAGCGACACCAGCAGAATAGTTGACCGCCTTATAAAAAAAGGCGTGGTTAAAAAATCGGTTTGTCGCGAAGACCGAAGGCTGGTGGATGTGCTGTTAACAGACAAGGGGAAAAAATTATTATCCGTTATGGATGGATTGAATGACGAAATGGATTCGGTATTTAAACAGATTAGTGTGGAAGAAGCAAAACAGTTAAATAGCCTTCTCGATAAAATCAGAACAATAGAAATTGATGCATCAGATGATATTCAGAATCACCGGTAAGCATACTATGAAAAGAATTCTTTTTTTCTGCCAGATGTTTTTTTCGCTCTTTGTTTTCTCCCAACCTAAATATGAATTCAGGGCTGTCTGGGTAGCAACGGTAGATAATATTGACTGGCCCAGCCGCGGTAATTATAATACGGCCGATCAAAAAGCTGAATTCATAAGGCAGCTGGACATGCACCAGCGAAATGGAATGAATGCCGTAATTGTTCAGGTAAGACCGGCCTGTGATGCATTTTTCCCATCTGCTCTTGAACCATGGAGCGAATGGCTCACAGGCCAGCAGGGCAGGCCACCTGTTCCTTTTTATGATCCTTTGGCGTTTATGATCGAAGAAACGCATAAACGTGGTATGGAATTTCATGCATGGTGCAATCCATACCGCGCAGTTTTTCAGGTAGCCCGGACTTATAAAGAACTTGTAAAAGGAAATCATAAGCATAAACATTATAAGACTATCCATGTAAAAGGATCTTCTATTTCCGCGAATCAGGTAAGTCGTAAACATCCGGACTGGATACTGACCTATGGTGAAACCAGGTACCTGGACCCTGGCAATAAGGAAGTGCAGGCCTATGTAACTTCAGTGATCCGTGACATGCTTAGCCGTTATGAAATTGACGCCATCCATTTCGATGATTATTTTTATCCTTACCGTATAGGCGGTCTAGAATTCCCGGATAATGCCTCCTACCTGAAAAATGGAAACGGACTGGATAAAGAAACCTGGAGAAGGAGCAATGTGGATTCTATTATCGTGATGCTTGGCCACGCAATTAAAGAAACAAGAAAGACCTGCAAGTTTGGAATCAGTCCCTTTGGTGTCTGGAGAAACCGTTCACAGGATTCCCTGGGCAGTGATACGCATGCAGGACAAACCAACTACGATGATTTGTATGCGGATATTCTGCTTTGGTTGAAAAATGGCTGGATTGATTATGCGGCTCCGCAATTATATTGGGAATTTGAACATGCCCATGCGCCATTCGGTGTTTTGCTGGATTGGTGGAGCAGTCACCATTTTGATCGTCCCTGTTATATCGGCCTTGGAATATACCGTGCAGGGTCCAATCCATACTGGAAAGATCCAAATCAATTACCCAGGCAGATCCGCGCCATCCGAAATTTCCCTGGTATCGGCGGAGAGATATATTTCAGCAGCACGTCGTTTTATAAAAATGCCAATGGATGGAATGATTCGCTCCGCGAAAATTTATACAATTATCCGGCCCTGATTGCACCGATGCATTGGATTGACAGTATCCGGCCATCCATTCCCGTTATACAAATTAACGCACACAATGACTCCCTGATTTTTCATTTATCGAAAGGCAATACGATAGATACTCTCAAAGGATTTGCAGTATATAAAGCGGAAGGGTCGTTCAATATCGATTCAGCCTGTGTTTTCAGATTTATTCCAAATGGACAGCAGGCACAATGTATTTTGAGCCTGGCTGAGATGCAAAATCAAAATAAAGGAAGATATTTTGTAACGGCCATTAGCAGAACAAATAATGAAAGTGACCCCGTATTGATGTATCCGCTTGCATCAAATGGTTCTCAATAATCATTGTTAATTATTCGTTGTTCCTTATTCACCCTGCGGGTTGTTATTCTTCTGCAAATTTGCGCTAACAAACAGCAAATAAAAAAGGCCTAAATTTGAAATCCACTAATTACTCCCGGTTGCTATGGCGTTAATTGATGTACAATTACCCAATTCATTGGCTCGGGCACTTCGTTTGCCAAAAAAATCACCGCGGCGTCAGCAATTGAAGGTGCTAAGAAAATTGTTGAAAAAAGCAAGATTTACCGAATTCGGACAACAATATCAATTTGACCGGATCATGTTAAGCAAAAACCTGGTTAAAAGCTTTAAAGAAAATGTCCCGGTTTTTGATTACAGTAAAATTCATAAGGAATGGTGGTATAAAACACTGGAGGGAAGACCGGACATCTGCTGGCCGGGTAAAATAAAATATTATGCACTGAGTTCCGGAACTTCAGAAGCAGCAAGTAAATATATACCCGTTACCAATGACCTTTTAAGAGGAAATAGAATCGTGATGGTACGTCAATTGCTGAGTCTTAGAAATTATCAGGATATCAATTTAAAAAGTATTGGTAAGGGATGGCTGATGGTTGGCGGAAGTACGGATCTGCAAAAAGGTCCGGGCTATTATGAGGGCGACCTGAGCGGCATTTCAGCCAGAAAAGTACCTTTCTGGTTCAGTCCTTTTTATAAACCGGGAAAAAAAATAGCAAAAACCCGGGACTGGAATCGTAAGCTGGAAGAAATCGTTGAGCAGGCCCCCGGCTGGGATATCGGATTTATTGTTGGGGTACCTGCCTGGATACAGATTTGCATAGAGAAAATTATTGAGCGCTATAAGTTAAAAAACATTCATGATATCTGGCCCAATCTGGGGTTTTTTGTGCATGGCGGTGTTTCCTTTGAGCCCTATAAAATGGGTTTTGAGAAATTGCTTGGTAAACCTATAACCTATATTGAGACCTATCTGGCGTCTGAAGGATTTATTGCATACCAGGACCGTCAGGATGAAAGAGGATTACGATTGGTAACCTATCAGCATTTATTTTTTGAATTTGTCCCATTTGACAGTAATAATTTTGACAGTGAAGGAAATATTATTTCAAATCCAGAGGCGCTGGAAATACACCAGGTGGAAGAAGGGAAAGACTATGCCATTCTGATCAGTACTTCCGCGGGTGCCTGGCGATACCTGATCGGAGATACGATAAGGTTTACTGATAAAGAAAAAAGTGAAATTATCATTACCGGAAGAACCAAACATTATCTGAGTCTGGTGGGAGAACACCTGAGTGTAGACAATATGAATCAGGCTATACAATATACCAGTGAAGAACTCAATATTTCCATTCCGGAATTTACTGTTGCCGGTGTACCTCATGGGTTATTCTTCGCACATCAATGGTATATTGCCTGTGATACGGGTATCAATCCTGTCGTTCTCCGCGATAAGCTGGATGAAAATCTGAAACGGCTTAATGATGACTACGCAGTGGAAAGAAAAAGCGCACTAAAAGATATCATGGTCACGGTATTACCGTCAGAAACTTTCATGAATTTTATGAGGTCTACAGGTAAGGAAGGAGGGCAGCATAAATTTCCACGCGTGCTCAAAGGGAAACTATTAAGTGACTGGCAAAATTTTATAACGCATGGTTGAAGCTATATTAAAGGGACTGGCGCTCGGAGTAGTACTTGCGTTATCTGTCGGCCCAATTATTTTCACAATTATCAAACAAAGCATTACGGTCGGTCATAAAGGCGGATTCAGTTTTGTAGCTGGCGTTTGGCTAAGTGATATTATACTTGTTGTACTGAGCAATGTATTTACTGAATGGGTAGCCATGCTGCTCGAGTATAAGAAAATGATTGCCTATTGTGGAAGCAGTTTCCTGATCGCCATGGGAATTTATTTTATCTTCTTCAAAAAGGTACATTTAAAATCTACGTCCGGTGAACACGCAGATCACCTGAGTATCCGGGATATGTTTAAGATTTTTGCTTCCGGTTTTATCATTAACACTTTGAATCCCGGAGTATTGATTTTCTGGTTGGGAAATGCTACAGTTCTCGCATTGACACATACGTTTCAGCAGAGAATAATTATTTTCGCTGTTTGCCTGCTGGTGAATATGGGCGCAGATGTTGGAAAGGTGATGATGGCGGGAAATTTACGTAACCGGCTTACAGTACATAATCTCTCCATCATCAATAAAATATCCGGAATCATACTTGTTGGATTCGGCATGGCCTTGCTTTATGGTGTGATCTTTCTGGCGCGTCGGATACATTAAGAAATCAAAGCCTTATTTTTAGGTATGAAGAAAATCGTTTTAGCGTTATTGTTCCTGATTCCACTGATCAGCAAATCGCAAACGGATGTATTGATCCTTCAAAAAAACTCAAGAAATATTAAAACATACGCTACAGGTCAAACCATTGTATTTCAAACAATATATGATCAGTGGCTGGGTGGCACCATCACAGCCCTGCGTAACGATAGTATTTTTTTGAATGGTATTCCTTTTCATGTAAACGAGATTATGACCGTGCGACAGGAATCTTCGAAATGGAATTATTCAAGTTTGGGAACTGGTTTGATCGTGGCTGGAGCTGGTGTACTAATACTCAATGTAGTGAATGGATTATATACCAATGAAAAAGCCGGCTCCTGGGTTACAGCAACAGGATGGATTACTGCCGGGGTATTAATCATCTCCGGAATTTTACTGCGACGGGCAAGATATAAGGATTATCCGATCGGGAAAAAATATGGGTTGCATTACCTGAATATGCATGTAGATCATCAAGAACCTGCAAAGACATCTGATGCCCATTAAAACGAAAGGAATTGTTCCACGTACATGGCGATGGATCAAGCGGATCTTCCTGTTATTATTTTTATTACAATTTTTTTATATCCTGATTTTAAAATGGATAAATCCACCTGTAACCTTAACGCAGCTGGGTAGTCTGTTTCATGGTTATGGTTTGAAGAGGAATTATGTTTCCATGAATGAAATTTCTCCTTATGCCAAACTCGGTGTGATCGCATCAGAGGATCAGCTTTTTCCTGACCACGATGGATTCGATTTTAAATCCATTGAAAAAGCAATGAAGCACAATCAGAAAAGTAAATCACTGCATGGTGCCAGTACCATCTCACAGCAGGTTGCTAAAAATGTTTTTCTTTGGCAGGGCAGGAGCTGGATACGCAAGGCCATGGAGGTTTACTTTACTTTTATGATTGAAAAATTATGGGGGAAAAAAAGAATTCTTCAGATGTACCTTAATGTTAGCGAGATGGGAAAAGGTGTTTTCGGAATTGATGCCGCATCCAAATATTATTTCAACAAAAGGGCAGCGACGCTGAATCGTAATGAAGCGGCAATGATTGCGGCCTGCCTTCCGAACCCAAAAATATTTACTATCAGACCCTTATCAAAAAGAGTGGCTTCCCGGTATCCCTGGATTCTTGTACAAATGAATCATCTCCAGGATGATCCTGATATCATTAAGTTACTTCAGTAAGTGCATATGAACCGGGTTTTGCCAGGCAGCATCTGAAGTCGCAGTCTGATTTAAATGCAATGTTTAATTATTTATCATTAATTGTTCAACGGATTGAATCGCTCTCTGAAGTCTTTCATCATAGTCTCCGTGAATATCATACCAGGGGGTTGTTTGATTAACCAGCAGGTCCTTGTACATTAAGTACAGATGCTTCCGGGTTTTAGGATCAGGGTATTCACGCAACTCATCTTTTACCCAGGGCAGATCCGTATTACAGAGGAGATAACCATCATAGTGCCTGTTTACGATTTCATTCAGAATAAAAGGATGACATTGATTATAGACATATTCGCACCAGACTTTCATCACATACATATCAGTATCAATAAATAAGACCGGTGCATTCAAAGATGCAGCGATACTGTCCTCCTCATCGAGCTGGCCTTTGGCAATTGTAATCAGGTCATTATAATTATATGAGCGCCCAATTTCAATCAGGTATTTTCTTGCAAACTCAGGCACCCACATGGTATTAAAGTGCATGGCCAGCTGCTCGCAAAGCGTACTTTTTCCCGTGGATTCGGGTCCGGTGATCACTATTTTTTTAAGCTTTAGCGGCATCAATGATTTTTTTTCTCCAGGTAATATAACCCATTACAGCAAGGAT
>Ga0080027_10000743_pt1 | contig 13630 bp, 7 predicted proteins | sample OrgsoiDNA2013046_FD_70962 | JGI IMG/M metagenome (GOLD analysis project Ga0080027, IMG submission 70962) | Permafrost soil microbial communities from the Arctic, to analyse light accelerated degradation of dissolved organic matter (DOM) -... | ecosystem: Environmental > Terrestrial > Soil >... | reverse complement strand
TATCCGTCTCCAGAACGTCAATGGTACCGACGTTTTGCGCAACCAGGGAAATCCTGGCAACTGGTACAGCGTTAGCGTCACCAACAACATCATCAACAACAACGTAGCCGGTTGGGACGGAGCCGGCGTATCCATCCAGGATGCGCTCAAGGTTAGCTTCATCAACAACACGGTTGCTTCCAACGACTCGACGGCGTCTTCCGGAGTGCTCTTCAATACTCTGGGTGCGCCGATGGGCAACAATCCTCCGCCCACCACCGGTGGCGGTAACTGCGATCCGAACACCAATCCTGATTGCACGGGGAACCAGATCGTTACGTCGACCATCCAGCCCTCCGGACTGGTGTCGACACAAAATACCCCGAATCTAAATAGCCAAATCGTCGGCTCCATAACCTGCCCCTCCGGGTTCGGTTACACCGCCGACAATTGCAGGAAGTTCTCCTCTCCACGGTTGCAAAATGACCTGTTCTGGCAGAACCGTTCCTTCAACATCCAGGTCGGTAACCTTGGGACAGGGACGCTCAACCAGCAAAATCTGGTTACGCTGATTCCGGAATTGAGCCAAGGCAACGGCACTGGTGGTGGCACAACAGGTCTTTGCACTACGACTGGCCAGAACAGCACCGGCAATATCACCTACTGGGACATCGGCCTGCGTGGCGACACATCTCCGACGACGATTCACGTCCCAGGGTTGCTAGCCACCACGAATTCGATCCTGACCACCACGGCAGGCGCGAATCCGGCCTTCATCCGCCAGTACTGCAACGGTTCGCGTGTGCCACCCGAAAACGGTGGACTCGGCTACGACGTGCCTCCGGGCATCGCGGATGCCACCACACCCAACCCAGTGTTTAACCTGACTCCAGCGGCTACCGTGGACGAAGGCAACAACTGGATCAACATGGCCTTCGGTCCTCTGTCTCTGGTCGATCCGACCGGCGCCACGACTCTGGGTAACTACTCAATCACCGGAGCGTCCACGGGGGTCATCAATGCCGGTAGCAACACCGGAGCCCCGAACCATGACTTCTTCGGCACCGTGCGTCCGCTGACAGTAGCAAATCCTGCGGATATCGGCGCTGTCGAATTCACGGGAACGGTTTCTACCGCGCCGGTAGTTAGCGTCACGGGAGGACCGCTGGCGTTCGGGAACGTGGCGACTGGCACCACCAGCGCGGCACAAACCCTGACCCTGCACAACACCGGGACTGCAACCTTCACACTGACGCCACTGACCGGCTTGACGTTCTCCTCGCCCCGTTTCTCACGGTCGGGTGGAACCTGCGGAGCTACCCTGGCGGCGGCTAGCACTTGCACCATCAACGTGGTGTTCGCGCCAACGGCTACCGGATTGGTGAACGCCACCCTAACCATCACTGGTAACGCTACGGTCACCGGTTCGCCGGTGAGCCTCAGCGGAACCGGCGTCGCGGCGGTCGCGTCTGCCACTCTGACCCCGACCACTTGGAGCCCGACGCAGACTCGTAACTGCCCGGGGACTGGTATCTTGGGGATTCTTGCTTGCTCACTCGATCCAAGCCAGGCCTTCACGCTCACCAATACGGGGACCGTGACCTTGACTGGCATTGGACACGGTACGCTAGGCGGGCTGAACTCTGGTGCCTATGCTGTCCTACCCGCGCTCTCGACTTGCGGTGCGGCCGGCGGTACACAACTGGTTGGCAATGCTACTTTGACTCCTGGCGGCACTTGCGTCATCAGGGTGCAATTCAAGCCACTCACGGCCAATCCAGCTGGTGTCAAGAATGCGACGGTCTCGGTGACGGATCTTGCCGGTACCCAAACGTCGACTCTGACCGGAACCGCGAACTAAGTCAAAGCGTAAGAACTTCGGGGCGGCCCAACCAGGCCGCCCCAAGTTTTTGCAATCAACCCTAACCATCCAATTGAGGCTTGTCATCCCGGCCAACGGCAGAGTCTGCCCTTCCTTCCCAAGTGCGGCCTGAAGTTGCGGCCTGAAGCTTTCGGCCTGAAGTGCGGCTTGAAGTTGCGGCCTGAAGTTTCGCCCTGAAGAGCCAGCTTTTGGGTGGAGCAGCGCTTCAGCGCTGCACAAAGCCGCCGTAGATGAGGGGCTTTAGCCCCTGAGGTAAAAAAAAGGCCTCGTATCAGGGCATGCCGCCACCGCTCGACCTCGCGCGCCTTCAGGCGCTGCAAGCAGCCCAAAGGTGTAGCAACTTCGTAACTAGCGCCCAAGGCTCCAAGTATTGAAGGCGTGAATGGCGAAGAGTAAGATAGTAGTTGTGAATACCAAGAATCGATTCTCACGCTCTACTGCCGTCCTGCTCGCCGGATTCTTCGCTGGCAGCCTTGTCGTCTCTGGCGCTTTTGCCCAAGCCGCGCCCGCCAGTCCTTCGACTCCAGCTCCTGCCCCTTCGGCCAGACCACGCATCAAGCGCACGTCCCCCTATAGCTCCGCCACCGGGATTTCCGACCACGCCAAGGACTACTATCAGATCAACTGGGGTGTCGATAACTTCAGCGCCAAGCTACTCGAGTCCGGCCAGTTGGTCCGCTTCAGCTATCGCGTCATCGATCCCAAAAAGGCCAAAGTTCTCAACGACAAGAAAGCCCATCCCGTCCTCATGGACCAGAAGGCTCATGCCCAACTGGTCGTCCCCGAATTGGAGAAAGTAGGCCAGCTCCGCCAGAGTTCCACTCCCGAAGCCGGAAGAACCTACTGGATGGCGTTCTCCAACCGGGGCAGAGTTGTAAAGCCTGGCGACCGCATTAGCGTCGTCATCGGAAGATTTCGAGTCGACGAGCTGGCGGTTCAGTAGCAGGAGACTCAAACTGCCCTCCCCCACCCAAAGCTCCACCCACGGGATCGATGCTTCGAACAACAAAGGGTTCGAAAAAGACGTCAAACCGCGGTTGCCCAAGCGGCCTGGCGCACGGAGTCGATTTCTAGCTGATCCATCCCTCGCATTCCCCAGAGGGTCCTTTCAAGGAGATTATTGATGTCGAAGAAAACCGAATTCGCTGCCCTGACTTATGTTGGTCTGTTCCTCGCTCTCGCCGTCTCTTGCGCCTCGGGCTCCGATACCGGCGCGGGCCTTTCCGCCCCCGCCATCGTCGACAAGAACATCGCCGCTCGCGGCGGCCTCCAGTCCTGGCGTGCCGTCCAGACCCTTTCCATGTCCGGAAAAATGGATGCGGGTGGCAACAACCGTCCCGCCCTCCAGATGCCTGCCCCGGCTGGCAAACGCTCCGTCGCCATGCCCCCTCCGCGTCCCGCCGAGCAAGTCCAGCTTCCTTTTGTGATGGATCTGCAACGCGCACGCAAATCGCGTGTCGAAATTGAGTTCCAGGGCAAGAAGGCCATCCAGGTCTACGATGGCACCAACGGCTGGAAGTTGCGCCCCTTCCTGAACCGCCACGAAGTGGAGAACTACACCCCCGAGGAAGTGAAGGCGACCGCACTCCAGGCAGACCTGGACGGTCCCCTCGTCGAGTATGCCGCCAAGGGTACTCACGTCGAACTCGAGGGTCATGAAAAAGTCCGCGATCGTGACACCTACAAACTCAAGCTCACGCTGAAGAACGGCCAAACCCAGCACATTTGGATCGACTCCAAAACCTTCCTCGAAGCCAAGATTGAGGGTTCGCCGCGCCGCCTCGATGGCAAGATGCGCGCTGTCGCCACCTATCCCAGCGACTTCCGCCCCGTTTCTGGAATCGTGATGCCATACCTGCTCGAAACCATAGCCGACGGCACTAGGCAGTCCGAAAAAATCCAGATCGACTCCATCGCCGTCAATCCTAAGTTTGACGAAACGACCTTTACTAAACCCAACTAAACAAAGGTCTTATTGTAAGAGGAGCCGGCCCCGGCTCCTCTCCTACTTTCTCCACTTTTTTGCCGAAAATGTGCTAATCTTGTGCTTAAGTGGGCACCCGGGACTCCTCGGCGTGCCTCCAGGTTGTTAGGTGAATCCCCCTCATCACGCGTGCAAGTCGGCCCGGCTTAAGGCCTTTCCGGCCACGCGAACGGTAGCAGACGGCAGGCTCTGGCGGCATCGCAATTGCTAGCTGGTGTGTCGTGGGGGAATGATCATGACGTCGGGGAATATGAGGGGACCGGCCATCGTCGGTTCTGCGCTCGCTCTTGCCTTGGCCGCCTTTGTGGCTGGCCGCTATACCGGTGGACCCTCTGTAGCCGCCCATTCGGCTTCCAAACACATCCTTTATTATGTCGATCCCATGCACCCAGCCTACCGCTCCGATAAGCCCGGGGTGGCCCCGGATTGCGGCATGGCCCTCGAGCCCGTCTATGAAGGCGAGGACCCTTCCGCCAAGCTCCAGTTGCCCGCCGGCGCCGTCTCCCTAAGCCCTCAACGCCAGCAGCTCATTGGCGCCCGCGTTGAAACCGTCGCCAAAAGTTTCGGCTCGCGCCTCATCCGCACCACCGGCCGCGTCCAAGCCGACGAGAACCACGTCTATCGCCTCATGGCCGTAACCGAAGGCCGCGTGCAATCTCTCGGCGACAACCCTCCGGGCACCCTGGTGAAGAAAGACGAAGTCCTGGCCACCTTCTACAGCAGCGAATTCCGCAATGCGGAACAAGCCTACCTCGGCTCGCTCTCCAGCCTGGACCGCCTGCGCACCGCCGGACGCGAGTCCGACGATCCCATGAAGAGCAACGACGCCAACCTCCGCATCAACGAGGAGCAGCTCCGCGCCCTCGGCATGGGCGATCCGCAAATCAAGGAACTGGGCCGCACCAAGCAGATCACCCGCGACATCGAAGTCACCTCGCCCACCGACGGCATCGTCCTCTCCCGCAGCGTTTCACGCGAGGAGCGCTTCGAAGGCCACATCGAGCTCTATCGCATCGCCGACCTCAGTAAGATCTGGATTCTCGCCGATCTTCAAGGCGAGGACGCCAGCCTCCTGCACTCCGGCGCTCGCGTTCGTGTTTCCGTCCCGGAGTTGAACAGTGTCCTCACAGCTACGGTCAGCAACGCGCCCCCGGTCTTCGATCCCATTTCCCGCACGCTGAAGCTCCGCCTCGAAGCCGGCAACCCAGGGCTCAAACTCCGCCCCGACATGTTCGTCGACATCGAGTTCGATTCCAAGGCCCCGGCAGGCATCTCGGTTCCGGCCGATGCCGTCCTCGATAGCGGTCTCCGCAAAATCGTCTACGTCGAAACCAGCGATGGCGTCTTCGAGCCCCGCGCAGTCGAAGTCGGCGAAGCCTTCGGCGGCCGTATCGCTGTCAAGAACGGCCTGAGCGAAGGCGATCGCGTCGTCACCGCCGGCAACTTCATGATCGATTCCGAGAGCCGCATGCGCACCCCAGCACCGCAAAGCGCCAAACTCCCTGCGGCACCCCAAGAAGCGGCTCCCGCTATGGCCCAAACCTCGAAAGCGAACCAAACAATGGCTGACGGCAAGCCGATGAAGGCCTCCATGCGCGAAACGATGTCGCACTCTCCCACCATCGAATCCACCGTCGACCCAGCCTGCGGCATGCCCCTCTCCGCCGCCGACGCCAAAGCCGCCAGGTATTCTGCCAGCTACAGTGGCCATAAATTCGTGTTCTGCTCCGAGAAATGCCAGAAAAAGTTCACCAGCGATCCAGCCAAATACGCCGGCGAAAAAACGCAAACCGCCTCCACCGGCCAAGCCGGCATCGGAGCCCCATAGATCTCACAAAGTTTGTCATCCCGACCAACGGGAGGGACATGCGGGTGAATTTCAGGAAGAACTTGTCATCCCGACCGAAGCAGTCGCTTCGCGAAGCGATGCGGCTGCGCAGTGGAGGGACCTGCTTTAGGTAGAGCGGGCTTAGGTCTTGAGCAACACGACACGGTAGAGCGGCGCTTCAGCGCCGCGTTAGGATCGGCAAAGAAGAGCGGCTTTCGCCGCCGAGGTAAGGGGTAAGCTTCAGTTGTAAGGTTCGTATCAGGGCACCCCTTCAGAGCCTGCCCTGAGCGCAGTCGAAGGGCGTGCCCCGAAAGGCCAGGACACATGCGCCTTTAGGCGCTGAAACTAAAGCTGGAACGAAATATGATCAATAACATCATCGACTTCTCAGCCCGCAACAAAGTCCTCGTCCTGGCCATCGTCCTGGCCGGATGTCTCTGGGGCTTCTGGTCGATGACCCATCTCCCCCTCGACGCCACACCCGACCTCAGCGAAACCCAGGTCATCATCCTCTCCCGCTGGGACCGCAGCCCCGACATCATCGAAGACCAGATCACCTACCCCATCATCACCGCCATGACCGGCGCCCCGAAAGTAAAAACAGTAAGAGGTATCTCCGACTTCGGCTTCTCCTTCGTCTACGTTATCTTCGAAGAGGGAACTGACATCTACTGGGCCCGCTCCCGCACGATGGAATACTTATCGGGCGTCCGCGAACGCCTCCCCGAAGGCGCAAAAACCGAAATCGGCCCCGACGCCACCGGCCTCGGCTGGGTGTTCCAATACGTTCTCAAAGACGATTCCGGCAAACACAGCCTAGCCGAACTCCGTTCCTATCAGGACTGGTACCTCAAGTACTACCTGAAAGCTGTCCCCGGAGTTTCCGAAGTCGCAACCGTAGGCGGATTCACCCAACAATACCAGGTCAACGTCGACCCGAACCGCCTTCGCTCCTACGGCATCCCCATCTCCCGCGTAACTGAAGCCGTCCGCGGCAGTAATAACGAAACCGGCGCACGCCTCTTAGAGTTCGGTGGCGCGGAATACATGATCCGCGGCCGAGGCTACGTCCACTCCGCCAAAGATCTCGAAGACACTGTCCTCTCCTCGGAAAAAGGCACGCCCATCCGCATCAAAGACATCGGCCAGGTCCAGCTCGGCCCCGACATCCGCCGCGGCGCAGCCGACCTCGACGGCGCGGGTGAAGCCGTCTCCGGCATCGTCATCATGCGCCAAGGCTCCAACGCCTTAGACGTAATCGACCGCGTCAAAGCCCGCCTCAAGGAAATCCAGCCGGGCCTGCCGACAGGCGTCTCGGTCATGCCCGTCTACGACCGCTCGGACCTCATCCGCCGTTCCATTTCCAGCGCGCGCCTCACCGTCATCGAAGTCATCGCAACCGTCGTCCTCATCATCCTGATCTTCCTCTGGCATTTCCCCAGCGCCGCCATCCCGGTCGTCACCATCCCGGTCGCAGTCCTGCTGGCATTCATTCCGTTGCAATATGCCGGAGTCAGCATCAACATCATGTCCCTGGCAGGCATTGCTATAGCCTGCGGAGGCCTGGTCGATGCCGCCATCGTGGTTGTCGAACAAACCCACAAGAAGCTCGAACTAGCCGAGCGCTCCGGCCAACCGTTCCAATACGACGAGGTCATCCTCCAAGCCGTAAAAGAAGTTGGCGGACCAACCTTCTTCGCCCTCCTGGTCATCGGCGTAGCCTTCCTCCCCGTTCTCGTTCTCGAAGGCCCGGAAGGGAAGCTCTTCAAGCCCCTCGCCTACACCAAGAATTTCGCCATGATCGGCGCCGCCATCCTGGCCATCACGCTCGACCCCGTTCTGCGCTTGCTACTAGTCCAGCGCAAGAATCAAAGTTCAGCTTCACCCAACTGGTTCGCCCGCGCCTGGCGCTCTCTCCTTGGCGGCCGCATCCGTGCCGAAGAAGATCACCCCATCACCGGTCCCCTGATCCGCTTCTACGACCCAATCGTCCGCTGGACCCTCCGTCGCAAAGGCCAAGTCATCGCCGCCGCCGTCCTGATCGTCGTAATAACGCTCCCGCTAATGTGGAAGCTAGGCTCCGAGTTCATGCCCCCGCTCGACGAGGGCGCCATCCTCTATATGCCGACCACCATGCCCGGCATCTCCATCGCCGAGTCGCAAAAGCTCCTCCACACCACAGACGCCATCCTCAAAAGCTTCCCCGAAGTCGACCACGTCCTCGGCAAAACCGGCCGCGCTGATACTGCCACCGACCCGGCCCCGCTTTCCATGTTAGAAACGGTCGTTGTTCTGAAACCGCAGTCCGAGTGGCGGCCCAGACAGGTCTGGTATTCCTCGTGGGCTCCGTCGTTCCTAAAAGCAGTTTTGCGCCGCATCACCCCCGACCACGCCACCACCGAAGAACTAACCCAGCAAATGGACGCCGCCCTGAAAATTCCCGGCCTCTCCAACGCCTGGACCATGCCCATCCGCGGCCGCACCCAGATGCTCACCACCGGCATCCGTACCCCGGTAGGACTTAAAATCCAGGGCGCAGATTTAGCCCAAATTCAGGAAATCGGCCGCCAAATCGAATCCGATCTCCGCGCCGTCCCCGGCACCCGCAACGTCTTCGCCGAGCGTTCCAGCGACGGCTATTTCCTGGACGTAGTTTGGGATCGCGAAGCCCTCGCCCGCTACAACCTCTCGCTCGAAGCCGCCCAAAACGCCCTATCCACAGCGGTAGGCGGAGAAAACGTCAGCACAGTCATCGCCGGACAGGAGCGCTATCCCATCAACGTGCGGTACCTCCGCGATTTCCGTTCCGACCTCGACGCCCTCGGCCGCGTCCTGATTCCAGTAACCGGCGACACCCAGGTCGCCCTCTCGGAACTCGCCAAACTCAACACCCTCAACGGCCCCGCCATGATCCGCAACGAGAACGGCCTCTTGACCGGCTACGTCTACGTCGACACCGGCGACATCGCCCCAGGCACCTACGTCGACCAGGCCCGCCGCCAGCTCGACACCGAACTCCATCTCCCCGCGGGTTACAGCCTCCAATGGTCCGGCGAATACGAATCCATGCAGCGTGTCCACGACCGCCTCTTAATCGTAGTACCGCTCACCATCGCCATCATCCTGCTCCTGCTCTACGCCAACACCCAATCCTTCGTCAAAACGATGATCGTAGTCCTCGCCGTCCCGTTCTCCGCAGTAGGCGCCCTCTGGATGGTCTACGCGCTAGGCTACAACTTAAGCATCGCCGTCTGGGTCGGCGTGATCGCCCTGCTAGGCGTAGACGCCGAGACCGGCGTCTTCATGCTCCTCTACCTCGACCTGGCCTACGAAAAAGCCCGCCGCCGCTTCGGGATTCTAACGCCAGAACAACTTGAGGAAGCCATCGTCGAAGGCGCAGCCAAACGCATCCGCCCCAAATTCATGACCTTCGCCACCATGTGCTTCGGCCTCATCCCAGTCCTCTGGTCCACCGGAACCGGCAGCGAAATCATGAAGCGCGTAGCCGCCCCCATGGTCGGCGGCATCCTAACCTCCTTCGCCCTCGAACTCCTCGTCTACCCAGCCATCTATTTCGTCTGGCGCCAACGCACTCTGTCTACTCCAGACCCCGCCCCCACGGCTCCTCTCGGCACCACGACCGGACCAATCAGAATGCCGCTCTCCCTATCCCGCTAATAGCAGACACCTATAAGTTTTGTCATCCCGACCGGAGAGAGGGCTTCGCAACGCGAAGCACTCGCGGAGTGGAAAGACCTGCTTGTGCCTGGTGCCCCATGCAAGCCTTCTTTTGGCTTGCGTGGGGCTTTTGGCGCGCGAGAGCATGAGTCGCTTGAAGGCATACGCTCAGTCAACCCGCCTATAATGACCCCAACGGAGAAAGCCCATTTGCTCAAAGCACCGCTCGTCGCCGCACTACTGCTGGCGTCCGCCCCGGCCCAAGACCATCACCACACCGAACAACTAGGCACCGTCCACTTCGCCACCACCTGTAACGAACCAGCCCAATCAACCTTCGACCTCGCCACAGCCCTACTCCACTCCTTCCAATTCAGCACCGCCATCGAAGGCTTCCATGACGTTCTAAAAGAAGACCCCACCTGCTCCATCGCCTACTGGGGCATCGCCCTCAGCGACTGGAGCAACCCCTTCGCCCCAGGCGCCAAAGACCAAACCCAACTCCAGTCAGGCCGAGGGAACGCCGACCGCGGCCGAGCCCTGGCCCCAAAATCAGAACGAGAAACATCCTATCTCTCCGCCGTCGCCGAGCTCTACGCCCACTTCGAAACTACTCCCCAGCGTACCCGCCAGCTAGCCTACCGCGACGCCATGGCCAACCTCGCTGCACAATACCCCACCGACCACGAAGCCCAAATCTTCTACGCCCTCTCCATCGCCGCCTCCGAAGACCCCGCCGACAAAACCTACGCCGGACGCCTCCAAGCCGGAGCAATTCTGGAACAACTCTTCGAGCTGGAACCGTCGCACCCCGGCCTCGCCCACTACCTCATTCACACCTACGACGTCCCAGCTCTCGCCGACCGCGCCCTCGCGGCCGCCCGCCGCTACTCCGAAATCGCCCCCGACGCCCCGCACGCCCTGCATATGCCCTCCCACACCTTCACCCGAACCGGCAACTGGCAGGAGTCGATCGAAAGCAATATTGCCGCCGCCGCCGCCGCCCGCCGCCAAGGCCAGACCGCCGAAGAACTCCACGCCACCGACTACGAAATCTACGCCTGCCTGCAGCTCGGCCAGAACGAAGCCGCAAAACGCATCGTCGATTCCTTACCCGAAATCGCCCACCGCTTTGATCCAAAAGCGGTACTCAACGGCGCAGGCGGCCCCGCCACGGGATACTTCGCCCTGGCCGCCATCCCCGCCCGCTTCGCCCTCGAACGCGAAGACTGGTTACAAGCCGCCCAGCTCCCCGTCCGCAAAACCCCGTTCCCCCACACCGACGCAATCACCTGGTTCGTCCGCGGCCTCGGCTCCGCCCGCCTGGGCCACACAGCGCAAGCCAACGAATCAGCCAAGGCCCTCCGCCAAATCCAATCCCGCCTCACAAAAGCGGGCGAAGACTATTGGGCACGTCAGGTCGAAATCCAGGAGCTCGAAGTCGATGCCTGGACCCGCCTGGCAGAAGCGAAGCAGCAAGAGGCTTTGAGCCTGATGAAATCCGCGGCAGAACTAGAAGACGAAACAGAAAAAAGCGCCGTAACCCCCGGCTCCCTGGCCCCAGCCCGGGAGCTGCTCGGCGAGATGTTCCTGAAACTAAACGACCCAACCCAAGCCCTGCAACAATTCACCGCCTCACTCAAGAATGAGCCGCGCCGCCTGCGTACAATCCACGCCGCCGCCCAAGCCACCCAACAAATCGCAAACCTTAGCCCCGCTCCCAAATAATCGAGAAAATCAAGGCCCGGAAGGGTGGCCCACACAAGCCTTCCTTTGGCTTGCGTGGGGTACTTCAAGATTGCCCCCCACTCCCTAAGCGCTCGCCTTAATCCCAGCGTTATACCGGTTCACCGCCACCACCGCCCAGACCATCGAAAACACCACAGAAACTTTCCACATCCCATCCATCACCGAGCTGTGATCCAATGCCGCAAGAGGATGACTAACCGATCCGAAAGGCAACACCCCAATCACGCTCAACAACACAGGAACCCCCACCAGAAACAACAACATCGCCAGCGCCGCCTTCCTCGAGGCATAAAACAACCCCAGCGGCCCAAACAGAAAAGTCAGGATCAACGCAACAACGTAGCCCTTGCGACGAGGTCCCGAGTACCCCACAAATCCTCCGCCGCCTGCAACAGGACCCGGCGAACCGTGCGCCGGAGCGTCATACGACGGCATCGGCGGAGGCACATACGCCGGCGTCGGATTCGGTGTCACCTCATTCGGACCCGACTGCGGCCCATGCGGCCCCCACGGATAATTCCCCATAGATCCCCCAAATCGCACCCAGATTCGGATGCGTTCGCGCGAGTATACAACCTTCGGGCCATGCCGTTCACTCGTGTACCACCAGATAATGACGGTCTTATGACGATTGTTTTCCGACTTGCAGTCGCCCTGACTCTGCTCTCATTCATGCCCTTTCTCCCCCTCGCCACCGCCCAGGAACCCCTCCAGTTCAACGTCCCTTACCACTGTCCCGACGGCACCGACAAAGTCATTACCCGCTGCCAAACCAACGCCCGCGGCGGCGAAGTCTGCACCTGGCGCGACGAGAAGAACGGCCAACTCATCGTCGAGCGCTTCAATATCCGCAGCCAGATGGACGGCTGGCTCAAAATCTGCAAAGTCGACGCCAAAGCTGCCGCCCCTGCTGGCGCGCCAGCCGCGCAATCCGCCACGCCGTCCGCCACGAAGGCTGTCTTGCCAACCGGACCTCTCAACCCTCCCTATCTCAGCGGCATGCCCGCCATCGACAAGATCAAGCGCGAAATCCAGGGCAAGGACCCCACCGACACCCTCGCCCGCCAGGTCGCCGTCTTTAACGAGATGCCTCTCGTGACCCAGCGCTTTCTCATCGCCGACCGCCACCGTTACGACGCCACCCCGGACGAGCAAAGGGTCTGTGGCCAATACCTTCTGGCGGCCAAGGAATTGGAAGACGGCTACAAGAAAACGCACACCCCAGCCGAAGCTCAGGAATTCTTTCGCCTCCACGGCCGCTACGAAGAGGACTCCACGTTCTTCCGCGATATGTTCAAGCTCTTTTCCCCGGCATTCATGGACGAGTATCGCAAGGTGGACCGCTCGGCCAACGAGTGGTACCAGGCTCATCTCGAAGAAGAAAAGCGCATCGGCCAGGGGCCGACCGACGCCGAGATTGCTCAGGCCAAGGCCGCCCAGGCCAACAAGGGAAACTCCCCCTTCGTGCGCAATGATCCCGGCACGCTGGCCGCCCGCCGCTGCGTCGAACTCGGCGGCAACGACCTTGAATGCGTCGGCAAAGGTCTGAGCACCGGATTCGCGGATCTGCTCGGTATGGGAGGCCTGAGCCTCGACACCATCACCAAGTCCGCCCGCAATGGCCTGGTTATCGCCGGAGTGTACCAATCACAGAACGGAGTCTTCTTCCGGTTCGGCGACGACGAAGCCACACTGGCCAGCTGCGGCAGGCTCATCGATCTTCCGCTCCACTACACCGTCACCAGGCAAGGCGGAACGTTGCTGATCCAATTGGCCAACAGCCCCAAGCCTTTTACCGCCGCCTTAGGACCAGACGGCAACCTCACCGGCCCCGGCCCGACCGACGTCCAGGGACAAATCATCACCGGATACCGCCACTACACCGCCTACAAGCGCCGCGTCAGCGACAACACCATAGTTCAAGGCAGCCAACACGACGTAGCCGAGCCCATCTACGGGCCGAAGCTCGAGCGCTGCACCATCGGCCCCCTACACTCCACCGGCCCAGTCCCTTCCACCGATCTAATGCCCGCGCTGACCTCAGTCATGACCGGCGACAATTCCAAAGTTAAAACCACCCCAGCCGGCCCCCGCATGTCCGGCGCCTACCAGAACCCCGGCGGCCTGAAAATCCAGTTCGCCTCCGAAGCCGCCATAATCGATTGCGGCGAAGCCCACGTAGCCTCCGCCTACAACGTAACCAACGATGCCTCCGCATTACGCATCACCCTCAACAAAGCCGGCGGCCCGCTAACCCTAACCCTCCAACCCAACGGCACCCTAACCGGCCCCCCCACCACAGAGGTAGAAGGCCGCGTCGTCAGCGGATCCACCGACAACGCCATCACCTTCGCCCCCCGCCACGCCCAATGCCCAGCCACCACGCTAGCTCCCCACTAAGCCCGGCCGAATTCATGAAATAATTGCTGTCATCCCGACCGAAGCGCGTGCTTCGCGCAGCGAAGCACCCGCGTAGTGGAGGGACCCCTGCCACCACCGGGTGCCCCATGCAAGCCCTCTTTTGGCTTGC
>Ga0080027_10000741_pt1 | contig 13648 bp, 12 predicted proteins | sample OrgsoiDNA2013046_FD_70962 | JGI IMG/M metagenome (GOLD analysis project Ga0080027, IMG submission 70962) | Permafrost soil microbial communities from the Arctic, to analyse light accelerated degradation of dissolved organic matter (DOM) -... | ecosystem: Environmental > Terrestrial > Soil >... | reverse complement strand
ATGTGCAAATGTGGAGATGTGGAGATGTGGAGATTAAATAAAGCTGATTTGCGTTGCGAAAATTCAACTGCCAACCATCAACCATCAACCATCAACCGTCAACCGCCGACCTTCATCCGCCAACTGCCAACCGCCAACCGCCAACTATGATTAAAAGGTGGAAAATAAAAGAACCTGACGAAAAAAAAGTGCAATCACTTTCGGATGCACTAAAAGTCCATCCCCTGATCGGCCGCATCCTGGCGGGTCGCGGAATAGAAGACTTTTCTGCCGCAAAAGCTTATTTCCGCCCGGATATTTCACAACTGCATGATCCCTGGCTGATGAAAGACATGGACCTTGCGGTGAGGCGGATTCTTCTTTCAATTCATCAAAAAGAAAAGATACTTGTATTTGGAGACTATGATGTGGATGGAACAAGTTCTGTAGCACTGATGTACCAGCTGCTCCGCAAAATTCACGATTCCGCGTGTATCGATTTTTATATCCCGCACCGGCAACGCGAAGGATATGGCGTTTCAAAAACAGGAATTGATTTTGCTATAAAAAATAAATGTTCATTAATTATATCTGTTGACTGCGGAATAAAATCAACCGATCTCGTTCAGTATGCAAAAACAAACGGGATCGATTTCATCATTTGCGACCATCATTTACCCGACGACGTTTTACCTGCGGCTGTTGCGATCCTCAATCCAAAACAGGCGGACTGTTCATATCCGTATAAAGAACTTTGCGGTTGTGGTATAGCTTTTAAACTCATCACCGCTTTGTGCAAAACATGCTCACTTCCGGAAGAAACTTATATGATTTATCTGGACCTGGTGGCGATTGCGATTGCAGCTGATATTGTTCCCATGACGGGCGAAAACCGCACACTCTGTTTTCTTGGATTGAAAAAAATAAATAAAACCCCTAATCACGGCATCCGGGCCCTGATGACACTGAGCGGACTGACAACGCCTGTATCCATCCGAACCCTTGTCTTTACAATTGCCCCGCGTGTAAACGCTGCCGGCAGAATGGACGATGCGCGAAAAGCAGTATTGATGTTTGTTGCCGAAGAGTACGAAGAAGCGATGTTATATGCGAATTTATTACACGCCGACAATAGTGACCGCCGCATTGCAGATGCCAGTATTACAGAGGAAGCCCTTGCCCTGATTGAAGGAGATGAAATCATGCGCAACCGGAAATCAACCGTATTGTTCCAGTCACACTGGCATAAAGGTGTAGTGGGTATTGTGGCTTCCCGACTGATTGAAAAATATTACCGGCCAACCATCGTACTGACGCAGAATGGCGAATTTGTTTCCGGAAGCGCCCGCAGTGTACCTGGTTTTAATTTGTATGAGGCCCTGCATGCCTGCCGGGAATATTTAATGGGGTATGGCGGGCATTTCGCCGCTGCAGGCATGACAATGACAACAGGGAATATTGAAAGTTTCAGTAAGAAATTTGAAGAAGTGGTATCTGCCACCATCCATCCCCGTTCCCTGATTCCGGAATTGGAAGTGGATGCGATTGCCCGTTTCACGGATCTTGATTTTCAGACTTACCGGATCATAGAACAAATGGAGCCCTTCGGTCCTGATAATTACAAACCGGTTCTCATCTCACTGGGGGTAAAGGAAACCGGATCTTCCAAACTGATGAAAGAAAAACATATACGGTTATTCCTTCAGCAGGATGATCTGATATTTTCAGGCATTGCGTTTGACATGTCGGAAAAATGGCCCCTGGTCCAATCCGGTCAACTGCTGGATATCGCTTATACCCTGGATGTAAATGAATGGAACGGTGAGAGGAAAATGCAATTGAAGATAATCGATATAAGGCCCGCAGCAGGAAATGTGATGCAGGAGGGGTGATGAAGGAAGCATAGTGCGGGAAATAAAATGCGGGAACACGATGCCAGGACATGAGGACATTCGATACCCATTGTCAATCTTCGACCGTCATGAGAAGCAGCAAAGAAATAAAGGAATTTATTACAGAACTCGGGAGAAAAGATATCCGCATCCGGTCGGTCCTCCTGCAGGGTTCCCGGGCCAATCCCCTGGTCATACCAGACCGGTTTCAGGATTTTGACATCGTTTTCATTGTAGATCAGATGGATAGTTTTACAGCAGATCATGGCTGGACATCTTTGTTTGGCGACCGGATGATCTGGCAGCTGCCGGATGAAATGCAAACCGTTCAGGACACTGGAGTGCAATCTCCAGGTTTCCATTATTTGATGCTGTTTACAGACGGGGTCCGGATAGATCTGACCCTTTTTCCCGCAGAAAAAATGAAAAGTCATTTTACACGGGATAGTCTGACCGTTGTGTGGCTGGATAAAGATAGTTTGTTCACTGCAATTGATCTACCAGGCGATAAAGACTATCTGATCCGGAAGCCTGCTGAAAAGGAATTTGCCGAATGCTGCAATGAGTTCTGGTGGGTTTCCACTTACATAACCAAGGGACTTGCGCGGAAACAAATCAGTTATACGAAGGCAATGATGGAAGGACCAGTGCGTAAGATGTTTATGCGCATGATTGAATGGTATATCGGAACGGAAACAAAATTCTCCGTTTCATTCGGAATGTCAGGGAAAATGATGAAAACACATTTGGATCAAAAGGAATATAAAAAAATCCTGAAAACATATCCGGATTATAAAATTAAAAACATCCGGAAATCATTATTTCTCATGACCGACCTGTTCAGCAAATATGCCGAACAGGTCTCAGAGATCTTACATTATGACTATAACCAGGATGAATACATGATTGTAAAAGAATATCTTCACTGGCAGTCTTCTGAAAGAAAATAGCCGGCGAAAATATTTTTTATCAATGAGCTTCCAGAATGATCCGGTTCTGATCCTTCACACCGATCAGTTCAACACTTCGCTGAATAAAATTTGTCAGTTCTGTGCCTTTGAGTAATCCCTGGCTAAGCAGGGCCAGGTCGGCCAGATTATGAACCAGTTTCTGTTGTTTATCCGTATCCGTTTCGTTCAAAATATCCGGATAGATCGGATGATTGCCATTTACCGTCAACGTGACTTCATCGGGCATATTCGCATAGAATGCGCCCATGCCACCATTAAGAGCAGCCATGTCTTTCATGCGGCGCATGAATTCAGGCCTGGTTGCAACCACCGGCATCGCATCGGCGCTCAGTCCTTTTACTTCAACTGTTACGTGCAGGGATGGAATGTTAACAGAAAATAACGACTTCAATTTTTCCACATCCTCCTTATTAAGCACACTTTCTGCCGAATCCTGTTTATCTATCAGATTGTCCACCACTTCGCTGTCAACACGAGTGAAGTGAACGTTTTCCCATTTCAATTCCATCTGGTTGATAAAGCCGGCATCTACGATGGTTTCAAGTTTCACCACTTTATATTCTTTTCCCTGAGCGGCCCGGATATAACTATCCTGCTGGATGGGATTACTTGTATATATGATTACCAGCTTGCCATCTTTATTCTTTTGTAAAGTTTCCGCTGCCGTTTTATATTCTTCCAATGTATAAAAACGTGAGCCGTCAGCGTCTTCCATAATATGGAACTTATTCGCTTTCTCCAGGAATTTGTCGTCGGTCATCATACCATATTTCACAAACAGTCCAAGGCTTTCCCATTTTTCTTCGTATTCTTTTCTTTCTTTATTAAAAATTTCTTCGAGTTTGTCCGCTACTTTTTTTGTGATATGGTTATTGATCTTTTTCACATTGGGATCTCCCTGCAGGTAACTCCGGCTTACGTTTAAGGGAATATCAGGACTGTCCAGCACGCCCTGTAAAAGCATCAGGAATTCCGGTACGATATCTTTTACTTCATCCGTAACAAAAACCTGGTTGCTATAAAGCTGGATCTTGTCTTTCTGGATTTCGTAACTCTGTTTGATTTTTGGAAAATAAAGTATGCCGGTCAGGTTGAAGGGATAATCCACATTCAGGTGTATCCAGAATAAGGGAGCTTCATTAAACGGATATAGTTCTTTATAAAAATCCTGATAATCCTGGGCGGTCAGTTCACTGGGTTTCCGCATCCAGGCCGGATGAGTATTGTTGATTTGTTTGTCTTCAAAAAATACCGGGATGGGCAGGAAGCGACAGAATTTTTGAAGGATATTCCGGATCCGGACATCATCCAGAAACTCAGAAGAATCTTCTGAAATATGGAGGATGATATCTGTGCCCCTTTCTGTTTTGCCATCTTCGGCAAGCGTATATTCAGGGCTGCCATCGCATTCCCATTTGACGGCCGGGACTCCTTCCCGAAAAGATTTGGAAATTACTTCCACCTGGCTGCTCACCATAAAAGCCGAATAAAAGCCGAGACCGAATTTGCCGATAATGGCATTTTCAAGCTGGCCCTTGTATTTATTAACAAATTCTTCGGCGCCCGACAGGGCCACCTGGTTGATATACTTATCTACTTCTTCGGCCGACATGCCGACGCCTTTGTCTGAAATGGTAATGGTTTTGGCTTCCTTATCCAGTTTAACGGTAATGGACAAGTCTCCGATCTCCCCTTTTGCTTCGCCTATGGAAGAAAGGGTCTTTAATTTCTGAGAAGCATCTACCGCATTGCTAATCAGCTCTCTAAGAAAGATCTCATGGTCACTGTATAAAAATTTCTTAATGATGGGAAAGATATTCTCTGTCTGAACCCGGATACTTCCTTTTTGCATGGTCAGCTATTTTAAGCTTGCCACTCAAACGGAATGCCATGGGTGGGTGTTCTGACAGGATGACGGGTAAAAGTCTAAGCCCAAAGCCTAAAGCCCATAACCAAAGATTGATTAGCCGGAAATCGCTTTTCCCGGGAAGATTTTAATTGAAGTTCGTGAATTTTACAGTTTTAGGCTTTGGGCTTTGGGCTTTAGGCTGAAAAGCACTACTTTCGCAGCCCAATTAATTTTTTTAAACAAAATCAGGGAAATGAACAATTATGAATTGATGGTGATTTTTACCCCTGTGCTGTCTGAGGAGGACTTTAAAGCCGCCCAGAACAAGTTCACGGCCTTCGTTAAAGAAAACGGCGGCAAAGTGACGCACGACAATCCCTGGGGTCTTAAATCACTGGCGTATCCCATCCAGAAAAAAACCACTGGTTTATACTGGGTAATGGAATATAGTGCGCTATCCGACTTCAATGAGAAACTGAAAATTCAGATTCTTCGCGACGAAACCGTGTTACGTTTCATGGCTACCAAACTCGATAAATACGCCGTCGAGTACAATGCCAGAAAGAAAAGTGGTGTACAACATTATTCAGGAACAGAAAAAGCGGAAGCATAATGGCAAAGACCAACGAGATCAAGTATCTGACCGCAATCAAGACCCAGCAACGGGCCAAAAAATTCTGCCGTTTTAAAAAATACCATATCCGTTATGTGGATTATAAAGACGGTGAATTCCTGAAAAAATTTCTGAACGAACAGGGCAAAATGCTTCCGCGTCGTATTACAGGCAATTCGCTGAAATATCAGCGCAAAGTGGCTGATGCGATCAAGAAAGCAAGGCAAATGGCCATTCTGCCTTACGTGACAGATTTATTTAAGTAATACATCCCGCCAGAGGCGGGAACCAAATAAGTAAAAATGGAAATCATTTTGATTCAGGACGTGGATAACTTAGGCGCCGCCCATGAAAAGGTGAGTGTAAAAAATGGTTATGCCCGGAATTTCCTGATTCCACAAAAAAAGGCGATTGAAGCCAGTCCGTCCAACCTGAAACAGCTGGACGAGAAAATCAAGCAGCAGAAAAAGAAAGAAGAAAAACTGCTGGCCGAAGTAAATAAAGTGATCGAAGTGCTGAAGGCTTCTCCGTTGAAAATCGGTGCCAAAACCGGAACCAGCGGAAAGATTTTTGGAAGTGTTACCTCTGTTCAACTGGCCCGCGCTATCCGCGACCAGAAGGGGTATGAAATTGACCGTCGCCGTATTCATATTCTTTCAGAAGTGAAGGAACTGGGCTCTTACAAAGCAAAGGTGGATTTTGGGCATGGTAATGAAACCGAAGTTGAATTTGAAGTCACTGCGGAATAATAAACCGCGCATATCATGATGAACCTCTCCCGCCTCCGGCCGGAGAGGTTTTTTATTGGCTGCCGGGGTTCTGACCCGGGCTCCGGGGCCCCCTACAAAATTTTCAGGAATTATAAAAATTCCTATCTTTACAACAGCTCTGTTATTCGAGTTATAAGCTGTGCTGGTGCATCCTTAAGAGAGTACCTGATTTCATTGTAGCTACGAAGTGTAGAGTTGTTTTAATCATTATTAATTTTAGCACAATGAACATTTATGTAGGCAACCTCTCCTGGCAGATGACTGATGAGGATCTCAGAAATCTTTTTGAACAGCACGGGGTTGTGGGCTCCGCAAAAATCGTTAAGGATAAAGTATCTAACCGCAGCAAAGGCTTCGGTTTTGTAGAAATGGAAAACGATGCAGAAGCGCAGGCCGCCATTACGGCATTGTATGATTCTGAAGTCATGGGCCGCAAAATTATTGTAAATGAATCGCAGCCTAAACAACAGGGCAGTGGGGGTGGCGGATTCAAAAAGAGAAGCTTCGGTAACGGAGGAAGTGGTGGTGGCGGTGGCTACAAAAAAGGTGGCTTTAACCGTGGAAACAACGGTGGTGGGGGCTTTGAAAAAGACTATTGATCTTGTATTCAGATAAACCTTTTAAAAATCCTTCTTTCGAAGGATTTTTCGTTTGCGGCCATTGGGATATGGTTTATGGTAAATGGTGTATGGTGTATGGAACTTCCATTTACCATCCACCATCCACCATACACCGGCACTATTCAAGTCCGAACAACTTTACATTCAGCTGCCGGAGTGTCTGATTTTTAAATGAGGAAGGAATCAGAACGGACACGTTATGTTTGCTTCCGCCATAACTCACCATGCGCACCGGGATTTGAGAGAGACCTTCAAAAAGTTTGTTCAGCACGTCTTTGGTTTCAGCAATTTCATTACCCACGATGGAAACGATGGTTTGATCTGTTTCCACTTCCGTGGTTCCAAATGGTTCCAGTTCTCTCAATATATGGGGAAGATGATTGCCATTGTCTATCGTCACAGATACAGCTACTTCTGAAGTTGTAACCATGTCAATAGATGTTTTATATTTTTCAAAGACTTCAAATATTTTCCGCAGGAATCCATAAGCCAGCAGCATACGACTGCTCTTGATATTGATCGCGATGATACCGTCTTTGGCTGCAATCGCTTTTACGCCTGAAGTGGAAGCCGTTTTCTGAATCACCGTACCTGTTGCAGAAGGTTGCATGGTATTGAGCAGTTTCACAGGTACATTTTGTTGTTGGGTGGGCCAGATGCAGGTCGGATGCAGAATTTTAGCACCGAAATAAGCCAGTTCGGCGGCTTCATCAAAACTCAGCTGTTCGATGGGAAAAGTTTTCTTTACGATGCGTGGATCATTGTTGTGCATTCCGTCAATATCGGTCCATATTTCACAAACGGTTGCCTGAATGGCTGCCGCAACCAGAGAGGCGGTATAATCGCTTCCCCCCCGTTTCAGGTTATCCACTTCTCCTTTCGCATTGCGGCATATATAACCCTGGGTAATAAATAGTTTGTGTTCCGGATATCTGGAAAGTAATTCCCTGAGCCGGATCCGGATCTGATCCAGCTGGGGTTCATCTTCTGCATCGATGAGCATAAATTCCAGTGCGGGCAGTAAAATATGCGGTATGCCTTTTTCCTCCAGGAAAACGCTGAATAGTTTAGTGGAAAGCAATTCTCCCTGCGCCAGGATGTCTTTATTCAGGGCTTCACTAAAAGAAATGCGCAGGATAATACTTAAGAATTCAAAATGTTCCCGTATGATGAAAAGGGCCTTTTCCCGGGCTTTTTCCGTTTTCAGCAACTGTTCAATAAATGCATGATAATGACCACTTAGTTTATTGATCTGTTCAGCGGCCTTTTCCCTTTCGAAGCTGGCAGCGGACCGGCCAATTTCTACCAGTGCATTGGTCGTGCCGCTCAGGGCGCTTAAAACAACGATTTTTTTCTCCGGATCCTCCGTGATGAGTTTTGCTACCTCCTGCATACGCTCCGGTTTTCCGACCGAAGTGCCTCCGAATTTCATAACTTTCATGCGATCCGTTTTTGGGATCGCAAATATACAAACGAAAACGCCACTGTGGTATTTAACCTCAGTGGCGTTCTGATGCTCTTTTATTTTTATTTCTTAATGATCTTCTCGTTGTACAGTTTATTATTCACCATTACCTGGATCACATAGATTCCTCTTGGCAGGAATCCAAGATGATCAATCAATACACTGTTATTCCCGTTGGTTACCGTGAATGTCTTGCTGGTAATTGGTTTACCTGCGTTATCAATCACGCGTAACATCGCAGTACCTGGCTTATCAGCATATAAATTCAGGGTCACGTAATTATCTACCGGATTCGGAAATACAGAAAAGACATTCTGAGGTTGATCCAGTTTAAGCGGCACCACTTTACTGTAAGTAAATTTGCCATCCTTATCCACGATCCGTAACCTGTAATAAATAATATTACTGTTGATATTATATAACTGGTCATTGATATTGTATACATGAACCGGATTCAGCGACTCACTGGCATTCACCTGGGCCACACCCGCAAAAATGATCGCATCTGTACTTCTTTCCACTTCAAAATAGGAAGCATTGATTTCATTTGTCGTTGTCCAGGATACTTTTACATTATTGGCAGATTCATAACTCGCGCTGAAAGCCAGAATCGTAACCGGAAGAACCGTCGATTGACAGACCTGCATATTCGGAGGCAACTGGGCGAATGGAAATGTTTGTGTCAGTACACCCACTCTTCCTGAATCCGCTCCGTAATTATCTGTATTGGTTGTACCATAACTGATCCCTGAAACACCCGAAGCAACGCTGGAAGCAATATTTAATGATCCGTTGGAAAATATTACACCACCGCCGCCACCGCCACCAGGTCCATGCTGCGTCGCATTCAAACCTGCGGGATGATTATCGGAACCACTTCCACCATTTGCGATGGCAGTAATTCCTGCATGGCCACTGTTTGCATATATCAGAATACTACCACCCGCACCGCCACCACCAGATCCGTCAACGGTTACTGTATTGTTGGGCAGCGCACCTGAAGCCACTACTGTACCTGTTCCAATTATTGTAGTCGAATTTATTATCACCAATCCACCACCAGTTGCACCTCCACTGGCAACTCCACCACCGGGAGTACCAGATGAATTATTAGAAGTACCTGCACCCCCTCCGCCGCCCATAATGAGCCTTTTGGGGCTATAATATGTTATTACGGGGCCATACGTTTGAAAAGCTGTTCCTCCATGTCCGCCGCTTAAACCAAATGATTGCCATCCATTTCCACCCAGACCACCAGCCCCACCATTACCACCACCTCCACCACCTGCGTTCTGATCATTGGAATTAGGATTACTGTCTGAAGCCCCACCACCGGCATTACCAGCTCCGCCCCGGGCATAACTACCACTGGGATAACCTTCAACTACGTTATCTACCAGGGAATTGTTGATATCAAGATATCTGGGTGTTCCGGCAACGCCTTCGCCCTTACTGGCGTGGGCATTATTCGTGGAAACTCCATAAAAGTCAGTTTTATTCAGACCGGCCTGTCCGCTCAAGGCACGACCACCGCCACCACGGAAACCAGCACCGGTTGCAGTTACCGTCTGACCATTAAAATCAAACTGGCTTACCGCACTCAATACAGTTACGCCACCGGTTGAACCATTCCAAAAAGGAGCAGTAATAGTAGCACCTAACTGAATATTAAAATATTGGGGTACCCGGATAACCTGGTAAGTATACTGACCAGTCGCTCCATAAGGTGCATATTGATAATTATAAACCAGCCCGGATGCAATATTCAAAGTACCACCTGCAATAGGAACGGCGTTTGTTGCAACAGCAAATTCCATATTACCAGCCACCAGATTGGTTGCAGTCATTCCACTACCCAAACCACTCGAATTTGCGCCATACGAAGTACTGGACTTTGAAGCGGGCACGTTTATCTGTGCACCCTGCATCTGTATAACTAATACGATATCGCCTATAGCGATCGGTATAGAACCAAAATTCGTTCCTGCGCCAATGGGGCCTAATGTAACAGATGTAGCACCTATCGCTACATTCGCCTGTGTGCCCGGATAGTATGTGTTTTGATTCACACTTATAACCTGGGTACCCGTTGTCGGGCAGTTTTGGGCCTTCAGTGCAACCGTATGTAAAATAAAAAGGGTACTTAATATAACAGCCATGGTACCACGCAGTTGTGTACGGCCTGTTCGGGGAGTTTCGATGGCATCCAGGATGCGCTCCTTAATAATTTTACTGCAGGGTAATGCAGCATTCATGTAGACATTTTTCATAGACTCGGTTTTTGACACCTTTCAGGTTTCAATTGGCATACCAATTCTGAATACGCTGATTCTGAAGGAATTACCCTTATATTTCTAAAAGGATTATTCCCGTTTTAGGAATGTCATTCCTATATTGGATTTTAAAATACCTAAGTGTAATAACTTAGTTCAAGCTGGTATTATTGCGTTTATGCCAAATAATAGCTATTCTTCCGGAGGGGAGATTTTGAATTTTTCAGCCAGATATAAGAGGTCCAGTACCACAGCATTCATCAGGGGTATGCCATTTTTATTTCTTTCAATTTCCATGAATCGTTCCGGGTCTCCGGGAACCAGTACCTGGTCAAATCCTTTGGCGGGTTTAGCCTCTCTGAATCTCCTTAACCATTGGTCCATATCTTTTTTGAAGACGGATGCTTTCCGGAATGCATCAATACGCATGGCTCCGAAAAAATGGCCAATCCCCTTGCCGGGCATATTTTCAGGAACGGGTACAAATGCGGGAAAGGGTGGAACCCATGGACCATAATTTGCGCCACTCAATACACCCGAAAAAATATCAACGATGGCTCCCAGCGCATATCCCTTATGGCTTCCGTGATCCCGGTCGCCACCCAGGGGTAATAAGGCTCCTCCCGCTTTTAATTCGTGCGGGTTGGTTGACATATTTCCATCTTTGTCCTGGATCCATCCCGGCAGGGCTTCTTTGTTTTTTCTTTGAAGAATTTCCAGTTTGCCGACGGCCGCCGTAGCAGTAGCCAGATCTGCCACGAAAGGAGGTTCTTTTCCGGCTGGAAAGGCTACACAAATCGGATTGGTACCCAACAGTCTTTCTGTGGAAAAAGTTGGAGCCACCAGTGCGCTGGCGTTCGTCATCACAATCCCGATCATATCGTTTTCCAATGCCTTTAGAGCATGCTGGGCTGCAATTCCAAAATGATTTGAATTTCTGACCGCAATCCATCCGCTGCCGGCTTGCTGTGCCTTCCGGATGGCAATATCCATGGCGAAAGGTGCAACCACCAATCCGAGTCCTTCGTCGCCGTCTACCACGCCAGTGGATGGTGTTTCATGCACAATACGAATATCGGGCCGGGTGTTTGCTCTTTTGGCCTCCCATAATCTTACATAACCTGTTAACCGGGCAATGCCGTGGGAATCGACGCCCCGCAAATCCGCTCTCAATAAACCAGTCGCGGCCAGATTCGCATGTTCTTCGCCGGACCCGATACTGATAAAGACTTCTTTCGTAAATCGCCAGAGCGAATCATAACTAAAAATTTTTTCCATGCATTGTTATAATGTGTGCACAATTTTCATATTCACCGGGTCCCAATGGATAATTTTATTTTCAAAATAACTGTCGTTGGCGGCAAGACAGGGAGCGCAGGCACGGAAACCAAATTCCGGATCTTCAACAACCGGTGTGCCATTCCTGACCCCATCAAAGAAATGGGTGAAATGCACCAGGTGTTCATCGTGATCTGGCGGTGCTTTAAAAACAGTATCCGGTTCTCCCATATCTTTCTGATCTGCTGCGGACCATTTCTGATTATATACTTTGAGTAATTCTTCCTGCATTTGTTTCGGATACGTTTCCAATGCGTCCCATCCACCGATACCAGGTGCTTTAGACATTTTATGATGATGAATGGTATAACCATCGCCTTCCAGCGTCAGAACTCCTTCAGACCCTATAAACTGGGTTCCGCCGGATTCACTATTACCACTGATAAAATCCACGCGAAGCATGACCTGAAATTCAGGATGCCCGTTTGTTTTAGGATATTGTATCACACCCGCCATCACATCCGGAACATCACGACCATCGTTCCAGTAACCGATCTGACCGGAAGCATAAATTTTATCGGGTCCTTTTGAATCCGTAATCATATTTATTCCTGAAATCAGATGCACAAACAGGTCGCCGGCAACACCGGTTCCAAAAGCTTTGTAATTCCTCCACCAGAAAAATTTCTTCGCATCATATGGCTCATCCTTCATTCCCTGTATATATCGTTTCCAGTCAACCGTTTTAGTTGATCCGTCGGTGGGCATAGTGTATTCCCAGGCACCCAGGGCACTCTGCCTGTCCATATTGGCGACAACCATTCCCAATTGCCCGATGGCCCCGCTTTTAATGGCTTCACGGGCTTTTTCAACTGCCAGACTGCTTACGCGCTGACTACCGATTTCCATTGTTTTTTTACTTTTCTTCCAGGTATCGATTACTTCCAGGCCTTCACTGATCTTGTGAACCATGGGTTTTTCGCAATACACAGCTTTTCCTGCTTTCAATGCATCCATTGCAATACGGGCATGCCACAGATCAGCGGTTGCAATAATGACGGCATCAATATCTTTCCTGTTTAAGACATCCTGATAATTCTGGGTAGTCTGTATATTATTGCCATACACTTCTTTTGCCCTGATCAGCCGGCCGGTATACAGGTCGGCTACGGATACCAGTTCAACCCCGGGCACTTTTAATGCCGTATTCGTATCATTATGCCCCATGATCCCCATGCCAATCGTGGCTATACGTATCTTGTCATTGGGGCCCGTTTTTCTCGAAAAACCATCTATTTGATTTTGCCATTGATCCGCATAAGCAAGGCCTGAACTGGTCGCAGCCAGCGCAAGGGCCGTGCCACTCATTTGTTGAATAAAATGACGACGGGAAGAAGAGCTTTTCATTTGGCAATTTTTAAAATGAAGAAGGAAGATATGATATAAAAAAATGTCCCGCCAATGGCGGGACATTTTTTTCCAACGGAATTCTTAGAAAGGAAGGTCGTCCACAGGAGCAGTCATTTCACCAGATGTGGGAACACTCGTCATGTTACCGGCTGAACCGGCACTGTAACTGTCATTTCCACCCGCTTCATTACTATTGCGGCTTCCAAGTAATTGTACGGTCAGCACCCGCAGGGTTAATGAAACACCCTGTGTTCCATCCGTTTTCTGGTAAGTGCGCAGATCCGGGGTACCTTCTGCGTATACCTGCGTTCCTTTTTTCAGATAGGGGGCTATCGCTGTTTTGTCAGTCCAGTATGCACAATCCACCCATATCGTTTTCTCTTTCTGTTCTCCCTTCGCATCGCGGAATTTCTCCGTGTGCGCCACATTGAAATTGATCACATTTTTACCATTCACGAGATTGGTCACGCAATCTTTTCCAAGATTTCCGATGACTTGCATTTTGATCATAACTTAAAATTTAGCTGC
>Ga0080027_10000740_pt1 | contig 13660 bp, 10 predicted proteins | sample OrgsoiDNA2013046_FD_70962 | JGI IMG/M metagenome (GOLD analysis project Ga0080027, IMG submission 70962) | Permafrost soil microbial communities from the Arctic, to analyse light accelerated degradation of dissolved organic matter (DOM) -... | ecosystem: Environmental > Terrestrial > Soil >... | reverse complement strand
TTCAAAAGATCCATATTCCTTTTGCAATTGCAGGATGGTCTTTGCATTATCTATTGCTGCATTAATTTTTAACCTGTTCCGGATTATCCCCGGATCTGCAAGTAATCTTTCCCTGTCGGCTTCTTTATATGCGGCTACTTTCTTAATATTAAAGTTGTGATAGGCCTTTCTGAAGCCAGGTTCTTTTTTCAGAATAATTTCCCAGCTGAGGCCGGCCTGGTTAATTTCCATCACCAGGCGACAGAATAATTCATTGTCATCGTGAATAGGGAAACCATAAAGTGAGTCATGATAGGGCTTGTGGATGGCTTTTTTTTCCTCAGACATTGTTTCAATAGCACTGCAATATGACATTGAATTAAAGATTAAATTTAAATCATGAAGTTATTTAAAACATTCCCCGTTTCACTGCTTTTTATTTTTGTTTTGAAATCGAATGCCCAGGATTTTTTAAAACCCGGGGGTGAAAAACTGAAGATTTCCACCATTGACAGTTTAGTAACACTGGGGATGGATTCTTCTAAAGTATCCGGCCTTTGCATTGGGTTATTAAATAATAATCTGCCCTTTAGTATACGGTCCTATGGTTATAGGGATAAGGAAAAAAATTTACCGAATGATACGGCCACCTGTTTTTATGCCGCTTCATTAACGAAAACGGTCTTTGCCTATATTGTAATGCAGCTGGTTGATAAAAAAGTAATTGACCTGGACAAGCCTTTGTATACCTACCTGCCAAAACCAATTCCGGAATATGATAAGTATAAGGACCTGGCAGGGGATGAACGTTGGAAATTAATAACTGCGAGACATTGTCTGGACCATACCACCGGATTTCCCAATTTCCGCTGGTTTAATCCGCACGACAATCAGAAATTGGAATTCTTTTTTACACCGGGTACGAGATATGCTTATTCCGGAGAAGGACTGGAACTACTTCAGATGGTGGTTGAAACCATTACAGGACAATCACTGGAATCTTTGGCGGAGGAAAATATTTTTACGCCCTTCGCCATGTACCGGACCAGTTTTATCTGGCAAAACGATTTTGAATCAGACTATGCATTCGGATATGATGAAAAAGGAAATGCCCTTAAGAAAAAACGAAGAACCAAAGCAGATGCAGCCGGATCCATGGAAACAACCATTGCAGATTATACCCGGTTTATTTCTGCAGTCATGCAGGGTAAGGGAATTTCTGAAAAATCTAAAAGGGAGATGTTCACTCCCCAGATTAAAATATTTTCACAGCAGCAGTTTCCTTCTTTAAATGAAACCAAAACAGATAAGAATCAGAACATTCAATTATCATACGGCCTGGGCTGGGGTTTGTTTGTTACTCCTTACGGTAAGGCATTTTTTAAGGAAGGACATGATGATGGCTGGGGGCATTATATGATTTGCATTCCTGAAAAAAATACTGCGCTGATCCTGATGAGCAATAGCTCCAATGGTGAAAAAATCTTTACAAGACTTGTGGAAAAAATCATGGGTGTAATGATTCCCTGGGAATGGGAAGGATATACCCCCTAATAATATAACGAAAACATGTCTGAAAATAATTTCATAAATCAGGTTGCAATTATTACCGGGGCAGGACAGGGCATTGGTTTTGAAATCGCCAGGCAGCTGGCCATGCAGGGAGCCGAAGTAATATTAAATGATATTGATCCGGATTTAACATTCCGGGCTTCAAAAGAAATACAAAAATCAGGTATCTGTCACCCTTTGCCCGGAGATGCTTCTTCAATAGATTTTATCCAGCAACTCGTGGATGAGGCAGTGCGCAGATATGGGAAACTGACGATAGCGATTGCGAATGCCGGCATTACTTTATTCGGTGATTTTAAAACCTATAGTCCGGATGCATTAAAAAAAGTATTGGAACTGAATCTGTTTGGTACCTTTTTCCTGGCACAGAAAGCAGCATTACAGATGAAAGAACAGGGTGCGGGCGGGAGAATATTATTTATGTCGTCTGTTACAGGTCATCAGGCGCATAAAAACCTGGCCGCCTATAGCATGACGAAGGCGGGCATTGAGATGCTGGCAAAAAATCTGGTAGCAGAACTCTCTGGTGACCAGATCACCGTCAATGCAATTGCTCCCGGGGCAACACTTACCGAAAGAACCATTACAGATAAAAGTTATCAGGAAATCTGGTCAGGCATTACGCCAATGGGCAGACCGGCGAGTGTGGACGATATTGCCAACGCGGCCTTGTTTTTTCTTTCACCTTCCTCCGGACATATAACCGGACAGAGTCTGATCGTGGATGGTGGCTGGACAGCAATTAGTCCGCCTCCGGGTCATTAAAAAAATCGGAGTCAGCGAATGATGGACGTGAACAGTACTTAAAGCCGCCAGTCCACAATCTTGTTCGCCCATTCCGCTTTATAGGGAGCAGTTACTTTAATATAATTATCAGTGTAACCCTCCATCATTTCCTTATCCCGGCTTCTTTCGAAGAGTACTTTGCGTGTTTGTCCGGCATGCAAAGCAGTGAAGTTTTGTAATTTCTGAAAGGAAAGGTTGCGCAGAATTTTATTTCTTTCATTGCGAAGAGAAACGGGAACAACAGGTTTCATTTCAATCGCACGGGTATTAGTTCTTTCAGAATAGGTAAAAACATGGAGATAGGAAATATCCAGCGAATGTATAAAATCAAAAGATTCCTGAAAGGCAGCTTCTGTTTCACCGGGAAATCCCACAATCACATCAGCACCAATGGCTGCATGAGGCATTAAAGTTTTAATCCTTGATACGCGGTCAGCATACAATTCTCTCAAATAACGGCGGCGCATAAGCGCTAAAATGGTATTGCTTCCATTTTGTAACGGAATATGGAAATGGGGCATGAACCGGTCGCTTTTCGCTACCAGGTCGATGATATCATTATTGAGCAGGTTAGGTTCGATGGAAGAAATCCTGAAACGGGGCATTTCATTCATTTTATCGAGGGCAGCAACAAGCTCAAAAAAGTTTTCTGTTTTTCTTTTCGTAATGGCATCTGCATTTCCAAAGTCGCCCAGATTTACACCTGTCAGCACGACTTCCTGAATGCCCCTGGCAGCCAGTTCACGCACATTTTCCAATACATTTAATTTTTGATCGCTACGGCTCCTGCCCCTGGCCATCGGGATGGTGCAGAAACTACAGGAATAATCGCAACCATCCTGAACCTTTAAAAAAGCACGGGTACGGTCGCTCAGTGAGTAACCGTCATGGAAGGAATGGACATCCTCAATATCGCAACTGCAAATTTTAGCGGGATCACCTTTAACCAGTTCGCGGATATGCTCGGCTATATTAAATTTCTCCGCTGCACCCAATACCAGGTCCACGCCCGGAATACCGGCGATTTCCCTGGGTTTAAGTTGCGCATAACATCCGGTAACGACTACAAAACTTTCCGGAGATCTGCGTTGTATCTGACGCACAAGGTAACGGCATTCCTTATCCGCATTTTCAGTAACTGAGCAGGTATTGATCACATAGATATCCGCCAGTCCATCAAAGGACTTTTTTTCAAAACCTTCCTTTTCCATAAGTCTGGATATGGAAGAGGTCTCAGAAAAATTGAGCTTGCAGCCAAGCGTATGAAATGCTACAGTTTTTGATCCGTTCATAAAGCGCAAAGATAATATCCTATCCCGATTGCATTGTATCTTTAACAGATGCGCGGTTTCTATCTTTTTTTTGTATTCATATGCTCGTTTTTTTCCTGTCAGACCTCAACCACGCCTTCTGCGGGACGGGCCACAAACCCTGGACCGTCTTCCACAAATCGGCTTCCTTTCGACCCCCATGGGGAATTGATTTATACCAGGCACGCGCGTTGCCGGATGGACTGTCGTCATATCACATCAAAAGAGATTCATGAAGTGTTGGAATCAGGAACGATTAATAATGAAAAAAGCGAACCGGAGGGTCATCCGGATCCCAAATATGCTGTGGAAGGATTTACGGAAGAGCATCAGCATCTTAGGCTTATCATTGCACCTGAAAAGGATAAACTGATCGTGATTACCTGTATTGAACTCGGCGTGGAATGGGAATGTCATTGTAATTGAGCATCGATAACTTTTATTTGGAATGAAGGTTTTACTGAGCAAATTGTACACCATTTATGCGCTGATATGGTTTTCCATATTCACCCTGATTGCTTTTCCACTGGTATTGATTTTTTCATTATTTGGCCGGCTGCAGGGAGGAAACCTGATCTGCAGGATGGCATGGGTTTGGGCAGATATATGGTATTTCCTGTTGGGTATTCCGCATGAGAATATTTTCGAATCATCCTATGACGCTGACCGCAATTATATTTTTGTTGCCAATCATATTTCGCATATGGATATTCCCTGCCTGTTTAAAGCGATACGTAAACAATCTTTCAGGGTTTTGGGAAAGGCAGAAATCCAAAAGATTCCGGTTTTCGGTTTTATCTATAGCCGTGGGGCGGTGATGGTGGACAGGGGCAATACAGAAAGAAGAGCACAGAGCGTACGTGAGTTGAAAAAATTATTAAAGCACCATGTTTCTGTTTTTATTTTTCCCGAGGGTACATTCAATGAGACGGGCAAACCGTTGAAATCTTTTTATGACGGTGCCTTCCGTATCGCGATCGAAACACAGACACCGGTAAAACCTTTGCTGTTCCTTGATAATTATGATATACTGGATTATCGTAATTTACTCGGATTAAAAAGGAGAAAATCAAGGGTGATTTTCCTGGAAGAAATCAGTCCGGCCGGATATAATTTGAAACAGATTACCCAGTTCAAACAAAAGGTCTTTGATCAGATGGAAACCAAGCTTATTGCATATCAAGCTTCCTGGATCAGGCCGTCAGCAAATTGAACTTCCGGGTCGCTGGCTTGTTTTATATTCATAATACCGAAATAATTTGTACGCAGAAATCATCATACCGCTGGCGCTTCCCAAAAACTACACCTGGTTTATTCCCGATCACCTTATGATCGGGCTTCAGACCGGGTGTCGTGTTGAAGTATCCCTGAAAAATAAAAAATATGCAGGTATCGTAAAAAGATTTATCGAAGAAAAGCCAGCTGCCTTTGATCCCAGGCCCATCGAAACAGTACTGGATACCGAACCGTTGATTTTTAAAGAACAGCTGGCGCTCTGGGAATGGATTGCCCAATATTATATGTGTTCCGAGGGTGAAGTGATGGCTGCATCGCTTCCGGCACATTTTAAATTAAGCAGTGAAAGCATCCTGGTGTTTAATGAACTGTTCGGAGAAGATTTTACCTCACTGGATAACGATGAATTTCAGCTTGCAGAAGCACTCCTGATAAAAAGGGAACTCAAAATTCCGGAGGTACAGGAAATTCTCCATGGGATTGCGATATATCCGGTGATCAAAAGACTGATCGACAAATCCGTTTGTTATGTTTGGGAATCGTTGAAAGAATTATACAAACCCAAAACAGAAACTTATATTTCACTGCATCCGGATTATTTACCCGAAGAAAAAATCGAATCACTTTTAAACCAGGATAAAAAATGGGCCAGGGCTGAAAAGCAGATGGAATTACTGCTTTCATTCCTGCATATTCAAAAAACGGAACCGGAGGTATTGCGTTCTGCACTCCTGAAAAAATCAGGCGCTTCCGATGCGCAGCTGAAGGCTTTGATTACAAAGCATATCCTTGTTGCCGAACAAAGGCAGGTAGACCGTCTGAGGGTATTACCCAGGAATATTCAAATTCCTTTTATACTTTCAACAGCACAGGAATTGGCGCTGGAAACCATCCGGTCTCATTTTGAAACAAAAAATGTTACGCTGCTTCATGGGTTTACTTCCAGTGGTAAAACCCAGGTTTATATTAAACTCATAGAAAAACAACTTTTAGAAAATAAGCAGGTATTGTATATGGTGCCTGAAATAGCGCTTACATCACAGATCGTAAGAAGGCTACAAGCGCATTTCGGTGGTTACCTTGGTATTTATCATAGCCGCTTTAGTCAGAATGAACGTTTTGAAATCTGGAATAAGTTGCGAAAAGGAGAAATCAGGTTATTGTTGGGCGCACGTTCTTCATTGTTCCTTCCATTTGCAAATCTTTCGCTGGTGATTGTTGATGAAGAGCACGACAGCTCTTATAAACAACAGGATCCGGCACCCCGTTATCATGCAAGAGATACGGTCATTTATTATGCATCTCTTTTTAATGCAAAAGTATTGCTGGGATCGGCCACACCTTCAGTAGAAAGTTATTATAACGCAACCACAGGCAAATACGGATTAGCAGAATTGCTGGAAAGATTCGGGCAGGTGGCCATGCCGCAGATCCATCTCATTGATACGAAAAAGTTTTTCCTGAAGGATGGATCAAAAGGCATTTGCACACCCGAATTACAAAAAGCGATTCAGGAATCCATCGACAATAAAAAACAGGTGATTCTTTTCCGGAACCGGCGCGGGTATTCACCTTACCAGGTTTGTAAAATCTGCGGATGGATTCCCCAATGTAAAAACTGCGATGTGTCGCTTACTTTTCATAAGCTGAATAATAAGCTTCAATGCCATTATTGCGGAACATCTTATCCTTCTGTAAATACCTGCGCGGCCTGTGGAAACCATACCTTCATACAGCGGAATTTTGGGACAGAAAAAATTGAAGAAGAACTGGAACTGCTATTTCCATCCGCGCATGTGGCCCGGATGGATATCGACAGCGTTCGGGGTAAATCAGCGCATGATACCCTGATCAGGAATTTTGAGCAACAGCGCATCGATATCCTGGTCGGAACACAGATGGTAGTAAAAGGACTGGATTTTGATCAGGTAGATCTGGTGGGCATCCTAGACGCGGACAGCCTCCTGAATTTTTCAGAATTCCGGGTAAATGAGCGGGCCTTTCAGCTGATGGAGCAGGTAAGCGGAAGAGCGGGCAGGAGGGATGGCAAAGGTAAAGTGCTGATTCAGGTTGCAAATACAAAACATCCGGTTTTACAATTTGTGATGGCCCATGACTTTAAAGCTTTTTACCAACAGGAACTTGTTGCAAGAAAAACATTTCATTATCCGCCGTTTTCCCGGATCATCCGGATCAGTTTTCGGCATAAAATCCGTGATATCGTCCATGATGCCGCTTCCGTATTTGCTATGCACCTGCAGAAGGATTTCGGGGAATGGCTCACGGGCCCCGGTGAACCGGTCGTTGCCCGCATCAGAAATCAATATATCATGGAGCTGATGTTAAAACTCCCGAAAAATGGCAGTACAATTGCATACGCGAAACAAGTGATCCAGCAACAGAGAGCAATTTTACAGAACGATAAAAAGTTCAGATCCGTCCTGGTCGTTCCCGATATTGACCCGGTTTAATAATCAAGCTGACATATGATTATTCAGAAAAATATTTCCCTCAGACCATATAATAGTTTCCACCTGGATGTGAAGACGGAAACATTTGTTGCTGTACAAAATGCAGATGATTTGCAGGTTTTATTAAGGGACCAGAATAAAAAGCCAGCCCTCATTCTGGGTGGGGGATCAAATATTTTATTTACAAAAAATATAGACGGATTGGTTTTGAAACTGGAGATTAAGGGAATTGAAGAAGTTAAGGAAGACAACGCGCATGTATATGTTCGCACAGGAGCCGGAGAAAACTGGCATACGTTCGTTGAATATACCCTTGCACATAACTGGGGGGGGCTTGAAAATCTTTCATTGATTCCAGGCTCTGTGGGAGCGGCGCCTATTCAGAATATCGGCGCTTATGGCGTGGAACTCAAAGATGTTTTTTATGAATTAGAGGCTTATGACAGAAAAGAAAATAAAGTATACGCTTTTGGTGTCAATGACTGTCGTTTCGGATACCGCGACAGCATTTTTAAATCGGGAGAGAAAGGACGCTATATCGTATTGAATGTGACTTTTATTTTGAAAAAGATACCGGTACTGCATACGAGTTATGGCGCAATCCGTGATGAGTTGAGAAAAATGAATATCCAGACGCCCACGATTCAAAATATTTCTCAGGCAGTGATACAAATCCGCAAATCAAAACTTCCTGACCCGGCAGTGATTGGGAATGCAGGTAGCTTTTTTAAAAACCCTGTTGTAAATCAGGAAGTCTTTCTTTCCTTGTCAATGAATCACGCCGACATGCCTTCATATCCTCATGAGGGCAAATCCGTGAAACTGGCCGCAGGCTGGCTTATTGAACATTGCGGCTGGAAGGGTTACCGGAAAGGAGATGCCGGAGTTCATGCCGATCAGGCCCTTGTTCTTGTAAATTATGGTAACGCAACCGGAAAGGAGATCTTAGATCTCAGTGAAAAAATAATGACTTCCGTTAAACATAAATTTGGCGTGAAGCTGGAGCGTGAAGTCAATATATTTTAACTACCCAAACTCCTCCTCATCGGCAATATCCGGACTCATATTCATCATGGAGCCAATAAGGTCCTTAAATTCAATTTTCCCTTCCACAACTTTTTTGCTGATCATACTGTAGGCTGAAAGTCCGTGTAAAACGAATTCCATTAATAGCGCCATTTCTTTTTCATTGGCATTGCGGAAATGTTTCTTCACAAATGCATGCAAACCGTCTACTTTATACAGGAGTCTGATTTTGTCATCGTCTTTGGAATTAAAGAAAACTTCCAGATGATTTCCTTTATCAAACCAGCCGGTGATCGGTTTATAAGGATTGTCTTCTCCGCCTTTTTTCTTCTTAAATAATTCAGGATTCGGAAAATAATTTACAAACTGGGAGCGGAATGCTTTTTCCAGCAAATTAAATGCTACCTGATACGGGCCTTCCTGTTCGCCTTCATATACAAGTTCAATTTTCCCGGTGATCGAAGGAATGATGCCAACCAGATCACTCATCCATACCTGCGTTTCTTTTTCATTGTTCAGAATGCCTCTTCTTTCCGCAGCACTTACGGCATTTTCATAGGCAGCAATAGTAAGTCTTGCGGACACACCGCTTTTCTTATCTACAAATTCACTGGCCCGGGCTTCAAATGCCACTTGTTCTATAATACGTTTCACCATATCACTGATCTTCACTTTCGTTTTCTGATCTTCCGTAATATCGGCTTCCTGTTCAGTGATCAGCAGTGCGTGGTCAATATTTTTTGGATAATGTGTGAGAATCTGACTTTCGATCCGGTCTTTTAAGGGTGTTACAATGGAACCGCGATTGGTATAATCTTCCGGATTTGCAGTGAATACAAATAAAATATCCAGGGGCATACGGAGCTTAAATCCACGTATCTGAATATCCCCTTCTTCCAGGATATTAAACAGGGAAACCTGTATACGGGCCTGCAGATCCGGAATTTCATTAATTACAAATATCCCACGGTTGCTTTTTGGTATGATGCCAAAATGAATGACCTCCTCATCTGCAAAATTCAATCGCATATTGGCTGCTTTGATCGGATCAATGTCGCCGATCAGATCGGCAACACTCACATCAGGCGTTGCCAGTTTTTCACTATAACGTTCACTTCGGTGCAGCCAGGAAACAGGCGTGTCTTCACCAAGTTTCCTGATCAGATCACGTGAAAATTTTGAAATGGGTGCAAAGGGATCATCATTGATTTCACTTCCGCTCACAAATGGAATATATTCATCCATGAGGTTCGTCATCTGCCTGGCCATACGTGTTTTTGCCTGACCACGCAAACCAAGAAATAATATGTTATGCCTGGATAAAAGGGCTCTTTCCGTATCCGGAATAACAGATTCTTCGTAACCGACAATGCCCGGAAAGCTGTTCTCTTTTTTATGGAGTTTCTTCAAAAGGTTTTCCCGCACTTCTTCTTTTACCGATCGATGTTTGTAGCCTGATTTTTTCAGATCGCCAAGTGTCTTTATTTTTTCAATATTCATCATAGTAGCTGGTAATTGATAATTGACAATTGATCATGGGTTCTATCCATCGTCAATTATCCGGTAATTAATAAACCGTTTTTCTTTTGCCGTTTTCGAAATCGCGAAATATGAATGCACCCAAATGATCCAGGGATGCAAAAAATGCTTTGCCGTTATTGGTTTCCGTAAATTCATTTACAAAGCGCTGCAGGTAGGGATCACTGGCAATCATAAATGTCGTGATCGGGATTTTTATTTTTTTACATTGTGCGGCAAGACTAAGACATCGTGAGGTAATTTTCCTGTCGAGTCCGAAACTATTTTTATAGTAGCGTTTTCCTGATTTCAGACAGGTCGGTTTACCATCCGTGATCATAAAAATCTGTTTGTTCGGATTCCTTCTTCTGCGCAGGATATCCATGGCCAGTTCAAGCCCGGCAACCGTATTCGTATGATATGGACCGACCTGCAAATAGGGAAGATCCTTTATCTCAACAGGCCACGCGTCGTTTCCGAATACAACGATATCCAAAGTGTCTTTCGGATATTTCGTTGTGATCAGCTCACTGAGTGCCATGGCTACTTTTTTAGCGGGTGTAATCCTGTCTTCCCCATACAAAATCATGGAATGGGAAATATCAATCATCAGTACAGTGGAGGTCTGCGTTTTATAGTCCGTTTCCCGGATCTTCAGATCATCCTCCTGCATATGAAAACTTTCAATGCCATGGTTGATCTGCGCATTGCGTATGGACTCCGTAAAATCAATTTGTTCAAGCTGGTCACCGAATTGAAATGGCCTTGTCTCCGGATTTATTTCATCCCCAGTGCCGGGTCTGAAACTATTATGATCTCCGGATTTTGTTTTTTTTAATTTTCCGAAAATTTCTTCAAGCGAACGTTTGCGGATGCCCTGCTCCGTTTTTGGGCTGATCGATATCGAACCCGTTTGTTTATTTTCATCAATATATCCTTTATCCTTCAGGTCTTCTATAAAATCGCCCATGCCGTATTGATCATTGGTGAGGTCATACTCTTTGTCGAGCTGATTCATCCATTGAAGGGTTTCGCCAACATCACCGTTGGTATAAGTGAGCAACTGCATAAATATATCCAGCAACTGGTCAAATTTGGATTTGCCATCCTGCTTTGGATCATATTTCCCGAATTGAAAGCCGATCATATTTTCAAGTTAATGCAAAAAGTTTAGAAAAGCGTTCCAGGACTCCCGCACCAGATTCCCTGACCATTAACAACTTATAATTAACAAATAACATTTAAAAAAGATCAGTTTAAGCAGATATTAAACAAAAAAGCCCCTCACCGTAAACCGGGAGGGGCCGACATAGAAAAATGTTGATTATTTCAGTTTCTGATTCAGCAAAGGACTTCCGGAGAACTGCTTGTCCATCTGATCGATCTGCATAAGCATCCGGTAAGTTGTAAAAATATCCTGAACAAAACCCTGTTGTTTATCCGAAAGTGTTCCGCCTTTATTCTGAAGTATCATATAGGCATTCGTTGCAAGCTGGTCGTCGCTTGTAATATCCCCCAATGATTTATAGTAGCGCATCTGCTGCTGCAAATCTTTTTTCAGGGAGGCTTCGACTTTTTTAGCGAGCATGGTATCGCCGGCAATATAGCATGCCTGAAGGAAATCTGTGGATATCGCGTCCTGTTGATTACCGCGGTTAGAAGTCATTCCGTAAGGGAAATTTGATTCCCGTACATTTTTATCGAAATGTTCCAGAATATTTTTGGCAGAATCTTTTTTCCCGGCATCCACCAGACTAAATGCCAACTGTGAATGTGCCATACGGATTGTGTTCAGATGGCGTCTGTTTTCCTCATCGTAATAAACCTCGGGTTTGTCTGCACTGCCATAGGCAAAATGATCCATAATGGTTTTGTATGCAGCGTCATTGTCCACGATATTTTTATCCGTTGGATATAACTCATAGGAGAGTCCCCGGAGTTTTACATATTTGGAAAGGCCCAGGTCGTTCAATTCCTGTGTGGATGTGAAGCAAATGGGGCGTTTCCAGTGATTGGCAGCAATCACGGCATAAATAGCCAGGTCGTTTTTCAGCAGGTAAGAACGATTGGGGATATCAATATGTAACTCGCTCAGCACACTGTCGCCCGGAAGCACCAGACCATTTTCAGTAACCGTTTTCAGATCAACGGGGACACTTAATTTTTTTACCGGCAGAATACTGATTGCATCCTCATCCTGCATACTGGTATATTTCGGATCATCGCTTGAAACAACATTCTTTAATATATCAAACAGGTCATAATATTTTTTCTGATCGAATCCGGGAAGCGGGCTCACATAAACATAATCTCTTTTATTACCCTGAATCTGCTCAGGTGTAAAGATGATATCAAATGGCGCACTCTGGTTCACCTTATACCTTAATTCATTCATATACCAGTCTGTGCCAAGTAAACTGTTTACAACCACACGCACATCGGGGCGGATACCTTCCACTTCCTGGGCAAACCACAGCGGATAGGTGTCATTATCACCGAATGAAAAAAGGATGGCATTGGGCGGACAGCTTTCGAGATAATCTTTGGCCAGATCACGTGCCAGTGTTTTTTTGCTTCGGTCATGGTCATCCCATTCCTGATTGCCCATCAGTACCGGTACAGCCAGCAGACATAAACCTGCGGAGGCATAATTGGCTATGGGTGAACTGAGCATTTTTTCAAACATTTCTTTCACCCAGATCACACCAAGTCCGATCCAGACGGCAAAGGCATAAAAGGATCCCACATAGGCATAATCTCTTTCGCGCGGTTGCTGACCGGCCTGATTGAGATATATGACAATCGCCATCCCGGTAAAAAAGAATAAAAGCATATTGATAAAAAAGTCCCTGCGGTTGCGATTATACTGAAAGAACAATCCGATCATGCCCAGAATGAATGGAAGGGCATACATCCGGTTATAGGATTTATTCTTGGTATGAATACTATCAGGCATTTTACTCTGATCACCGTATAAAAAATTATCAATGAGTGGAATTCCCGTAATGGCATTTCCGTCCCGGATATTTCCGAATCCCTGCAAATCGTTTTGTTTACCGGAGAAATTCCAGAAGAAATATCTGAGGTACATCCAGTAGGTCTGGTATGAAACCAGGTACCGGATATTATTTCCCATGGTCGGATTATCCCCTTCCGCCACATTCCCAAAATTTCTGTACACCTCCGGCTGACCGCGGTCTGTTCCATTATCCCACATACGCGGTAAAAAATGGGAAGAAGCTGTATTGTTCCAGTCCTGACCAATAGATTTTCCCGAAAGGATATATTTATCTTTTCCTTTGATATATTGATCGCTGCCATCAATTCTTGGCGGACGATCCTGGAAATCCGGACCATACAAGATGGGCCAGTCACCATACTGGTCACGGCTAAGATAGCCAACCAGCGTTACCGGATTATCCACATTAAACATGTCCACTGCCGGATCCGCATTCGAGCGGATCATGGTTGTGAAATAGGTTGAATATCCGATCAGCATGAAAGAAATTGACCAGATGCCGATCTTGAGGAAATAATATTTTTTTCTTACAGCATAACGAAGACCAAAAACAAGTATCGCTGCCAGGAGAATAAAAAAGAAAATAAATCCAATGAAAAAAGGGAATCCGAATGAATTGACAAATAAAATATCGAACCAGGCTGCGCCTTTAATGGTATACTGTATAACAAATTTTTGAATCAGTCCGGTAATTGTACAACCAATAATGAAAGCGAGTATTGAGCCCCAGGCTGTTGGTTTAT
>Ga0080027_10000739_pt1 | contig 13662 bp, 15 predicted proteins | sample OrgsoiDNA2013046_FD_70962 | JGI IMG/M metagenome (GOLD analysis project Ga0080027, IMG submission 70962) | Permafrost soil microbial communities from the Arctic, to analyse light accelerated degradation of dissolved organic matter (DOM) -... | ecosystem: Environmental > Terrestrial > Soil >... | reverse complement strand
CTTCGCGAGGGGCTGTCGGGACTGGTGCCGACGTTGCTGGCGAATGGGGCTAGGGACCCGGTGACTCCGCCCTCGGATGGGCAGGCTTTGGCGGCTTTGATACCGCGGGCGCGGTATTTGGAGTTTGCCGGGGCACATATGTTTACGATGGAATCGGCGGTGGAGTTTACGGCGGGGGTGATGGGATTTCTGGAAGGAACCTAAGTAGTTTGCTGTTACAACCGGACCGGGCAGCGTCGGCAGTCCGGACTGGGCAGGGGTCCTTCGACTACGCAATACCTTCACTCCGTGAAGGTATTGCTTCGCTCAGGATGACAATTCGACCACGCATACCCGCGCTTTGCGCGGGTATGCTTCGCTCAAGATGACAGTTCTAAACAAATTGGCGGAACTGAATCCGGATTTCTACTAATTGAGGATCCTCATGACGTTTGAAAATATTTTGTTTGAGAAAAGGAACGGGATTGGCTATGTGACGGTGAACCGTCCCAAGGCGTTGAATGCTTTGAACATGGCTACGATGGAGGAGTTGCGGGCGGCGTTTCGCGACATTCAGCAGGACGCGGCGGTGCGTTCGGCAATTCTTACGGGCGGGGGCGAGAAGGCGTTTGTGGCTGGGGCGGATATCAACGAATTGGCGCAGCAGGATGCGGTGTCGGGCAAGGCGTTTGCGGTGCGGGGGCAGTCGGTGCTGGATTTGATTGAGAATCTGGGGAAGCCTGTGATTGCCTGTATCAACGGATTCGCGCTGGGCGGTGGATGTGAGCTGGCGCTGGCTTGCACGATGCGGCTGGCCAGCGAGAGCGCGAAGCTGGGGCAACCAGAGGTGAAGCTGGGGATTGTGCCTGGGTATGGAGGGTCGCAGAGGTTGCCGCGACTGGTGGGTAAAGGGATGGCGATGCAACTGGTGCTGACCGGGGAGATGATTTCGGCTCAGGAAGCGCTACGGATTGGGTTGGTGAACGAGGTGGTTGCGGCGGCGGAACTTATCGCGCGAGCTGAGGCGATTGCCGGGAAGATTGCCGCCAATGCGCCGCTGGCGGTGCAGTATGCGCTGGAAGCGGTGAACAAGGGGATGGAGATGCCGCTGACTGAAGGGTTATTTCTGGAAGCGACTTTGTTTGGGGTCTGTTGCGCTACCGCGGATAAGAAGGAAGGGACTGCGGCCTTTCTGGAAAAACGGGCGGCGCGGTTTCAGGGGAAGTAGACTTTTAACAGGAGCGCCCTCGCTAGACCTGCCCTGGGGTGAAGGTATGGCAATCCCACCCTTGCAAAGTGCGCAAGGGTGGGGCACCCATCTGTGCGGAATGGAGCGGGAGCTGGGTTGGACCACCCGTCCGTTTAGCGTTATCTTTTTGGTGCCGGGTACTACTTGGCCATATCGGCGGCTTTAGCCATCTTCAGAGACTTGACGTGGACTTCGCTCTTGTCGGTGTCGACCTGAGCGGTGAGCGTCACGTGATGGCCTTCGTGGCCCTTGATGGCCTCGGGATTGTTGATGGTCCAGGTTTTGCTGTCGGTGTCGCTGACGAAGGACTTGCCGTCATCGCTGATCTTGCCGGTTACTTTGGTGGCCTTCATCTTCATGTCGCCCATGGTGTCGGACTTCTTCATGGTGTCGGTCTGCGCGGCGTCCTGAGCCCAGGCGGCCCCGAGCGTCAGTACCGAACCTGCGAAACAGATTGCTAACAGTTTTTTCATTGCTTCCTCCTAGAGTGTTGGCACGACGGTCCTTGACCATCACCTGCTTCGATGCGAGGGTTGGCGGGGGGGTAGCGTGGGCAGGGCTGTGGAAATGTTGGATTGGCGAGGCAGCGGAACGGCCGGTCGGTTGGCTTTGAGCCAGGGTGATTCCACTGGCCCGGAAAAACCGTGAAACAAAATCTTATAAGTTTAAGGACGCTTGTCCAGCTTTCGGACTGCCCCACACAAGTCAAAGGAGGGCTTGAGTGTGCCACCCGACGGTTAGTATATTCAGAACCGGGTGACGCGTCGGCTGCAACTGAGCGGAGGCGAAGGCGGAAGGGCTGATGGACAGGGGGTTGAGTTGTCCCCTCTTAACGAGGACTGCTTTGAGATTGACTCAACACGGGAGGAAATGATGAACCGAAATGGATTCCAACAGTTGGCATCGCTCAGCATCGCGCTGATTCTTATCCTCAATGCAGGCTGGCCGGCGCGGGCGCAAGGCACCAAAGCCCCATATCCGAGCATGGCACCCTTCGCTCAGTACCTTATGGACCGCAATGCGGAAATTGCTCTGGCGCGAAGCGCAGCGCCGCCGTCCGTTTCCCGCGATGCCACGGTTGTTGTCCTCGGGCCCCATGGCTATGAAACTGCGGTGGAAGGCAAGAACGGTTTCGTGTGCGTTGTGGAACGGTCGTGGATGAACCCATTCGACAGCCCGGAATTTTGGAACCCAAAAATGCGGGGACCGATCTGCCACAACCCGCCCGCAGTGCGCTTCATTCTGCCCATTAATTACCTGAGGACGAAGATGGTATTGGCTGGACTGTCGAAAGCGCAGATCAGCGATGGCGTAAAGAGTGCAAATGCCAAAAAAGAATTACCTCCGCAGGAACCCGGCGCGATGTCGTATATGCTGTCGAGCCAGGGAAACCTGGGCGACGCAACCGGACACTGGCTTCCACATCTGATGATTTACACTCCGCGAACAGACGCGAAAGCCTGGGGGGCAAACCTGCCCGATACTCCGGTTGCTCTGCTTCCAGCGGATCCTCAGGATCAACAGAGCGTGTTCCTAATCCCCGTGGGCCATTGGTCGGACGGAACGTCTGCGCCGGCAATGTAGGACGCCACGACGAAGACGTTGAAGACAGGCCCGGCCGGACGGATAGTATCTCGAATCGAGAAGGAGCTGGTGCTTTCGCCGATCGAGGGCTGCGGCATTCGGGTGCAACCTGGTGGTGGCACGCGACGACGGGGAAACAAGCAACGAGATTGATGGAGACATTCCCAGCGTTGCGCACGCTGATCGTAGAACGGAATCTTACCGTGCCCGCCCTTTGTCGAGTGAGTGGGCCGAGGGGCGGGCACGCATTTCCTGGTTGGCTAGCGACGACGTTCGCCGCCTGCGCGGGAGGAGCCGCGGGCTTCGCCGCGAGAGCCGCCGCCGTTGCCGCGGAAACCGGGGTTGCCGTGGAAGCCACGCTCTGGAGAGCGGGCGAAGCCGCGTCCCTCGAAGCCTTCGTGTCCGTAATTACCACGACGGTCGCCCCAGCCGCCACGGTCGTAGCCTCGACCCCAGCCGCGGTCGTAGCTGCGAACGTAGCCGCGATCCCAGCCACCGCGACCGTAGAAGCGCGGACCCCAGGCGCTGCGTCCATAATAGCCGTGGTACCACGGCCCGGCGCCGATGAACACTCCACTGGAAAACCAACTCGGACCGTAGAAGCCGTACGGGGCGCACGCGTAGGGCGCGTAGTCGTAATAGCCGTACTGGCAGACCGGCGGTCCGGCCACGTATCCCGGCCCGAATCCGACACCGACGCCAATTCTGACCTGCGCTTGCGAGTAGGTCAGCGGAACCATCAGAACCGCGAGCAGAGCCGCATATTTCATGTAACGCATTGTTGTCCTCCAGCCCCAGATCCACTACTTCAATCTGGAGCGCCTACATATTTGAACGCGGGAGGAGAAGAAAAGTTGCGATTTTCGGAGTGGCTGATTTCAGCCATCCTGGTTGAAATCAACCACTTGCGGGCGTTACCAGCCCATTTGGCGCATGCGCTCGAGAATGATCGCGCTGTAGCTATTCATACGCTCGGGCCGCCGCCGGAGGGGCGCCGGAAGAATGGCGGCGAGGCGTGCCGCTTTTTCACGGTCGACATTCCGGGCTGTAATTTCGCCGTAGTAATGACACGCCGAGTCGGCGCCGTAAATACCGGGGCCCCATTCGACGACGTTGAGATAGATCTCGAGAATGCGGTGCTTGCCGAGGACGACTTCGGCGACCGGTACGAGGGTGGCCTCGATGCCCTTGCGGAGGAACGAGCGCCCTGTTCCAAAGAAGAGGTTTTTTACGAGTTGCTGAGTGATGGTGGATGCTCCGCGAGTGCGATCGCCTTCCAAATCGTCCTGGGCAGCGATCTCGATCTCGTGCCAATCGAAACCACGGTGCTGGTAGAAATGCGCGTCCTCGGCGGCGACCACCGCGTGCTGAAGATCGGGCGAGATTTGGCTCAGGGGAATGAATTTGTAGCGTTCGCGATAGGGCGTGTGACGAATCCAGGCCTGAAAGCGGCGTTGCATGTGAACAGCGGTTGTGGGTGGGTCGATCCAGCGGGCTGCCACGAGGCTGAGAGCAGCCAGCGACCAAAGAAGCACCACCGCGATAACAAACCATCGAATCACGGGTCGGAGGAAGCTCTTCCGGATTGGGACCTGGGTCGGCGTGCGCGGCGGCGTAGTCACACTTTAGAATAATGGAATTTGGGGAACGACGAAGCGGGGTTGCTTCGGGATCGAGCGGCTTAAGGCTATTGTTCCAGGCTTTATCCACCCGCCCGGGTTCACCCGCGTAGTGCGAATGACTGTATAGTTACTCGACTACCGGAGACAACAATGCATCACCGAATACCGTGCCTGATGTGCGTCGTAGTCTTCATGACCGGTTCTTACGCCCAACAGAGCCACTGGGCCGCACCCGACGACACAACCGCGAAGTTGATGATCGACATGGAGCGCAAGTGGGCCGAGGGCGTCTGCGTTGACAATGGAGTTGTCGCCGAGTTGCTGGCCGACGATTTTCAGGGGACCAGCACCGGCGGCGAGCGCTTCACCAAGGCCGATGAGCTACGCGACGAAAAAGGGCCACGCTCGGCGCGCGGGTGCGGACTCGATGAGGCCAAGGTGCGCTTCTTCGGCGACAGCGTGGCCATCATTTACGGCAGCGAGCACGCCATCGGCAAGGACAAAGCACATCCCGAAGCGAAGCAGTGCCAGGTCTGGACCGATACCTGGTTGAAGCGCGATGGGAAGTGGCAGATCGCTGCTTCGCAGGATAATAAGGTTGGGTGCAAGTAGCTAGAGGAGATTTTTCATCGCCGCCGCCGGGGCTTAGAGCGGCCGATCCTCCGACCCCATCGAGAGCGACCCCAATCGTTCTGTGCCGCTCTCGAAATCGGGCCACTTAGGGCAAGTCTCCAAGTTCCCCGTTCCCTCGTCCGCCTTTCCGCCTTACCCTGCACATTTTGCATCTTCTCCAAGAAAGTGTCCGGCCCTATGCGGGTCAAACGTTTTATAGGTGAAGCACCGAAGATCACACTAACGCAGAAGGAGAATTCAAATGGCGATTCATCAGGAAGTCAGCTTCAAAGCGGCACCCGAACGGATTTACGAGCTCTTGACGGAAGGGCGAGAATTCGCGGCTGCCACCGAAAAACCCTCCAACATCGAAACGGGAGAAGGCGGGAAATTCTCAATCTTTGGCGGGTATATTGAAGGGCGCCATATAGAACTGGTACCGGGTCGACGCGTCGTGCAGGCCTGGCGTGGCGTCGATTGGGCCCCCGGGGCGTATTCGATTGTCCGGTTCGGCCTGCACGCGGAAGGCAGCGGCACCAAGGTCGTGTTAGATCATGACGCCTACCCCGAAGGCAAGTCGCCCATGTACCCCTCGTGGCACGAGCATCTCGCGGCCAACTGGCCGGTGTTTTATTTCGAGCCGTTCGCGAAGTATCTGTCGGACTCTGTTAATTCTTGATCGTCGAAGAAGTGAAAACAAATCTGTCCGGTATGGGCAAGTTCGAACGTCGACAGTTTGCAGTAACGAATTTGCAGGAACCAATTCAACGAGGAGAAAACGATTATGAGTGAATATGTCTATCTTTATCGTGGTGGCGACGCCGGCCGCTCGCCGGAAAACGTGCAACAGACTATGCAGAAGTGGATGACGTGGCTCAAAGGGCTAGCCGAGAAGGGTCATATCAAGGACCAGGGACAGCCGCTTGAACCGGGAGGCAAACTTGTCCGGGGTAAGCAGAAGGCTGTTACAGACGGACCGTTTGCCGAGGCCAAGGACATCGTAGGCGGATACACCTTGATCGAGGCATGCGATCTGGATCAGGCGGTGGAGCTTTCCAAGGGATGCCCAATTCTCGAAGTTGATGGTGCGGTGGAAGTAAGACCCGTCATGAAAATGAGCATGTGATGGAGTCGAACGATCATCTCTTCCGGCGCGAAGCGGGGCGAATGGTCTCCACGTTGACGCGAATCTTTGGAGTCCACAATCTCGTTCTGGCAGAAGACGTCGTGCAAGACGCCTTCTGCCGGGCGCTCGAAGTATGGAAATTCCAGGGGATGCCGGAAAACCCCTCGGCGTGGCTGATGGCTACGGCAAAGAATCGCGCGCTTGACGTTCTACGACGCGAACGCACGGCCCGCACCTTCGCACCCGAGTTGGGGCGCTGGATCGACAGCGAGTGGACGCTCGCGCCCACCGTGGCGGAACTGTTCGGAGAGCACGCGATTCAAGATGATCAGCTCCGCATGATGTTTTCCTGCTGCCATCCCAAGCTACCGGAGGAGGCCCAAGTTGGGCTGATCCTCCACATCTTGTGCGGCTTCACCGTCAACGAAGTGGCCGGCGCGTTCGTCAGCGGTCGCGCCGCGATCGAGAAACGGATTTCCCGAGCCAAGAAAGTGCTGGCCGGATCGAAGAAGTTATTCGACGTAACTAATGGCAAAGATTTTTTGTCGCGGCTGCCCGCCGTGCACCGGGCGCTCTATTTGCTCTTCAACGAGGGTTACCACGGGGCGTCGACTGAGTCCGCAGTACGTGCCGACCTGTGCCGGGAAGCCATGCGTCTAGTGGCACTGCTGCTCGAAAACCCGGTGGGAGCGAGGCCTGAGAGCTATGCCCTCGCCGCCCTCATGTGCTTCCATGCGGCTCGCCTGCCATCCCGCATCGACGCAGCGGGAGATTTGAGTTCATTGTTCGATCAGGACCGTTCCCGCTGGGATCAGAAGCTTGTTAACGAAGGAGAACGATACCTGAATCTCTCGGCAACCGGAAATGACCTCACGGAATATCACGTGGAGGCTGCGATCGCGTCGTTCCACGCCATGGCGCAACGCGCGGAAGATACAGACTGGGCGCAAATCGTTGCGCTCTATGACCAATTGATGATCATCCGGCCTTCACCGGTGATCGCGCTCAATCGAGCCATCGCCATCGCGCAACTTGAAGGTCCGGCCTCGGGACTAGACGCACTGCAAGCCGTGGACGGCGCGCGCCTGGCAAACTACCCGTTTTATTCCGCGGCGCTGGGTGAACTGGAGTTTCGTCTGGGAAGAAAGGATGCCGCGCGCGAGCACTTTCAGGCAGCTCTCGCTCTGGCGCGGAGTCCGATGGAGCGGCGCTTCCTGAATCAGAAGCTGGATGCTTGCGGCTGACAGCAATGGCGTCGCCGCCCCGGAGTCGGTCGCCCGCATCAACTAACGATCGAGAGAGGAAACGATGCTGTATGAAGTCACAACCCGCACGTTCTCGGAGTCACGCGGTCGCGCGACAAAAAATAAGCGGCCAATTGGCCGCCGTTGTGGAACATCTGATTGTTTTCGCTACACCTTTAGCAAGCCACGGAACGCCCGACCGGCGTAGTAAGACTCCGCACCATTGTGATACGTGAAAACAGTATTGAAGCGGCGATCGCAAAAAAGCGCCCCACCAAGTTTTCTAATTTCAGAAGGTGTTTTCACCCAGCTCGACGTTTTCGCATCGAACTCTCCAAGCTGCTGCAACTCCCGGTATTGTTCTTCCGTCAAAAGTTCAATGCCCATGGCAGACGCCAAATCCATGGCGCTACCCTTTGGCTTATTTTCCTTCCGGGAGTCTAGCGCTTCACGGTCATAGCAAAAACTTCTGCGGTCTTTCGGGCTTTCCGGCGCACAATCATAAAAAATTGTTTCGCCTGTCTTTTTGTCACGACCGACAACATCCGGTTCCCCACCGGTCCGTTCCATTTCACCGAGGGACCACATTTTTTCAGGGTTCGCTTCCAGCCTTGTTAGTACACCAGCCCATGCAAGCCCTTTGTGACGATTCATGTTTTTCTCAAAACGTGCCTTCAATGTTTCGAGCAGTGCTTTCTGTTGTTCTGGTGACAAGTCTTGTTTGTTCTTCTTCAGTGGCTGTTTCATGGTTTTGCGATCGACCTCGATTCAGGATTGTTGAGCCGCCTGAGGCGGCCAGTTGAGTGTTTCAATACCGAACTGCTTGGCGTATTCCGAGTGCAGCCGCTGCCAGCCGCCGAACTTCATGGTGTCAGGGCCGACCATGCGGCCGATGGGCGTTCCGGTGAGAAGGTGATCCAGGACATCGAAACAAATGTGCCACCCGGCAGCACCCATGGCGATGAAGCGGTGACCGATGTTGGTCCACAGGGTGAGGCGCGTGCCGCTGCCGGAGGGTTCCAGTTCCCAGCGGTTGTTGAAGTCACCCCAGTTGTACTCCAGCAGCGTGGGAGCGTCGGCTCGCGTCACAGTTGTTTCGGTGACACGCTGGGTGGGCGCTCCTACCGTGATGAGATTCACCTTGTTTCCAGCGGCACCCAGACTGCCATCGGAGTCGAAAGGGGCCCACTCGCGGAGATGCGCCGGATCGGTCAAGGCTTGCCAGACTTTTTCCGGCGAGTGGCGGAGTTCGCGGACTAGAATGAGCGTCCACTTCTCTTCCCCGGTTTGTGTCCGGTCCTTTCGTATCTGCGCGCCGGTGGCGGGGCCTGGGGTGTAGTACTGGGGATCGATCATCTATGTTCCTTGCGAGATTTGCTATCAAATGCGAGTGTTAGTTTTCTCTAAGAAAACTTCCGAGCCGGAAGCAATAATATCTGGCAGGGGTCCTTCGACTGCGCATTCCCGCGCTGAAGCGCGCGAATGCTGCGCTCAGGATGACAGAACTATGGAGCTGGATCAGAGTTTCCCTGGCATCGGAGTTCCCCTAGCGTTAATAGTGTGCCAGCTGAGTGAGCTGGATCAGGTTGCCGCAGTTGTCCTTCAGCATGGCAATCGTGGAGGCGGTTACGTCGGTGGGCGGCATGGTGAACTCGGCGCCGCGGGCTTTGATGCGTTCGTAGTCGCCCTTGAGGTCGTCGGTGAAGAAGTTGGCGGCGGGCTGGTTCTGTTGAAAGATGGCCTGTTGATAGGCTTTGGCCGGGGGGTTGTTGTTCAGAGCCAACTGGAGTTCGGTGCCTTCCGGCTCCTCGGGCGAGGCCACGGTCAGCCAGCGGTAGGGGCCGTTACTGAAATCGTTCTTCTTGGCGAAGCCGAGTATGTCGGTATAGAAACGCAAGGCTTTTTCCTGGTCGTCCACGTATACGCTGGTTACTTTAATTTTCATATCGTTTCTCCTTCGTGATTCGCTTTTGTCAGGTTCGCGGTTTCGGCCGCGTCGTTTTCTTAGACTTCTCTTTCGCGAAGTTGCCCTTTGTGGGTGTTGCTGGATAGATGCGATCCAGGTGGCGTTCGAGGGCGTCCACGTGCGCCGACCAGAAGCGGCGGAACGGTGCCAGCCAGGCATCGAACTCCTGGAGCGGTTCCGGCTTCAACCGGTAGAGGCGGCGCTGTGCATCCACTGTGGATTCCACGAAACCGGCGTCGCGCAGCACCCGGAGATGCTTGGATACGGCCGGTTGCGACATGCGAAGTTGACGCTCGATCTCTCCCACGGACTGCTGGGACAAGGCCAGAACGCCGAGGATGGCTCGGCGGTTGGGCTCGGCAATGATTTCGAAGATGGATTCCACTCTTCTGGTATACCGCACAGAGTATATACGTGTCAAGGCATATTAAAGCTAGCGGCCGCTTTCCGCTGGCCTGGCAGAGGCCCGGCAACACAGTTGCTTTAGGCCAGCTTCAACACCAGTTTCGTCACCGAGGCGGGGGCGAAGGTGTAGGTCGGATTTCGGCCCTTCAAGGCCAGGTCTTTTGATTCCGGACGGATAGCATCTTTTTGCGCAAAAGAATTGTGGGCGTGGATATCGGTGTTCGTGAGAACAGTGCTGGTAGCGGACTGAACGGTCGCGCCACGGATTCCAATCTCGCATTCGCGGGGCTCGCTAACGTGGGGATTGACGACGGTCAGAACTACACTTTTGTCGCGCAGCGAGGCGGACCCTTTTAGACCCGAGAAGGTGGCGGGCTTGCCGTCGCGGTCGTAGTGAATGTCCGGGGTGGAGAAGATGGTGCGCAGCGACTGGGCGCCCTGATGGGCGGAGTACATGTCGAAGACGTGGCCTACCGGGGTGATGCAGAAGTTGTCTTCGTGGGCGAGGTAGAGGCTGTTGAGGCAATTGATGAGCTGGGCGCAGTTGGCCATGGCGATTTTCTCCGGGTGCTGGTGGAAGATATCCAGGGTCATGGCGCTGAAGACGGCGTCGCGGAGGGTGGGGGTTTGTTCGATGATGTCGCCGGGGGTCTGCTCGCTGCCGGGGCGGTACCACGGGCCCCATTCGTCGATGACAAGCTTGATGTGGTGATCGTGGTCAAATTCGCTCATGACTTGCCAGTGACCCTGGATGATGGAATCCATGACCTGGCCTTCGCGGAGGAGTTCGTACCAGTCGACGGCGTCGAACTTGAGGGCGTCGCCTTTGCCGGCGTCCCAGTCCTTGGTACGGCCGCGGCTGAGGTTCCAGGTGTAGTAGTGGAGAGCTAATCCGTAAATGGAACCGATTTGACCGGGGCCCTTGCCGACGATTTCCTCGAGGAAGCCGCGAGTCCAATCCCAACTGAAGTCGCTGGGGCCGGAGGCGATGAAGGCGAGGTCTTCGCCGAAGCGCGGGACCCAGGTGGCGTAGCGGCGGAATTCGACGGCGTATTCCTGTGACGTGAAGTTGCCTCCGCAGCCCCAGGACTCGTTGCCTACGCCCCAGTAGCGGACGTGGAAGGGGTCGGCGAAGCCGGCGGCGGCGCGCTGTTGCGAGAGCGTAGTGCTGTTGGCGGGGGCATTGCAGTATTCGACCCAGCGGTAGAACTCGGCGGCGGGGAGGCTGCGGACGTTGGCGGCCAAGTAGGGTTGGCTGCCGACGAGTTTGCAGAAGTGGACGAATTCGTTGGTGCCGAATTGGTTGGTTTCCGGGCGGTCGCCCCAGAAATTGGTGCGGCGGGGGCGCTTTTCGGCGGGGCCGACGCCGTCACGCCAGTCGTAGCTGTCGGCGAAACAGCCGCCGGGGTAGCGGACCACCGGGGCTTTGATCTTGCGCATGTGGTCGACTAGATCTTTGCGGAGGCCGTCGATGTTCGGGACTTTGGAGTCGTGGCCGACCCAGAGGCCGTCGTAGATTACGCCGCCGAGATGTTCGGTGAAATGGCCGTAGATTTCGGGCGCGATGGTGCCGAGGGGTTCGTCGAGGAGGATTTCGATGCGGGAGGCGGAGGCGTCAGCGAAGCTCGAGGTCCGGGATAGGAGGAGGGCTCCGGCGGCGGTGGCGGTGTTGCGGAGGAAGTCGCGGCGTCCTGTCTTCACTTGCGCAGCCATTTTCGATTGTCCTCCACGTTTTGTGGGTTGTCGGTGGTTCCGAGGGTAGCATTCCTACTTCCGAATTCCCCACTCAAGCCAAAAGAAGGCTTGAGTGGGGCACCCTCTCGATTAGGAATTCCATTGGATAACGGTGTAGGAGCGGGCGGGGAGTTCGAATTTCGTCCGGCTGTTTGTGGTGGTGGGCTTGTCGAAGGGTTGCGGAGCGACTTTGTTGGGGGCGTCGAAGGTGTTAAAGGCTTTTAGGTCTGCCCCCGTCAGGGTGGTGGCGGTGGCGACGGCGCCTGGGGCTTTGTCTTCCCAGTTGAGTTCGACGGCGTGGGGTTTGGATAAGTCGCGGTTAAGGAGGAAGAGGGTGGTTTTGCCTTCGTCGGACGCGGTGGCTACGCAATCCAGATATGGAACCTGGCCCATGCCGGCGACTTCGTAGGTGGGGGATTCGACCAGCAGATTCAGGACTTTGCCGCGAGCCATTTGTAGCGCCCAGAGGTAGGGGTAGTAGATGGTCTGCTTGAGCATGCCCGTTGGGTTGGTCATAATGGGGGCAATTACGTTGATGAGCTGGGCCAGGCAGGCGATTTTAACGCGGTCGGCGTTGCGCATGAGGGTGTTGAGGAAGCCGCCGACTAGCAAGCCGTCTTCGAGGTTGTAGATTTCTTCGAGGAGATGCGGGGCTTCTTCGCCGTGGCCGCGGAGGGCATCGCCGCTGCGGGCGCGGTACCACACGTTCCATTCATCGAATGAGAGCCAGAGCTGTTTGGGGGAGCGTTTGTGGCCCTGGACCAGATCGCAGACGGCGAGGGTTTCATGGATTTGCTTCTCCATGCTGAGGTTCATGGCTACGAACTTGGAGCTTTCGCCACCGGTTTCATCCGGGGTGTTGCCTACGTAGCGGTGAAGGGAGAGTGCGTCGACGTATTCGTAGCATTGTTCGAGCACTTCCCTGTCCCATTCGAGATAGCTGGGCATGCCGGGACCGCTGGAGCCGCAGGCGATGAGTTGGAGGGAGGGGTCGATGTAGTGCATCTGGCGGGCGGCGTCTTGCGCTTTGTAGCCGTACTCGGTGGCGGTCATGTGGCCGACTTGCCAGGGGCCATCCATTTCGTTGCCCAGGCACCAGTGCTTGATTTTGTAGGGCTCGGCGACGCCGTGCTTGCGGCGGAGGTCGCTCCACCTGGTTCCCTTCTCCACGTTGCAGTATTCGACGAGGTTGGCGGCGTCTTCGGCGGAGCCGGTGCCGAAGTTGAGGCCCATGAGCGGTTCGGTGCCGACGGCCTTGCACCAGGTCATGAATTCGTTGGTTCCGATTTGATTGGTGTTCGTTGCGTTCCAGGCTTTGTCGAGGACGCGGGGGCGGTCTTGTTTGGGGCCGACGCCGTCGAGCCAGTTGTAGCTGGAGACGAAGTTGCCGCCGGGGTAGCGGATTAGCGGCACCTGCATTTGGCGGATTTCGTCCTTGACGTCGTTGCGGAAGCCGTTGGCGTCGGAGAGCCTGGAGGCCGGGTCGTAGATGCCTTCGTAGATGGCGCGGCCGAGATGTTCCAGGAATGAACCGAAGATGTTGCGGTCGAGTGGAGCAATGGCGCGGCGGGAGTCGATGTAGATGCGGGCTGGGGAGGACTGGGCAAAGGCGAATTTGGCGAGGACGGAAGAGGCGGAGAGGGCGGCACCGGCATTGGCGGCTTGGCGGAGGAAGCGGCGGCGGGAAGACATGGAGTTCTCCTGGGGGATGGATCCCGGATATAGTAAACGTTTACCAGGGGGGGCGCTAGGGTATTTTGCGGCGTGGGGCTCCCCGAGAGGAGTCGGATTCGGGCAGGGGTCCCTTCGGCAGGCGCAGGGCAGGCTCTTCGACTACGGAATGCCTTCACTTCGTGAGGACATTCCTGCGCTCAGGATGACAGGAGTGGGGTTGGTTGCGGATGAGTTTACACGCACGCTCTAAAGCCCCGATTCATTCTTGCCCGTGATGCCGGGCTGAAGGCCTGCGCCGGCCGATGGAGTCGGGTTCTGGCAGGGATCCCTCGACTGCGGAATGCCTTCACTTCGTGAAGACATTCCTCAGCTCAGGATGACAGGAGTGGGGTTGGTTGCGGATGAGTTTACACGCACGCTCTAAAGCCCCGATTCATTCTTGCCCGTGATGCCGGGCTGAAGGCCTG
>Ga0080027_10000738_pt1 | contig 13676 bp, 6 predicted proteins | sample OrgsoiDNA2013046_FD_70962 | JGI IMG/M metagenome (GOLD analysis project Ga0080027, IMG submission 70962) | Permafrost soil microbial communities from the Arctic, to analyse light accelerated degradation of dissolved organic matter (DOM) -... | ecosystem: Environmental > Terrestrial > Soil >... | reverse complement strand
GGTTCCGGTGGGAACCATCGTCTACAACTTCGACACCGGAGAGAAGATTCACGATTTCACCTGCGCGGGCGAGAGATTCGTTGTCGCGAAAGGCGGACGGGGTGGGCGAGGAAACGCTCGCTTCACCAGTTCGACTCACCAGGCGCCGCGGGAGCACGAAGATGGGAAACCGGGCGAGGAATTTACACTGCGGCTGGAGTTGAAGCTGCTCGCCGACGTGGCTCTGGTCGGTTATCCGAACGTGGGCAAGTCCACATTGATCTCACGCATTTCGGCAGCGCGACCGAAAATCGCCGACTATCCGTTCACTACGCTGGAGCCGAATTTAGGTCTCGTGTCCGTGGGAGAGCAGTTTACCGACGAAGAAGTAAGCTTCGTCGTTGCCGATGTTCCGGGATTGATTGAAGGGGCCCACGAAGGAGCTGGGCTGGGCACGCAGTTCCTGCGCCACATTGAACGCACCCGGCTCATCGCGCATCTGGTAGACGTCTCAGACGCAAGCGGGCGGCCTGATCCGGTCAAGGATGTCGAAGTAATCTCCGGCGAACTGGCTAGCTTTGGTGCGCATTTGGAAAACAAGCCCGTGATCATGGTGGCTTCGAAAATTGATTCGGCCAATAAGGACAAACTGGCCAAGCTCAAGCGCTATTGCAAGAAACACAAGCTGGAGTTGTTTGAGATTTCCGCGGTGACCGGTACTGGGATTGAAGCGCTGAAGTGGGCGATGGCCAAGAAAGTCGTCGAAGTCCGGAAAGAGCAGGCGCTGCCTGCCGAAGAGCCAGCCGAGTTTTTCTAAACATGAAAGCCTCACCTCGAGCACTATGGAGAGTGGGTGAGAACTGGTTCAATTTGTCATCCCAACCGAAGTGGAGGGACCTGCTTTTGGTTCGGGGACGACTGAATCAGGATTTCGTTGCCGTAGTTTGGCCTCAGGGCACACCTTTCGCCCTGCCCTGCGCCTCTCTTCCCATTATGGAACCGCCCCGCGAAATTCCCAACTTTGTCGTTGACTTCGCAGGCCAGCGACCGCACCATAGCTAGGAGGGGCGGTTCCAGACGGAGAATGACCTTTTGGAGCTATCGCCTTTGTTTTCTAGATTTTGCCTCTAAGTCCTTTAGACTCAAAGATTTTGGCCTCCCGCTCCACGTATCTTATTGATTCTAAAAGATCGTGGGGGGGTACGAGGCCCGAACGGGCGAAAGAGTAGTTCTCGCGCCCAACTCACGAGCATTCGAACCCCGGTATGTTGTGACGCGGCAGCGTCACGACTGAGCCTTTTGCAGGAAAAATCCCGAACGCCCTTGCTTTGGGGTGGCGCAGGGCTTCAGCCCTGCATTGAGAGCCCGAAGAGAAGTCGGCTTCAGCGCCGCGGCGGTAAGGTTTGAGTCAGGGTAGACCTTCGAGGTGACCCAACCAAGACTGCTTTGCCGGGAAGTCCAACGGCGCTCAGAATAAACTGGCTTGCTGCCGCCGGTTCGGCTTGATTCCGAGATGGTCGTACGCCAGTTGGGTGGCCACTCGCCCGCGCGGTGTACGGTTCAGGAATCCGATCTGCATCAGGAACGGCTCATAAATATCCTCGATCGCGTCCGTATCTTCCGCCAGCGCCGCAGCCAGAGTTTCTAAACCCACAGGGCCGCCTTGATGCCGTTCGATGATCGACAATAAGAGCTTACGGTCCATTTCGTCGAGGCCGTACTGGTCGACTTCCAGCATCTCGAGGGCGGCCTGCGCCGTGGGCTTGTCGACCTTGCCCGAGCCACGCACTTGCGCATAGTCCCGCACCCTGCGCAACAGGCGGTTGGCGATGCGAGGCGTACCTCGCGACCGGCCTGCGATTTCGACGGCGCCGGCTGTATCGACTGCAACGCCCAGTATCTCCGCGGAACGCTCCACAATCACGCGCAGATCGTCCGGCGTATAGAATTCCAATCGGAGAACGATGCCGAACCGGGAACGCAGAGGCGCCGACAGCAAGCCCGCCCGTGTCGTCGCTCCAACGAAAGTAAACGGCTGCACGTCGAGAGTATGTGTCCGCGCCGATGGCCCTTGCCCAATGATGATGTCGAGGCGGAAGTCTTCGAGCGCAGAGTAAAGAATCTCCTCGAGGACAGGCTGCATGCGGTGGATTTCATCGATAAACAAGACCTGCTTGTTTTGCAGGTTGGTCAGAACCGCCGTCAAGTCACCCTTGATCTGGAGCGCCGGCGCCGCCGTGGATTGGAACGCTGCGGCCATCTCATTGGCGATGATGTTGGCCAAAGTGGTCTTGCCCAGGCCAGGCGGCCCGTAGAGCAAGACATGATCGAGGGCTTCACCGCGGGACTTGGCCGCTTCAATCGCGATGGCCAGGTTATCTTTAACTTTATTCTGCCCAATAAACTCCGCGAGCCGCTGAGGGCGAAGCTTCAGTTCGAACGAGGACTCATCTCCAACCGGCGCGCCGGAGACTAGCCGTTCCTTGTCGTCAGGATTGTTGTTAGGAAGAGACACGCTAGGGCGATGGTAAAGCGAAAATGTGTTGGGCGCAATCTGGCACACGCGCAGGAACCGCGGACTTCACTGCGATGAGATCACTCCCAGGCGCGCGCCATGCAGTTTCTCGGCTTCGAACCATGCGACTTTGCGACCGAACCACAGGGTTGATGCTGGCTTCGCCTTTGCGGAAGCCTTTTCGAAATCCGATCCAGCTAGGAGAAAGGCGACTGGGCAGTCGCCAAGATCCCCCAACCGTTTCGCGAGCCAGCCATTTGGTTCTAAGGCGCCAGCCAGGACGACCGGCGTGCCGGGGAAATAAGCCAGCTTTGCGCCAAATTCTGGATGGTCTTCAAGCTGAGGTGCGGGCCAGCCATATGCCCGGCGGAACAAAGCAATCGCGGAACCGAGATCCTTTACACTCAACACCACCGCGGCCACACCGCTTAGCCCCATCTGACCGCCACTCTCGGAAGGCAGCACTCGCCACTCGCGGGGTGTTTTGTCCTGAATCATGAACGGAAGCATTGCACCCGCCTGCTGGCTCCCAAGTGCCGCTGTTTGCCACTCGAGCATTTTGCCATCGGGCTTTTTGCGCCCGCCTGGAAACGGACCATCCACAGGCAATCCCGTGCTCTTCAGCGCGTCTACTTCCCTCTGGATGTCGGCGCTGCCTACCGCCCAGGCGCAAGCGCCTGCATTGGCCAGCATGAGTTTCGACCATCCCGACTCGGTCACGGCGCCCGCTTTCAGCGGAGCCACGAGTTCCACATACGAGCCATCTTCCAACCCAACGATTGCCATGTGCGTCCCGCCATTGGCATGCGGTCCGCCATACTCCGCGACGAGCCCGAGACGCGCGAATGCATCCTGCAAAGTGTTCAAGTCCGAGCCGCAAATGGTGACGTGATCCACCCTCAAGGGCCGGGATGCGGCAGGCGTCGCTGAGATTGTGAAAGCCAGAATCGCTACAATGTTTGCCGCTGCGGCTATCCAATGAACTGCCATGCGACCTTCGCTCCTTCTTCGAGTTTGCGCTCCAAGTTCCCGGCTGGCGGCGTGTGTGCTCCAGCATATGGGAGAGTCCGGAGGCAGCAGGGTTGAGTCTAGCTGGCCGAGGAAGGGTCCTGCGAGCTGGAAATCTGTTCGACAGCGAGGGAAGCCAGGGCTACGTCTTCCTCGGACGAGAGACCGCTTACGGCAATCGCTCCGGCAACTTCGCCATCCCGCCACACAGGGATTCCGCCGCCCCATCCGACGAATTTCGGATCGCCGTAATAGGCAATGTCGTTGCCTTGCTCAGTGTGCCGCATTTTTTCTCCGATTTGCTGGGTTGGTTTACGTGCTCGGGCCGCCGTCCACGCTTTATTCATCGCGATACGGATCGAAGAAATGGGAGCGCCGTCCATGCGGGCAAAACAGATAAGTTCGCCGTGCGAGTCGGTGACCGCTACGACGGCGGCTTTTTGCAGTTCCAAAGCTTTCTTAACGATGAGATCGACGGCTCGCTCAGCTTCGACGAGGTCAATGGTGGGAAGGATCCTCATAGACGGGAAGAATAGCAGGGCGGAGCCATGGGGATGACTGGAGCAAGAAAAAACCGAGCCGGAGGGTAACTCTCCGGCTCGGTTGCGTTTTCGTCGCCGCTAAAAGTTCAGCTTAAGTCCGAACTGAATCAGGCGGGGAAGGTTAACCTGGTTGGTGATCACGCCAAAGTTGGAGCTGCCAAACGTCCCGTTGGGAGGCCCAAACTGCGTGTGGTTGAAGAGGTTAAAGAATTCCGTCCGGAACTCGAAGTTGAAACGTTCGGTTATGGATGTCTTCTTGAACACGGCAAAGTCAAAGTTCACGACGCCCTGCTGGCGTAAGGTTGAATCGACTCGTGGCTCGTCGCCGAAGCTGTAGGCGCCCGGGTCAGTGAAGCAAGCCTTGTTGAACCAACCGTTGATTCTCGAGAAAGAGCTGCCGGATGTCGATTTATGGCAGCCAGCGATAACATCTGGTCTGAGCTGGCCAGTTCCGAGATTTAGGGAAGTCAGCGAATTGCTGTTGCCGTCGCTGATTTTAATTGGGAAGCCGCGCTGGAATGTCGTTACGCCATCGAGTCCCCAGCCAGAGACCACTTTGCTAGCAGCCCCGCTCACGTCTGAGAGGAATTTCTTTCCGTGTCCGAAGGGTAAATCCAGCACATAGCTGATTACCATGCGTTGCGAGATGTCCTGCGATGAGAGAGAGCGTTCCGCCTTCAAATTGTTCCAGTCTTGGATAGCGCCGACTCCGCCAGTGGTTCCGCCTTCCAACCACGATGTGAGAGTATCTGTGTTGGAGATCAGTTTGGCGTTGGTGTAAGCGACCAGCATAGTGCCGCCACCCTTAAACCTCCGGGTAACCGTAGCCTGGAGGGCGTTGTAGTTGCTGCCACAGCAGCCGTAGCCGTTGAAGTTGACCCCAGAGTATTGCGCGTATGGCCGATTGAGTTGGCCTTGAACGAGGTTGCAGGTCGCGGCGCCGGGGTTGCACCCTAAAGCGCCTGGAAGGTTCTGGTTGAAGGGATAGCAAGTCTGAGTAGTTGGGTCGCACGCCGTAGGGTTGAAAGTGGAAGTGAAGGGCTTCTGCGCGATCGTGACAGGCTGCCCCGCAGCAAACTGCTGAGCCGCCTGAGAAATGAAGCTGTCAGGTATTTGGTTGACGTTGGTGTTGAATTGCTCTAAATGAACCCCATGGGATCCGGCGTACGCAACATCGGCGAAGAAGCCACCCGGCAGTTCCCGCTGGATATCCAAGTTGTATTGTTCTGAGTAACCGTATTTTTGCACGGTATACCCAGTGGCCGAGAAGTTGTTTTGGTTGAGGATATATTGCGAAACGTTCGGCTGAGGATTGCGTCCCGCAACTGCGACGAGGTTGTTCGCCCCACCCGTATTGAAAGGCCCCTGTCCTGTACAGTTTAGAACGCCATTTGCCCCACTCAGGGTGCAAGTATTTTGATTGAGCGTAGCGCTGGGTGTCAGGCCCGCGTCATTACTCGCGAAAAATGGAGAAGTCGCGCTGCTCACGGGATCGACGTAAGGGTTGGTGCCGAACGATACGTAGTTGGGAATGAAGAAAATTCCATAACCGCCGCGAATCACGGTTTTGGAATCTAGAGCATAGGCGAAGCCAACGCGCGGCAGGATTTCCTTCTTCGAGAGAGGAAGATTGTTTCGAGTGGAGTTAACCCCTGTGTTGACAAGGAACAGGTCCCCCGGGCACGAACTCCCGCTCGCACCGCTACAACCAGTCACGGAAGCGTTCGTGACGGATGGGTTGAAATAGGTCATCTTGTCATGACGTTCCGACCACGGTCCTTGCAACTCGTACCTGACCCCCAGATTGAGAGTCAGCTTGTTGGTGAGGTGCCACGTGTCACCGAAAAATAGAGCTCTATACGTTTGTTTTCCCGAAACCGGTCCTGAAATGACCAGAGAACCAGTAGTCTGATTGCCGAAAGCGGCGCCCGCACCTAACCCGTAGCCCAGGAGGTAGTCAGCGAAGTCAAGTCCTCCACTAGCGCAAGGTCCGCCCGAAGTAGCAGTGTCACAGAAGTTGCGGGCAAGACTCTGTGTCCACGAGCCATTGAACGAAATCAATCCTCCGCCTGTATTGGTCTGTAGGTAGTTGTCATAGCCCTCTTCAAGCTGACCTCCGAGAGTCAACGTATGGTGCCCGCGAATCATTGAGACTTGGGGCGAAATGTTGAATTGTGTATTGAAATCGGCGATTGCGCTCTGCCCCTGGCTACAGGTGACTGTAGGATCGCTCTTCGCGAAGCAGGGCGTGAGCGGAGTCCGTTCAGAGCCTGGGATCAAGGCATTGTAGGCAGAAGGCCAGCCTTCTTTCGATACGTCGAAGCCAGAATTGATTGGAGTGCGCAAGTACTGGAAGCGGCTAATGCTGGCGCTTATGTTCGCGGTAGTGTTCGGGCCGACGACGTAGTTATAGCCAAGAGCCAGACTCTTGCTTTTGCTGTTTTCTGCGCAACGGTCCTTGCAGAGCCCTGTGCCGAAAGGATCCTGCGCCAGACTCAACAACTTCCAGAAGGTAAAACGTCCAAATAAAGTGCTCTTGCTGCTGATCGTCTGGTCAACCCGGGCCACATATTCATTGATGTCGCCGCCGGTGCTAGTAGCCTTGACGAAATTGGTGGCTGCCGAGGTGCTGTTGGCGGCAGGAATGTATTTCAGCAGGTACTGCGCCGTTGGATTGATGAGGCCCGAGATGTTGTTGTTCGCGTAGGGCGTGCGAACGCAAGGATCAGGACAATTCGAGGGGTTGACCGACAGCGGATCATAGAGCTGGTGGACGTTGACGGTGGCACCATTGACCACCGCAGTGTCGCCACAGGTGGCGACTCCGTTCACGGCGGGTCCGGTAAACCCGCTCTTGCAGATATCCGAAAAATCGCCTCCAAGCTCAGGCTGCGTCGGAACATTCGTGGCGAAGACGGTCGCTGACCGCAACCGGTAGCCCTCGTAGCTGCCGAAGACGAAGGTTCTGTCCTTAATGACGGCCCCGCCAACGGTGGCTCCGAACTGGTTCTGCGTGAAAGGAACCGGCTTGTTTTCCTTCCCCGACGAGAGTTCCTGCTGTTTGTTATAAAAGTCATTCGCGTTGAAAACCTTATTGCGAATGTATTCGTATCCCGACCCATGCCAGGTGTTCGTGCCCGACTTGGTGCTCAGGTTGATGACCCCGCCAGCGAATTTGCCCCACTCCGGACCTAGGTTGTTGTACTGAACCTTAAATTCGGTGATGGAATCTTGCGTGGGAACTTCCAGTGGAAGGTTGATGTAGCCGATGTTTAGAGGTTGACCATCCAGATACTCGGCTGATTCGTTGGCGAAAGCGCCACCGATCTGATAGTTGGCGAAATCGAAGGGATTCTTGCCTACCACCGTACCGCCAGTATTGCCTTGGGGAACCACCGAAGGGGTAATCGTCGCAAGGTTGAAGATATTGCGACCGTTGAGGGGCAGCTCGTTGGCCTCGCGCTGGTCGACAACCGTGCCCAGGGAAGAACTCTCGGGCTGGAGCAAGGGCGTTGCCGTGGTGACCTCCACGACCTGAGTTACCTCGCCGACCTGAAGAGCTGCGTCGACGTGGGTAGTTTGTTGTACATCGACAGTAAGCCCGGTGCGGGCGAAATGCTTGAATCCGGTTTTCTCCACGTCGATCCGATATTCGCCTGGGAATAGATTCACAAACGTAAAGAGACCGTCGCCACCGCTCGGTTGCGTACGTTTTTCGGCTGTGCCCACGTTGGTCAGGGTTACGTTTGCATCGGAGACGGTAGCGCCGGTGGAATCCGTGACGGAGCCGGAGATGGACCCGAAGGTGGACTGCGCGTGCAGCGATACACAGCACAGGGAGAGCAGGACTCCAACGGACAGCAGCGACGCCCAGAGCTTTCGAGACGACATGGTCTACCCCACGGAGAGAAATTTATTCCAAAACAAATAGACTTAATTCCAAATGTGGGATTTGCTTCGAGGCTTGGCGGACGTGGTGACGTGATTCCCGTCGCGCGTCAGGAAGTGCTCCCGACAACAATTACGGGAATGTAAAAACATTTGTACCAAAATAGATTTGGAATGTAGCTGGGAAGAGACTGACTACGTCCAAATCACCTTAGGGAAGCACTGATTAAGTGGCGATGTGCAGGATTGCAGCGGAAGAAGGGGTCTTTCGACTACGCATTCCCGCGCTGGCGCGCGCGAATGCTGCGCTCAAGATGACAAAAAAACAAACTTCCGCAACTTAGTCAGAGTTTCCTTAGGGATGATTAGCTTCTTTTCTTAGCAGGGCGTAAAGAAAAGGTTTACCCGTGGGCTTCTGACTGCCGCCGTGGGGCTCGACAGTCACGAAGACAGCATCGATCTCCGCCAGTTGCTTGGGGTCATCCAAACGCAGAACCCAGCGGCGATTGGATTCACTATCCATGTAGAGGATGCCCAGATTCATGGGGCGGGGTTTTTCGCCCAGTTCGGCATCCCGTTGTCCCCACACCTGAAAAGCGCTGGCGCTTTTGATGCCTGGTTCATGATCGAGGTCGAAGGCATAGAAGATCAGGGATTTGTTCTGGGTATAAAAAACACGACCGAAGGACTTGCGCGTGTGACTTCCGCTGTCAACGTCAAATACATCCGCGATGTAGAGTTTGCGAGCGCCCATGAGTTCGCGGATGTCGCGATCCGAGGCGAGATACTGTTCGTCATCCTTGAGCTTTCGATCCTGATCGTGCGCGGCGGCGGACAGTTCTTCCACTTTCGACTCAAGGGCGGCTGTATGCAACAGTGCGCGGTCATGATCGGCACGAACATCGTTTAACTCGGTACGCAAAAGTTCGTAGGACTTTTCGGCGTCCCGGAGCTGGCTGGCCAGCTGGTCGCGCTGCTCGGAAACCTGAAGAAACAGCTCATCCCTCTTACCGGTGGCAGCTGCGAGTCCAGCAGAACGGTCTTGTGCCGCCCGCAATTGGAAGCGGAGACCTGCCATATCCTGTTGCTCGACCGAGATTCGCGCCTGAAGATGAGTAATTTGCTCGGATTGCGCCGCAAGTAATTCCCGTGCCTCTTCCGCCTGAGTCACCACACTCTGGGATTTAATCTGTTTGGAGGACTGCTCCGATACGGAGTCCGATGTGGCCGGACTCGACTGCCCGGCCAAGCGCGCCCGTCCACCGAGTTGGTAGGCGCCTACAGTAACTGCAAGGATCAAACATGCAGCCATAGCCGCGGTAACCCCCTGGGTTGCCGCTGCCCGACTCCAGAGAAGACGATTTACTCCGCGAGTGCGATCGACCTCGACCGGACGGGGTCCTTTTCGATCCTCCTCACGTACATTTTCCATCACCTTGTTTCGGGCCGAGCGAGGATCCCAGAGGTTGACAGCCAAATCTTGGTCACCCGCTTCCGCAAGATATGCCATCCCCTCCGAGTGAATGAGGGAGAACTCGCGATAGACATGACGGCACGCGGCGCATTGCCGCAGGTGCTTCTTGAACTCGCGCCGTTCCAGGCCTGTGAGGGCCCCTGCCTGGGCCAAAGCCGCCAATTCTTTGAATCTCTGGTGATCGTCCGGTCGTTGGTTCTTATGCATCGTGATTATCCCGAAGCCTCTTTACCGCTGGGCTTTTCCGCAACCGCTCCAAGCCACGGTAGAAATGATGGCGTACGTTGCCGAAGGGCTCCTGAAGCCGCTCCCCAATTTCCCGAAGATCCAGCCCTTCAAAGTAAAACAGTTCCAGAGTCTGCCGCTGCACCGGCGTCAGCTCTTCAAAAGCACTCTGCAAGTGGGAGAAATCGAGTCTCACACCGACCGCATGTTCTGTGTCGTCGTGGCCCATTAGAGTATCGTCCAAAGATTCGATATCTGTACCAGCGTAGAATCCGCGGCGCGCCAAATGCGCTTTACGATCACGAGCCCGACTGAAAGCTACTTGCACAACCCAGCCTTTTGCGGTGCCCTTGGCTGGGTCATAGAGAGCCGCTTTTTGATACAGGCAAAAAAAGCATTCCTGGACAGCTTCCTCCGCCTCGCCATGGTCGCCGAGAATGCGAAGCGCAATCCCGAACACCAGTCTTGAGTAGCGGCCGAAGAGCAGGTCCAAGGATTTTGCATCCTTCGCCTGCATGCCAGCCATGAGTTCCTCATCCGTGGGCGTCCGAACTTCGACTGGTTGATTAGCGGGGGTAGAACTCTCCCGCCCCGCGCCAAAGATGACGGGAAAGGCTAACGCGCGGCCATTCGGGGGAGAACTCATTCTCGGACTTGGAGAACCGTCGTGCCCACAGAAACCCCGCTGCCTGGCAGCGCGAATCGGACTTTCGGCGTCCAAGTCCTTAACGTCTACGCAGCTTCCCGGGATATCGCGCCAGCATATATCAGAAGGGCGAGCGTCTTCCAGTCAAAATGCACATCGTGACAGAGAAAAAATGTGTTGAAACTCATGGTACACATCCATGTCATTCGCCGTAATGACAGGGATCTCTTTCCGTGGCGCGATTGGGTTTCTTAGGCCGACTGGCTTGTGCTAGCTTTCAACCTTGTCTGGGAATGAAAGTCAGGATAAAAAAGCTTGGGTAGAATAGCGAACGGCAGATCCAAAACCCACTGGTGGCGCATGGGCAAACTTCTGCTGGCGCTTGCGCTAATGGCCTTTCCCGGAATGCTTCTAGCGCAGTCCGCCGATGCGTCGCTTACTGGCCGCATTACGGATCCGAACAAGGCGTTGATTACAGATGCCAAAGTGACCGTCATCAACAGCGGTACTGGGGTCCACTACCAAGGCGTCACCAATGAAGCCGGAACCTACTACGTTTCCAACCTGCCGCCCGGGCGGTATCGGATTGAGGTTGAAAAGCTCGGGTTCAAAGCCGTGATCCAGTCCGGAATAGTCTTGCACGTACAAGACGCTCTGGAAGTTAATTTTGAGATGACGCTTGGATCGGCATCCGAGAGTGTCACAGTGGAAGGAGAACTACCGCCGCTCGATACGGAATCTTCCACCGTGGGCACGGTTGTGGAACAGAGGGTAGCCAACGAACTGCCCCTGAACGGGCGCAATGTTTTCAATCTCATCGTGCTAGCTCCGTCTGTAATTCCACAAGGCAGCTCCACCGGCACGCCTGTTGGCGTTAACCCCTTCGGGTGGGGAAACTACCAGGTCAGTGGCTCGTTCGGGAATCAGAGCGCGGAATATCTCGACGGACAACCGCTGAACATCGGCTACATCAACCTGCCCGTGCTGATTCCTACCCAGGACTCGATCCAAGAATTCAAGGTGCAAACCAGCAATCTTGGCGCGGAGTGGGGACGGTTCGCGGGCGGTGTTACGACGTTGAGGACAAAGGGAGGAACGAACTCGTTTCACGGGGAGGCCTACGAGTACCTGCGCAACGGAGTATTTAACGCGAACAACTTCTTCCTGAAGAGTGCGGGACAACCCCGGCCGCCCTGGGTTCAGAATCAGTTTGGAGCGGAAGCCGGCGGCCCCCTGCGACTGCCTCATTACGACGGACGCAACCGCACGTTCTGGTTCGCTAACTGGGAAGGCTTCCGGCTGCGGACCGGGGAACCCTTTACAGCGACGGTCCCCACAGCCGCCGAGCGCAAGGGCGATTTTTCGGGGCTCAATGTTCCAATCATGGATCCCTGCGCGGGTGCGATCAACGCCCAAGGAGCCTGCCCCGGAAGCAGCGCGACGCCGCATGCCTTCTCCGGCAATGTAATCCCACCGGACCGAATCAGCCCGACATCCAAGGCACTCGTCGATTTGTGGCCAGCGCCCAATGCCACGGGTCTGGCGACGCCCTCGGGCACGATCAACAACTTCAACACCGTCGCCAGGACTGGCGGCAACCAGAACCAGTTCGTGACGCGTGTCGACCAGGATCTGACGGGCCGACAAAGGGTCTTTGTTCGAATGAGCTACTGGAACGTTCTGGATTTGCCGATCGATCCGCTCAAGAACGGACTGTGCGCCGACCGCTGCTCGGAAAATTACTCGACCAAAGCGGCGGCTGTCGCTTACAACTACACGATCAATCCAACCACAATCCTGGATTTGCATGCCAGCGTCAGCCGCTTCAAATACAACCGGTCCCCGACAAACGCCGCGTTCGATTTAACCACAATTGCGTGGCCTGCCAGTTACAATGCAGCCGTTCCCGCCATCATGCGTACGCCACCGACTCCTTGCGTTGCCAACTTTGCCGACAACATCATGTGCACACAGGGCCAAAGCTTCATCCAGGACCGGAACACTCAATACAATCTTTCCCCTGGCCTGACACTCATGCGAGGCCGCCACCGGTTTCATGCTGGCCTTCAACTCGAAAGCGGCTACGATAACTACGCTCAGACGAACGTCGCCAGCGGGGCCTTCGATTTCTGCGCTGCAGGGCAGCCCTGTTTCACGGGCTTTCCTTTCGCCGACTTCCTGTTAGGGTACGCGGACAACTTCAGTAATTTTGAAAATCACTTTTTCGCTCAAGCCGTTGTCCCCGCCTTCACTGCCGGCAAGCAAACCTACCAGGCTTTCTATTTCAATGATGTTTGGCATGCCAGAGACAAGTTCACCCTCAGCCTCGGCCTGCGCTATGAGCAGCAGGCGCCATGGACCGAACGCTTCAATCGGCTCTCCTACTTCGATCCTGGCGCCTCGAGCTACCTGAACCAGGTCCTTCCCGCGGGCACGCCGAACATAAAAGGGGATGTCTACCTGATCCCCCCGGGCACTCGGAATAATTTGCCGTTCCGCAAAAACAACGTCGCTCCACGGATTGGAGTGGCCTACAGCGTGACGTCAAAGACGGTCGTTCGCAGCGGGTACGGAATTTTTTGGGTGCCGAGCGATGTTTCCTTTGCCCTCAACCCAGTCAATGACATGCTGAATGCGGGTAGCACCACCTACACGGGTACTGTGGACGGGGTTCATCCCTTCCGGTCTATCTCGCTTCCCTTTCCCGACGGCATTTTTGCACCGCCAGGCCGCAGTCTCGGAACCAGAGGCACGCAACAGTTTCTGACCCAGGTCGTGCAGTCCATCACAGAGGCGGACCACACCCATCATCCCGGCGGTTATGTGCAGCAGTGGAACCTGAGCGTGGAGAGGCTTCTGCCTGGCAACTTTCTGCTGTCAGCCGCTTACGTGGGCTCCAGGGGTACTCATTTGGAGCAATATTCGGAACAGGTCAATCAGATCTCCGACGCCATGCTGGCAGAGGCGGCGTCCCAATTTGCGGCCGGAGGACGTTCCGCGGTAACGCTGCTCCAGTCAGTACCGAATCCTTTCTTCTTGAATGGGCAAGCTTTGGCCCTGGCAGCGCCAACTACGACCGCGGGACAACTCCTTCGTCCCTTCCCGCAGTATACGAGCGTGGAACTTGCGGGACGAGGTTCCTTTGCCAGTGGATATCACTCTTTGCAGGTAAGCGCCCGCAGGCGCTTTGCGGGAGGCGGTTCGCTCCTCGTCGCGTACACCAATTCCAAACTGCTCAGCAACACCGATACCCTGACTTCGTGGCTGGAGACAGGCGTCGGTCCGCTGCAGGACAACAACAACCTGCGCGGCGAGCGTTCACTTTCTTCCCAGGATGTGCCGCAGCGGCTGGTGATCAGCTACGTCCTGGACCTTCCCTTCGGTCAGGGTAGAAGGTAT
>Ga0080027_10000736_pt1 | contig 13691 bp, 11 predicted proteins | sample OrgsoiDNA2013046_FD_70962 | JGI IMG/M metagenome (GOLD analysis project Ga0080027, IMG submission 70962) | Permafrost soil microbial communities from the Arctic, to analyse light accelerated degradation of dissolved organic matter (DOM) -... | ecosystem: Environmental > Terrestrial > Soil >... | reverse complement strand
CGGGAGCCATTTTGTTTTTGAAAGAGCGTTTGACGAAGAAATTATTTTGGCTGCCTGTATTGTCCACCCAAAAGTAAGCACTACAAGCAGGTAAGCCAGTGTACGGTGAATAAAGTGAACGGTGATTTTATTTTCAACCATATTTACGGCGGGCGAAAATAAATTTGATGGAAACCAGCTCCCATTGATGGTTGGCCAGGTAGATGCGACTGAAGCTGCTTTATGACCAGCCATTAACGCTCCGTAAATGAGTTGAAAAAATAAAACCAGCAATATAAGCCAGGTGTACCTGCGTACAGAAGCATTTCTTACAATTTGTTTTTTCGGCACAGACAATTGCAAGGCAAACCACCAAGCATAACTGATAAGGATAAGCGCAAATACAAAATGCAGTGCGAGCTTAAGCGGCTTTACATAAACCATATCATCTGTTAAACCGCTTTTTACCATTATCCAGCCAATAGCACCCTGTATGCCACCTAGTAAAAACAATATCAGCAATGGCTTTATCATGTATGCCTGTAAATATTTTCTAAGCACTAGGTATATAAAACCAACAACAAATACAACGCTGATAAGCCTTGCCCATTCACGGTGAAACCATTCCCAGAAGTAAATGAATTTATAATCGTGAATAGTAAAATCTGAATTCAGTAAAAGGTATTGCGGTGAACGGCTGTATTTTTCAAAAGCAGTTGTCCATTGCTGTTCATTTAATGGCGGTAAGGATCCTTCTACCACTTTCCATTCTGTAATAGAAAGACCAGATCCGGTGAGGCGTGTAATGCCGCCGAGTATTGCCTGGATGAGTAACATGGCAACACCAATGTAAATCCATACAGCAACTGCTTTTTGTGCTTTTGGTAATGTGTTCATCATAGCAAGGGCAAAGGTAAGTGAACACAGGGCTAATGAGTAAATGTGTAAATATCGAAATACGTAAATGTGATAATGAAGGGATCGCACATACACACGCAGAGAGAGAGACAGAGAGAGAGAGACAGAGATAGACAGACTGAGGACCAGAGCTAACAGGGAAAAAAAGTAAATAATTTTTCTTACTTTGGTTTTAAAATAAAAATCAGCGGTTCTATAAATGCAGCCTGAAGCTCAATAGTGATTTGCTGAACAGTTGAGTGATCAGAGCGATGGGATTCAAAAAAAATTCTCTCTCCCTCTCTGTCTGTGCCAACTATAAACTCATTTCATCCAGTTTTACTTTTCCTTTAAATGTCCAGAATACAAAAACAGTGTAAAGCAAAACCAATGGTGTACCAATTAATGCAATCTTTAAAAGTATGCCCATTGTTTTATGAGAAGCTGCTGCATTCTGTACTGTAATACTATTTGCCGGAAACTGCGGCGAATAAACCAGGTAGGGAAATACTTCTACCGCAACCAGTATCAGCAATGCGGCTATTGTTACAGAAGAACTTAAAAATGCTCCGCGGAAATTTCTTTTTTTAAGACAGCGTGGAATATTAGCAATGGCCAGTGTCATAATCAATGGCAGGATAAATAATACCGGTTGTCCTTTTATTTCATCGCTCAAATGCGGAATGTATAAAAGGGAATAAAAAGTTGATAGCGCAAAACTGATTACAAAAAATATGACAAAATTTTTTGCAAGTACGGTAAGCCTGGTATAAAGCCTTTTCTCTGTTTTCATTCCTAAATAAATAGCGCCGTGCAGCATAAACAAAGCAAGTGTTGTAACAGAAATTAAAATAGCGAAGGGATTAAAAAAATATAACCAGTTGCCGCTGAATTCATGTTGTGCATTCAATGGCATGCCCAATGCAATATTACCCAGCATAAGGCCAAGGGTTAATGCAATAACAATACTTGATACACAATAAGAAATATCCCAGGCCGTACGCCACCACAGCATTGGTTCTTTGCTTCTGAACTCTATGGAAATTGCGCGAAAAATAATTCCCATCAGAAAGACCATAAACGGAATGTAAAAGGCAGAAAAAATAGCTGCATACGCAACCGGGAAGCCGGCAAATAAAGCACCACCGCCAATTACAAGCCATACTTCATTGCCATCAAACATAGGGCCGATAGCATTGATAGCTATGCGGCGGCTTTGTTCTTTTTTTAAAAATAAATGCAGCGCACCGGCACCTAAATCAAAACCGTCTAAGATGGCATAGCCGCTTATAACGGCGCCAAATACCAGGAACCACCATATATTATAATCTATGCCTAAGAATGTTTCCATAATTATTTTTTACCACAGAGGCCCGACTTATTTTAAATGTTGAATTATAAATTTTGTATTGATGAATGCTGCTGGTCATATAAAATTCAAAATAAACAAGTCTTTTAATGAGAAATGATAGGGTTATTGCGTTTTGTATTTGCTTGCAGTTCATTGTCATCGTCTGCTGTTGTTTCTGGTCCGTGCTGTATTTTACGGTTTAGCAGAAATAAAAATAGCACCAGTAATAATGCATATACGAGCGCAAATAAAATTAAAGAGAAAACAACCTGGTTGGCTGTAACTGTTCTTGATAATGCATCGCTGGTTCTTAGTAAGCCATACACTACCCACGGCTGCCTGCCTATTTCCGCAGTAAACCATCCGCACTCATTACCAATTTGAGGAAGCAAGACCGACCATACAAACAACCACATCATCCATTTTTTATTGAACAATGTTCCTTTTTTCCAATACCAGCAGGCGAGCAGCGATAGTACAATCATACTAATGCCAACAACAATCATGATGTGATAAAACTGGAACACCGCATTTACCTGCGGGGGTTGTTCATCTTTTTTAAAACTATTGAGTCCTTTTACCGGCCGGTTAAAATCGCCATAAACCAGATAGCTTAATCCGCCGGGAATTTTTATTCCATAAGTTTCCTGTTTTTGTTTATTTACCCAACCCATAAGATACATGGGTGCTTTGGAAGAAGAATCGAAATGCCCTTCCATAGCTGCTAATTTTGCAGGTTGATTTTTTGCAACGCCATCTGCACTCTTAGAACCAACCACTAATTGCAGAAGAGAGAAAACAGTTGCTACTGTTAATGCAATTTTAAATGCTGGTTTTGCAATTGCAATATGTTTGTTTTTTAAAATATACCAGGCATTAATACTAAGCACTAAAAATGCACCTGCTAAAAAAGCGCCTATCCATACATGTAACATTCTGTCTGTGCTGGATGGATTGTATACCATTGCCCAAAAATCTGTTATCTCTGCACGTGCATTCATTCCTTCACCTACAATATGAAAACCGGCTGGTGTTTGTTGCCATGAGTTAGCTACTACAATCCATACAGCAGAAAACATTGAACCCAAAAAAACCATGATGGTAGAAAAAAAATGCACGCGGCTATTAACCCTGTTCCAGCCAAATAATAAAATACCAAGAAAGCCCGACTCTAATGCAAAAGCAAAAATGCCTTCAGCAGCAAGTGCACTGCCAAATATATCGCCCACATATTTTGAATAGGTAGCCCAGTTGGTACCAAATTCAAATTCCATAATAATACCGGTAGCTACGCCAATGCCGAAGATGAGAGCAAAGATGCGGATCCAGTAACGGGTCATCTGCTCATAGATCTTTTTGCCCGTTTTCAGGTACATGCCTTCCATAATAACCAGTATCAAACCAAGGCCGATACTCAACGGAGGATAGATATAATGAAAAGCAATGGTAAAAGCGAATTGTATGCGGGCTAACACTTCAACATCCATAACAATGATGTTTGTGCAAAGTTAAGGTGTCGCTCAGAGTTAACAGAAAAAAAGCTGTTAGCTTTTAGTCATTGGCTGTTAGTTCAGAAATTCATTCTGTTGATAAGAAATAATCGCTCCATCTTACCACTATCAGTCTTTTTAAAGCTAAGGGCTGAAATCTCATAGCCCATAGCTTTGTTCTAATGTCCTGCTTTAATATAACTCCAGCCATCTTCCTGTTTAGACACAACTTCCATTACACCATTAGGAACAACAGTTGCTACAGTAACCAGCTGACTTACATCGAGGTTGTTTTTTTTCATTGAATTATTGCAGGCAGCAAAACTAACGTTCTCTTTGTTTTTTAATTCCTCCATCATGGGCGACAAAACAGTTTTATCTTTTACCAACATAAAAATGGCTGGGCCATGACATACAATTTCAATTTTAGTACCAGGCACATCTTTCAATACATTATTTACCTGCCTGAGAACTGTACGGTGATCGGCGGTATCTGCACTGGTAATTTCAAAAACTATTTTGTGTTGTTTTGTTTGTGCGTGTAAACAGACAGCGATGCTGCTGATGAATAGTGCGAGAACAATAAATTTTTTCATGCTAATATATTTGTTATAACAATTAACGGAAGTAAAAATATTATAAAATAGCGGTGTTTCGGTATAAAAATTAATCGCAGAAATTTTTACTAAATTTTATAAACTATTTTTGTTTACCGGCAGTATTTTTTTTTAGCTTCAATAGCTTTGTCAAAACCACCATCAACAGCTTTTTGTAGATCCTCACAAGCTCCTTTTTTATCTTTCAGGTATAATTTTATCATGCCTCTTGTATAATAGGCTGAATAGTCTTGAGAACTTAACTCAATGAGTTTATTATAATCGGTTAGTGCCTTATTGTAATTTTCAAGTTCAGCATAAGCGTTGCCTCTGTTGTTGTAAGCACCCGGCATTTTCGGATTAAGTTTTATTGCATTGGTATAGCATTCAATTCCTTTATTAATATTCTTTAGCCCAATATAGCCGTTTCCCATATTATACCAAGCTTCTCCAACGCCAGGATTTAATGCAAGCACTTTGTTACAATCAGCTATTGCTCCGGTAAAATCATTTAATTCCAGTTTTGCTGCACCCCTGAAATAATAATAATCTTCTTGGCTGGAATCAAGCTCAATGGCTGTATTAAAATCTTGCATGGCTGCGGTATAATCTCTTTGTAATTGTCTTGCATGCCCCCTGTTAAAGTATGCATCACCATAAGCAGGATTTATTGAAATAGCTTTTTGGTAATCCGGTAATGCTCCTGTAAAATCCTCTAATTGTGCCTTTGCATTACCTCTGTTATTATAAGCATCTGCATGTGTGTTATCCCCCGCCAGTCCTTTGTTATAATCTACAATGGCACCCTTAAAATCTTGTATAGCTAATTTTGCATTGCCCCTGTTTAAATATCCTGCTGGTTGATTTGAAAATAATTCAATTGATTTATCATAGTCTGCTATAGCACCAGTAAAATCTCCTGCCTTTTTTTTCAAAACTCCGCGGGTTAAAAATGCCCCTGAATTTGAAGGATTTAAAGTGATGGCAGTTATACAATCCTGCATAGCCCCATTTACATCTCCTAAAAACATTTTTATATCTGCTCTTTCGCAATATGCTTTATCGTCATCCTGATCCAATTCAATTATTTTATTATAACATGTCAGCGCATTTTTATAGTCGCCCGGATTATTGGTGATCAATGCCTTGTTATAAAATGCATTTCCATAAAGCGGTTTAATAGATGTTGCCCTGATAAAATCTTCAAGACCCCCTTTCAAATCTGGTATCATTTCTTTTGTTATGCCCCTGCTGTTATATGCCTGGGCATAATCGGGCTTCAATTGAATGGCCATGCTAAAACTTTCAATTGCTTTTTGCAGTTCATTTAACTGTAAGGATGCAAGCCCCCTGTTAAAATATGCTTCAGCGCAAGTCGGTTTTAATGCAATTGTTTTATTACAATCAATTATTGAACCGGCGTAATCTTCCAATTTATATTTACCACTACTTCTGTTCAAGTATGCATTTATACTATTAGGGTCAAGTGCTATTGCACGATTACAATCTTCTATTGCGCCTTTATAATCTTTAAGATATCTTTTTACAATGCTCCTGTTGGTATAAGCATCAACGTTTTTGGGATCCAGTTGAATTACGCTGGTATAATCTTCCAGCGCGGCTTTAAAATTCCGTAACATCATTTCAGCGCCACCTCTTTTAAAATAAGCTGCTGCGTTTTTAGGATCTGTTTTGATTGTTTTGGTAAAAGTTTCTATAGCCGAAAGGTATTCGTGTACTTTTAATTCGGGTTGAACCGGGTTTGAGGGATCAACCGGATCCTGTGCACGCAATAATTGTAGGCAGTTGAAAAATAGGAAGAGGATAAAAGTCAGTTTAAGGAAGAGCGATTTCATCTTTTTGCGTTGTTGTTAAGAATATAAAGACTCCTCAGCGCTTTTCTTTTTTGCCGTCTGCTTTTTTAATCGGATCAAAAGGTCCAAATTTATGCTGCAGTTCTGTAAATCCATCTTTATAGGGCCCGAACGGATAATCAAAAGATTTCTTTGAAATATCGCGCCAGTCTTGCGCAAATCTTTTTGCCGGTCTTGGTTGGGCATTAATAAATGCTGCAACATCCCAGGATTCTTCATCAGTTAGTTGCGGGCTATTATGGTTAGCAACGCCAAAGGGCATATTGTCTTTTGCATAAGCCGCCAGTTTGGAAATACGATACAAGCCTGCACTTATATTATAACTATGCGGTCCCCACAAAGGCGGGTAAGTATATTCCAGGCTGTCAAATGTCAACTGTCCTTCACCGTTAGCGCCATGGCAACGGCTGCATTGTGATTGATATACTATTTCTCCTCTTGTTGGACTGGCGGCCCGGTTTATAAAAGATAATTCCTGTGTACCGGCGCCTGCAGGTTTGGTTCCTTTTGGTACTTCTTTGCCCAGCCATTTTAAATAAGCTACCATCGCTCTCATTTCTTTACCGAGACTGTCAATTGTTTTTCCATTAAGGCTTCTTTGCAGGCAATCATTGATCCTGAATTCTATTGATTCTTTAATGCCGCTTCTTGGCTTATACACCGGGTAAATAGATGCAACCGCAGAAAAACAATTTCCATAAGGTTTTGCACCAGCATCGATATGACAGTTCTGGCAGTTCATTCCGTTGGTAATGGCAATGACCGTTCCTTTCGGGCCTAAATATTTCGCGGTATGGGCTATGAGGTCTCTTCCATATTTTATCATTTGAGATTGTTCATCATTGCCAAGGGTTGCTGTATCGGGGGCCTGCCATAATTTTATTTCAGCAACCCGTGCTGTAACAGCAATTTTTGGCGTTGCAGGTTCATCGGCTATTTCATTTATCACAGCAATCAACACTGCAATAAAAATAAAAATGGGAAACCAAACCGATCGTAAAAATTTCAAATTATTTATTTAAGATGCTAGTGAGGTAATTTTTTTTCCAGGTAGCCATATACCCATGTTCCGGCAATGGCACTTAATAAAGTTACAATTATTACAGAAGCGCCGGTACCAATTTGTGCAAACAACGGTCCCGGGCATGCGCCGGTAAGTGCCCATCCAAAACCAAATAGCAACCCTCCATAAACTTGTCCTTTATTAAATTTTTTGGGAGACAGAACAATGCTTTCTCCGGAAATGGTTTTTATCTGCCATTTTTTTATGAGCCATATAGAAATGATACCCGTAATAACTGCACTTCCCAGCACACCGTACATGTGGAAACCCTGAAGACGAAACATTTCCTGTATGCGAAACCAGGAAATAACTTCTGACTTAACAAGCAAAATACCAAACAGTATACCTGCAAAAAAATATTTCAGGTTTGCTGAGAATTTTTCTGGTAACGGTGATTTATTGGCAATGCCTTCATCTAATGACGGAACTTCAAAATCATAATTTTTTGCTGGAATAATTTGCTGAAATTCTTTAGTCCTGTTTTCTGTTTGCATCTTTCAATTTTATAGACCAAGAATAATGGGTAAGATAAGATTGGCCATTACAAAACCGCCCGCCATAAAACAACAGGTAGCAATAAGGGAAGGCAATTGCAGGTTAGATAAACCCATTATAGAATGACCTGAAGTACAACCGCCGGCATACCTTGTTCCAAAGCCAACAAAGAAACCACCAACAATTATTAAAATAAAGCCACGTACAGTTAACAAAGATTGCCAGTTAAAAAGCTCTGGCGGAACAAGGCCGTAATAATTGTTTACCCCGTATTGATGCAGAACGCTAACCAATGCAGCATTTACTTTTACAGGCTGGTGATTGCTTAATAAAGACAAAGCGACAGCGCTTCCTGCAACAATGCCGGCTGCAAAAAACAAATTCCATATTTCTTTTTTCCAATCGTACTTAAAAAAAGAAATATTTGCCGGAAAGCATGCTGCGCATATATGTCGCATGGAAGAAGAAATACCAAAAGATTTATTGCCTGTAATAAGCAGCAGCGGAACCATTAAACCAATTAAAGGACCGGCAATATACCAGGGCCAGGGTTGTTTTATCCAGTCAATGAAATGCATATTTGTATTGTTATTGGCAAAGGTTGAAAAATAATCCGGATAAAATTCACATCTTATATTTAATTGGGGGATAAAAAAATAGAATAAGTAACAGACAGCTTATTACTTTTGAACAAACAATGAGTGCGTGTTAAAAATTTCTTACCAGCAACAATTAATAGAAGCGGGTTGCGATGAAGCAGGCAGGGGTTGCTATGCCGGGCCTGTATTTGCCGCTGCGGTTATTTTACCACTCAATTTTTTTCATCCTTTATTAAACGATTCTAAACAGCTTAGCGCAGAAGAGCGCTATGAGCTAAGACCGGTTATTGAACAACAAGCCATTGATTATGCCGTAGGAATTGTAAACGAAGAAGAAATTGATACCCTTAATATTCTCTGGGCCTCTGTAAAGGCAATGCATCTTGCAATTGATAAGCTACTGAAAAACAGGCCGCAATTATTATTGATTGACGGCAACCGGTTTAAAAAGTATAAAAGAATTCCGCACCAGTGTATTGTTAAAGGCGATGGTATCTATTCATCTATTGCAGCGGCAAGCATACTGGCAAAAACTTATCGCGATGATTATATGATTCAATTGCATAAATCTTTTCCGCATTACCAATGGAATAATAATAAAGGCTATGGAACTGCTGTACACCGCAGGGCCATCGAAGAACATGGCATATGCATCCATCATCGTAAAAGCTTCAATATTTTACCCCAGCAGCAGGAACCGGAACAAATAAACTTGTTATAAATTTACTGGTAATAAGAATTTATTCAAGATGGTATTCTTTTTTAAGAAACGAAATCAGCGATTGCAGAAATGGCAACCTTATCTCAATGTTTCTAATGTAATTATCAACCGCACCTTTTTCAAAATCTATTTCATTAAAGAAAAGTTTTTGTTTTTTTAAATCGTCAGTCAGCAGCGGTAGTGGTTTGCCTGTAAAATCATCATTGCTATAATAAGATGTATCATATTTGAAGCTGTAATCAAGTGTTTGATGAGCAGCAGTAATTGCCGCATTGGTTGCAGTATTATATAAATCTTCCGCTGCGTAAATTATTTTCACTTCATAATCATACCGGGCAATACTATCTGCTACATGATCTTTCTTTATTACCCTTAACCCGCCGGAGTTCTTAAGTTGAAGCATGGTAGCATCGTTACTTTTGAAGATGGAATAGAAACCTGAATAGCCTGCGTACTTATATAGCAGGAGGCGGTTGTGTCCGTCCGAAAGATCTTGTACGGACAATCGCATCAGGGAATCAAGCTTATTTGATTTGCGATGGTTATCACCTAATACGTATTCCATCTTGAGGGAGTCTGTTCGCAAGTCATTTAACAGCGATTGCATATACTCGTGTTCTTTATTGCTGTCGCTGATATTTTCTCTAAGGCTTTCTGCAAAGAAGCCCAGCGTTACCGCTAAGAATATCATTAAAAATTCAAGAAAATATTCTGTGAACTTTTTTTTCTTGTGATGTAGATCAGGATGATGATGAACTTCCATATCAGTTGCAGATGATTGTGTAATGTTTTGTGATTCCTGTTTTGGCTCAGTATCTGTTGAATTGTTCTGTCGTATGTTTGTATTGTCTTCCATGTTTTGCAGGCAGCAAAAATATTTTATTTAAATGGACGTAATATTAAAACGTCATTTAAACTTTTTCACAAAATAATTTGCAACAGCGGCGTATACTGTGACAGCGTTATTAAAATTCATCCAGTGATGGGTATCATCAACAATCATCAGCGTTTCATAGGGCACACCTTTCTTTTCAAGCCGGCTTATTAAATCAATGCTCTGGTTAAACGCAACATTGCGGTCATCATCTCCATGAATGATTAATACAGGCGATTTCCAGGTATTCATATATGCTACAGGAGAAGATTGCCATGCTACCTTAACAGCTTTATCATAATCAGGCGCTTTTTCATAGTTGTTTGCAAACATAGTCAGCATGGCTGATCTTCCTACCCAATCGTGCACGCCATGTATATCAACGCCTGCTGCAAAAATTTTAGAATCTTTTGCAAGTGCCATTGCTGTTAAATAACCTCCGTAAGATCCGCCGTAGATGCCAATCTTACCCACATCAACAAAAGATTGTTTTTGTAACCATTCTCCCGCTGCTTTTATATCAAGGTATTCGGATGCGCCTGTTGTGCCTGCATGCGCTGGTTCTTTAAATTCATAGCCATAGCCAATTCCCAAACGGTAATTAACAGACAATACAACAAAACCCAGGCTGGCCAGGTATTGATTTGACGCGTAGGCATTGGCGTAATAGTCAGAATAGTTCCAGCCAAGCAGCATTTGCCTTGGCGGACCACCGTGCACATAAACAATGGCAGGTTTCTTAGCATTGCCACCCTGCATTTCAAATAATTGCGCATGAATAGTAAGCCCGTCGGGCGATTTAAAAACTACCTGTTTAGGTGTTACCAATTGCTTTTCCGGAAAACCGGCGGGTATTAAATTCTCAGAAATGGTATGAATAATTTTATCGTTTAAATTCATTACAGCAGGCAACGGTGGCCTTTGCGCAGTGGCGCTTATAAATGCAACCGTGCTTCCATCGCCTGTTAAAACGGGCATCCATTCTAAACCGCTGCCGGGTGTAAGCACCTGCAGGTCGGCTTTATCAACGCTTACACAAACGGCATGTCTTCTGTCTATATCAAGTTTGTCATTACCTGTATTTGCGCTCAGGACAAGCAGTTTTTTATCAGCGCTTAATTTTATATGCTCACACATAAAATTTCCCGGTGTAAGCAATAATGGCTTGCCTCCATTGGCATCAATTGAATATAAATGCGGCCATCCATCTGTGTTAGAAAGAAAAACAATTTTATTATTAGCGGCCCAGTGCAAATTGGTGCTGCCCTCTGTTGTCGGAAAAGATCCGCGTAATGTAGCAGGTGCTTTCCATAACAGTGTTGCCTGGTTGGTATTGATATCTGCAACATAAATACTCCATGCATTTGGTTTTCTTACCAGCATTGAATCCGGTTGACCGCCCGTAACAGGTCTTCTTATAAATACAATTTTATTTCCGTTGGGCGACCATTGTGGTGCATCATCCCTGCTAAATGCAGGTGTTATCCATTTAACAGAAGAATCCTGGTTGCTATAAATGCCTATGATTGAATGATCGGTTCTGTTTGATACAAAGACTAAATTATTTCCGTCGGGCGACCATTGCAAATCATCTACTGTGCCTCTTGTAGTAAATAGATTTTTTGCAGCGCTGTCAGGCGATGCTATCCAAACCTGGCCAGCTTTAATAAATACTATTTTGTTATTAGCAGCAATAACTGGATTATCGCCTTCTGATAAATATTTTACAGCGCCACCTGCAAACGGAACACAAGCCACCTGCACTTTAAAAGGGTTTATGTCTGCCAGCGGATTAATAGGTAAACCAATATCCCAGTTAGCGCCATGGTCCCCACCACGCACAAACACTATCCATTTTCCATCTTCGGAAATTGAAAGGCTGGTTATTTCCTGTCCATCATCTTTTGGAAACCATGTAAGTTGTCTCGGCGTAAAGTCGGGCCCGCCTGCAGCATAAATATTTCGTTTGCCCAGTTCATTTATTGTCCAAGCAATTTTTGAACCTTTTGGTGCTGCACACAGTTCAGTAGTAAACGGATAACTTTTAAATGCTAAGAACGGGTTGTTTTGTGCTGTTAATTGAAAAGGGAATAAAAAGAGTAACAGTAATTTTCTCATGTTGCGTTGGTTATATAACTGGTTACAATTGTTTTATTTTAAATTTTGTGCCTATAGACAGGGGTATATTTTGAATGACCAGTTGGATTGCTCAACTCAAAATATAAAATTTAGAATAATCATTGGGAGTTGGCCTTAAATACACGGATAAAATTGCCACCCAATATTTTTTCAATATCTTTTTTTGAATAACCTTTTTCAACCAGTGCTTTTGTAATCAGCGGCATATTGCTTACATCATCTAATCCTTTGGGTGCCGATTCAATGCCGTCGAAATCGGAACCGAGCCCAACATAATCAGCCCCAACAAGTTTTACAATGTAATCAATATGATCAATCAGCAATGATAATGGCGGACGTAATTCATCCGCTTCGCTCTTATATTTTTTTGAGATGAACTCATCAATTTCATACTGTGCTTTCTTTATTGACTTCATAGAATCCATCTCTGCTTTGTGCCCGGCAAGAAATAATTCTTTGCGTTTCATGTAATTGCTGTCTATAAAACCCGAGTAAAAATTAATATCAATAACGCCGCCGTTTTTGGCAACTGCTTTTATCTGATCATCTTTCAGGTTGCGTGGCACAGGGCATAAACTATAAACGCTGCTATGGGAAGCGATCACTGGTTTTGTTGTTGTATTAATGGCATCCCAAAACGTTTGTTCGCCAACGTGAGAAATATCTACCATCATACCCAATGCATTCATACGCTTAACAATATCTTTTCCAAAACTTGTTAAGCCTTTTGTGCCAAAAGGCAGGTTGTTCTTACTCTCATCAGCAGCAGAAGTTGCCCAGGCAGTAGAATTGTTCCAGGTAAGTGTCATATACCTTGCGCCTTTTTTAAATAAACTATCGAGGTAGTCCATCCGGTCTTCAATCATGTGGCCGCCTTCTACACCCATCATGCAAGCCAGTTTTTTTTGTTTAAGGGCAGTAGCTAATTGCACCGGGTTTGTAACAATCATCATTTTGTCCGGATTGCGTTTTACAATTGCATACAAAGAATCCATTTCAATATTGGCATATTTAAAAGCAGTGTCTTTGCCAAAACGTTCATCGCAAAAAATAGAAAATACCTGCACATCAATTCCACCTTTTTTAAAACGTGCAATATCTGAATGTGATTTACCGGTTAAATCGTTTTCAATATTCATACCGTTCATGGTAATAGTAGTTAACACATCATTGTGTGTGTCTGTTACGATTGCATCCTGGTGAATTTTTTCGTAAGATTGGGTATACGCATGTAACGGTAAAATCAACAGGCAAAGAATGGATATGCGGCTGAACATGGTGTAAATGAGTTTGATGACTAATACCGTTAATGTAAGCTATTTTAAAGAAACCGGGCACCCGGCAAAGCTTTTTTGAGTAAGAAATTTGAATATTGTATAAAAAATTTAATTCTTTCCTTTGAGTTCGATTCTTTATCGCTTTTATAATGCATTGCATATACGCTAGACCCTGTATTTTTCGTTAATAATTTTAAAGTAAGTTAAACCCGCTTTTGCCCCTTTATCATTAAACAACCAATTCTATGAAAAGAATCATTTCTTTTCTCTTACTACTTATTGTTTTTTGTGCGCAAGCCCAGACAGGTGATAAGATTTCGTATTACTATCATGGTA
>Ga0080027_10000735_pt1 | contig 13707 bp, 12 predicted proteins | sample OrgsoiDNA2013046_FD_70962 | JGI IMG/M metagenome (GOLD analysis project Ga0080027, IMG submission 70962) | Permafrost soil microbial communities from the Arctic, to analyse light accelerated degradation of dissolved organic matter (DOM) -... | ecosystem: Environmental > Terrestrial > Soil >... | reverse complement strand
GTCACGGGCATGCACGCCATCGAGCGCATCCTGTACTCGGACGTGATCCCGGCGCGGGTGGTCACCTTCGAGGCGACGCTCCCCGGCTACCAGCCGGCTGCGTTCCCCGCCACGGCGATGGAGGCGGCCACGTTCCAGACTGGGCTCGCGGCGCAGCTGGTCACCGACACCCAGGCCCTGCTCGACAACTGGAACGCGACCAAGAACCTCGATGTGTCCGGCGCCTTCAAGGGGCTCATCGATCTGATGAACGAGCAGCAGGAGAAGGTCAACAACGCCGCCTCGGGCGAGGAGGAGTCACGGTACTCGCAAAGGACCATGGCCGACCTGCGCGCGAACCTGGAAGGGACCACGACGATCTATGGCCTCTTTCGGGACTGGCTCAGGTCGAAGCCTGCGATGACGGGCCTGCCCGCGGGGACCGCGGTCGATGCCTCGATCATGAGCGGATTTTCCTCCCTCGGCACGACCTACACCGGCGTCTCGGGCGACGCGATCCCCGCGCCGCCAGCGACCTGGAGCGCTGAAACCCCCTCGGCCCCCGATCTGCAGACGCCGTTCGGCATGCTCTATGAGACCATCCACCGGGCGGTCGATCCGAAGCAGACCGGCTCGGTCGTCGAGAACATGGACCAGGGAGCCAGGCTGCTCGGCGTCCCGGGATTCGAGGAGTGACCACCCTCTGGCGAAGGGAGCTCACCGTGGCGGCGCTGGCCCTGGCGCTCGGCGTGGGCGAGAGCAGTTGCGGCGCGGCCGCCAGCGAGGCGACCGACGGCGGGATCTTCGTGGCCTTCGGCAGCGACTTCGCCGCATTCCGATCCTGGCCCTCTCGGTCGGTCGACAACACGATTGCCCAGGGTGCCACCCACGTGGCCGGCCCCCGCGAGATCTACATCAACCAACTGCCCCCGGCCGGCGCGGCCTCGTTCCCGGTTGGGACGATGATCGTCAAAGTCACCGCGGCCGATGGGCAGATCTTCGCCCGGGCCAAGCGGGGAGGGGGCTACAACCCATCGGGCGCGGTCGACTGGGAGTGGTTCGAGCTTCTGGAAGGGGCCGGCGGCGTCTCGATCATGTGGCACGGGGTGGGCCCGCCGGCGGGCGAGAAGTATGCAGGCGATGCCATGAGCGGCTGCAACCCCTGTCATGGCGCGGCCCGGAGCAATGATTACGTGCTGTCGCCCTGGCTGCGACTCGGCGGATCGGACGATGCAGGGAGCAGCCAGTCGGATCTTGCTGTCACCGACGCGGGCACCTCACCCGACGGTGGCGGCACGCCCGACGGCGACGCGACACAGGAGTCGACCGGTGGTTGACCGCGGTCGGCCCCTGGTGGCATTGGTCATCGGACTGGCCACGACCGCACTCGCGGTGCCGCCCGCACGCGCCAACCCGCGCCCGCTGCCGTTCACCTACCAATCGGAATCCCTCCCGCAGGGGACCGGCGAGATCGAGCAGTTCCTGGACTTCGTGCCCATCCGGGCGCTGTCGGCGGGCGGAAAACCGATCTGGTACAACGCGACCCAGTTCCAGACCGAGGTGGAATATGGCCTGACGGACCGGCTGGAGCTCGCGCTCTACTTCACCTTCGTTCCCAACGCGGGCGACAGCGTCGTGGCGGCGCCACCTTTGCCCGAGGGCAACGGCTCGAAGCAGCGGGTCCGCTACCGGTTCGCCGATCCGGGCGCCTGGCCGGTCGACGTGGCGGTCTATGGCGAGCTCGCCGAGAACGAGCGAGAGGTGGAGCTCGAGGCCAAGGTGATCCTGCAGCGGCGCATCGGACGGCTGCGCCTGATCACCAACCTGTGGGCCGAGCGGGAGCTCTACTTCGATGGCACCCGGGAGTGGGTGCTGAACCCCACGCTGGGGGCGACGTACGAGCTCAGCCCGCGCTTTCACGTCGGGCTGGAAGGGTGGCTGCGCTCCGAATACCCCGACGACTTCACAGGATCACGGCCCTTCAACCTGGGCCCGCAGATCTACCTCGGCCCCGCGTTCATGCTCAACTTCGGTCGGGTGTGGTGGACCACCGGCGCCTACCTCCGCCTCAACGATTTCGACCGAACCGTCGTGGCGCCCGCTCCGCCCGCCATGGGAGACGCCTACGGCCGTGTCTGGGTCCGCACCGTGGTCGGGATCGGCTTCTGATAGCGGACGTTCGTGTCAAAATCGATCCATGTCGGTTGCGTTGCCCTGGGACGGGCGGTCATCCGCCGGAGGCTGTGCATTGTGAGGTCGACGGATCGCAGATGGGGGCCGCCGGGGCGCAGTCCCCGGACTGGAGACACTCCACGCAATGGCCGGTTATCTTGTCGCAGTGGGGGTTGGTCCCGCCGCAATTCGCGTCGGAGCGACACGCCACGCACAGGCCCGTCTGGACATTGCAGATGGGACCCTGCTCCGAGGCCAGCGCGCAGGTCTTGTTGTTGTCCTCGCACGCCACGCAGAAGCCTACGTCTGCTTCGCAGTGCGGGGTCGCGAGCCCCATGCACGCGCTGTCGTTTCCCTCGAACCGGCACAGCGTCACGCAGTGATTTTCCCGGCAGGCACGTCCCAAGCCGCAATGGGAATCGATCACGCACTCGGCGCAGCGGTGTGACCCGGGGTCGCATCGATTTCGATCGGCTTGAGCGCAGTGGACGTCCTCGGTACAGGCGACGCAGGTGCCGGTGGCGGTGTCGCAGTGCAGGCTCGCCAGGGGACATTCCTGGTCCTGATCGCAGCCATCCACGTCGAACAGGATGCGGCTGTTGCATGAGGACAGGAGGAGCGCCACGGAGAGCAGGCCCCAGATCACGGCGATCGAGAGGAGCTTCGAGGAAGAGAGCATCAGCGACGCGGCCAGCCGGGCCGGCGGCCCGGAGCGGGAACGATCCCGCACGCTTGCCCCCGCGCCTGCAGTCACGGCGGCAGGGCGGCGGCCAGCCGCCGTGCCTCAGCCCGCGCGAAGCCTCCCGGAAACTGTACCAGGTACTGCGACGCCGCGTGGGCGGCGACAACCCCATCCTGCCGGGCCAGCAATCTCATTCGTTGCGCCATCGCGCCCTCGGTGAGGGGACCTTCGGGATGGGCGCCGATCAGCTGCGAGAACAATCGAACCGAATCATCTGTCCGCCCCTGTCTCTTGGCCCGAATGGCCGCGGCGAACAGATCGTTCTGAGCCGCCAAGGCCGACCCGGCCGGTGCGGCGGCTGCTCCCGCCGTCGACGTTCTGTCGGAGCCACGCGTTGACCGCCCCCCTGCCAGGTAGGGGCCGCCCGCGGCCGCGATGGTGCCCGCGCCGCCACGCGCTGCCACCTCCCCAAGCGCCCCCGGGACCGCACCCCTGGCCGGGACTGCCAGGCCGAGCGCCGCACCCGGGGAGACCGCCCGCGCCAGGGCGGCTGGTTTGGGGTGGTCCCCACAACCTGCCGGCCAGGATCCGCCCGCGGGAACGAACTCTTCCGATCCGCCCGAGCGGACGCTGACCACACCCTCCTCGACGGAAACCCGGGTGCGCACGCCCTTACCACAGGCCGCATCCGACCCAACCATCGAAACGCGGAATACGGTTCCGTGAACCTCGACCTGCGCGTCGTCGGTGTCGATGATGAATCGCTCGCCGGTCTTGAGCTTGGAGACGCGGGCGCGAACCGCACCCCTCTTTAGCGAGAAATGTCGGTGCTCGCTCTGCTCGCCCACGACCAGCGCTCCGGCGTTCTCCAGGGTTAGCAGGGTGCCGTCGGCCGTACCGATCCGAACCTCGCTGTCGCTCGGGGCCAGCAACCCGGTTCCTTCGTCCAGCATCATGCCCTGGGTGAGCCCCACCGGAGGCTGTCCACCCCCCGCCACCACCGCGCTGCCCGGCAGGCGCAGGTTGCCGACGGCGTTGCCGACCCGGGCGAGATCGCCGGGATCGTCTTTCAGAACCGTGAATGCGCGCGACGGACGGTGGGGGGCGAGCGCATCGCTCGGTGCCGGAAGATCGTGGCGTGAGATGAGCCAGCCGGTGGCCACCAGCACCAGCGCGGCAGCTGCCAGCGCCGCCGACCGCCCGAGTCTCCGCTTCAACGCCAGCCGCCGCGCTCGGCGCGCCAAGGCGCGCTCGATCAAGCTCACGGTCTTGTCCCGGTCCGGCGGCCCCAGCCGGTCGGAGCTGGCGTGAAAGGGGAGCAGCAGCCTGCGCAAGACCGCTGCGGTCATCGTCGCGTATCGATCGGGTCGACCCATCACTCGTTGCCCTCCCCTCGCCCTCGCCCGTCCTCTTGCCCCTTCATCTGCGCTTCCAGCTGCCCTTCCGACGGCGCTGACCCTGCCTCGAGCGCGTTCCCCGGCTGACGCTCCGCGCGCTCGGGCACCACTGCGCTGGTTACCTTTTGCAGAAGGTCGACCAGGGCCGGATCCTTGGCGATGCGTCCGTGAAGCTCGCGGCGACCACGCGACAATCGACTCTGCGCCGCAGCCGTGGTGGACCCCGTCATCTCGGCGATCTCGTGCAGGTCGTATCCGATGACGTCATGCAGTAAGAAAGCCCAGACCCGGCGGGGGTTCATGGACTCGAGATGGGTCGCCACCTGGCCCAGCAGCTCGCGCGTCGCCGAGCTCTGCTCGATCTGGACGGGCCCGGCGTGAATATCATCCATCAGGTACTCGGAAAAGAGGCGTCGCTCCAGGTTGCGTCGACGCAGATGCTTGAAGACCACGTGCGCGGTGACGGTCTGCGCCCACCGGTCCAGGGAACAATCGCCCCGGTAGGCGGCGATGGTGTTGACGATTTCCATCAGCGAGATCTGAGCCAGATCTTCGCGGTCAGAGTCGTATCGACCGAGCAGCCGGCGGATCGTCCTCGTCACCTGTGGCCACAACCGGTCGCAGAGCTGGGCGGCGCGCTGCGGCTGCCCCGATCTCAGGGCTGCCAGCAGATCCTGATCGTCGAGCGCGGCTCTCGCGGCGGCGGATTCCTTCGTGTCCTTCGTGGCGGTGCCCGGTGCGGCCGAGGAGACGAGGCGCAGCGCGCCAAATGAACGTCCGCCGGACTCGGGTGCCATCGATCTAGGGTACCCCCGAAGACCGACCAACAGGCAATCCGGGGGGCCCGTCCGGTCGATTTAACATCCGGTCGATTTGGCTCAAGGACCAACCCGCACGCCGAGCTGGGCCAGACCGCGCGCGACGGGAATGGTGGCCACGGCTCGGTTGGCGACCTCCACCTCCGTCGCTCCGAACGCCAGCTCGGTACCGATCGCCAAGATCAACTGCAGTGATCCGCTGATCCGCATGGCACCCTCGGCGAGGATGGTCACCCCCGGAACCACGTGACTGCCATGGGTGGTCGCTCCCGTCGGTCCGTCGTGCGACAGATCATGAAAAAGCAGCCCAAGATCGACACACAGGCCAGCGCCCAGTCGTCGTTGCTCGGTCGGGGTGCGGGGCCGCCACGCCGCGCCCAGAGCGCCCCAGGTGACGGCGTCATCCCCGTTGAGGTGGGGAACGCCAGCCCGGCGCGCACCGCCACCTCCGCGGACCCACATGGTCGCGGTCAGGGCCACGTCCAGCTGCGCGGCCACGCCCAACCCCGATGCGGGGCCCCCCAACCCACGCGTGGCCACACCGGCGACGGTCAACGCCAGGCGAGAAATGAACCGCCTGGATGCGGAAGACGACGCTGGCGCCAGCGCGGGGGTCCGGGCAGGGGCTGCGGCTGCGGCAGGGGCGAACACCGACGCCTGAGCCGACACCGCTCTCGACCCGGCGCTCGGCGGATTGGGTGACCCGTTGCCCTCTGGCGTCCCGGGCGGGGGAGCTGGGGGCCGGGTGACCGGCTCAGCGGGCTCGCCCACTGCCGTCACGTTGGTCTCGGACGATAGGATCGATGCGATCGTGAACCCAATGGCACGGCCGCGCTCGATCGCGAGATCGCCGGGCATGAAGGCCATCTCACGATCAATCCAGCGATCGCCGCCGGTGATGTGCAGACGAACGAGCGCCCTGGTGCGCGCAGGATTGGACCAGGCCAGCTGGATCACGGCGGCGGCCTGCAGTCGAGCCTCGAGCCGCAGGGCTTCTCGATCGGAGGGCGGGCGATCATCTCGAACGACGATCGAGACCTGAGAGCCCTCGGCATCGAAGGCCTGTGCCGCCGAGGCCACCAGCGCGGCGGTGACAGGAGTGCGCGCCTCCCCGGCGGCAACCAGGATTCCTATGACGATGACCGGGGACATTGGTGGTCAGGTATCGGGCAAGAAGAGGAGAGGAACAAGAAGCTCAGCCCAGACACAACCCTATCGCACTTCTGCAAGTCGAACGGACATGAGGCCGACGCGGGCTCGCGCTTCGTCAGCTCTACAGCACCTTGCGAACAGGACTACAATCGGCTCGTGGCCGCAATGTCCTACAGCGCCGAAATCAGCCGCACCAATCCGTCGTGCTTCCTCTTCCTCGTGGATCAGTCTGGTTCGATGAGCGACCCTTTCGGCGACGGCGAGGTCCCTCGAAAGAAGGCGGACGGGGTCGCCGATGCGACCAATCGGTTGCTTCAGAACCTCGTGATCAAATGTGCCAAGGAAGAGGGCATCCGCGACTACTAGCACGTTGGGGTTATCGGCTACGGAACTGCAGTCGGCCCAGCGTTCGGTGGCGCGCTGGCGGGACGAGATCTCGTTCCTATCACGAAGTCGGCAACACACCCGCCCGCCTTGAGGAGCGGATGAAGAAGATGGATGACGGCGCTGGCGGCTTGGTCGAGCAGAAGATCCGGTTTCCGATCTGGTTTGATCCGGTGGCCAACGGCGGGACGCCGATGTGCCAGGCTCTCATGAGGGCACAGGACATTTTGCGCACGTGGTTCGCGCAGCATCCAGGATGCTTTCCCCCGATCGTCATCAACATTACCGACGGCGAGGCAACGGACGGCGACCCCCTGGTTGCCGCCGATGGCCTCAGGGGGCTAAAGAGCAGCGACGGGGATACGCTTTCAGCGTATCCGACGGGTCACGTGGGTTCGTGTTCAACGCGGACCTGGTCTCCGTCATAAAGTTCCTCGATATTGGAACTCGACCCAGCAACCTCCGCTGAGGCAATTCATTTGCGGATATACGCTCGGGCATTCGCGACGCCCAAGGCGGGTAACGATGAGGCGGAGTACGAAGACGCTTTCCAACCTCTCGTTCCAATCGAGGGCGCTGAGGGAGATGTGTTCAGGTCCGCAGTTGCCGATGGAGCCACAGAAGCTTCCTACTCGGGGATTTGGGCGCGTCAGCTCGTGGCTGCTTACGCTGATGGCCGGTTAGGCACGCCCTCTACTATCGCCGAAGACCTAGTACCCCTCACGGCAAACTGGGGCGCAGCAATAGGCGACAAACCTCTGCCCTGGTACGCGGAGTCGAAGGCTCGCAGCGGCGCATTCTCGACGCTGGTGGGATCGCCATCTGCGCCCGCGGTCGAGACCGCCAGGCGGTTCCCTTGCTCGATCTTCCGCTCCCGTCAGCCAGACCGGACGGCAGCGAGTGGATCGAAGCGTACCGTCACTGGCCCGGCAGGCAGTGAGCGACATGGTCAGGAAGGAGACGCTCACGTGCCGATCCGTGGTTGAACCCTGACCCGATCCGCCCTGGGCGCCGGGACGACTTCCCCGCCCCGATCCCCGTGCCGCGGTCATGCCGTCACCATGCAGCGCCACCCCCATCGCCCCGTCTCGAACGTCACCAACCGTCTCCAACTTTCCGGGCACCCGCGCGGACTTACCGGCCAAGGTCGCGTCCCGCTTTGGGTTTCTGGTTTCGGCTTCTCAAGTTTCGACTGCCGGCGCCTCCACTGTTTTCCCACATTATCTCGGGAACTTGCAGATCGCCCCGTTCTGTGCGGGCGCACGCGACCAGCTGCCCCTTGGCCATTGCCTCGCGAGCTCGCATTCGGTCCGGCCGCCAGGTCCAGACCCCTGGCCTGTCGCCGTCGTCGGCTCGCCGGCGACGACGGCATCGGCGATCGCCCCCCAGTTCCCGAGTCTTCGGGTAGAAGGAGGGAGGGCATGGCTCCCTCGACCAGAGTCGCGATGGCATGGGCAGGGCCGCGGCGAGGCGGGGCCCCCCCTTTCGTTGTGGTCACGCGCAGCGGTCCCCGCTAGCGTCATCCCCCGTGACTCGTATCAGAGAACGCCGCCGGCCGGGGCACGAGATCGATCCCGAAGACGTGATCGCCGGGCGTGTCTCGCCGGGCGCCCGCGACCTCATCGCCCTCATCCATGAGGTGAACCCCACCGGCATCGGCCTGACCGAGCGCGAGACGTCGCGGCGCTACGCCCAGAAAAGAAGGCTCCAGAGCCTCCTCATCGGGCGCTTCCGCGAAGATCTGAGCGTGGAGGCGTCGGTCGACGATGCGGTGGTCACCATCCGGCACCGGTACCTCGGCGTCGATGCGTGTCATGCGGTTCTCGACGAGCTGGACGAGGAGGCGCGCTCGTGGGCTCGGCTCCAGCTCGACACCGGAACCGCGGACCGAGACCGTGATGAGGCGCCTCTCCGGCGAAGGTACCGACCGCGGGGCAGCGCACGAGCGGACGAGGGCGACGCGCCGACCGTTGGCGACCTGCTCGCCGTCGGGCAGCGCGCGCTCGACGAATACGACTTCGAAGGTGCGCGCCAGGCGTTCGGAGAAGCGCACGGCGCTGCGCCCGGCGACGTGCGCCCCGTGCTCGCGTTGCTCGCGTTGCTGGTCGACACCCTCGCGCTCGACGAGGACGCCCTGGCGTTCGGGGAACAGCTCGACGAGCTCCACCTGGAGACGCCGAAGGTCCGGCAGCTCCTCGCGCTCGCCGCTGCGCGCACGCGCGACACCGCCCGCGCCGAACGCCTCGTCCGCCGGCTGGAAGACGATCTCGCGGCTGAAGTTCACCGTGCTCTTTGCGCGGCGGCGCTCGATCAGGGCCAGCTCGAGGCCGCAGGGAAGTCGTTCGATGCGGCCAAGCGCGCCGCTCCCGCGAGCCCCGGGCTCTTCGAGGTCGAACGCCTCCTGCGCCAGGCCCGTACCGCCGCGGTGGCTGACAAGGAAGCCAGCCTCGGCGCTCTCGAGGCAGCCGGCGATGAAGCGGCCTCCGTGGCGTTGGCGCGCGACGTGCTGAAAGTGGATCCCGAAAACGGGGCGGCGCGCGAGGTGCTGAAGCGCGCGTCGAAAAAGGCGCGCGCCGCCGAAGAATCCGAGGCGGTGGGTCGGATCGAGGCGGCGCTCACGGCGGGCGACCTCGACCGGGCTCGGACCGAGCTTGCCCGCGCACGAGAGGCGGGCGTGCCGGTCGACGCCATAGAGCGGCATGCGACCGCGGTCGCGGCCGGCGAAGCGGAGCTGCGGGCGCGCCGCTCGGCCGACAGGATCGAGGCGGCCGTACGGGCGTTCGGAGGCGCGAGTGAGCGCGGCGATCTCGAACGAGCGCTTCGGGCCTATCTCGCCCTCGCTCCGGAGGAGCGACGGCAGGTGAGGGCGCGGAGCCCGCGCCCAGAGCTCGAATGGCTGGCGGCCGACAGCGCCGACGGTGTAGGCGCCCGCAGCGACCGCCTGGTGTCCGCGGTGATCGCGATCGTGGACGCCGAAGAGGCGCTCAGGCGGGGGGACGCCGCCGGAGCAGCCGCCACCCTCGAGAGTCACGCGGCGGTCGATGGACTCAAAGCTGGGCGCGCCCTGATTGAGCGTGTGCGTGCGGCGCTCGCGACGGATCGGCGCGCGCGCGCCCAGGCGAATCTCGAGCGCGCGTCCAACCTGTTCGGGGCTCGTGACGTCGCCGGCGCCGAGAAATTGATCGCCACGCTGCAAGCCAGCGACCTCGACGACCATGGGAGGCAGACCCTTCGGGCACTGGGGGCCGAGATCGCCGCCGAGCGAACCCTGCAGGAGGATCGCCGCCTGGCCGACGAGCTTTGCTCGACGGGCGATCTCTTGGGGGCCCGCAGGCGCCTCGAGCGCCTCCGTGCGGGCGCCACCGGCACGTCCGAGGAAGCACCGCTCGCCGCTGAGATCGCCGCGATCGACGAGCGGCTGCGGTGCGACTGGGTGGTGCTCGATCACCAGGTGGAGCCCGGTCGGCGGGCGGTCGCTGCGGCCGAGCTGAGCCCGCTCGCGCCTCGGTCCTCGGACACCGTGCGCGTCGGCCTCCGCCCTGGCGGCGGCGAGGCCGTTCTGGCCAGCAGCGACGAGCGCTTTCTGTTCGCACGTTTCGTCGACGTCGACGCCGGCGAGCTTCGCAGGCTGCTCATCGTGCGCACACCTGAGCCGATGGGCGAGGCCGAGCTCACGGTCGCCGGCGGCTCGCTCTGGGCCATCGGAGACCGAGGCGCTGTCCTCGAGCTCTCGCTCTCCGATGGCTTGCCGCGGACCTGGGCCGACCTCGGTCGGTTCTTGGCGTCCGGCGAGGTGTGCGAAGCCACCGTCGTCGTGCCCGGAGCCCGGGTCGTCTGGGTCGGCACCGACCGCCGGTCGGAGGGATGGGGGTCGCGCATCCAGATCTTGGACGTCGACGAGCAGCGGGTGCTGCGAACATTCGAGAAGACCTTCATTCACGAGCTGGTGGTCGGATCGAGCCCACCCCTGGTGGCGCGCCGGGCGCTCCGGGAAGGAGCGCGCGTATACGCCACGCGGGGTGCGGCGGTGGCGGACGTCGCTGTTCCGGCGGGACATCACGCGCTCGGCGTCGCGGTGCACCCGTCGCGCCGCGGCTTCCTCTCGCTCTCGTTCGACGAGGACGCCGGCGAGCAGAGCATGGTCGTGGTCGCCACCGACGAGACGGGGGCCGAGCGATCTCGCGTCAGCGTGCCCGGATATGGCGAGGTGCCGTGGAGTCTGGTCACGGACGTGAACGCGGCCCTCACCTACCTCTTCTACGGAAGCGCCGAGACGAACGATGAGTGCCTGGCGATCCTCGCGGACGAAGGAGGTCGCCTCGTCATCCGGAGCGAAGGGCTGATCACGGATTGTCCGGTCATCCTCCAGGACGAGGGCGCGGCGGCGACGGTCTGTCTGCGGGCGACGCCGCGCGGCCGGGAGCTGGTGCGGTTGCAGGGAGCCGCGCCTGCGTTCACCGAGCCGGCGGTGCCTCGCATCCCGATGCCACGCTTCGAGCCCGACCGCTGGTGCGCCCCGGTCGCGCACGATCGCGGCGAACACGACGTCGAGCTGCAAGACACACTCGCCCGCCAATACGGAGCGACGCCGGACGCCGAACGTCCCGCCTGGGCTCGTTCCACCTTGCAAAGGCTGGCGAACAGCTCGCCCGGACTGCTCCTGCTGCTGCGGACCGTCGACGGGCCCGGGATGTTCGATGTGGCGGAGGAGATCGTGGCGGCCGCCGAGGCGGTCGCTCCGAACGACGACTGCGTGGCGCTGGCAAGGGTGGAGCTCGAGCAACGCGAGGGGCGGTGGACCGGCGATCCCCTGCTCGGCGGCGCCGCGGGAGACGTTCGTGAGCACCTCCTGCATCTCAAGGGCCTGTTTCTCTTCGAAGAGCGCCGGTACGACGAGGCCCGCGAAGCCTGGGCGTCCGCGCCGTCCAGCCGTTGTCCACTGGCCCCGCTCGTCGAGCTGGCCGGCGCTCTCTCCCGAATCGAGCGAGGCGAGACGCAGACCACGGCCCAGCCAGGTCTCGCGGCTCTGGTCGCGGCTGTGGTCGGAGCCGACGAGTTGCTGGCGGCAGGCGATCCGGCGGGAGCAAGGGCGATCCTGGACGTGAGCTGGATCCGCGATCGCCGAGAAGAGCAGTCGCTCGCGCGCCTCGTGGCCGCCTACCTCGACGCGTCGCCGCCCCGGGATCCCTCGGAACGGTTCCGGATGGCGAGCGCCCTGGCGGCGTTCGTACAAGACTTCGCCCAGGCGAACCGCTTCATTGTCCGGATGACGCTCGGCGACCGCGCCTGGGAACGAGGACGCATCGAAGCGCTCGTCGCGCGCGCGGCGGCCTGGTTACGGGACTTGTGAGGTGCGAGCGGCCCGGCCGCCGGGCTCGAGCACGGCAGGTCGTCCCGGCGACACTCCGTTCGATGGTGGACACCGCTCGGCGAATCGGTTGCATGCGCTAGACAATGCTACTTATCATGATAAGTAGCATTGTCGTCGTCGCCCCCGATGGCCGCTGCCTACCACCCCCGCATCCTGGATGTCGCCCGCCTGGCGGCGCGGAAGTCTCTGTTCCTCTTCGGCCCCCGGCAGACCGGGAAGACTGCCCTCATTCGCCACGCGCTGCCGAAGGCCAAGGTCTTCGACCTCCTCGACGGCGATCTCTTCCTCACGTTCAGCCGGAGGCCCGCTCAGCTCGCCGAGGAGATCGGAGCCGACGACCACACGGTCGTGCTCGATGAGATACAGAAGATCCCAGCGCTGCTCGACGAGGTCCACCGCCTCGTCGAGTCGCGGGGTATCCGGTTCGTCCTGACCGGGTCGAGCGCGCGGAAGTTGCGGCGCGGCGGGGTCAACCTGCTCGGGGGGAGGGCGGTGACCCGGACCCTGCATCCGTTCGTCTACCGGGAGCTGGGGGCGGAGTTCTCGCTGCTGAAGGCGCTCGACCGGGGGCTGGTCCCGGCGATTTACCTTTCGGACGATCCCCGCGACGATCTGCGAGCCTACGCGGGCAACTACCTCAAGGAGGAGATCGCGGCGGAGGCGCTGACCCGCAACGTGCCCGCGTTCAGCCGATTCCTCGAGATCGCAGGGCTGGGTAACGGGACCATGTTGAACTTTTCGCAGGTGGCGAGCGACGCGCAGGTCCCGATGAGCACGGTGCGGGAGTACTTCCACATTCTGGAGGACACGCTGCTCGCGCGGATGCTGCCCGCGTGGACCAAGACCGCGAAGCGCAAGGCCATCGCCACGGCCAAGTACTACTTCTTTGACGTCGGCGTCGCTCGTCACCTGCAGCACCGGAGCGGCTTGTTGGCACGGTCGCCCGAGTTCGGCGAGGCGTTCGAGACCTATCTGTTTCACGAGCTCTCGAGCTGGATCGACTACAACGAGCCCGTGCCGCTCGCCTACTGGCGTTCGACCTCCAACTTCGAGGTCGACTTCGTGCTGGGCGATCAGACCGCCATCGAGGTGAAGGCCAAGAAGCCCGTCGCCGAGCGGGATCTGCGGGGTCTGCGGGGTCTGCGGGCCCTTCGCGAGGAGGGGCTCCTCAAGCACCACGTGCTGGTCTGCCTGGAAACGCGTCCCCGGCGGGTCGACGGCATCGAGATCCTTCCCTGGAGGGACTTCCTCGACCGACTGTGGGAGGGGGATTGCGCGTCGTGACCACGAACGATTTGCCTCAAGTCGCCGTCCCAGCCTTGACTTCCATGATTCTGACATCCATTATCAATACCAACCCCGATGATTCTCTGTGTTTGCCGAGGCGTCTCCGACCGCACCGTCCGATTGGCGGTGGTCAAGGGCGCTTCGTCCGTGGCCGAGATAGGGAAAAGATGCGGCGGGGCGGGGACCGACTGCGGCTCCTGCCGTCACGCGATCGAGGACATCCTCGACGAGGCGGCTGTGGTGACGGCCCCGATGGGCTGCGAGAGCTTCAGCGAATCCGGCCGCAGCGAGTCCAGACGGACCGAATCGCCGACGCCGTAGCGTCACGCCGTGAGGGTAGGGTTGCGGGCCGTCCCCGATGGGACTAACGTTCGTCGCGTGACGGTCCTCAAAACGCACGCCGAGGTGGTCCACCTCCTCAACGAAGTCCTGACCGCCGAGCTGACGGCCGTGAACCAGTACTTC
>Ga0080027_10000731_pt1 | contig 13740 bp, 14 predicted proteins | sample OrgsoiDNA2013046_FD_70962 | JGI IMG/M metagenome (GOLD analysis project Ga0080027, IMG submission 70962) | Permafrost soil microbial communities from the Arctic, to analyse light accelerated degradation of dissolved organic matter (DOM) -... | ecosystem: Environmental > Terrestrial > Soil >... | reverse complement strand
GAAGGCGCACGCGCAGGTCGGGTCCGCCTGTGGCGGCGTCTGCGCCTGCTCGACCTGCCACGTCTACGTCAAGCAAGGGCTCGACGTGCTCGAACCGGCCTCCGACCGTGAGGAAGACATCATGGACAAGGCCTTCGACGTGCAGGCGACCTCCCGCCTCGGCTGCCAGTCCAAGATCCTGCGCGACGCGACGGTCGTCGTGGAGATCAGCCGCGAGAGCCGCCAGGCCTTCCTCGACGAGCACCCCGACATCCGCGAAGCGCTCAAGCACGCCGCAGGCGCCCCGCGCTAGGTGGGCCCTCGTTCGGGCGCGGGCCTTGCCTCGTCACGCCGGCCGAGGTATTTAAATGGTATGAAATCGAATACCAAGTCCAGCATCACGCTGCCTCCGGCCGAGGTGTTGCTGGTCAACGGCCTCATGAAGCGACTTGGCGCGCGGACCAAGGTCGAGGTCGTCCGGCGGGGGCTCAAGCTGCTGAAGGAGACCACCGACCGGGCCGCGCTGCGAAACGCCTACGCCCAGGCTGCGAAGGCGGTCCGGAAATCCACCGTCGCGGAGCTGGCCGAGCTGGATTCCCTCTCAGGCGACGGACTGGATGAAGAAGGTCCGGAGGTCCGATAGATGGCGCTCCGGATCGATCACGGCGGGCTCTACGCCGCGGCGCTCGAACCCCGTTTTGGAACCGAGCCGGGCAAGGCTCGCCCGGTGCTGGTGATCCAGACCGATCTCCTGAACGTCGCGGGCCACCCGTCGACCTGGGTCCTTCCCTGCACCACCAGGCTGGTTGGCGAAAATATCTTGCGCGTGCGGTTGGTGCCGGGGATCGCGGGCAACGCCCGGGAGTGCGAGGTCATGATCGACCAGAGCCGCGCCATCGACAATCGGCGGCTCAAACGGAAGCTGGGCGTCCTTCCGGCGCCGCTGCTGCGGGAGGTGAAAGAGAAACTGCGCGGGCTCGGGGAGCTCTAAGCCGTCGCCACTGTCCGCCTGGGCCATCCGCCGGCACACCCGCTCCTGACGGTCATCCGAGAATTGTCTTCGCTCGCCGTCGCTCCACCAGGTCTCGCGCGGCCTCCGGCCACTTCGGAAATTCAAACGCGAATCCGGTCTCGAGGAGGCGGGCGGGCACAACCCGTCGGCTCTTCGCCGTGAGCTCGGTGTCGGTTCTCAGAAAGAAGGCACCGATCTCCGCCATCCATTTCGTCGCGGGCAGTCCAAAGCGCGCTCCCGCCGCTGTTCGGAGCGCTGCCATGAACTCCCGCTGGGGGACCGGATTTGGCGCGGCCAGATTCACCGGGCCCTCGATGTCGTCGCGCTCGATCAAGAGCTGGACGGCTCGGGCGAAGTCGCGATCGTGGATCCACGAAACGAACTGACGTCCGCCGCCGATGGGTCCGCCGATCCCGAACCGGACCAGTTTGAGGAGCACATCGAAGATCCCGCCCCGATCGGGACTCATGACCATCGCGCTACGCAGCGCAACCTTGCGCGTTCGTGGCGTGTTCGCCTCTTGCTGCGTTCGCTCCCACGCCCGCGCGATGTCGATGCTGAGTTTCCAGTAGGCCGGCACATCCGGTTCGTCGCCGCCGATACGGCCGGTCGTCTCGTCGTTCGGCGCATCGAAGCGATGGGCATAGATCGTCGCGGTGCTCATCTGCAGCCAGACGCGAGGGGGTCGCTCTGCCTTTTCGATGGCGAGGCCGACCGCCCGGGTCGAGTCCACGCGAGAGCCCATCATCGCGCGGAGATTCGCGGTCGTGTAGCGGCAGTTCACGCTGCGCCCGGCGAGATTAATGACGACATCTGCCCCGTCGATCTCTTGGGCCCATGGCCCCACCGAGCGGCCATCCCACTCGACGGTTCGCGCGTCGGCCGAGCCGCCTCTGCTGAGGATGACCACGTCGTCCCCGCGCGCGCGAAGCGCTCTGGCGACAACGCCGCCGACCTGTCCGGTGCCACCGGGGATGACGATTTTCATGGATCCACGCTCTCGAGTGCTGCTTCTGCCGTTCTTGTAAAGCGAACCGGCGCCAGGTATGTTTTAGATAAACATGTTCACTAAAATTAAGCAAGGCAAAGTCGGGGCGAGTTCGCGGCCCGCTAAGGGCCGACGCGCTAGAGGCCGCCCGCGTGGAACGACCGAGAGGGGCATCGCGGCTCGGCGGCACCTCCATGAGATCGCGATCAAGCTGATCGCGGCCCGGGGTTACGAAGCGACGACACTCCGTGACATCGCAAAGAAGGCAAAAGTCAGCGTGGGCCTTCTATATCGCTACTTCCCGAGCAAGCGCGCGGTCGTCCTCGCTCTTTATGACGAGCTCTCGTCGGAGTACGCCGACCGGGCGTCAAAAATGGATCCCGGACCCTGGCACGGGCGGTTTCTGTTCGCGCTCACCACGAGCCTCGGTGTTCTCGCCCAGCAACGCGACGTCCTCGCAGCCCTGGCACCCGTCCTTGTCGGCGACGCGCAAGACGGCCTTTTTGCGTCGAGGACCGCATTTTCGCGTCGACGGGTGCAGGCAGTCTTCCATGAGGCCGTTCGTGGCGCGTCCGACGCGCCGGAGCCCGATGATGCCGCCGCCCTCGGACGGCTCCTCTATGTCGTCCACCTCACCGTGATCCTGTGGTGGTTGCTCGACAAAAGCCCCCACCAGCGGGCGACCGGGGCGTTGATAGCCACGCTCCAGAGTCTCCTGCCGCTGGCCGCCCCGACACTCCGGCTCGAGCCCGCGCGGGCCTTCGTCCAAACCGCAGACCTGCTCTGTCGCCAAGGACTCTTCGGAGAGGGAAAACGACGGACCGCAAAAGAGGCCCAAGAACCATGAGCGCCCACGTCCTCCCCGTCGACTCGCCGAGGATCCTCCCGTATCGTGCGAATCTGCGATAGCCTCATGCGTCTCGACGTCCTGCTCGCGCGCAATACCGGCTGGTCGCGCACCGCCGTGCGCGCGGCGATTGCCGGCGGCCGCGTCCGGATCGCGGGCGCCGCCGTCGACAATCCTCGGCTCGACGTTCCGGCGGGCGACTTGCCGCTCGCGGTCGAGGTCGACGAGTTAGGTCACCTCCTCTACGAAAGCGCGCGGATCCTGCAAAACAAGCCGGTCGGCTGCGTCACCGCGTTGCGAGATGACCGGCATCCGACGGCGTATGACCTCCTTCGCGAGGCGCCACTGTGGGGAGAGCTGCGGGCCGCGGGGCGACTCGATCTCGACAGCTCGGGCCTTCTCATCTGGACCACCGACGGCGCGGAGATCCAGCGGCTCACGCACCCGAAGCGCGCCGTGCCGCGGACGTACCAGGCGGCGTTGGCGCGACCCTTCAATCCTCTGCCTTCGGATCTGGTGCTGGAGGACGGTCACCAGCCACAGGTGACCGGCCTCGAGACGCTCGCGGCGGCCGACGCCCATCCCAGCCTGCAGATCGCGTCCGAGACCACCACGCTCGCGACGATCACGGTGGTGGGCGGTGCCTACCACGAGGTACGCCGCATCTTCGCCGCGCTCGGCAGCCACGTGGTTGGCCTCTGTCGGGTTCGTTTCGGCGACTTCGAGCTTCCACGCGATCTTTCCCCCGGCGCGTACCGGCTCCTGCCCGACGGACGCCCTGGAGCTGCTGCCGGGGATCGCGCGTAATGCCAGACCTGCACGTCGTCCTGGTCGAACCCGAGATTCACTGGAACACGGGCAACGCGGGCCGCACCTGTCTGGCGGTGGGCGCCCAGCTCCACCTGATCCGTCCGCTCGGGTTTTCGCTGGACGAAAAGGAGGTGCGACGCGCCGGCCTCGACCACTGGCCGCGCGTGCGCCCGGAGATCTGGGCCGACTGGCCGTCGTTCGCCCGCGCCCTGCCTTCCCTGGGGGCGCCGTTCTTTTTCACGGCCCGTGCCCCCCGGACGTTTCAGGAGGTGACCTACCCGCGACCAGCGGTGCTGGTCTTTGGTCGGGAGAGCGTCGGCCTAACGGCGGAGATCCTCGACCGCCACGCCGCGGAGACGGTGGCGATCCCGATGCTGGACGCCGAGCTCCGCTCGCTCAATCTCTCCACCTCGCTGGCGCTGGCCGCTTACGAAGCGCGCCGCCAGTGGGGCTGGTCGTGAGGTGATCGCGTGGGCGGAGCGAGGCTTCGCCTCGCGGAGCCCGTCGCGGGAGGGTTTGGGAACCCTCCCAGGGTGCCCATTCTCAAGCCGCCGCGTCGAGCGATCGTTCGATCGTCGGACGGCGGACCTCGGTGGCCAGGCCCAGACGCTCGAGCAGCAGGATCGTGTACCAACCGACGTCGAGCTGACCGCGCGTTCCCCCGAGCCGCGCAGAGCCGGGGCGATCGTGGTGGTTGCGGTGCCAGTTTTCGCCCTGGAAGAAGTGCATGAGCGAGAGCCAGCGAACGTTCTGGGCGGTTTCTTCGTCGGGGCCGGCCCCGGGGCGCATGTGGCAGACGCTGTTCACGAAGCACTGCGCGTGCAGCGCGAAGACCAGACGAATCGGCCCCAGCCAGAAGAACGCGGCCAGGCCGAACGGCAACCCGATGCAGAGCCCCAACAGGGAGACGGGCGTCTGCAGGCGCGTCCAGAAGCGATAGGCGGGCGTGTCGATGTCGCGGCAGTACTTGCGGATCGGCGGCGCGCCCGCTTGCCACAGCCAGCGGAGATGCGACCACCAGAAGCCGCCCACCCGCGGGCTCGAGATGTCTTCGGGCGTGTCGGACTTGGCGTGATGGAGGCGGTGGTGCGCCGCCCAGGAAAGCGGCTCGCCGGACCCGTTCAGCATCGCGAAGAAGGTCAGGACGTTGCGCACGGCCGGGTGGAGTCGCACCGACTTGTGCGTGATGCCGCGGTGGTAGCAGACGGTGGTGCCGAGGCCGCCCAGGAAGTGCAGCGCCGCCGCCGCCAGGAAGACCCGCCATCCGGGAATCGGGGTCAGGACCAGGCCGACCACCGCGCCCACGTGAATCAGGATCATCCAGGCGAAGGTCAGGCGATCGCTCGGCGCGGGACGCCACCAGGGCATCTTCCAGGGGGCCCACTCGGCGCCATGAACTGGGTCGAGCGTCGGGACTACTGGGTCGAGCGTCGGGAGTGTGGAGGCGGTCATTCGGTCACCATCTCGAGTGGGGCCGCCCGCATTCCGACGGCGCGCAGCAGGCTCTGGTCCGCTTCTACGTCCGGATTGCCGGTGGTGAGGAGCTTCTCGCCGTAGAAGATCGAGTTCGCGCCGGCCAGGAAGCAGAGGACCTGCGACTCGCGCGAGAGCGCCAGGCGGCCCGCCGAAAGCCGCACCCGCGCCTTGGGGATCAGGATTCGCGCCGTCGCGATCATCCGGACCAGCTCCAGCGGATCGACGGGCGCGCGATCACCGAGCGGCGTCCCCGGCATCGGGGCCAGCGCGTTGACCGGCACGCTCTCGGGCTGCGGGTCGAGGTTGGCCAGCGTCGCCAGCATCGCGCAGCGATCGTCGATCGATTCGCCCATGCCGATGATCCCGCCGGAACAGACGGTGATTCCGGCCTTGCGGACCACATCCAGCGTGCGCAACCGATCGTCGTAGGTGCGGGTGGAGATGACCGAGCCGTAAAAGGATCGCGAGGTGTCGAGGTTGTGGTTGTAGGCGGTCAGCCCCGCTTCGGCCAGCTTGCGCGCCTGGGGTTCGGACAGCATGCCCAGCGTGCAACAGGCTTCCATGCCGAGCGCGCGCACGCCGCGCACCATCTCCAGGACCTCGTCGAACGCCGGTCCATCCTTCACCTCGCGCCAGGCCGCGCCCATGCAGAAGCGCGTCGCGCCGGCGGCCTTGGCCCGCCCGGCGGCCTCCAGCACCTCCGGTGTCTTCATCATCCGCTGCTTCTCGAGACCGGTGTCGTAGCGCGACGATTGAGAGCAGTAGGCGCAATCCTCCGGACAGCCTCCGGTCTTGACGGAGAGCAGCGAGCAGAGCTGCATGTCGTGGGGCGGGTGATGCTCGCGGTGCACGAGCTGCGCCCGCAACACCAGGTCCGGGATCGGCAAATCGTGAATCGACCGAACCTCTGCCAGCGTAATGTCGTGCCGAGACAAGGGAGCGGGTTTTATCACGTTTTCAGAGGTCCACGGCCTAATTCAGGGGCCTAATTCACGCGCCGCAAAATGATGAGCACGCGCACTGTCAACCAGCGGGCCGGCTCACGTTCTTTTGCGGCTGTTCCCGCGGCCTTGGCGGCCGCCTCCGGGCGGGCCGGGGATCCTGGATACCAGAGGCCGTCGGCATTCTGACGACCGCGGACGTAGGCCTCGGCGGTGCGAACCCCCGAGTTCTCCTTGCCGAGCCCGACCGCCGTCACGCCGTCGAGCGCGTCGAGGACATCGGTCCAGAACCGCGGCTCGCCGATCTGTTCCCAGTAGCTCGGTGCCTTGCGATCCGGATAGCGGTCGGGTTGCAGGAACCGCGTCGCGAGCAACTCGGCGGCGCGGCGCGCTTCGCGCGAGGTGCGGCGGGACGGCGACGAGGCGAACGCGCGCAGGGCCATGCCGGTGACCAGATGGCTCGATGGGCGGGCGGCGGAGTCGGTCCGGACGCCGCGCCAGGCCCAGCCGCCGTCCGCCTGGCGGTTGGCGAGCAAAAATTTGAAGCCCCGCTCGATGCGGGCGTCGGTGTCGAATCCCGCGCGGCAGAGCGCCGCCAGCGCCCACCCCTGGAAATGAAGCGCCACCGCGCGGCTGCGGGACTCGGGCGTCTCCCCGAGCGCCAGCGCACCGATTCCGCCGTCGGGCGCTTGCGACGCGAGCAACATTTCGGCGGTCTGGGCGACCGGCGCCTCCGACGGACCGAGTCCGTAGTCGGCCATGCGCTCGAGCGCGCGGATGGCGGCCACTGCCCGCGAGAACCGGGCCGGGCCCAGCGTTTTTTCGGGCGGCTTGGCCGGAAACGCGCCGCTTTTGTCCTGCTTGCGCAGGAAGGCTTTGACCTCGGGATAGGTGAGAACCTCGACGGCGCCGGGCGCTTCGTCGTCGTCGATCAGATCGCGCCGGACCCGTGCGACCAGCGCGCGGCTCCCTTCGCGCAGCAGGATCGGCACCGGATCTCGCCCGAGACGGGCGCGCCAACCCGACGGAAACCGGGGCGAGGCCCCCGGCGGCGCGACGGGTGTCAGGCGGTTCATGCCCGGCAAGGGTATCGCAAAAACCCGACGCGCGAGCGCGGCACAGGATTTTTTCGAGGAATTTCCCTCGCGACCACGCCCGTTTGGCTGGCCGGCGCGCGCTCTTCGTTGCAAGCTGGCGCCTTCCAAGTAACACTCTACCGACTTTCAGGCCCCCAGAGCGCGGATGAGCTTCCCCGAACGTCCTTCAAAGCAGCAGGCTTTCTTGGCGCTCTTGAAAAGAGGGTGGGTTTCTCTGCATCTGGACGCCCGGCACCCTGGGGTAGTGGTTCCAGTGTCGTTTCGAGGAGAGCCGCACCTAGTCCTGCAGTATGGCTATGATCTGCCAATCCTGATCCCCGACCTCGAGGTCGGCGACCAGCACGTTCGCGCGACGCTGTCTTTTTCGCGCACAGCCCACCTGACGGTGGTGCCTTGGTCGGCGGTTTACGTCATCTCGTGCATCGATGGGAGCGAGGTGCGGTACACCGAGGACGTTCCGGAGGACATTTTGATCGCTGAGCCGCCGGCGGTCCGACGTCTCCAGTCGGTTCCCGCCCACCCCGAAGCGGAGTTGGCCGAGCCGTTGGCCGAGGCACTCACCGTTCGCCGCCGCCGCCGCCCGCAGCTCCGACTAGTGAAGTAGAGACGAGTATTCGTTTCGGGCTCGTCGCGCGGACTGCGATGGCCGGCCGATGGGCACGAGCGTGCTCTTCAGGTTAGCGCTCAGGCCGCCTCGCTGTTGTAGATCTAATGTATGACTAAAAGCCCGACAGATTGACCGAGTTGACATGTATAGCTAATAGCTATATTTTAGGCCTCGTGAGACGACGGAAGCCCAAGGGGGAAAGGAAAGAGGCGACGATCCTCATCCGCGTCACCAATGAACAGAAAGACACGCTGATGCAGGCGGCCAGGAAGGCTGGTCTAGCTCTAAGCGGATGGGTACGTTCGCTCGCGTTGCATGCTGCTACTTCAGGTGAAAAGCGATGAGCTCGCTGGCACGATCCGCAAGGCATACAACCTCCGTCCGGGACCGACCGACAAGAAAATCCGTGAAGCAGCTAATACTTCAGCGCGTGGCCGCTCCGAGGGTGGCACTTCACCCAAAATCTAGTGAGGTCGGGCGCTATCATCTTCTTCACACGGATTCCCTCGTGTGGCTCGCTCAAGCTGCCCCCAATTCGATCCATGCTGTCGTCACTGATCCCCCGTATGGAGCCATTGAGTACACTGCGGTCGAATTGAAGAAGATGGAAAGCGGACGCGGTGGAGTCTGGAGGATTCCTCCATCATTCGATGGGCATAGGCGCTCACCTCTGCCGCGGTTTACGGTGTTGACCGACGTCGATCGTCTTTTCATGAGGCGGTTTTTCAGCCAACTGGCGTCCATGCTGCGGACGGTTCTCGTACCCGGCGCACATGTGTTCATCGCCAGCAACCCATTGGTCTCCTACCTCGTTTACGAGTCGTTCATAGAGGCTGGGTTCGAGAAGCGGGGAGAGATCATCCGCACTGTTCAAACGCTTCGTGGCGGCGATCGGCCTAAGAACGCAGAGAAAGAGTTCAGCGACGTTTCGGTTATGCCTCGGTCTTGCTGGGAGCCGTGGGGGCTCTTCCGTAAGCCCTGTGAAGGTCGGGTACAGGACAACTTGCGCAAGTGGAGGACCGGTGGCCTTCGTCGCGTTTCTCGCTCGGCACCCTTTCGGGATTTGATCTTCTCAGGGGTGACGTCTCGACGTGAACGTGCGATCGCCCCCCATCCGTCCCTGAAGCCACAAGCGTTCATGCGACAACTCGTTCATGCGTCGTTGCCGCTTGGCAAGGGGATCATCCTCGACCCTTTCATGGGATCTGGTTCCACCATCGCTGCTGCCTCAGCGTGCGGATTGGAGAGCGTCGGTCTTGAGATCAACGCGAAATATCACGCGCTGGCGGAAAAAGCAGTTCCGCGGCTGGCCAGCCTATCGATCTACGCTCCGTGAGTATCTACGGCGCCTCCCGTCTTACGCGTCGTTTTGATCTCGACGCCGTCGGCCCCGGCCTTTATCCCGTTCTTCGGATATCGACCTTGGACCACGAGATCCGGATGCCCATTGAAGTACGAGTTCTGGGTAAGAGAGCGGGCGTGCTTCGCCAAGCTGGCGGTCAGCATGTCGGAGAGGGTTCCGGACATGATGGCCGGACGAAGCATGTCATCAAGACGCTGCAAGCCCTTGTTGGCCATAAGGACGTTCACGTCGTGGAAAAAGTCATACACGTCCTGCATCGCGACTTGAAAATCCTCTAGGCGAAGCTGGAACGGAAGGCTGGCCTTGGAATTGAAGGCATTCAGCTTGACCCTGCCGCGAACGGTCGGCGCCACGACCGAAGAGTATTACGGCGCCACGCGCGAAGGCAATTTGCCGGGAACCTCACGAATTTTCGGCAAGCGGCAAGACGTTCGAGGCGTCGCAGCCCTTCGCTCCTCACTCCCGGACGACGGCGTCGCCGAGGAACTTGGCCAGCGCGTCGTGGTGGCTGCGCGCGTCTTCGTAGCCGATGCGCGCGACCTCCGCCGCGTAGAGGCCGTCGAAGAGGATATAGGACAACAGATCGGCGTCGTTGCCGCCGCGTGAGGTCGCCAGGCGCCTCAGGAGCTGAATGCCGGCGCCGCCGCCGCTGCCCTTGAAGCGACCCGAGCGTGCGACCTGGCCCGCGACCTCGCCGAGGTCGGAGGACGGGCGGATCATGAACTCGTCCACCACCCGGTAGGGCGCGCCGCGCATCTCGGAGACCACCTGATCGAACCGCGCGGCGTAGTCCGGGCTGCCGGCGGCGCGCACCGCCCGGATGAGCGCGTTGAAACGGCGCAGCCGATCCAGGTCGTAGTCGATGTGGTCGAGCAGGAAGGCGTCCAGGATCTTTCCGACCAGAAATGCCGCGCCGGGAAACGGCATCGACTCCTCGGGGATCTCCTGGTTGACGGGCGGCTGCTGGCGCAGACCGATGACCAGCACCTTGTCGGCGCCCAGGCGCAGCGCCGGCGACAGAGGCGTGTTCTGCCGCAGGCCACCGTCGCAGAAGAAGCGCTCCCCGATGGAGATCGCGGGAAACAGAATCGGCAAAGCCGCCGAAGCGAGCGCGTGCTCGGCACCCATGATGACCGCTTGGGCGCGCACGAACGGGTCCTTGCTCCATTCGGGCGGCCGCCCGCTCGCGTTCTGGACGAACACCACGGTTTTGCCGGAGCCGATGTCGGTGGCGGTGACGGACAGGGACTCCAGGTGTCCGTCGCGGATGTTGGTCCCGATCCGGCTCCAGGGAATCAGGCGACGCACCACCCGCTCGAGCTGCTGCGTCTGAACGATGCCACCCAGGCGCCGTTGGCCCTCGACCTCCTCGATGTGTCCGCTGCCCAGCAGGGTCGCGGGCGCGCGCATGAACTCCTTGACGCCGAAGCTGACCATCTCCTCGAGCACGAAGCTCTCCCAGCGGTCGCAGAGCAGGCGCCCCTGCTTCTCGGGGATGTCGGCCGTGCCGGCGAAGAAGCAGGCGTGGATACCCCCGACCGAGGTGCCCGAGATGATGTCGAACTGGACCTGGCCACCCAGATCGCCCGCCAGATCCTCCCGGATATAGCGCATCACGCCGGCCTCGTACGCGCCGCGCGCGCCGCCGCCGGACAGCACCAGGGCGACCCGGGGACGATCGCCGCGGTTACGGGGTCGCGTCGGCGCGCTCATCCGATCTTTCAGAGTATGCGCGTCCTGGTTCTGCGCAAGTTCGTTTCATCGGACCATCTGGGCCGGGTCGTTTGCCGAGACCCGCCCACTGGGATATGGACGGGCTCGGGCCAGCGGGTCCGAGCGGGCATGGAGGCAAACGTGAGCGATCCGGGGAAGGCGGCCACCGCTCCCACGACGGGCGGGACGCACCGGCGCGCGTTCTGGATCGGCCTCGCGATCTTCGTGCTGGCGGCCGCGTTGCGCGTGTCGCTGGTGAGCACGGCGCGATTCACCGGCGACGAATCGCGTGACTATGCGGTGGGCATGAACATCGCCCACGGGCAGAGCTTCCCGCTCCTGGGCCCGGTGATGAGCGGCGGCCAGGCGCGCCTGCCCGGGCCTCTTTTTTACTGGCTGGGGACGCTGCCGTATCTGTTCTCGCGGGCGCCGGAGGCGGGGAACCTGTTCTTCGAGCTCCTGGGTGCGCTCACGGTCTGGCTGTTCTGGTCGTCCCTGCGGCCGGCATTCGGGGAGGCGGGCGCGGCGTTCGCGGCAATCCTGATGGCGCTGTCGCCCTGGAGCGCGCTGTTCGGCGATCGGGTCTGGAATCCGCATGCTTTTCTGCTCTGCGAGGGGGTGGCCCTCCTCGCCGTGGTCCGGTTGCGCGAGCGGCCCGAATCGCGGTGGGCGCTCGCGCTCCCGCTCGCCTGTCTGGCGTTGCCTCAGCTCCACATGTCCGCGCCGGTGGTGTGGGTGGCGCTGCTGCCTCTGGCCGCCGGAAGCTGGCGGCGCTGGAATCGACGCTACCTGGCGATCGGGGTCGCGCTGGGGCTCTTGCTCTACATCCCGTTTGTGGTGAGCGAGCTGCGAACCGGGCTTGGAAATACCCACGCTTTTCTCTCCGAGACGTTCGCCGCCAAAAAGAGCGGGGCCTCGAATCTCAGCTTTCTCCTGACCCCGGTCTACGTGCTTCGGTTCCTGACCCTGGACGTCACTTACCACGAGCTCTCCGGATACTGGGGTGGCCTCGACGAGACGGCGGCCTGGCACGCGCTCTGGTACGGCAGCGCGGCGCGCCCATTCCATCCCCTGCGCCTCGCGGCCCTGCTGGCTTCGGGCGGCCTGCTGCTGCTGGCGATCGGGGTCGCGGCGCGCGAGGCGGTCGGGCGGGCGCGCGCGGCGACTGAGCGCGCGATTTCGGGTTTCTTGGGCCCCTTCGGGTGGAGCGCCGTCCTCGTCGTCGCGCTCGATCTGGCGTTTCTGGCGCTGACCCGCAAGCAGGTCTTCGCGCACTACGTCTCGCTGACGATCCCGTTCGTGTTCGTGATCTACGCGGATCTCTACCGCGCGCTGGGCGAGACGCGCGCCGGTGGGCGATCTCTTCGCCCGTTGGCGATTGGGCTGGCGGTGATCTTCTGCGCGGGCGGCGTCGAAGCGACGCGCTCGATCTCGGCGCGCATCGACGGTCGCAACGGCCTCGGCGTGCACCGGGCGGTCTGCGGGCGGGTGCTGGGCGATCTGGCGGCGGCGGAACGCGCGCCTGCCGAGCAGCCAGTGCGGCTGGATATTGGCTTTATGGCCAATCTCAGCCAGTACACGATCTTCACGCGCTACGCGCTTCGAAAACCGGTGCGCTGGGGCTGGGAAGGATCGCCGGGCGCCTTCGCCTATCGATTGCAGAAGAACGAAGATCCGCCCCCGAGAGCGTCGATGGACGGTCCCGCGTTCGAGACCACACGGGTCGGCCCGGTCACGCTCTATCGACTGAGATAACTGATATCCTGGGGGGATGGGTGCCCCCCCGATCACGCTCTCGCCCGGTGGTGGATTTCTCCTCGAGCCGACCGGCTCGGTGACCATCTTCACGCCGGAGATGCTCACCGACGAGCAACGGATGATGAAGGAAACCGCCGACGACTTCGTCCTCGGCGAGGTCATGCCGCGCGTCGCCGAGATCGAGGCCAAGAAGCCCGGCCTCATGCGCGAGCTGCTGCAAAAGGCGGGCGGCGTCGGCCTGCTCGGCCACGACGTTCCCGAAGCCTACGGCGGCCTCGGTGGCGACAAGACCAGCTCCAGCCTGATCACCGAGGCGGCCAGCCGACAGGGCTCCTACGCGGTCAGCTTTGGCGCGCACGTCGGGATCGGAACGATGCCGCTGGTCCACTTCGGCACGCCCGCGCAGCGGGAGAAGTACCTGCCCAAGCTCGCGTCGGGGGAGATGATCGCCGCCTACGCGCTCACCGAACCGGGATCTGGATCGGACGCGCTGGCGGCCAAGACCAAGGCGGTCAAGTCGGCAGACGGCAAAAGCTGGAAGCTCACCGGGTCCAAGCTCTACATCACCAACGCCGGCTTCGCCGACCTCTTCACGGTGTTCGCCAAGGTGGACGGCGAACAATTCACCGCCTTCCTGGTGGAACGGGGCGCGCCCGGTCTCACCATCGGACCCGAGGAGCACAAGCTCGGCATCCGCGGCAGCTCGACCTGCCCGCTCTACCTCGAGGACTGCACGATTCCGATCGAAAACGTCCTCGGCACCATCGGGCAGGGGCACAAGATCGCCTTCAACGTCCTCAACATCGGCCGCTGGAAGCTGGGGATCGGCGCTGTCGGTGGCGCGAAGTACTGCCTGGAGCTGGGGATCAAGTTCGCGCGCGAGCGCAAGCAGTTCGGCAAGCCGATCTCGGACTTCGATCTGATCCGCAAAAAGATCGGCGATATCGCGACGCAGACCTTCGTCGCCGAATCGATGGCGTTCCGCACCGCTGGCCTCCTCGACGCGCGGGCGGCCACCATCGACCCGGCCGATCCGCAGGTGCAGAAGAAGCAGGTCGACGCGATCGAAGAGCACAGCATCGAGGCGTCGATCATCAAGGTGTTCGGTTCGGAGATCCTGCACGCGACGGCCGACGAGACGCTGCAGAT
>Ga0080027_10000730_pt1 | contig 13763 bp, 13 predicted proteins | sample OrgsoiDNA2013046_FD_70962 | JGI IMG/M metagenome (GOLD analysis project Ga0080027, IMG submission 70962) | Permafrost soil microbial communities from the Arctic, to analyse light accelerated degradation of dissolved organic matter (DOM) -... | ecosystem: Environmental > Terrestrial > Soil >... | reverse complement strand
TTATCAGGATGCTGGTGAGGGCATTGAAAATAAATAACTCTTTTTATTATCCTTTCGATTCTCTGATTACCATTTCGAAATTATATGCTCCGGACAGCAGCTTTCGCATATTTACCTGGCAGTTGAAAAAGGATGTTTATGTATTTATGCAACATGGGGCCATTCAGATGCGCACTGCAGACGGATCACTTAAGCTTTTTCCCCTGCATGATGTTTCTATGTTCACAAAAAAGCCTGCCGATTCCATTCGTGGAGCCAATAACTGGATCGGCGCAATTTATTATCGGATCATTCAGAAAAAATCTAACGGTAAAGATATTTATACGCTTCTGGGCTTTGATGATTTTACAGTGAATGCGAATAAGAAATGGATGGATGTATTGAGTTTTGATGATCAGGGACAACCCGTATTTGGAGGCCCCTATTTCTCATTTAAAAATGATTCGGCCAAAGCGGCAAAAAAATTGGCGATGCGCTTCAATATAGAATATAAAAAAGAGGCAAGTACGACTTTCAATTATGATTCTACCCTGGATATGATTATTTACGATCACCTGATTTCTGAGACGGATGAACCTGATCGGAAAGAATCCTATGTTCCGGATGGCGATTATGAAGGATTTGTGTGGCAGAATGGAGTCTGGTTGCATGTGAACAAGGTATTCAGCACAACTATGCAGGACGGACAGTTTCCTGCGGAACAGAAAATATTAAATGATGCTGGCGGAATTGATGAAGAGATGCTCAAAAAACAGTCGGAGAATAATAAGAAGAAACCTAAATAAAAGTATGGATTTATGGGATTACAGGAATATGGAAGCATGGAATCATACGACGCCCATGGGCGGTATGGAAATCATTGCTCACCGTTTCTATTTTAAAAGCTGGCAAAGATTTCTTGCAGCTTTTATTTTATTATGGTTTTTTCTCCCGCACCTATTTGCCCAAAACATATGGATTGTACAAAAAGAGAAAGATGGTATCAGGTTGAGCAGCAGGAAATCTGCGACTTCTTCGTTCAATGATGTCAGGGTAGAACTGGATGTTCCGGGAAATCTTTCCCAGCTTGCAGCCATACTGGAAAACATTCCAAAATATACTGAATGGGCTTATGCTACAAAAAAATCTGTGCTTATTAAGCAACTTGGCCCTGGTAAAATAATATATTATTCAGAAGTTGAAGTACCCTGGCCTGCGACGAATCGTTTTTATTATGCCCGGTTTGAATTAAAGATTGATTCATTGAATCATACCATGCAGTTATTATCAGCAAACATTCCTGACTACAAGCCCATGCCTGCTGATCTGGAGCCTGTTCCTTATTCCAGGGGAACCTGGAATGTGAAAACAATTTCACCAAAAACAATTCATATTGATTATGTTCTGGAGCTCAATCCGGGCGGTTCCTTACCCGCATGGATCATAAATATGTTTACAACGAAGGGGCCTTTGGAAACTTTTGAAAATATCAAACATAAGATGTCCGCACTGAATCCTAAATAGCAGCATTCAACTTCCACACGCCCAAACGCTCATCTCAATCATCCAGTTTCAGCACCGCCAGAAAAGCTTCCTGCGGGATTTCCACATTTCCCACCTGGCGCATTCGCTTCTTTCCTTCTTTTTGTTTTTCCAGAAGCTTTCTCTTGCGGGAAATATCCCCTCCGTAACATTTTGCAGTTACATCCTTACGCAGGGCACTAATGGTTTCACGTGCTATCACTTTAGAACCAATCGCTGCCTGAATGGCGATCTGGAATTGTTGACGGGGTAAAAGTTCTTTCAATTTTTCGCAAAGCTTGCGACCAAAATCTGCTGCACGGTTACGGTGAATCAGCGCACTGAGCGCATCCACTTTTTCATTATTTAATATAATGTCCATTTTGGAAATATCTGCGTCGCGGTAACCGATCGGGTGATAATCAAATGAGGCATACCCGCGGGTCTGGCTTTTCAGTTTATCATAAAAGTCAAATACGATTTCAGTAAGGGGTAATTCAAAATGCAACTCAACACGTGTAGGCGTTAAGTAATTCTGATTCAATAAAGTACCACGCTTACCTAAACATAAAGTGATAATATTTCCGATATATTCCGGTTTGGTAATAATCTGGGCATTGATAAAAGGTTCCTCGATCCTGTCCGTTCGGGTAGGATCCGGCATTTCTGAAGGATTATTCACCATTATGGTTTCACCTTTCGTAGAATGTGCAATAAAACTCACGTTTGGAACAGTGGTAATAACCGTCTGATTAAACTCTCTTTCCAGTCTCTCCTGTATGATCTCCATATGGAGCATACCAAGGAATCCGCAACGGAAGCCGAATCCAAGGGCCTGTGAAGTTTCCAGTTCATAAGTAAGCGAAGCATCATTGAGCTGGAGTTTGTCCATGCAGTCTCTCAGTTCTTCAAAATCCTCCGTCAGAACAGGGTATATGCCTGCGAATACCATGGCTTTCACTTCTTCAAAACCCTGGATCATCTGGGGATTTGGATTAGATGATAATGTAATGGTATCCCCTACCTTAACTTCTTTCGCATTTTTAATTCCCGTAATGATATAACCTACATCTCCTGCCCTCACTTCAGGTTTAGGTTCAAGACCAAGTTTTAGTATACCCACTTCATCTGCCTGATATTCCTGTCCTGTAGAAACAAAGCGAACTTTATCATTCTTTTTCAAAACGCCATTCTGAATCCTGTAATACACGATAATGCCACGAAATGAATTAAAGACACTGTCGAATACAAGGGCCTGAAGCGGAATGTCAGTGTTTCCCTCCGGAGCAGGTATTCGTTCAACAATGGCTTCAAGAATGGCCTCCACACCGAGTCCGGTACGGGCACTTGCAAGCAGGATGGTTTCTTTTTTACACCCAATTAATTCAACAATCTGGTCCGTTACTTCTTCCACCATGGCGCCGTCCATGTCAATTTTGTTGATCACAGGAATGATTTCCAAATCATTTTCAATGGCGAGGTAGAGATTGGAAATCGTTTGTGCCTGAATACCCTGGGAAGCATCCACCAATAACAATGCACCTTCACAGGCTGCCAGTGCACGGCTTACTTCGTAGCTGAAATCGACATGTCCGGGTGTGTCGATTAAATTCAGTGTATAATCCGTACCATTTAATGAATAGTCAATCTGGATTGCATGGCTTTTAATGGTAATTCCTTTTTCACGCTCAAGGTCCATATCGTCCAGCACCTGATCTTTCATTTCTCGATCACTGATGGTATGTGTAATCTGTAAAAGCCGGTCAGCCAGGGTAGATTTTCCGTGATCAATATGGGCAATTATGCAGAAATTCCTGATGTTCTTCATGGCTTCTTCCTTCCTTTTTTAAGGAGCCGCGAAGGTACATAAAAAACCCTAGGCCTGCGCTTCGGGCCACGCTTTAAATTCGGGTAAACTTAATCTCCATCGTCTTAAAAACTTTTCCATCTTTGGTGGAATACATTTCCATTTCCTGGTGATTGTCATCCACAAATTTCAGGATCTGTTTTACGCTTACATCATTTCCGGTTAATGGATCTGTCGTGTTACCGGTAAGTATCATACTATTTGTTGCAGCATCCCAATTACCCGACAGAAACATGACACCCGTTCCCATATTGTCGATCCATGTACTTGCAAACATTTTTTTTGCATTATCATATCCGGTAATGGCAACACCTTCGAAAGGCATTCCATACATCTTGCCCTTATCTTTTGACTGAAGATATCTTCCGCCAAGAATCATTTCACTTGTACTTTCCATAGTTGAGGTCATAGGGGGTGCGCCTTCCTTTTGCCACATGGTAACGGCTGCTGTCCAGTTTCCGGCAGACTTAGCCATCATTTGCTGAACAGTTCCAGGAGTCATATAATTCATATATGCTTTCATTTCATCCGGGGTCTGACCATGCACACTGAAAGAAAATAGAATAAGAACCAGCAGGCCGATAGTTTGAATATTTTTTTTCATAAAATAAAATTTGAATAAAAGGTAGCTTTTTAAATGAGCGTGACAAAGAAATAGCGGTTAATTTTGAATGATGGATTACAGGATGCTTGGTGACTCTGATTTAAAAATCAGCCGGATAGGATTTGGAACAATGTCTCTGGAACCGGATAATCATTCTGCCATCCACCTGCTCCACCAGGCCCTGGATAAAGGAATTAATTATTTTGATACTGCGGATATGTATCAGAAAGGATTGAATGAGGCCCTGTTGGGAAAGGCATTTAAAGGGAAGCGGGATCAGCTGATTCTTGGAACAAAGGTTGGGAATATATGGAGACCCGATGGGTCAGGTTGGGACTGGAAGCCTTCAAAAAAATATATTTTATCTGAGATTGAAAATAGCCTTCAAAGATTACAGACAGATTATATTGATTTATACCAGCTGCACGGAGGAACACTTGATGATCCCATTGATGAAATCATCGAAGCATTTGAATGGCTCAAAATGCAGGGAAAGATTCGTTACTATGGACTTTCTTCGATTCGTCCAAATGTTATCCGCGAATATGTTAAGAAATCTTCCATCGTTTCGGTGATGATGCAATATAGTCTGCTTGACCGCAGACCAGAAGAAGAAATGCTTCCTTTTCTTCAGGATCATGCAATTGGCGTTTTGGCAAGAGGGACAGTTGCAAAAGGTTTACTCATTTCAAAACCGCCGGAACCCTACTTAAATTATTCTTCTGAACAAATAGGTTCTGCCTCTCTGAAAGTGAAGGAAACTTCAGATCAGAAACGTGGACCGGCATCCACTGCCATTCAGATTGTTTTGGAAAATAAAATAATACATGCCGCCATTGTTGGCATCCGGAATAAAAAACATTTGGAAGACGCACTGCAATCTCTTGAATCTCCAATTATTTCATCAGAAGAGCTGGAGATGCTTAAACAGTCTATACCAGTGAACTATTACAGTGAATTCAGGTGAAATATGTTCTGTATAAATGATCGAATTGCACTGAAATTTTTTCATAACTGTACTTATCCGAAATATGCTGAACAATTTCCTTTTGATTAAACATATAACGGTCCGTAGCCATCTCATAAATTGATTCGGCCAGGAGAATCGAATTATTTAACGGAACAAATATTCCAGTGATTCCTTCCAGAACATTTTCATGAAATACGGGTATATCACTTACAATAACCGGAACACCACAGGCATTGGCTTCAATAATTACACATCCAAATGTTTCAAAACGTGAATAAAGAATCAGTGCTCTGCTTTCCTGTAAAAACTTCCTGAGTTCTGATTGTGCGGCCGGTCCTTTGAACACCACTTGTTCATTAATTTTCAGGAGATCAACCAGGGACTGTACTGACTTAACCACCTCTCCAAATATGAATAATTTGAAATCCGGGATTCTATTTTTAACTATTGCAACTGCTTCCATCAGCTGTTCAGGGTTCTTTGGAAAATTTAATGTAGAAATATGAATGAATTGGCTGGATAGCGGCTTCGATAAGGATGGAAAAAAAATGTTTTTATTTACGACGTTCGGGATGACGTCTACATTTATTAAAGAAAATTTTTCTTTCATAGCCTGAGCGAGATATTTGCTGACCGCTGTATACCCTCTTGCATTTTTCATAATCATCTTCCAGCAAAATCTCTCAAAAGGGCTTAACCCGTTAAAACTGGGTTCTGCCCCCTGACATAGACCACTCCAATGTTCTGAGACCATATAAGTAATCCCGAAAATCCATTTTATCATCAATGCACCCAGTCCCGCCCTCATCGCCACATGAACATGAATGCCATGCGGTTTGCCATTTTCTTTGATGTATTTTCTTAAGAATTTATAATGAACGCGCAGGTATTTGTAAGCAGAAAATAGAGCGTCTAATCCTTTTATTTTAAAGTATGGACTTCGGTAATATGTTGTAGTGGTAGAAAGGCCAGGAAAAGACGACTGCTTTTCTTCATTAGGTTTTTCATCATATTGACCCAACCCATTCCTTAATACAAATAATACATGAATATTATTTATTAAAGAGGCTGCTTCTGCATGACGCTGAATAAAATCTCCGGTAAATGGATCAAATTTATTCGGATACCAGCTAGCCAGCCAAATGATATTTTTCCTCTTATCAAACATTTGTTACGCCCACTTCACCAGGAGATAATTGATTGATTTGAAGGCGGATCCTTTTAAAATCACCTTTTTTCAAGATAAAAAAATCCGTTACGCTCAATTTATTTTCTCTCAGATGTGAAAAAAGGATAAAACAATAGTAGGAAAAATAACCAATACTGCTCATGATAGACGCCGTATTAACAGATGTTAAAGGTAGGAATATTAAATCACCAGTACATATTGTAACCAAAGCGATCAACGCACCCATGATGTTCTTTGAAATATAATTTCTGCTGGAGTTATAAGCGGTCAAAGGATAGGCAGCAGTAATACTTAATATGCCGGGAATAAGCAAAATAAAAAGGGTATACATTTTATTGAAAGAATAACCGAACAGTAAGGAGAACAACCTGGGACCAAAAACAATAAGAGGTAAAACGGCTAACAGATTAATCCAGAAAAGTATTCTTGAAGAAAAGGAAATAGGTTCACTCACATTTCTATTCTTATTACTGCTTAAGATAGGAAAAATTGATGAAGCAAAAATGGACGGGAGAATAAGAAACATCTGCCCCAGTTTGGAAGCCTGAATATAATTTCCCAAATCAGACAGATTACAATAGTGTTCTACAAACCAGTAGTCAATCCTGTTTACCAGAAAATATATCACATTTGCAATAAGTGCAGTAAACGAATAGGAGATTACTTTTTTAAGTGTAGCAAGAGGAGGAAAATAGGTATTAAGTTTATGAGTTTCATTTTTGAAAAAGACAATCAATAAAATAAATCCCTGAATAAAATAGCTAAAAAAATAGATGGCTAAAAAATGAATTTTAAAAGACGAATCATTTTTATAGCATAACATAAAAGCGATAAGGCAGAGATTAACAGCGAACAGAATTTTATTGGGTGTTGCAAATTCTTTCCTGGCGTAAAAAAGGGCTGTAAAATAAGTCGTAAACAGCGTCCCCAGAATAAATAAAAAACTGTTCATCATAATTCCACCACCTAAGAAATTATAGCTTTTTGTAATTGAAACTATAAACCCCCAGATTGCAATGGAAATCAAGGAGGCGATGATAGCCCAGAAAAAGCTAAATCGTCCCATGGAAACTGAATTCAGAATACCAGAAGAAATATAAAATATTGAACCAGATTCAAGACTTAGACTTATTACAAGCAAAATAAATGCAAGGTTATTGACAATAAAGTAAATCTCTCCGCTTTTTTCTGCTGCAAAAAAACGGGCAATCAGTATATTTAAAAGTAAAATTGAAAAGAAATACCATCCCCTCCATATAATATGACTCAGAATCAGGTTTGTATTCCTCTTCATTGAGATAGGCGGGTTTATTTTAAAGCCCTGATTATTTCAATGAAATCAGAAGCAATCAGTGATGCGCCCCCTACAAGTCCTCCATCCACATCTGGTGAACCAAATATTTCCCGCGCATTGGCTGCCTTTACACTGCCGCCATATAAGATGGAAATCTGGTTGGATATCGATTCACCAAAATAGTTTTTCAGTACATACCGGATATGCGCATGCATTTCCTGGGCCTGGGCTGTGCTCGCTGTTTTACCGGTGCCTATGGCCCAGATGGGTTCATAGGCAATGATAATTTTTAAAACATGTTCCCCGGAAAGATGAAAAATGGACTCTTTCAATTGTTGTTCTACAAATGTATTTTGAGTATTTTCTTCACGAATCTGAAGAGCTTCACCACAACAAAAAATGGGTGTTATACCATTCCTGATACAAATATTTACTTTCTCTGCCAGTACAGCATTACTCTCTGCAAAATATTCTCTTCTTTCGCTATGACCAACAAGACAAAATGGAATATTCAGGGATTTTAGCATTTCTGCGGATATTTCACCGGTAAAAGCCCCCGATTTTTTATCCGAACAATTCTGTGCTGCGATAAAATAATTTTTTTTATGCTGTACCGTATCAAAAGCCATTTCAAGATAAGGGAATGGCACAGCAAATACGGCAGATTGATTTTCATTAAGCGTAATATTTGCTGATACCATTTCTTGTAATAATCCAGCCCCCTGCTGATAAGTCAGATTCATTTTCCAGTTTGCTGCTGCAATTTGTTTTCTCATGTGCACTGTTTTTGGTTGTCGAAAATATTTTTCAATAACGTTATTTCATAAGGCGCCAATGCAAACCCTTTTAGATTTTTCCATTTATTAATATGCTGAATGGCTTTTTCAAGAGCATAGACAGATGGTTTATCAAAGCCCCAGCTGAATGAAGGAAGATAAGAAGGGGTAAGTCCATTTCCAAATACATGGCAACTAATACCGATCACGGTACCTGTATTAAAAGAAGTATTTATTGCAGACCGGGAATAGTCGCCCATAAATAATCCGCATTTTAACCCTGCGTCCACACTGATTTTTCTTAACGGATTCCAGATTTTTACCTGACCTCCGCTGTTTTTAATATTTGAATTTGAAGTTCCTGCTCCAAGATTACACCATTCTCCTATAATTGAATCGCCCAGGTATCCATCATGTGCTTTATTTGAATATCCAAAGAATATTGAATTTTTGATTTCGCCACCCACAATGCATTGCGGACCTATTGTAGTAGCCCCATAAATTCTGGCACCCATTTTTACAACTGATTTTTCACCCAACGCAAAGGGTCCGCGAATCATGGTTCCTTCCATGATCGTAGCATTCTTTCCAACATAGATCGGCCCTTCACTGGCATTCAGATAGCAATATTCAACCACGGCTCCGGCTTCAATAAATATGGGGTTACCAAAAATTTTATTCGTGCCTGAAATGGCTTCTGACTGACGTCCCCGGGTTATGCATGCATAATCGTTCACGATTTCAGATCCATTCAATTTGAGCAGGTCAGTAACCTGGCAGAGCTTATTTGCATCCAGTAAAGCCTCAGCCGGTTGTGGTTGCTTCAGTTTACCGACTATTCCTTTATCTGGAAGAATATTTGCAGGAATAGAAAGTTCTTTTACCAGGTCCTCCTTATCCTTAAGGTAATATTTCCATTTCTCACGCAGCGTGAGTATGCCCAAGCGGATATCTCCTACGGAACGGGTAAGAGAAAAAGGGTAAAAATCATCCTCAAATGGGCCGCCAACCAGCACAGGTTCATTCATTCATTAAAAATAAACCTAAAACACTGTCCAAAAAAAATCCCTCCTGTCTTAACCATTTGAAGACGGAGGGATTCCAATTATAAAAATTTAATATCAGGCTTTTTTCTCGTAGCGTTTTTTAAATTTATCGATACGGCCAGCAGTATCCACAAGCATATTTTTGCCTGTAAAAAACGGATGGGAAGTGTTTGAAATTTCGAGCTTGATCAGCGGGTATTCATTACCATCTTCCCATTTGATTGTCTCACGTGAATGTGCAGCTGAACGGGTAACAAAGCTTGTACCATTACTCATATCCCGGAACACAACCAGGCGGTAACTTTCGGGATGTAAATTCTGTTTCATTTTTTTATTATTTAGCCGTGCGCTGAAAAATCTGTTCCCGGCACGAAAGGGAGCGCAAAATTAGGGTTTTAAGAGTTGATTTCCAAACATTTCGCAATCGTTTGTTGTTGAATTCAGCCCCAAAACCTTAATTATCAGGATCTCATATTGTCGAATTGTAGGGGAATGCCCAGGCCCGAAGATTTACATAATTGGATGACTGCCTGTAATTCGTCCAATTTTTTGCCAGTAACACGCACCAGATCGTCCATGATGGCAGCCTGAACTTTCATTCCGGAATCTTTTATGATTTTAACGATTTTCTTGGCATCTTCCTGTTTAAGGCCATTTCTTACCGGAACCTCCTTTTTAGTGATTTTTCCACTTGGATAGGCTTCTTTTGAAAAATCAAATACCAGCGGATCAATACCCTGTTTTACTGACCTGCTGATAAGTACATCCGTGATCTGTTTTATTTTCATATCACTTGCTGCCTCCAGGTCGATCTTCATATCTTTTTTATTCAGCTCGATCGAAACCGGACTATCCTTAAAATCGAAGCGGTTCTGAATTTCTTTTTTTGTCACATTCACAGCATTATCCAAAGTTTGCGCGTCGATTTTACTTACGATATCAAAGGATGGCATAAACAGATATTAAGTATGTAAAAGTAAAAATAAAAGGATTTCTGAATCTTTGAAGTCAGGTTAATTTTTGTGTCTTCATTGCCCTATCCCGCTTTTTGAGGTAATAATAAAGAAAACCACCCCCAATAATCAGACAGGTAGAAATTATTTCTGCCTGAGTAGGGTGAAATCCAAATATTGAATACCTGGTATTTACCCTGATTTTCTCAATAAAAAACCTTTCTATTCCATTTAAAACAAGATAAAAGGCAAACAAAGTACCAGGAACCCTGAATTTTTTACGTTGGGACCAGATTACGAAAAATAAACAAATACAAATAATGGTTTCATAAAAGGGCGTTGGAAAAACCGGAATTGGAAGATAGCTGCAATATGGCCCGGAGCAATCACTCATTTTTATTCCCTCCCCTATAACGTTATGCGGATAGGAATACCCAAATACCCAGTTTGGAAGAAAGGAAGGACCTTTTACGTTCAGGTGGGGAATATCCAAAGTCCCAAACTGACCAAGATAAAAGTCACTGTTTTTACCAACTGTTGTCTGGAAAGATTGTATCGTTCCGGGAACAGATTTCAGATTTTCACCCACGCTATAGGCACTGTTCGCAATACCCCAGTCACCATCACCGGAAACCTGACAACCAATCCTGCCCGTACCATAAGCAAGCATCAGTGCAGGTGCAGCTGCATCATTTAAGTGCCAGAATCCTATTTTATGTTTGCGACCAAAATACCAGATTGAAAGGGCAGCAACGATTAACCCTCCGTAAAAAGTTAATCCGCTAAATGAAACGAGAGACTGCACGGGATTCTTAATAAAATCATCCCAGGTTTCCAGACTATTGAAAATTTTTGCTCCCAGGAAACCAAAAATTGCACCTAAAATAATAATATCTCCTACCCTGTCGTGCGGCCAGATGCGGATCTTTCTTTCTTCAGGAGAAGGTAATTTTTGTTTGTTTTTTTCAAACCATTTTAATCCCGCGAAAAACAACCCTACAATTAATCCTGCAAGACGATTGCCCTGTGAGGAAAAAATAAAATCAGCCGGATTTTGAGAAAGTGAACTATTCGCTACGAACAACCCGATGATTTTAAATCCGATCAGGAATCCCAGAATAAAATTAGTAAGCAACTCCCCGGGACTTGCAATTTTACCTACAATGATCGTCTCTTCTTCGGCGAAAAGAATTCCCTGTCCCTCCTTACGCTTCAATTCCGCAGTCAGTACAATGGCAGCACCAATAAATGACAATGCCACAAAAAATCCAAAAGAATTGATAAAATGAAGGAATTTTAAATCCAGTCCGAAAAGGTCCTTAAATGCGTAGTATAAATTAGGATACATAGGAGCTGCAAGATAAGGCTAAAAACCTGACAGAAGCTTTGTTACCTTGCTTAAAAATATTAGCTCATGAATAAAATCGCAGTGGTCGGCGCAGGTACAATGGGAAATGGAATCGCCCATGTTTTTGCACAAAATGGTTTTTCCGTTAATCTGGTGGATCTGCATAAACCTCAACTGGAAAAAGCCATTACAACCATTGCGAAAAATCTTGAAAGACAGGTATTAAAAGGAACGCTTAGCCAGGTAGAAAAAACAAACACTTTGCAACGTATTCAGACCTTGGAAAAAATTCAGGATGGTGTTCAGGAGGCCGACCTGATCATCGAAGCTGCGACGGAAAATGCTGAAATTAAATTAAAGATTTTTAGGGAACTGGATCAGTTTGCAATTCCGGATGCCATACTCGCAAGCAATACTTCTTCTATTTCCATAACAAGGATTGCTGCAGTTACAAAACGTCCCACACAGGTAATCGGAATGCATTTTATGAACCCGGTGCCTTTGATGAAACTGGTTGAAATTATAAATGGATATGCAACGGATCCTTTAGTCACAAAAAAGATAATAGAAATTTCTTTACAGCTGAGTAAAACGCCATGTGTAGTAAATGATTTTCCCGGATTTGTTTCGAACCGTATCCTGCTTCCCATGATCAATGAAGCCATTATCTGTCTTCAGGAAGGTGTTGCAACTGTTGAATCGATTGATACGGTTATGAAACTGGGAATGGCCCATCCCATGGGCCCCTTGCAGCTGGCAGATTTTATCGGGCTTGATGTATGCCTGGCAATCTTAAAAGTTTTGCAGGAGGGATTCGGAAGTCCGAAATTTTCGCCAGCTACTTTACTCGTGAATATGGTTGCCGCTGGTTTCCTTGGCGTTAAATCCGGAGAAGGATTTTATAAATACAGCAGTGGTTCCAGGGACCTAATTGTAAGTGATTCATTTAAATCATGAATTTTTCGTTCATATAATAGGCGATACTATCAGAAAAATAGTTTGTACTCTTTATCAGCCTGCTGAAGGTTAATTCCGGTGCAGAAAGCCCCCTGCCAATCTGTAATTGATTATTCGTAATTACGCGTGCCTCGTCCCATAGACCAGCTTCAATAAATAAATTCAGTATTTGCGCCCCGCCTTCAACCAGGATACTTAAAATATTTTCATTATAAAGTCCGGTCATTACCTCCTGTAAAATATTTTTATGGGGATCTGTTTTTTTAAAATGCAGATTATTTATTTTAGATTCTTTTTCATAATTAAAAATAATCGTTGGTGCAGAAGGATTAAATACAGATAGTGATACCGGAACTGCGTTTTTACGGTCTATCAGAATGCGTACAGGATTTTTACCCGGCCATAAGCGGGTTGTTAAAAGCGGGTTATCCATGACAACGGTACCGGAGCCAACAAGTATACCCGCTTCTTCACTTCGCCACTTATGCACAAGCCGGTTACTGAATTTATTTGAAATGACCAGACGCTTTCCGGAATCAGGGGCTATTTTCCCATCACTGCTCCTTGCCCATTTTAAAATAATATAGGGTCTTTTACTTTCATGAAATCTTATAAAACGGCGATTAACCTGTCTGCTTTCTTTTTCAAGTATTGGATATAAAAGTTCCACACCCTGGGAAGAAAGTTTTTCAATACCTTTTCCATCTACTTCCGGAAACGGATCGCGGCAACCTATAACGACACGCGGAATTTTTTCCCTGATAATCAGATCGGAACAGGGAGGTGTTTTGCCCGTATGCGCACAGGGCTCCAAAGAGACATACAGTGTGGCATGAGAAATCTTTGGCTGATTTTCTTTACTTACAGAATGTATACAATTGACTTCTGCATGCGGTCCACCGTATATTTTATGATATCCCTCTCCGATTATCTTTTCTTCATGCACCAGTATGGCGCCCACCAAGGGGTTGGGTGCAGTTTGTCCGGCACCAAGCTGAGCCAGCTGCAGACAACGATCCATAAATATCCTATGTTCCTGGTTCATCCCAGACAAAGGAATCAGTTCGGGGTTGGATAACATAAGATGCAATTTAATTCATTGTATGTTTGCCTCAATGACCATTGAATACGCAAACAGGTTAATCATCTCTTCATTAAATGAAATGTATGACGAACGAGAGGCATCAGCCATTTGTTCGCTTGTCTTGGAAAAGCTTACAGGCATGCCCCGAAGCGTTCGGTTAATCGAAAAAACATAT
>Ga0080027_10000729_pt1 | contig 13770 bp, 14 predicted proteins | sample OrgsoiDNA2013046_FD_70962 | JGI IMG/M metagenome (GOLD analysis project Ga0080027, IMG submission 70962) | Permafrost soil microbial communities from the Arctic, to analyse light accelerated degradation of dissolved organic matter (DOM) -... | ecosystem: Environmental > Terrestrial > Soil >... | reverse complement strand
CCGTGGCCGCTTTGATCCACCCTCGCTCGAGGGCACCGTCATCTTTCCGGGACTGGATGGTGGCGGCGAATATGGCGGCGCTGCCTGGGACCCCGAGACCGGCATTCTCTATATCAACTCCAACGAACAAGCCTACATCCTGCAGTTGCGGGCGCAGGTCAAGAAGACCAGCGGCGAGGCCTCTGCTGCCGAGATCTACAACGCCTCCTGCGCCGGTTGCCACGGCGTCGAACGCAAAGGCAACCCCCCGTCGTTCCCCGCATTGCTTGGACTGACCAAGCGGATGGCGAACCAGCAGATCGCGCAAATGATTGCCCATGGATCGGGGAGGATGCCCGGATTTGAAGGCAGCCTGAGCAAGACTCAGATCGACGGCCTGACGGCTTTCATCAGTGATGACAACTCGAAGCCGGCGACTACAACTGACAACGCGAGCGCGAACGTCGACTATGTGTTCCAAGGCTATACAAAGTTCCTGGACCCGGATGGCTACCCTGCGGTCAGCACGCCATGGGGCACGCTGAATGCGTTGAGTCTCAACACGGGTCGATATGTCTGGCAGATTCCGTTCGGTGATTATCCGGAGTTGAATGACCCCACCACCGGGAGTGAGAACTATGGTGGGGGTATCGTCACGAAAGGCGGCATCTTTTTCATCGCCGCAACGGTCTACGACAACAAGGTCCGCGCGTTCGACAAGCTGACGGGCAAGCTCCTGTGGGAAGACACGATGCCGACATCGAGCGTTGCCACGCCCTCGACGTATGCCGTTAACGGCAAGCAGTATTTTGCGGTGTCCTCCGGCGGCGGTAAGAATCCCAAGATTAAGGTCGGCGGTGGCATCATTGCCTATGCTCTGCCTTAGGGCCCGATCTCTTTACCCCATCCGCCGGGATCATCGATGGTGATGCTCAAGAGGACAGCGCGACGTCGTAGCAGCACTGCCGTAACGATTCGGACGGTTGCTGAACAGGCGGGTGTATCCATGATGACGGTCTCGAACGTCATCAATGGTACCGGCAAGGTCAGTGACGAGACTCGCGCGAGGGTGCGTCAGGCGATTCGCAACACCGGATATGTTCCAAACTATGAGGCGCGCAGGCTGGCGAGCGGCGGCTGCAGCCGAATCGCTCTGCTCTGTTCAGATCAGCAGACTCCTTTCCTGGCGCAAGTCCTTCTGGCTGCGATCAATGCCAGCACAGCCTACGGGGCTCAGTTGCTCGTCCGTTCGAGCAATAGTCCAACCAAGAGGTCGACCGAGAAGCTGGTGCTGAACGCTGCTCGCAGTGGTGTTCAATGTCTGCTGCTCGTTCCGCCCTACGCCGAGCTACTCGTCGGAAGTGCGGTGCTTTCCGAAATGAAAGCAACAGCAATTGCGGCCGCAGGTCCATTGCCGAGAATGAACACTGTGCGAATTGATAATCGGGCTGCGGCTCGAAAGCTGACCACATTCCTGATTCGCCTTGGGCATCGGCGAATCGGGTTCATCAGCGGTCCACCCACTCACGCCGACAGCCTGGAGCGGCGCGCCGGTTATCAGGACGCGTTGAGAAAAGCCGGGATTCCAGCGCAGATCGAACTCACCAGAGAGGGGGACTTCACCATTGAGTCCGGGCGCGTTGCTGCCAAACAAATTCTCGATCTCCAGAATAGACCGACGGCGATCGTTGCCAGCAACGACGATATGGCGTCAGGCGTACTGTGGGTGGCGCAACAGCGGAGGCTGGAGCTTCCCGGCGATCTCTCCGTGGCCGGATTTGATGACACGCCAACGGCTCTGAAGTCCTGGCCACCACTGACGGTGATCCGACAACCCATCGACAGGATGGTCGAGCACGGTTTCTCTTTGCTATTGGACTCACTGCGAACGCCTACGATGTCGGTGCCACAAGATGTCGTTTTTGACTATACGCTCGTTGAGCGCGCGTCCACGTCGGCGAGGACCGGTCAATGAGTGAGATGGCGATTTTGCAACAGGCTGCACAATTCCTTTCTTTCTGAGTCGGGCGTAGGCAACGATCTCATCGACGCACAGCATCGATTCTGACAGAGATTGTGCATGAATGTGTTAGGGGGGGACGCATGAAAATAGCAGTCGCTGTGCTGGTCCTTACGCTTTCTTCCGCCGCCCAGATGACGAATGCCACCCTGCTCGCGTTGGATCGGGCATTTTCTAAAGCAACCACAACCGAGCATTTTGATGGCTGGATCAAGTACATGATGGACTACACCGTAATTTTTGGACCCCAGGGCTACAGTCAGATCGTCAGTGGCAAAGAGCAGATCCGCACGTTTTATCAGGAATTGTTTTCGATGCCGAATTTTAAGATGAATTGGAAGCCGACGAGCGCACAAATACTGCCGTCAGGCACAACTGGCTATACAAGAGGAACATTCCACTGGATCATGCCAAACAGCAGATGCAAGTGCGTAAACGACTGGCGCGGAACGTACTTGGCTGTGTGGGAGGAAGAAAGCCCAAACGGTAAGTGGAAGCTGAAAGCTTTATTTCCATCTGTGGGCACCAACTCATTGAGTTGCGGTTGCGGGTCGTGACCGTCGCAAAGTGACGAAATCAGGCCTTAGCACGTTTTGACCGCCGGTCAACGAGCGTAACGGCGATGTTACGCCAATGACCCGGACGGTTTGACTGATTTGTGGCGATAACGCCACGCGGATACGGCGGCAGTCGCGCCTAGAGGCATGTAAACGAGAATCGGAACCAGCCAATTGAGCCATCCCGATACAGCAACTGGTTTGTTCGGACCACTGAGGAACAGGATTGCCAACGGTGCGAGGCCAACAATCGATGTCAGAACCGGACGGTCTTTGCTGAGGACGCCGACTAGACTCCCGATTAGCACGAAAATTACCGGAGTGATTATGAAGCGAACGACCAGCGACAACTGCGCTTCGCGTCTGCCTTGTGAGCTTATGTTGAGAAGGTAACCTGCGACCGCGGTCAGTCCGTAGCTCAGAACGAAAGCCATTAAAGCCAGCAGCACTTTTCGCATCATAGGCAATGCTCCTGCTGAATGGTGTAGCACGGTAATCGGGGCATAACCAGATAACCATCGTAAATAGGCGATTTCACGTTTTGACCGCTGGGCCGAGGATCTGCATGCCAAGCGCCTGGAGTCGATCCTTTCCCTGTATGCACCCGATGCGGTGTTTCTGTCGCGGGCCAGTGGCGCGTGACCGGTACTCCGGCGCTCCGCGACCTGATGAAGAACGTCATGGGCCTCCCCCCGGCCGATCTCAATCGCCCGCTTCTCTGCTTTGGACCACTTGCTCTACAATGCCGCCTGACCCCAGGAGACCCTCGATGAAACGGACGACCTTACTGATATTCGCCTCCGCGCTGCTCATCCCTTTCCCATCTCCCTCAGCAACCGACTGCAAACCGACCTGTCCTGAACAAATCTCCGTCTACGTTTCCTCCCTCACCTCCGGTCTCCCCAAGGCCCAAGCGGATGAAGTACAAGCGGCCGTAGAGCAGGAAGTCAACAATTACGCTCGCGAAAAGCCGGGATGGAAGTGCGTCTGCAAAGTCCACCTTGGAGGCGGCAGCAAATGCGAAGCCTTCCCCATGAGGCTGACCGTCAGTAAAAGCGGCACCGGAATCGATGCTCAACTGGGGGCATCCCAAAATGCCTGGACTATTGTTTCAAGCGCGCAAGTCACCGCCGGTGCACAGTCCTTGGCCAACCTCGAGAACCTGAAGCAGGCCGCCATTTCCGCCGTCGATCAGGCTTTGTCAAAAGTGCACCCATGCGGTGCCTGGAGCGGCCAGATCAGTTACGTCCTCGACGTGAGCGCTCCCGACATTCACGACAAAATGCGCGACTACACCGGTCACGGACATTATGAGACCACCGTCATCCTCACCAAGGGCGTGGCCGGGGTTACCCGCAATGCCCATGTGAAATCCGACCTAGTAATGCGGCAGATGGCGCGTCGCGGCGGAGCGGTCACGTTGATCCAGAGCAGCAGTGACAACGTTGAGGGGTCGGCGGGGGCAAGCTCTCCGGCTATGGTCGAGATCTCAATCCATCAAGAGACCGGAACCTATCAGATCTTGCCCATGTGGTCCGGAGAAGCGGTGGGAAAGCTTCACAGAGTTACTTGCGGCCGAGACGAGTGCACAACCCGCGACGACAATTTCGGCGCCGACCAGATGCGGCAAATGGCAATCGACGGCAAACTCGATGACCCCAACCACCTGCACGGCACGAAAACCGAGCAGGCCTCGGTATCAAGAGATTCCATAAACGGAGCGGAAACCTTGACAATAACCTGGGACCTCACCCGCTCGGGCAGCGACACTCACTGAGAAGAAACTCTCATGGCTGATCAGATAACCGAGTCGGCTCCTAACGAGCGAGTAGACTTAGAAGCGCTGAAGCGACCAAGGCTCGGAGGAAAGGAGCCGAGCGAGGATGATTATAGGGTGTGATTTGCATACACGCTACCAACAGATTGCGATGGTGGGTACGGACACAGGCGAGATGTTGGAGTGCCGTTTGGAACACGAGAACAGAGAAGCACGGGCATTTTATGCCGCGCTGGTCCCTTGCCGATGTCATCGACCCACGGATTGGCACCAAGGGCAGCGAGAGCTTGAGCGACTGCTTCGAACAGGGTCTCTGCCGTGACTTCGATGGAGTGTGAGGTCTGGCTGAGATCGTGGACAACGACGGTGCAAGTCTTGAGCGCCACGGATGCCAATCTACCACATTCGTATTTTGTTCGCCCTAACCGGGAACGACGAGCCGGAGCTTTTATTTAGTCGTCGCGGCGGTGCTGCCGACGGTGAAGAACCGTCACGCTCGTCTGTTTCACGCCGCGATTTCCGGCGTTGTCTATTGCTGTCACTCTGATTGTGTACCGGCGTCCGTCATGGTCATCTCCCTTGCGTGAGGCTTGCAGCAGAATTGTGAACGAGTAATTTCCTGCCGGATCGAGAGCGATCGTTCCGTGGGGTTGGACCAGATGATATTCGTCGTGCACCGCGAATTTGGCACTGCTCGCGTTCACACCGGAAGCGGCGTCGGTGATTCTGCCCGAGATCGTCACCGGCACGAGTTTTCCGTTGGGTGGCCATAGAACTTTCGGCGTAGCAGCCAGGGTGATCACGGGTGGAGTTGTGTCGAGTTCTGTATGCAGCAGCGCACTTACCGAGCCGCCGTCACCGGATGGTCCCAGGTCACTCGCTACTAATATGTCGGGGTTCCCATCGCCGTTAAGGTCTGCAACCGTCACAGACTCAGTCATATCTCCCGGCGAGTTGTAGGTCACCGCCTGCTCAAACGTGCCGTCGCCGTTGCCCAGCAGCACGCCGATCGTGTTGGAGACGAAGTTTGCCAGCAGGAGGTCGGGTTTGCCATCCCCGTTAACATCCGCGACCGCTATCGAGTTCGCAAAGATCCCGCCCGAGTCATAGCCGACCGCAACTTGGAAGGTGCCGTCCCCGTTTCCCAGCAACACACCTGCTACACCATTGCTCGGGGGGCAGTTGCTGTTGCTGGCGCACACATTCGCCACCACCAGGTCGAGCTTTCCGTCGCCGTTCACATCTGCGACCGCTACTGAGTTGGCCAGCCCGCCCGGGTCATAGCTGACCGCCGCCTGGAAGGTGCCGTCCCCGTTGCCCAGCAACACACCCAGACTGCGGGAGTTGGGGTTCGCCACCAATAGGTCGGGTTTACCGTCTCCATTCACATCTGCCATCTTGACGGAAGCAGCACCAGATCCGCCCGGGTCATAGCTGACCGCCGCCTGGAAGGTGCCGTCCCCGTTGCCCAGCAACACACCCACTTTACTTGGGCTTGGGCAGTTGATGCTCCCGCATGCATTCCCCACAACCAAGTCGAGCTTTCCGTCGCCGTTCACATCTGCGACCGCGACTGAAGTCGCGATGGCCCCGCCAGAACCGTAGGCCGCTGCCGTCTGGAAAGTTCCGTCGCCGATGCCCAGCAGCACACCCACTGCGCCGTCGGTCGGGCAGCTGTTGCCGCTGGCACAGTTATTCGCGACGAGCAGATCCAGCTTTCCGTCACCGTTCACGTCCGCAACGGCTACGGAGACGGCAAGGCGCCCTCCTGAACTGTAGGCCACTGGCGTCTGGAAGGTTCCGTCGCCGTTTCCCATCAGGACCGCCACCCCTCCGGGACCGACGGCACAGTTGCTGCTGCTCTCGCAGAGATTCGCCACCACCAAGTCTGGTACGCCGTCGCCGTTCACGTCGGCGGCTGCCACGGAAAATGCGCCTGCGCCGCCCGAGTTATAGGGCACGCCTGGTAGGAAGAGGGGTACGCTCGCAATCGTCGGGCTGGTGCCCAAAGTGTTCCTCTCTACGTGGTTTCCAGAAGCATGTCCGACGCTACTAACATCTGGCCGCACCGACACCGCGGGCAGTTTCGCAGACGGCTGTCCTGTTCCCCTCACCTGCGCCAGAGCAGCAGCGCCAAGCAAAACGGTGAGAACTCCGAAAACCTGAAGGATACCTCTGAGAGTGTGGTTCTTGCGGGTCACGAGCGACCTCCTGTATCAAGGAAGGAGGGGCCGCCGTCGGCGATTCGGCGATTGTTTCGGGCATGGAACACCATGCACACGGAACGCCTCCGGGGCTTCCTGGGAGGATACGGCGCAAGAATAGGACTAAGGAAGTTGTTCTGTCAAGAGAATTAGCGTGGAAGCAAGACGAACCAAGAGCGGGCAATAAGGCACTTTCGACGGCAGTTAATCGCTCGTACCAACAGTGGCGAATGGGAAGCGTCGTTAGATCGTGGTGCCGTAGTGCCCTTTTAGCCGTTGCCCTAGCGGACAATTTTCCAGCTGACATTTCGGCAGGGTGACGCAACCCTTCGCTGGGTCTCCCACCACTCAACTGCCTTCCTCTCCCCAGTGCCAGAAGTAGCACGCCAGACACGCGCAGAAGATTCCGTCGCGCAGATCATCGAACGCCTTGTATTTCACGCCCCTAAATTCAGTGATATCGACTGAGTTCTGTTTGCGAACATCGGCAGCAAACCGCAGAACTGGCTCTCTACACTCCAACGAGTGAAGACGCGCTCGATAAATTTCCCACTCCCTGTGGACTTCAGGCCGCCGGGACTTGTACTTGTATCGAGGCGGCCGACAGTGGCAGTGGTGATGTGGACCTGCGGCAGAAAGGCTGCGGTATTGCGCCGCAACTTCATTTGTTTCTGCGCGCGGACCAGGGCGGTCGAAACGCTGGAACGTGCCCGATCAAGTTCAGCCCCTTTTTCAGCCCCTGTCATCGACAGCGAAAATTGGGAAAGTGCAGTAAACAGCTATAAAACTTGGTGCCGGGAGGGGGAGTCGAACCCCCAAAAGCCGAAGCTCGGCGGATTTTGAGTCCGCTGCGTCTGCCAGTTCCGCCATCCCGGCTTTTGGTCACAACCTGAAGAGATGTCAAGCTTAATGGATACTCTTGGGCATTGCAACCGGCCGCTTCTGATCTCACTCTGTCGGGCTGGGCAGGAGAAAAGAAGAGCAGCAGGGCTTCACCGAAGGCTGAAACTCCATTAATTCCGCGCGGATTCCGTCTGGATCATACAGATTCAGTTGCCACTTACCGTCGCGGCCAATTTGTGGCGGCGAGTGCCTCGCTGTCAGCCGATCTCCTTCATATAGGAGGTTCATCGATTGTTCTATGTTGACTACGCCGAGAGCGAAGTGATCGAGCACACCCAGAGTCTCCTGGGACATAGATGGCGGAATCCCCGCCTTTTCCGGTCCCCGCACCGTCATGTATTCGACCCAGTCTGTGCCGTCCGGTACCTGGAGAGAAATCCAGTCCGTGTCGTCATCTTTCATGCCGCCGTGCCAATACGGTCGGAAGCCCAGCACTGTTTGGTAGAACGCATCCTCCGCCGTGGGATCGTGGACGATGTACCCGACGTGGATGACATGATGGCTCAATTCATTTTGGGGGACGGGCTCCGAATGAGCCAGTGGCTGCACGAACTCGACTCGGTTTCCTTCAGGATCCTTTACTTCGAAGTACTGGCTTCCATCGCTGTCTTTCGTCAGTGTTGCGGGCACAGTAAGGGCGCGGGAAGAAAGGTATTTCCGCATGGCCTCAATGTCGACTGTGTTGTAGGCAACGTGATCAAAGCGATTGATCGAAGCGGGGCCATTGGGCAAGGGCAGCACTTCTACAAATTGGACTGCATTGAAGTAGTAACGGACGCCGGCAGCATTCTGAGGATCGGGTCCCTTCTTTGCACCCAGATCATGAACATAAAACCGCTGGGCCTTAGCGGCATCGGATGTGTAGATGCTCAGATGTGAGACACCGGTAATCTTTGGGCGCTGGGGGTGCCCTTGTGCAAAGGCGGCTCCGATCGGCGCGACCATTGCAACCCATGCAATCGCCAAAGGCACTCTCATAGATTGCTCCTGAAGTCTTTTTTATCCGGGGTGAGCCTTCATTTCTGAGTAGCCACGGAACAGGACAGGAGCCGCACTAACACCGCGGCAGAGACAAGCCTGGTTCCACTGCTTCATGCGCAACAATGTATGCGGAAAACATAGAGAAGTCGAGGCGCGGTCTCCCGAATCAATCTCGCCCGTGCCGACTGGAGTGGCCGCGGATGAAAGCCGGCAGCAATCATGGAAGGGTCGTCACACTTTCGCTGGCGGGGCAACGACTTCTACAGGCCTTAAGCTTCCAGGACTTCCCGATCGCGTTCCCTTTCCGTAACCGAAGCCTTCTTTCACAAGTTTGTAGATAGTGCGGCGGTTTTGGGCGATCCACTTGGGCCATGCCAGCTTACCCATCATGGGGAAATAGATGCCGCGGAAAAAGAGTTTGGCCACGAAGACGTTGACGCGGTAGCCGAGTGGCTTGTCGGCGAGCGCGTCGACGGCTTTGGCGAGCGCTTCGGGACTGTAGGCGTGAGTCCATCCGTAGTTAACCTCGGCGTGAGCTTCCTCGATGGTCATCCTCAATGGAGTATGGGCCATGGCAAAGGGAATGAACTCCTGCCAGTGCTTGGGACGCGTGAGGCGTCCGGCGACCTCCAGGCGTTTGTAGAGCGGAGTGGCCGGCAGCGGCGTGAGCAGGCCAAAGATGGGCAGTCCCGGCGGCCACGTACGCACTTGCTGGAGCGTGCGCTCCGCCGCCCCGACGGTGTCGTTGTCCATTCCAAAAATGAAAGATGTGATGGCGAAGACGTTGCGCTGGGCCAGACGTTCGAGGACGGCGGCGTATTCTCCGGGCTTGTTGAAGCCTTTTTTTACATCGGCCAAGTTGACGGGATCCACGGATTCCATGCCGATGAAAACCCATTTACCACCGGAGGCGGAAATGAGGTCGACAAGCTCTTCGTCGCGAAGGAGGTTGGCGCTGATTTGGGCCACCCAATTGAGCTGTGCTCCGGCGGCGATGATGTCACGAAGAAGGGACTTCGTGCGCTTGACGTTGATGGCGAAGTTGTCATCGATGAAAAAGATGGCAATCTGGCCGCCTTCGGTTTTTGCACGGGCTTTCAGGAGCAGGAGTTCGTTGACCACGCTTTCGTTCGTGCGGAAGCGGATGGAATCTCCGAAGAAGCCGGTGACGGTGCAGAATTCGCATCCGTAGGGGCAGCCGCGCCCGGATTCGACGGGGATAATGCGGAAGGAACCCCAACCGCCGCCAAGTTTTTTCATCATTGGCGTGAGAGCTTTGGGTATCAGGTTGAATTGTTTGAGATTGATTTTGTCCCAGGGAATGATCGGATATTCCTTGAGCGACGGTTTTCGCTCCTTACCGGATTCGTCGACGGGGGCGTAGATGGGCCTGAGCTGGCCCCGGACGGCGTCGGCGACGATCTCCGGCCAGGTTTCGTCGGCTTCTCCAAGGGCTACGGCGTTGCAGTGCTCGAGAGCTTCGTCGGCCATTTCGGTGACGTGGGGACCGCCCATGACCACGGGGACGCCGGTGGCGCGAATGGCGTCCGCTACGCGGTAGGCTTTGGCTACCATGCGCGTCATTGCTCCGATGCCAACGAGGCCGACCTTTTGCTCCTGAACATAGCGAGCCAATGCCGCTTCATCCATGGGCTGGGCATTGCCGTCGATGAGCAGAACTTCATGTTCGGCGGGCGTTAGTGACTGGAGGAGGAACATCCAGAGGTGCGGCATGAAGTTGCGGGTGACCCCGTTGTCGGGGTTGTAGAGCAGGATTCGCATAGCTTCCCTCTATTTACCTATCGGCTTCTGTACGGCAGAGTACATAGCGGTTGAAGGCGCTCGTTCTTCGTGTTCGCCCCACCGGAGGCGACGACTTGAATTGCAATGTACCTTGGGTACGGCTACAACGCCGTCATTAGAAGGGCCTGGTGCTCCGTCCGAGACTGCGCTAAGCCAAGGATTACTGGGGCCTAGACTCCGAAACTTCCCGACTTCAGGTGGCGCACTATTAAACCACATTTTCGGACCGAAATCTGACAATAGCTTGGAGAGGGCGCTTGGGGGCAGGTATTTCGGGGGCGGGCAGCCTCGTGGTATCCTCTCGCCGTACCTCGCGGGTTCCGCGCCTTGCCGCCTGTCAGGTCACTGACAATGAGGGTCCCTACCTACGTTCCTCCTCGCGGGAACGTGGATGGAGGAGATGCGAGCACACCGGAGGTGTGCGCTCTCTTCGAATTGCATACGCCCGGACTTTCAACTCAATGGAGGCAATATGAACCTGCAAAAACTCACGCCGAATTATGTGGTGCGCGATGTCGCGGCCAGCATGGAGTTTTAGTGCCGCGTGCTGGGGTTCCAGCGCGGACAGACCGTGCCGGAGCAGGCTCCCTATATTTTCGGGATCGTGACCAATGGGCCGGTGGAAATTTTCTTCAACGACCAGAAGGCTGTGGCGGAGGATCATCCTGCGTTAGGCACGCGCGCGGCGAGTGGGGCGCTTGCCTTGTACATCGAGGTGCTGGGGATTGAGGAATCGTTCCAGACTGTGCAGCAGTACGAGGTGAAGATCACCATGCCTATGAAAGAGCAGTTCTATGGAATGAGGAAGTTCGACTGGAGGATCCGGAAGGCTGGGAAATTACGTTTGGGGAACGGATGGGGTAGTTTGTTCCAGCTTGTTGCCTGAGCGAGCTCCTAACGAAGCTCGCTCCTACGCTAAGGCTGAACTTAAGATATCCACAGCATTGTTCGGTTCCTGACGCTCCATTGACCGTTTTGTTTGACGAGAAAATAGAGGTGGCCGGTACCGCACAGCCAACCACAAGAATGTGAAACGTAAAGAACTGCTTCGTCATGGGCTACATCGTAACCAGGGCGTGAAAAACTCCAGAAACCGGCTGCCTTCGGATGCAACTTGTAGAACCGGTCCCAGCCTTTGTGGCCCTTCTTGAAGAACTTATCGATTTCTTCCTGCGCGACCAGATTGTGAGACAGGCCATCTCCAAACTCAGCTTTCACAACGCAATTGCTGCGAGCCTTGGCCGCGAAGTCATCCAGCGTAGGCTGGGCAGGAAGCGCCTTTGGGTCGGATTTGAACCCGTTCCACGCGTTTTCACGTCGGTGGGAGTCACTGTGGTGTCGAGAATCAGCATTTCCTTTCCTTGCCATGCTTCCTCGGGATCTTCAGGCCCGCCAAGTTGACGGACTAACGCCGAGTAGACCGCGTAGTCTTCCGCGGAGAGTTCATAGCTGGTTCCGGGCGGATTTTGCGAAGCGCCCTGTCGGACCTCTTGGGTGCCGGCGATGCATGCGAATGCTGAAAACAAAAACAGAGCAACAAGTCGTCCTGTCATGCGGCCTCCGGTGAAATCATAGACGATTCTTGGAACGCTTTACCAGGAATAGTGCACCGTATAGGTGACGACTTGCTCTCCATCGGGAGCCACCGTAACCGGGAACTCGATGGTTTGAGCGTCTTTCTTGGTCCAGTCGGTGGACTTCTCTTTGATCCTCCAGTTATTCCAGCGGTAGAGATGTTCCACAACGCGAATGTTGGCGGCTTCTTTCTTGTGGTTGCGGACTTTGATTTCGAAAGTCTCTTCCATCCAGTGAGCAGTTGAATCGAGGTGAAAGTTGGTGCGCTTGCGTTCACCGTGCAGGTCAAACGAGTTTCCGGTGTAGACGCGGATGGTTTCGTCCTTGGGCGTGTGGTCGATGGAGTTTTCGCCCACGAATTCGAGGTGGCCGTCGGTGTCGCGGCGATAGAAGCGTAGGCGGCCTTTGGGAAGAGGGATTCCGAGATGGTTGGCTTCGGAGTTCTTGAACTCTTGCATGACCCAGATCTTGGAGTTGGAAACGGTGCCGTAGTTGGTGTCGTCGCGAGCCTGTTCGGGAGAGTAGTAGCCGTACTGAGCGATTTCCGCGCCATCGTACACATAAAGACGCTGCGCGGTGAGCCCGGTGGAACGGACGAACTCGACTTGCTTGGTTTCCTCGTCGCGGAGTGTGGCGGGGCGTTCCAGAGTGTAGAGGTGGAATTCGTCAAAAGCTTTTTCGGTGACGACCGGGGCCATAGCGTCTGCTTCCATCGCGATCGATTTCGCCGCGGCATACATACGATTGCGGACTTCGTTAGGCTGAATTTTGTTGACGTCTCCAGCCATCAACTTGATGCGCGCATTTTCGAAACTCTTGCCACTCTGGTTGCGCATGGTGATCCAGCCGACAAGGTCGATCAGGTTGGTTTGCTGGCCGCCGAGATCTTTGCTGCTGACCTCGGAACCTTTCTTCGAGTCCGAGATGACGAGGTTGTAATCCGCCTGCCAGCTCATGCCGCCGCTGACGTAGGAAAGCTCGGCGTCGGACTTGCCCGGATGGTCGGTGCGCAGAAGCCAGCTCAGCGTGGGCTTCAGAATGGAATCTTCCGTGAGCGCCGGAAATAATGGTTGCCCCGGCAAGCCGAAGCGCAGGATGCCCTCGACTTCAATAATCGGCTGCGATGCGCCCGGCTGCGGATACCCGGTTTGCTGGCCGTAGTAAGCCGAGGTCGGCACGTAGCCGCTGCGAATCACTTTTCCGGTGACCGTCTCTTCTTTGCCATTGCGGTCGATGAGGAAGTTGAGTGTCTTGCCCTCGTAGAGCGAAAGCAGGAGTTCCTGCGAGATGGGATCGTTGCGGTAGCTCTGCTCGAGAATTTGCAGGGCGCGACCGCTGGGATCGCGCAGGATGACGGAATTTGGCTCGAGGTGCGAAGTGGCGCCGTTGAACGTGATCTGGTTGACTCCGGACTCAAGGTCGAGAGGAATTTTTTCGCGGGCGACGAAGAAATTCTGGTTGTAGATGGTGAGCGCGGTTTCCGAGTGGGAAGCAGCGACTTGCGCGCTGTCCTTTTCCTGCGGAAGCGCAGCGTTCGGTGCAAATGCGAAACAGAAAATTGCGAGACTGGCCAGAGGTTTCAGCAATGCTTGCACGGTGTTTTCCTTTTGTGGCGGGGGTTTCGGGGTGTCCGCCCTCAGGAATAGAACGGGGCTGGATTGCGGACTTGCGTTGGAAATTGGCGTGTTACGGAAGTGCGGGAGAGTAAAACAAGGGGACGAAGGCACAGGCATCCACACCTGTGCCTCCCCGGCAGCTATGCACTCGTCTCGGTCCTCCAGCCAAAGAAAAGGCGGGCGGCCCAGCGAAGCGCTTTCCAACCGAGCGCCGCAAAGGCCACGATGGTCACGAGCCAGAGCGCGATCACGGGGATGTGCAAGATAACCGAGAACATGGTTGCCCCATAACTGCCAAGCGAGTCCACGGCTTCGCTCAAGGAGAGCTTTGCGCGGTAAAGCGGGCGCCAGCGCA
>Ga0080027_10000728_pt1 | contig 13776 bp, 14 predicted proteins | sample OrgsoiDNA2013046_FD_70962 | JGI IMG/M metagenome (GOLD analysis project Ga0080027, IMG submission 70962) | Permafrost soil microbial communities from the Arctic, to analyse light accelerated degradation of dissolved organic matter (DOM) -... | ecosystem: Environmental > Terrestrial > Soil >... | reverse complement strand
CGCCGCGTAATTCGTGGACGACGAGATGCTTCGTAGTCGATGGAAGGCCGCATGCCGCGAGAGTAAGCGGCGAGTTGTCCGATGGTGACGAGACCGGCAAACGCAATGGCGAATTCGAAACCCAAAGTCCTGTAGAGTCCGACGGCGAACGCCAACCCGCGAAAGGCGCTGAAGCATGCTTCCCAAGCAAGGGAATAATGCTCGAGGCCGCGCGCCGCACGACTGAGTTCGATCGCCACCGTGACTCCCGTGGCGCTCCCCGCAAGGAGGCCAAAAAATGGACCCAGGCCGATGCCATAGCCGAGTCCGAAAACAACCGAGTACGTTACCGCCCGGGTGAGCAGGCGCAGCGGACCGTGCTGGCCTCCCAATAGATCATAGGCAAGATACAGACTGCCGAGCACGTCGAGACAGGTGCCGGTGATGCTGACGGCGGCGAGGGTGTGGTGGTCCATGGGGGGATTGTAGAGGGATTTGAACGAAGGTAGCGAGAATCGGCGTAGCATGATTTCCTGTAGAAGCCTGGAGTACACTGACGGCATGGAAATCCACTTGCGGCCCGAGCTTGAGAAGCTGATTCAGACGGACGTGCAACGCGGCCCCTACCAGAGTGTCCAGGAGTTCGTGGAGGAAGCGGTTTCTCAGCTCCATGAGCGGGAAGCCTTCCTGGCGGAGAATCGCACTGAGATCGCCGCGAAGATCGAAGAAGGCTACGCCGCCGCCCAGCGTGGAGAGCTGATCGACGCTGAAGATGTGCGTTCGCGCATGAACGAGATTAAACAGGCACGCTCCAGCTCGTAGATCATGAGCGGGTATTTGTTCACGCCTCAAGCTCTGGGTGATCTTTCCCAGATTTGGAGTTTTGTCGCGCGCGATAATTCCGAGGCAGCGAATCGCGTTGAGGCTGCTGTTCTGCGGGCGTGCGATCTTTTGGCGGGTCGCCCCTAGCGGGACAAGCTCGGCCCGACCTAACTGCGTTGCGGTTGCGCTTTTGGGTTATTCAGCCGTATTCCAACTACATGGTTGTCTATGACCCGGAGACGAAACCGCTCCAAGTCATTCGGATTCTTCATGGGGCGCGGGATGTGGCTGCTTTGCTGAAGTAAAACCGGGGAACGTGTCGTCTGTTGCCCGCGTTTCCCGAACTGCCCCACTCAAGCCAAAGAGGGCTTGTGCGGACCACCGTCGGGTGTTTGCAATTGTGTACACATTTGTGTATTATAAGACTAAGTCACCATGGCTGAATTGAGCTTTGAATGGGACGGAGAAAAGAATGCGGCCAACATCAAGAATCACGGAGTTGATTTCTTGGACGCTGCTTTGATCTTCGAAAATCCGACTCTGGAAGTCGTGGATGACCGAGAAGACTATGGCGAGTTGCGGTACATCGCCTTGGGGTTGTCTGGTGAGACGGTTTTGCAAGTCGTCTACGCGTTACGTGGAGAAAGTGGCGGCGAAGAAGACATCATCCGCCCAATCAGCGCATGGAAGGCCAACCGACATGACACAGAAAAATACTACCGTGAGATATTCGCTGAACGAGATTAAGAAGAAGGTTGCGCGCGGCGAGAGCAAAACGCGCGCCGAAGCTCCGGAGGGCTCGCCGATTGGCGAAGATTTTTGGAAACACGCGCGGATCGTGATGCCGCGCGGGAAAACGTCCGTGCATCTTCGCGTGGATAGCGACGTATTCGAGTGGTTCAAGAAGCGTGGCGAAGGGCATCTGACGCGCATGAATGCTGTTTTGCGGTCTTATGTGGACGCGCAGAAGGACTGAAACGTTGCCTCTGCGACTGGAGTCACTAAGGTTCCCGCTCGATGAGATAAGGCGGTGTGATATGGAGATCAATCGCGCGAGTACGCTTGCCAAAGTTCTGGCCCGTGACCGTGCATTGGAGGCACGGGACCGAAAAGAAGCCGCAATCGAAAAGGGTCGATTAGCCGATCACTACGCCCCTCCGGGCTCGAAGACCTTTGCGCAAGCGGTTGAAGTGATCGCTCAATATCTGGCAGATTTGGTCGAAGCTAAAGTCTCCAGCATTGATGACGCATACGCTCAGACCGGGATTCCACTCAGTGGGCAGACGATAACAGAGGCTATGGAGGCACTGCACACTAGTCTTGAGACTGTCATTGCTGCCCGACTCGCGTCTTGGCAAGGTGCTTTGAATTTGCTCCAGACGCGAACGCGCCGGACGGATCAAGGCAGTGCAGCAGCACTTGCGGAAGCTCAGCGAGAACTGAAGAGGCAAGCGGCGAAGTTATATGAAAGGGCCGAAGCCAAGCTGGATGTACTTTTGCAGTCTAGTCTTGCTGCTTCTGAAAGACAGGAACGTACCCCTGGCTCAATTCTACCCCGCATCTCTCGAACGGCAACCGTCTTGAGGGTGCTCATTGCCTCGCCTTCTGACGTTGCGGAACATCGAGAAGTACTGACCGATGTCGTATTGGACTGGAATGCCACCCATTGGGCAGCGGAAGGTATTGTGCTTATTCCTGTCAAGTGGGAGACGCACGCACACCCTGCATCTGGAGACTACCCGCAAGGACTCATCAACAACCAAATCGTTGATGATTGCGACATTCTGATAGCACCAACTCCCGTCGCACCCTCCGGAACCGCCGAAGAAATAGAGCGCCTGCGGTCGAAAGGCAAGAACGTTTTGCTGTATTTCTCTACCGCACCGTTGCCACAGAACCACGATCCTGAGCAATGGCGCATGCTACAAGACTACCGGCGAACTCTACAAAGCGACTCTATATATTGGAGCTTCTCGACGTCCGACGAGCTTTACCGCTTCGCATCTCGACACCTTGCATCGGTGATTCATGAAATCGCCGCCGAGTTGGGGGACGGCATCTCACCTGAAAAATCGCGGTCCGGTGACCGTGCGAAGGATGGGAGCACGGAACTTCCATCAGTCAGGCCGATCATCGTCCCCAAACGCTACGGCGGCGGCATCACGAAAGCTGGCATGGGTTACACCGGACTCGCCGTTGTCAATGAGGGCGAACCCGCCTATGACGTTTCGATCTCCAACATTCCAATTAAAGACGGCGCAAAGCTTGAATTCCACCGGGGTCATACCGAACGGTTAACTAAGACCGACGGGGAGGCTTTCTATCCAGCATTTGTCGCAATGAAATTAAGTGGAACGTTTGGCAGCGGGTTGTTTGATTTCATGCGAGAACGAGGTGTGTAGAGCCTCATGGTGCCGATCACGTATTGAGATTTTGGCAATTGCTGGTTTCAGACGCACGTAACCCTGGAGCGGGATGTCGAAAAAACGGGAGGCCTCAGGCTGGACTGGAAGCAGAAGCAGATTCCCGATCCTACAGCCGATGTGGATTCATGACCTGCCAATCAATCCGTCGGATCACGTGTTATCGCCACCCTTGAAGCGCTGCGCCGCCCAAAGACTTAGCACAACGGCTGCACGCCCTCACCACGGATAGGTCCCGCCCTCGCCAAAAAATCCACCAGTCGGCCCGTCTGACGCCAGCAACGCCAGCCGCACGGGCTCGGCAGCGCCTTGTTCCACCGTGAGCGTGCCCCGGTGTTGATTCATGTCGGTGTCTACGAAGCCGGGGGAAACGGCGTTGACCTTGATTCCGGTGTCGCGGAGTTCGTAGGCCAGTTGCACGGTCATCATGTTGAGCGCGGCTTTGGAGGCGCAGTAGCCGATGAGCTTGAAATCGGCGAAGCCCCACTTGGGGTCGCTGTTCATTTCCAGAGAGCCGAGGCCGCTGGAGAGGTTGACGATGCGGGCCTGTTCCGCTTTGCGAAGCAGGGGGAGCATGGCCTGCGTCACCGCGAGCGTGCCGTGAAAATTCGTGTCGAGGATGCGCTTGACGGAGTTCAAGTTGGCGGTGCCGGGCGGGCCATCGGCGGGATCGACGATGGCGGCGTTGTTGACGAGGACGTCGAGCTGCTGGAAGCGCGAGGCGATGCTGGCGGCGGCTGCTTCGATGGTGGCGGGTTGTACGAGGTCGAGATGGAGGAACTGCACGTCGAGATTGTCATTATCCTCGCGGAGTTGGGCGGCGGCTTCCTCGCCGGCGGCGGCGTTGCGGGCGCCGAGGAGGACGGTCATGCCGGTTTTGGCTAGCTGGGCTGCGATGGCGCGGCCGATGCCTTTGTTGGCGCCGGTGACTAGGGCGATCTTCCTGGTGGGGGTGGGCATGGGTTCTCCTGTTGCGGGAAATCTGGATCTTTGATCGTGATGCGTGTCTCCGCACTTTATCACCTGGGCTTCAAGCCTTGCCGGCCAGAGAGGGTCCGGTACGGGCAGGGGTCCTTCGACTACGGAATGCCTTCACTGCGTGAAGGCATTCCTCCGCTCAAGATGACAGAAATCAGGACGGTTGCGGACGAGTTCTCACGCGCTCTCTGTAGCCGGCAGGAGGCTTTTTAAGAACCTGGTGCCTCAAGTGCAATACCACGCGGGCGGGGGCGCCCGCACCACACGGGCTTGGTATCACGGGCTTGGTATCATGGTCTACATTATGACTCGCGATGACATACAACTTTTGTTTGAATACGACCGCTGGGCGAACGGGCGGGTGTTGCGGGCGGCTGCGGCGCTGAGCGGGGAGCAGTTTACTCGCGATCTGGGGGGGAGTTTCCGGTCGGTACGGGACACGCTGATGCATATCTTTGGCGGGGAGTGGATCTGGCTGCAATATTGGAACGAATCGACGCCCAGCTTCGCTTTTCTGGCGGATTTGCGGACGCGGCGGGACGCGCTGTTTGCCGCGGCTGGGCTGGCGGATATGGCGGCGGTGCAATCGAAGTGGGAAGAAGTTGAGCGGGCTCAGATCGCCTTCGTGAACGGTGTGACGGATGAATCGTTGCGGGGGATGCTTCCCTTCCGCTCCACCGAGGTCCCACTGGCGCACCTGATGCAACATATGGCGAACCATTCCACCTACCATCGCGGACAGGTGTCGCTGATGATGCGGCAGCTTGGGGCGGAGCCTGTCGCGACGGACTTTCATGTGTTTCTGGTGGAGGGACGGGGCTGACCGTCGAATGCTATTGCACGACCTGCTTGCGGGCGAGGCGTGGATCGAAGTCCTGGGCGCAGGCGAGAAGGGTGAAGGTTGGGTTCTGGGCTCGGCGCTTGCGTGAGCTTTTGGCTGGCGGTTTGGGCGGTTCCGGTCCGGTTGGTTGAATCTCCTTTGTTTGGCACAGGGCAGGTTGGCGGTCGGTGGGTTGGCGGTCGGTAGCGCGGCGATCTGTGCGTGGGTTTGCCATCAAGGCCCAGGCCTCGAGATATTGCTCGCACTGGGTTCCTGTGTGGTGGCCCAGCTTCGGGACGGTCAAGCCGACGCGGCCGGCTGCGGCCTCTACGGGGAGGATGTACCAGGTGTCCTCGGGAACGAGGTGGATGGCGAAGAAGTCGATGTCCTGTTTGGTGTAGGGAATCTTGGAGCCGCTCCCGCGACCCAGATTGATATGGTAGCGGCCTTTGGAACAGGGAACGACGCTCGATTTGACTTGAACGCGCAGAAGGTGGCGCCGGGTGTCGATAATGTAATCGTAGAGTTCTTTTTCCGTGCACGGACGGGAGACGATCCAGCCCTGCTGGCCGGCTCGCAATTGAAACATCAGTTCGGATAGTTCGCCCAGGCGATTTTTGCTCACCATGATTGTCTTCCCTCTTCTTAAATGAGGCCCCGGGCAATGGCTTGGAAATGTTTGCCCCTGTTAAAACCATGGGGTGGAAACGGGCTTAAGTCCAGAAGTATTTTGTTATTTTGGAATCTGGAATTTTGACTGTGGGATCGGGTGCCGGAATACGGTCACCAGGCGCAAAGAGTTGCAGTCGGTGGCAAGTGGAATGGAGCCGCGGGGAGGGCACGTGCGCCTAATTACCTCGATTCGATACAGATTCCTCCCCGTTGGTCGGATTGACAAACCCCAGGTTGAAATCAGGGCACACCGAGAGTTGGCTTAAATTGCCTAGTTTGTTCTGGTTAACAGCTTCAACCCGATCCCCGTCGGCAGGAGAACCTCGGTAACAGCGGGATGGGTAGCTTCTGTGGGAACATCGGATGAGGCGATGGGGTCTATTTAACTAGCTGCTGTTCTGCCGCCGGGAAGCGGAGTTGATTTTGGGGCAGTCACGGGGCGCGAACAATCCTATAATCGAGGCGGACGCCATGAAGAGCATGGCGGGAGTTGCCACCATGGGCGATCTCGCGAGCGCTATAGGAATGCGGACGGCGGTACTGACGCAAGCCCGCGCGGAAGAGGCGGCGATTGTCGCTGAACTGCAGGCGGGGTCGGAGGAGGCGTACACCTGGCTGGTGGCGCAATATCACTCGACCGTCTATGGCCTGGTGTACCGCGTCCTCAGTGACCCTGCGGATGCCACGGACACGACGCAGGAAGTGTTTCTAAAGGTATTTCGCGGGATAAGGCGCTTCAATGGGCAGTCGTCGCTGAAAACCTGGATTTATCGCATCGCGCTGCATGAGGCTTCGAACCGGCGGCGATGGTGGTTCCGGCACCAGTCCAAGGAAACGTCGATGGAACCGTCCACGCCGGAGAGGGACTTCGGCGAGGGCGGCAATAGCGGGCTGCGGGACACGCTGGTGGATGGAACGGAGTCGCCGTTCGATTCCGTGATGCATGCCGAGGTCCGGGCGGAGGTGGAGCTAGCCTTGCGTGATGTTCCGGAACCGTATCGGACGACTTTGGTACTCAGGGATCTCGAGGAGCTGTCTTACGAAGAGATTGCGGAAGTGACGGCCACGAACCTGGGGACGGTGAAGTCCAGATTGACGCGGGGGCGAGAGGCATTGCGGCAAAGGCTGTCGGCATATATCGAAGCGACTGGGGCGGGGATGGGGCTGCGGGTGGGAAAGGGTCCCGGCAAGGTTCGGAATTGCGGTGCGGCAGAAACGGAAAAGGCGCAGGTGACGCGATGAATTGTTCTCAAGCCCGATCTCTGTTTTCGTTGTATCTCGACGGGGCCCTGACGGGCCGGCAGATGCAGTCGCTGGGTGGGCACTTCGAGGAGTGTGCGGCCTGCCAGCGGGAGTACACCGAGTTGCGGCAGAGTCAGCATTGGCTGACCTCGGCAGGCCGCCCGCAGGTTCCGCCGGATTTGGCGTTGAAGGTGCGGATAGCGCTGTCGCAGGAAATGGCTCGGGCACGGCGTCCGCAGATGGAAGGATTCCGGATGCTGGTGGAGAACGGGCTGCGGCGATTCATGGTTCCGGCCGCGGCGGGGTTGGTGACGGCCGTGGTGGTGTTTGTAATGTTGATGGGGTCGTTTGCCGGATCGGTACAGGCGGCGAACAGTAACGACATTCCGCTGTTGGTCTATGCGGCGCCGGAATTCAAGGCGTCCGCGTACGCGCTGCAACATGGGGCGATCAGCGAAGATGCGGTCATAGTGGAGGCGTATATCGACGCATCGGGGCGCGTGGAAGACTACCGGGTTCTGTCCTCGCCCGAGGATGTGCAGCAGTGGCTTCCGCAGGTGAAGAATGCTCTGATTTTCACGGAGTTCCAGCCGGCTACAGCGATGGGGCGTCCGGCTCCGGGACGGGTGGTACTGGCGTTCACGCGCAGCGGTCTCGATCACCTGAAGGCTCCGATCAAACCGATCGCCCGAGGCACCGGCCGCACTGTTTGACGCTCAAGAGGGCGATTCCGTAGACTAGGCGGAGTCTTAAGCTAGGACTGAGCTGAGTCTGAGTCGCCCGCCCTGCCGGAGGTATCTCCTGGTTTTCCGCGGTCAAGAACATTGCCCTCGAATTTTGCGGAAGCGAAGCCTGGTGGGAATTCTGTGTCTGGCTCTGGCGGCGATCCCCATGGTTGCGCAAAAGCCTGTGGCCGGGACGCCGGCGCCGGCGGCGAAATCCCCCGCGAAGTCGCCTTCTGCATCATCTTCCGGCTCACCCGGTTCAGCGTCAGCCGCTTCAAATTCCAAGGTCAATCTGGACACCAGCGAGACGCTATTCAGCTTTGCGGCGGCCTTGAGCGCATGCGGTCTCGGTCAGGCGGGTAGCCAGGAACCTGAGGCAACGGACCCCTTGCGGGCGAAGATCCGGGCGGAATTGCAGCAGACGATTGAAGCTTCGGAGGGGGCCAGGCCGGATGCCTCGAAGCCGGATCCGTCACTGGCGGACACGTCCCAGCCTCTGGCGGAGTTCACCAATTCGATGTGCCAGTTTTACCACGATCACCAGACCGGGGATTCGGGTAGAGACTATGCCCAGTACGTTTCCCTGGCGCTGTTTACCGAGGGTCCACCAACGTTCAAAGCGAAAATGCGCGAGGCGGAACTGCCTCCTGACGCGGTGTACGTTTCGGGATTTCTGCCACTCGTCGCCGAGTTCTACCAGAAGGCGAGGCTGCATAGTCTCTGGCTGAAGCATCGGAATGACTACAACGCCCTGGTGGAGCACTACACGGACCCTGTCGGCAAGATGGTCTTCAACACGGACATCTACTTGAAGCTGGCGTTGAGCGGTTATTTAGGGCGCGAGTTCATTGTGTATCTGGAGCCCATGGGGGCGCTGGGCCAGGCGAACGCCAGGAACTACGGCGACAACTATTATGTGGTGCTGACGCCCTCGGGGGATGCCCGGCAAGTGGAGCAGATCCGGCACACGTACTTGCACTACGTCCTCGATCCGATGGCGATGAAGCACAATAGCGCCATTCAGAAGCTGGCGCCGCTGCTGGAAGTGGTGAAGACGGCGCCGATGGACGAAAGCTTTAAGGGAGATATCACGCTGCTGCTGACGGAATCGCTGATTCGGGCGATCGAGATTCGAACTCGGAAGGCGCCGGGAGACGAGCAGAAGGCGGCGGTGCTGGCGTCCATGCAGGAAGGGTACATTCTGACGGAGTATTTCTCGGATGCGCTGGTGGGGTTCGAGAAGGATCCGGCGGGGTTGCAGAGCGTGTACGGCGAGATGGTTCTGGCGATCGATGGGAGCAAGGAAGCGCGGCATGCGGCGAGCATTCAGTTTGCGGCTCAGGCGAGTCCCGAACTGGTAGTGGGGAAGCGGCGGCAGCCTTCGTTGCAGCCTACGTTGAGGCTGGCGGAGCAGAAGCTTTCGAGTGGCGACATTTCCGGGGCGCAAAAGCTGGCGCAGCAGGCGCTGGATGAAAAGAAGGAAGATACGGGATACGCACTTTTCATTTTGGCTCGCGCCTCGACAATGAGCAAAGATATGGACGGAGCACGAAGCTATTTCGAACGTACGCTGGAGGTTTCGAAGGAGCAGAAGCTGATTGCCTGGTCGCATATCTACCTGGGGAGGATTTACGATTTACAGGAAGACCGGGACAGCGCGGTGGAGCAGTACAAGGCGGCGTTGAACGCGGGCGATCCGAGCCCGGAAGTGAAGAATGCGGCGGAAAAGGGGTTGAAGCAGGCATATGAACCTCCGAAGGCGGCGCAGCCGCAGTAGGATGGTCCTTGGCGCTCGGGGTGGGAGACTGCTGCGTCGAGCGAGAGCAGATTCATCTCGGCAAGCTCAGGGCAGCTCTCCCGTTGGTCGGAATGACAAGGTTTTCGGGTAGGGATGACAAGACTTTCGGGTTGGAATGACAGGCTGATAATTTTGTATGGAGAGGAATTTTTTTATGAAGAGAATTGCAATCATGACGGCGATGCTTGCGGGTTCGCTGGTGGGATCGGTGCCGGTTTCCGTGGGGCAGGCTGCGAGCAAGGATGCTAAGAAGGATGCGGCACCGGCACAAGCTGCGCCGAGCGCGCCGAACGGGAAACGGCTGCCCCAAGCCAAGACGCAGCCGGAATTTGACGCTTACCAGGCGGCGATGGCAAGCACGACTCCGGAGGCGACGGAAAAGGCGGCGGACGATTTTGCGGCGAAATTTCCGGACAGCGAAATCAAGATTCTCATCTTCAAGCAGGCCATGCGGTCGTACCAGAACGCGAACAACGCGGACAAGGTAGTGGACCTGGGGCGCAAGTGCCTGGCCATTGACGGCGACGATCCGGAAGTGCTGGTGGACGTGGCGCAAGCGCTGGCGGAACGCACCCGCTCCAGCGATCTTGACAAAGACCAGAAATATGCCGAAGCGCAGAAATATGCGGAGAAAAGTCTACAGACGCTGGACACGGATTTGGTGGTGACTCCAGGCACGCCGCAAGACAAGATTGACATGTTCAAGGGCTATTTGCGCTCGACCGCCTACGGTATTTTGGGCGCAATCTATTACAACAAGGACACCAAGGCGGACTACGCGACGGCGGAGGGATACCTGCGGAAGTCGATCGACGCGTTACCTTCGCAGCCCGACCCGGTCGCGCAACTACGCCTCGCGATTGCTCTCGACAAGCAGGAACGCTACACCGACGCGCTCACGGAAGCTAACAAGACTGTGCAGATGACCAAAGAAGGGACCGTGGTCGGCGATACGGCGCGGCGCGAGCAGAGCCGCTTGCAGACGCTGACAGCGAACTCGATTAAGTAGGAGCGCGTGCCTCGCGTTGGTCGGTCGTATTGGTGGGGCAGGGGTCCCTTCGACAGGCTCAGGGCAGGCTTTTCGACTACGCGCTCAAGATGACAAGACTTTCATGAATTTGGACAACCTGACGGCGCTGGAGGAGGCTCTGGGGTACCGGTTCCAGCGGCCCGACCTGCTCCAGTTGGCGCTGAGCCATAGCTCGTACGCGCGCGAGAACCAGGCGGCCGGGCCCTCGGAACCTCCTGCGGACAACGAGCAACTGGAGTTCCTGGGCGATTCGGTACTGTCGTTTGTCATCAGCGCGGAGCTGCTCCGACGATATCCGCAATTTCGCGAGGGAACGCTCTCGAAGTTGCGCGCGCTGCTGGTGAGCGAGAAAAGCCTGGCCGAGATTGCGCGGCGTTTCGGCATTGGCGACTATCTGCAACTGGGGCGCGGCGAGGACAAGAGCGGCGGGCGGGATAAGGCGACGCTGCTGTGCGATGGTCTGGAGGCTGTGCTGGCCGCGGTTTACCTGGACGGAGGAATTGAAGCCGTAAAGCAGCTCATTCTCCTGCGTATTCTAGATCCAGAGCTGGAGCGGCTTCACGTGGACGGCGAGAGCTGGCTGGTGACGGATTACAAGTCGGCCCTGCAGGAACGGATCCAGACAAATTCCCGGCAGCATCTTTCCTACACAATTGTGGGCGAGGAGGGTCCGGAACACCGCAAGAACTTCACGGTGGAAGTGCGGCTTCTTGATGCGGGTTCTCCGGAGAAGGCGATTTACGTGCGGCGCGCGATGGGTCCGACTAAGAAGAAGGCGGAGCAGGATGCAGCCCGGCAGATTTTAGAGCATTTGAACGCAGAGAGCGCTCACGCGGAGCGCGCGAAGGCGGAACGCGTTGCCCAGGAATCGGCGAAGGTTGCGGAATAATCGATGTCTCCCCGACATCGCGAGTCATCGGGCTGGGTGGAGTCTCTGCAAGCGCTGCTGTCGACTCTGGTAATCGCGCTTTTCATCATCACATTTGCTGTACAAGCCTTCCAGATTCCCTCGGCATCGATGGAGAATACATTGCTGGTGGGGGATTATCTCTTCGTCGACAAGCTGCACTTCGGAGGAAGCCGCGATTCAGCGGGGCTGATTCCCTTCCGGCCCGTGCAACGCGGCGATATTGTAGTTTTCCACCATCCGGCCGATCCTACGTTACATCTGGTGAAACGCGTCGTGAGCGTGCCGAAAGATCGTATCCGGCTGGTGAACAAGCAGGTGTGGATTAATGGCGTGCCGCAGCAGGAAGAGTATGTGCACTATTTGAACGGCCCTGCGGACGTTTTTAAGGATGATTTTCCCCGGCTCGATTTCTCGACGCCGAATATTAATTCGCGTTGGTATATCGATTTACCGAACCATGTGGAGCGCGGGGAACTGGTGGTACCGGCGGGCCAGTACTTTGTGATGGGAGACAACCGCGACAACAGCCAGGACAGCCGGTATTGGGGTTTTGTTCCGGCGGAGAACATTATCGGGCGGCCGTTAATGGTGTATTGGTCGGTTCAGGACAACGAAGGGGAGCGAACCTCTATGGGTGATAAAATTGCGCATTCGTTCTATGTGCTGACGCACTTTTATCGGCTTACACGATGGGAGCGGGTGTTTCGGGTGGTCCGGTAAGGGATACTCGTGAAGGGTGTGGGGCGTTCGAAGTGACAGCAGGTCCCTGCACTGCGCAGGCTTCACGCATGGCGAGACGACTGCTCCGGCCGGGATGACAGATCGTTCCAGTAATGGAAATCGTGTGGCGCTTTAGGAAAGGTAGTTGTGGCTAAATCGAAGCAGAATTCCGAGAACGATGCGAAGGCGAAGGGTGCTCCGAACGAGGAGCCGCCGGAAGAAACCACGATTGAGTTTCTGGCGTCTCTGGCATCGGTTTTAGTCACGGGGCTGTTCATCATCACGTTCGTCTTGCAGGCGTTTGAGATTCCGTCGGGCTCGATGGAGAACACGCTGCTGATTGGGGACCACGTGTTTGTGAACCGGGAGCAGTTTGCGCCCCCGTCCAGTTTTCTGGGGAAGCTGCTTCCCTACCGCACGCCGCATAACGATGAGGTGGCGGTGTTTGTTTCTCCAGTGCAACCGGGTTTGTTTCTGGTGAAGCGAATTATTGGGATTCCGGGCGATCACCTGCGGGTGCGCGATGGCGCGGTGTATCGCAATGGCAAGAAACTGGAGGAGCCCTTCACGTTGCACATGCCGCCGGAGCCGCGGCTGGTTTACGGCAACAATTTTCCTTCCGTGCCGCCGGAGGGTTACAACGTGGCGCCGAGTTGGCAAGAGGCGCTGCCGCAACACATCGAGAGCGGCGAGCTGGTGGTTCCTCCGGGACACTTTTTTGGGATGGGCGACAATCGCGACAACAGCTACGACAGCCGCTTTTTCGGCTTGATTCCGCAGGAAAATCTGATTGGCCGTCCCATGTTTATCTATTGGTCGTTTGAGACGCCGGAGGGTCAGTACGAGCATACAGCCTGGACGGAACGGGTGGGATTCCTGCTGCACACGATGCTGCACTTTTTCGACATGACTCGCTGGAGCCGCACATTCAAGGTGGTACGGTGAGCTTCTGGCGTTCCCGCCGCGCGTGGTATGGGTGCGCGGCGGGTGTGATCGTTGTTCTGCTTTTGTGGCGGCCGGGGGCGGACCGCTTTCGGTCGCGGCTGGAGCAATCGTTGGGCTCGGCGCTCGGGCATAGAGTTGAAATTGGCAACGTAAGCCTGCAGATGCTACCGCGGCCGGGATTCAACCTCTCGCAGCTTTCCGTGCTCGATGACCCGCAATTCAGCCTGGAGCCCATTCTGCGTGCCGATGAAGTTTCGGCCACTTTGCATCCGAGTTCCCTGTGGCGGTGGCGGATGGAAATCGCGACCTTGAGCTTTAAGGATGCCAGCCTGAACCTGGTCCGGCGGGCCGACGGACGGTGGAATCTTGAACCGATTTTGGAACGTGCCGCGCATGCGCCGGCAGCGCCCACCGCGAAAGCCACCGCGGAAGAGCGTTTTCGTTTCCCTTACATTGAACTTACAAACGGCCGGGTGAATCTGAAGCTGGGCCCGGAGAAGATGCCCTACGCTTTGACGGACGCGGATTTGGCGCTCTGGCTGGAATCGACGGAAGAGTGGGGATTGCGTTTGCGCGGCCAACCGGTGCGCACGGACATGCGCCTGAGCGATATGGGCATCCTTCGGGCGAATGCCACGTGGCAGCGCTCGAACGATCTGCGCAAGACCCCGCTGCGGCTGACTGCAACTTATGAGGGCGCCCAGCTGGGGCA
>Ga0080027_10000726_pt1 | contig 13806 bp, 13 predicted proteins | sample OrgsoiDNA2013046_FD_70962 | JGI IMG/M metagenome (GOLD analysis project Ga0080027, IMG submission 70962) | Permafrost soil microbial communities from the Arctic, to analyse light accelerated degradation of dissolved organic matter (DOM) -... | ecosystem: Environmental > Terrestrial > Soil >... | reverse complement strand
TCGCCCCGGCTGCGCATCCGATCGAAGATCGAACGCAGATCGCGGCCGTGGACGTATTCGAGGGCGATGAAGAAGGCGTCATCGACCTTACCGAGGTCGAAGATCTGGGCGATGTTCGCGTGCTGGAGCTGCACGGCGATCTTCGCCTCGTCGATGAACATCGTGATGAACTCTTCGTCCTCGGCGATGTTCGGCAGGATCCGCTTGACGGCCAGCAGGCGCTCGAACCCCTCCACCCCGAAGGTCTTCGCCTTGAAGACCTCGGCCATGCCGCCAACGTTGATCCGCTCGAGGAGGTAGTACTTCCCGAAGGGGAGGGGCTTCTTCAAGGCGCTCATATTACGGGGGATTTCACGTATTTGCAGCTACATTTCCGCCGATTTCCTCACGCCACCCTTCGCCCCGTCCTTGTCACCGTCCGTCCTGTCCTTTTTGCTCGAATGCTTGCCGTCGGCTTCGGTCAGCTGCGTGCCGCCTTCGGCTTCCAGGAAAACCAAGGTAGCGCCGGCCGCGACGAAGGGCGGCGCGACGAAGACCGCCAGCGGGATCAGATAGAGCAGCGTCGCGCCCAGCCCGAAACCGAGCGTCTGCGCGGGGTGCCGCGCGAGGTACGCCCACTTCTTTCCGAAGCTCGCCCCGCGGCGGGAAAGCGGATAGTCGAAGCCGTCGTAGGCCAGGAAGAGCGCGCCCAACCCCACGCCGACCAGACTGCCGATGCCGGCGCTCACAATCGTGAGCACCGCCGCGACCGCCAATGCGAGCCCGTAGAACACCAATTTCATGAGGCCATGAACGAGGGCCCATCCGGTCGACGACAAGAACGGGGCGCTCGGAGCTGTTCCCCGTACGGAACGCTCCACCCGCTCCGATAAGCGATCAGAAAATACCGCCAGCAATAACGGCTGAGCCACGATGAAAAGGATCGCGCTGGCTAACGAGGTCAGGAGGATCAGGATGGCGTAACCCACGACGGGATTGTCTGCCAACGGGGCGGCCACAAACGATTCCTGACGCAGGTAATGCTGAACAGCGAACATGGTCACCGCGGCTAACGCGATATCAAAAAGGAGGGGCAAAAGGAGGTACGGCCACAGCCGATGGCGGGCGACATAGAGGCCGCCCCGAAAGGGTGCCAGAAAACCGCGGAAGAACCCCACGCTGTGATTCTACACCGCCCCGCCCAGGAAACCGGAAAGGGCCCCCGACCGATACAAGGGCAGGAGGATCCCATGCCCACCACCATCAATCCGGTCTCCGAACGTCCGAGCGGCGCCGGAAGCGCCGATTCCCGGCTCGAAATCGATTCCACCCGTCCGCGTCAGACAGAGAAGCCCGTCACCCCGTTCCGCGACGTCCTGACCGGCGGTGTCTCGCTGCTCATGAGCGGCGCCGAGGTGGCTACCCACGTCGTGGCCGGCCCAGTCCTGGCTGCGGCCGTGCACGACGCCCGGGTCGGAGCCATGACGGCACTCGGGGGCACGCCCGCGGTGGGTGCACCGGGCGGCGTGGGGATGACCTCGGCCGCAGGCGCGATCGGCTCGGCCGCGGCAGGCGCGGCCGGCGGACCGCTCGCCGCGCTCTCCGGGGTGGGTGGCCAGTCGGACATGACAAACGTGCAGGCCATGATGCAAGACGGCCAATCCTCGAACATGCAGCTCCTGGCCTTGCAGCAGCAGATTCAGGAGGAGAGCCAGCGCTTCTCGACGGTGTCCAACGTCATGCGCGCCAAGTTCGACACCGCCAAGGCCGCCGTTTCGAACATCCGGGCCTGACGTGCTAAGGTCGCGCGCACGTGGCAGGCAAGGTCACAGGTCCCGGTAGCGGGCCTCCCGGCAGCGGGCCCATCGGCGGGAGCGACGAGAGTCTCCCGACCGCCGGGGGTCCGCGCTTCGCGGACAAGCTCGGGCAAACCGACGCCGCGGCGCGCGCGTCGAAGCCGACCGCCGCGACGCCGCCGGCCGGCCTCACCTCGGACCTGGCGGCCGATCTGCGCGCCGGCAAGATCACGCCCAAAGCGGCGGTCGACCGGGTCATCGACCGCGTGGTCGAAAAACAGCTCGGCGCCGACGCCCCGGCGGCGACCCGCGAAAAGCTCCGCGCCGCCCTGGAAGACGCCGTCGCCGACGATCCGCTCCTCGCCGACAAGATCCGTGGCCTCGGCTGACCCGCGGCATCGCGGAGATCTCGGCGACGGGCGTATCTAGGTGGCGGGCGTGGCGGCGCCGGGCGCGTCTGTGCCCATCGCGGCACGCCGGGCGGTGATCGCCTCGCGCACCTTGGGCGGTAGGAACACGCCGTCGGTGTCGAACTGCGCCAGCGCGTCGGTCAGCGTCGCCGCGCGGTCGGCGGGCGGGGTCTTGCGATCGATGATGACGCACCACTGTCCCTTGAGCTTGCAGAGCCCGCCGCCCCCGGCGACGTCGCCCGTCATCGTGTCGTAACGGACCTGGATGCCAAGCTGGGTGGCAGCCTGCTCGAGCGCCTCGGTGAGCTGCTCAGGTTTCATCTGTCGTTTCTTTTACCGGTTTCGTCGGGCGGTGGAAAGTTTTCCTGTGCCGAGCGCTCGAGGTCGATGATCTGTGCGCCGCCGACGTAGCTCTTGGTTTCGTAACGCGTGACGCTGCCGAGCTTGCGGACGATGGCCGCCATCCGATCGGCCTCCTCGAGAATCGTCCGCAGCGTGGGCAAATGGACGTCGTCGGGACCGAGCTTGCGCATCAAGACCTGGGCGTACCCCATGACCGAGGTGAGCGGCTGGTTGAGCTCGTGCGCGGCCGCCCCCGCCAGCTCGATCGCCACCGCCTGCTTCTCGGACACCGCCAGCTTCTCCTGCGCCGAAGCCAACCGCTCCTCCATGTGCAACCGCTCGCGCAGGTCGGAGAAGATGCCGACGGTCGCGATTTCCCGACCCTCGTCGTCCAGCACCAGGGCGGCCGAGATGGACACCGGCACGTGCTCCCCGGTGGCGGTGATGAGGTGACGGCGCACCGGCTCGAGGCGGCCGCCCCCGCCGTGCTGCGCCGAGCGAATCAGGCGCATCACCTCGTGCGCGACCCCGGGGGCGTAGAGACGCCGCACCGACATGCGGCCGATGATCTCGCCGGCCTGGTAGCCGCAGATCCGCTCGGCGCTCTGGTTGAACAGGACGATCGTCCCCCGCATGTTGGCCGCGATGATGCCGTCGACCGCCGAGTTCAAGATGCGCTTCAAAAACTCGCTGGTCCGCCGCAGCTCGCGCTCGAGATCGCGCGCCAGCGTCACGTCTCGAAATGAAAAGATCGCCGCTTCGTGCTCCGAGAGGATCGCGATCGACGCGACGGATACCGTGATGCGGTCGCCCGAGGTGGTGACCAGCTCGAGATCGAAGTTGTCGACCGGCTCGGCCGCGATCGCGCGCGCGATCTGGCGTTCCAGGGTGGCGCGGAACGGCTCCGGTACGATCTGCATGATCGATTTGCCGGCCAGGCCATCGCGTGCGTAGCCGGTCACTTCCTCGGCGGCCCGGTTCATGTAGAGGACCGCGCCGGTCGCGTCGACCACCGCGATGCCGTCGGAGGCGCTGTCGATGAAGGCCCGGTAGCGCTCGAGGGCGCGACCTCGGCGTTCCTCGCGCACGTCGGGGAGCGTGACGCGGCGGGTGCGTTCGCGGATCGGATCGAGCGCCCGGGCGCCGCGCAGGACGATGCCGAGCACCGCCGCTGCCACCCGACCCTGACCGACCGACGCTTCCGCGGCCCGCGCGGCCTCCTCCCCGACGAACCGCGCGACCAGCGCCCCGACCGGCTTGCGCCCGATTAGAACCGGAAACACGGCGGAGACCTCGCCCGGACCGGGCGCGCCCTCGCCCCCGCCGGTGAAGGTCACCTCGCCCCCCTCCATTGCGCGCTGAACGTGCGGGTACTGCGCCAGCGGCAAACGGGTCCGGCCGACCTCGACCTCCTCGCTGTCGGCCACCAGATACGCCGCCTCGGGGTCGGCCAGGATCGCGAACAGGCTGACCGACGCCGCACCCAGGGCGCGCGCCACGTGCTCGGCGGCCGCGTGGAGCTGGCTCTCCCCGGTTCCGACGGCCAGCACTTGGGCGGCCTGCGCCAGCCCGTCCAGATCCGGCCGGGGCGACTCGTCGCTCACCCGCGCGGTCTCCCGGCGCGCCGGCCCGGTCCGGGGCGGCCCGCCGAGGCCCGAGCGGGCAGCAGCGCGCGGGCCGCGGCCGCCGCGGCGGCCAGCACCTCGCGCGCGGGGATCCGCGCGCGGGCCGCGAGTCGCCGGCAGTCTTCGAACTCGGGCTGCGCGCCTAGGATCTCGCCATCCAGCGCGGCGAGCTTGATGCGAATTTTTCCGTACGGCGTCTCCACCGTCGCGAACGAGCGGGCCAGCACCACGCGATCGAGCACCCGGCGGCGCAGACCGAGCGTCGTCGAGTTTTCGAAGAACGCCCGCTCGACGACCGGCAGCGCCGCGGGCGGAACCAGGGCCGACACCTGCAGCGCCGGTCTCCCCTTCTTCATCAAGATCGGCGCCGACCAGACATCCACCGCCCCCGCCGCGGAGAGCGCGTCGTAAAGCGGTCCGACCAGCTGCGGGCTCAGATCGTCGAGGTTGGCTTCGAGCAGCACCACCTCCGCTGCGGCCGGTAGGTCCTCCGCGCCCAGCGCCTCGCCGAGCACCACCCGCAGCACGTTCGCCCGATCGACGAGCTCGCGCGTCCCGGCGCCGTAGCCGACCGCGCGCACCCGCATCGGCGGCAGCGGCCCGAACGTGTCGACGACGGCCGCCAGGATCGCCGCGCCCGTCGGTGTGGTCAGCTCCCCGTCGCCGTCGGGGCGGATCGGGATCTCCGCCAGCAGCGCCAGGGTCGCCGGCGCCGGCACGGGAACCAGACCGTGCGCCGTGCGAACCAGGCCGGTTCCCACCACCGGCGGCAACGATCCGATCGACGCGGGCGCGAGGTGGGCGATCGCCGCCGCGAGCCCGACCACATCCGCGATCGAATCGTAGGCGCCGACCTCGTGAAACGCGACCCGATCGATCCGGGTTCCGTGCAGCGCCGCCTCGACTTCGGCGATCCGCGCAAAGATGTCGGCGGCCAGCGCCCGCGCGTCGGGATCGAGACGCGCGCGCGCAAGGAGCCGCTTCACCTCCGCGTAGTCCCGATGAACGTGCGCCTGCGGATGGCCGTGCCCGTGCGAATGCCCGGCCGCGTGCGAATGCCCGGCCGCGTGCGAATGCCCGGCCGCGTGTGAATGCCCGGCGGCGCGCGAATGCCCGGGCGCGTGGGAATGCCCGGCTGCGTGCGCAACGCCCCCACGGTTCTGACCCGGCCACTTCACCTCGAAGCTCCGGCCGACGTAGGCCCCGCGCTTTCGCCGCCCGAATCCCACAACCAACCCGCGCACGCCCATCGCCTCGACGGCGCCCTTGACCACCGCCGCCGGCACACCGGCGTCGACCAGCGCCGCCACCGCCATGTCGCCGGCGATGCCCGAGGTCGGCTCGAAATGCAGGTGCAGCCGCTGGAGAGGTCGGGGCGGCGCTCTCACGGCTCGCGCTTCCGGTTCAGCATCGCCGCCATGCGCCCCGCGCCGAAACCGTTGTCGATGTTGACCACCGCGACGCCTGCGGCACAGGAATTCAGCATCGACAGGAGCGCCGCGATCCCGCCCAGGCTGGCGCCGTAGCCCACGCTGGTCGGCACCGCGATCACCGGTCGCGCGAAGAGGCCGCCCACCACGCTCGGCAGCGCGCCCTCCATCCCGGCCACCACGATGACGATCTCGGCGGCGGCGATGGTCTCGCGGTGCGCGATCAGGCGGTGCAGCCCCGCGACACCGACGTCGAAGATCCGCTCGACCCGATTGCCGGCGAGCGCCGCGGTCACCGCCGCCTCCTCGGCCACGGGAATGTCCGAGGTTCCCGCGCTCACCACCGCGATGACGCCGCGGCCCCGGTCGGGCGCCGGCATCGGGCCGACCACGACCACCCGCGGGATGGGCAGATAGCGCGCCCCGGGAACCGCCGCCACCACCGACGCGGCCGCGGCAGCGGTGACGCGGGTGGCGAACACGGTCGCGCCCCCCTGGGCCAGCTCGATCAAGATCGCCGAGATCTGTTCGGCGGTCTTTCCGTCGCCCAGCACCACTTCCGGAAAACCGGTGCGCAGGTGGCGGTGGGTGTCGACGTGCGCGAAATCGAGCTCGCGAAACGGCAGCTCGCGCAGCTGCTGCATCGTCTGATCGACGGTGGCGCGGCCCGCCTCGACGTCCTCGAGGATCGCGCGCAGACGTTGGGGATCCATACCAGCTTCGACAATATCACCTGCGGCGCCGATCTCAGGTGGCAAGCGGGACGACATGGTGGCGACCGGTGGGCGACATGGTAACTTGTGCGGCCCTGGAATCGCCGCCCATGAGCGCCCAATCCCGATACACGATCCTGCGCAAGATTACCGACGGTGGCACCGCCGAGATCTTCCTGGCCAAGCAGCACGGCGCGCAGGGGTTCGAAAAGACGGTGGTGCTCAAGCGCATCTTCACCACCTTCTACGCCGACCCGCAGTTCCGCCACATGCTGGTCGACGAGGCCCACGTCGCGATGTCGCTCAACCACAGCAACATCGTGCAGGTGCTCGACCTCGGTGAGGCGGAGGGACGTTACTTCCTGGCCATGGAGCTGGTCGATGGCTGGACGCTCGACCGGATCCTCAAACGCTCCAAGGCGGCCGGTGTGCCGATCCCCCCGGCGCTCGCGCTCTATGTCACGGCCGAGGTCTGTCGCGCGCTCGCCTACGCGCACAACAAGAAGCGCAGCGACGGCAAGCCCCTGGGCATCGTCCACCGCGACGTGAGCCCGCACAACGTGCTGCTCAGCGAGCAGGGCGAAGTGAAGATCACCGACTTCGGAATCGCCAAGGCCCAAAACAAGACAGAAAAGAGTCTGGGCAACCTCATCAAGGGCAAGGTCGCGTTCATGTCCCCCGAGCAGGCGTCCGGAGGCGAGCTGGACGCGCGCTCGGACCTGTTCTCGGTCGGGACGATGCTCTACGTGATGATCACGCGGCGGCACCCCTTCGATGCCCCCACCGACTACGAGACGTTGATGCTGGTCAAAAACGGCGACTTCATGCCGCCCGAGACGGCCCGCCCGGGCCTCAACCCCGAGCTGTACCGCGCGCTCCGCAAGGCGATGGGGAAGACGCCGGCCGATCGCTATCAGAAAGCGGAAGACATGCTCGTCGACGTCGAGCAGGTGATGCGGCTGGCGTTTCGTCCCGTCGGACAGACGGAGCTGCAGCGCTGGCTCGCGGACCTCAGCACCAAGGACGGCGTTCCGACGCTCACCCGCGAAGCGCCACCCGAACCGCCGGCTTCGCGCTCGACGGTGGGTCCGTTGCGCGCGGGCGAGGGCCAGGAGTCGGGCCTGGTGTTGACCCTCGACGACGCGGAAGAGGTTCGCCGGTCCGATCGACCGCCACCCCATCCGGGTGCGACCGTGCCCATGCTGAAGCCGCCGCAATTCGAGGCGCTGGATCGGCCCTGGCATGGACGTCCGTCGGTGCGGATCGGGGGCGCCATCGCGGTCCTGCTCCTGGGGCTCATCGTGACGGCCAAGGCACTCAGCGGTCGGCATCGACCGGCGGCGCCGGCGATGGCTACGGGAACGACGGCCACGCCAACGGGCAGCGCCGCGGGCCAGCCGAGTCCGCCGCCCGCGATCGCGCCGTCACCGCCGGCCGACAAGAGTGCGCCTGCCCCCGCGGGCGCGACCGCCGACGCGCAGGCAAGCGCCGCCGGCGCGGCCGCGGCGACGATCCACGACGCGTCGACGGTCGCCCGCGACATCGGCGGTGGGCACGAGATCGCGGCCGCCGAAGGCGCGCACGCCGCGGCGGCTCCCGACGACCAGGCTCCCGCGGAGGCGCCTGCGGAGGACGACGGAAAGGATCACGCGTCGTCCAAGACGCACGGCGCATTCAAACTCAAACCACCGCAAGTCCCGGTGTTGATCCAGAGCGATCCCGAAGGTTCGCACGTCGCCACCGGCCCCAAGGTATTCGGGACGACGCCCCTCACGCTGAAGCTGCGCCCCGGAAATTTCTACGACCTCACCTTCACGAAGAGCGGCTATGCGCCGGTTTCCCGCCACTACCATTTCGAGGGTCGCGGTCCGCAGACGCTGAGGGTCAGCCTCAAGAAGGCGCCCGAGGCGCACAAGGCGGCGGGGCCCGCCCCGGCGCCGAAGCCGGCCCCTGCATCGTCAAACAGCGGCTTCTTCTCGCGCTGACCCCGAGCGGGGAGGACTCCCCCGCCGGTCGAATCTGGTGACGCGCCGCGGTCCGCGCAAGGGGGCGATCGGACCCAGTGTTGGCGCGGACTTGGGGAATTGACACGCGCGGTGGTGGCCGTCGGGGCAACGCCCGCTAGAATTAGGGAGGAGGCAAGTCATGAACGTCATGGCGGAAGTTGGCGCCTGCTCCGTGGCCGAGGTGATGGGAACTGAGCTCTATACGCTCACGCCGGATACGGTCGTCGCGTCGGCGAAGCGCCTGGCAATTGACAACGGAATCGATCATCTGCTGGTCCTCGACAACGGGACGCTCACGGGGATCGTCTGCAAGGGCGATCTGCGGGCGGCCGCGCGGAACGCGCTGGTCGCCGACTGCATGAGCTCACCGGTCCTGTGCATCGGTCCCGACACCACGCTCGAAGAGGCCGCGCAGATCATGTTCGATCAGCATGTCTCGTGCCTCCCGGTCGTGACCGGCGCCTTCCTGGTCGGCATCATCACGCGCGCCGCGCTGGCGACGGTCGGGATCGGACCTGCCGACGGCGCCGAACCGGACGGAGCGGCTTGCGGCGCGTGCGGCGCGGATCAGCCACAGGACAAGGTTCGCCGTGACCCGCGCGCGGCCGGCATCCCACTGTGCGCCTCCTGTTTCGGCAGGACCTCCCTGAACCCGGCCGGTCCCGCGGACTAAAGCGGCGGGCGCCCTGCTATAAACCGCCGAGATGGCCGTCAGCCGGGCGCGCGGGAAGCTGCAGGCGGCGCTCGAGCATTTCGGGCTGACGTCGTCGGTGCGCGGCGCGCGCGCCGTCGACGTGGGCGCGTCGACGGGCGGCTTCACGGAGGCCTTGCTCGAAAGCGGCGCGGCGACGGTCCTGGCGGTCGACGTCGGGCACGGGCAGCTCCACCCCTCGCTGCGCGCGGATGCCCGCGTCACCTCGCTGGAAGGGGTCGACTGGAAGCGCCTCCCGCTCGGGCAGGCCGAGGGGCCCTTCGACTTCTTCACCGTCGACGTGAGCTTCGTGGCCGCGCGCAACATGCTGCGCGGCCTGGCCTTCCGGCTGCGGCCGGGCGCGTCCGGCGTGGTCTTGATCAAGCCGCAATTCGAGCTGGCCGACCGGCAGGTCAAAGGGGGCGAGGTCCGCGATCCGAACCTCCGGCGGGCGGCGGTCGGCAAGGTGCGGCTTCGCGCCGAGGCCCTCGGCTTCGCGATGGTCGCCGAGATCGACTCGCCGGTGGCGGGCGGCGGCGGATCGATCGAGATCCTGGCGCACCTGACGTTCGCCGGACGGCCCGCCACGCTGCCGGCGCCCGGCGAGCGCCGTCGCGCGCTGCCGCCCAAACCGGCGCGGCGCACACGATCCGCCGAAACGAAATCTCTACGGTGGTTCGCGGTCGTGGCGCCCGGGCTCGAGGAGATCGCGGCCCGGGAGATCGCATCGCTCCCCGACATCTCGGATCTGCGCCGCGAGCTGGGCGGCGTCGAATGGACCGGCCCGCCCGCCAGCGGCTTCCGCGCGAACCTCTGGCTGCGGGTGGCGACGCGCGTGCTGGCCCGGGTGGGTGAGATCGGGGCGCGCGAGTTCGGGAAGCTACGCCGGCACGCCGCCGGTTTGCCCTGGGCGGCCTTCGTCCCGCCCGGCGCGTCGATCGACGTGCGCGCCAGCGCGAGCCACTGCCGCCTCTACCACACCGGCGCGCTCGCGGAGACTACCCTGCTCGCGATCGGCGATGCGGTGGCCCGCGCGCACGGTGCGGCCGCGGATACGGACGCCGACGTCACCATCTTGGTGCGCGGCACCGACGACCGATTCATGTTCAGCGCCGACGCCTCGGGCGAGCGGTTGCACCGGCGTGGCGCGCGGCTGGAGACCGGCGCGGCGCCGCTTCGCGAAACGCTCGCCGCCGGCCTCTTGGCGCTGGCCGGATGGGATCCCGCGATGGCGCTCTGCGATCCGATGTGTGGCGCGGGGACCATCGTGATCGAGGCGGCGCTGCAATCACTCGATCGCGCGCCTGGCATCGACCGGCATTTCGCGCTCGAAAAGTGGCCGCTGTTTTCCCCGCAGGCGCTGGCGGCCGCCACGGAATCGTTGCGGGCCGAAGCGCGCGCGCGGGCCCGTTCGGCGCTGGCCGCGCCGATCGTTGGTTCGGACCGCGACGCGCGCGCCGTCGAAAGTGCCCGCCACAACGCCGCCCGCGGCGGGCTCGACACCCTGATCACCCTGGCCTGCCGCGACGTCGGCGACGCCCGCCCCCCCGCCGACTGGCAACCGGTCGGCGTCGCGGGCGCCGGTCTGGTGATCGCCAATCCGCCCTACGGCCGTCGACTGGGCGATCCAGGTGCCGCGGTCCGCGCCTACCGCGATCTGGGCCGCGCGCTCCGCGCCCATTTCCGCGGGTGGCGCGCGGCGGTCGTGATCCCGCAGCGCCTCGACGCGGCGGCGGCCGCGCTCCGGCTCTCGATCGACGGGAAACATCCCTTGCGCAACGGCGGGCTACCGGTCGCGCTGTGTACCGGCCGGATCGACTGATCGCGTGAGCGCGGGCGGGGTCCGTCGGCGCGGGCCCACCGCGCCGCGCTCAGTGGTGCCGGAGGCCGAGGCGGGTCGCGGTGCTTTCGAACAGTCGGTGGATCATCTGCGCATACCCGCCCTCGCCGCTGCCGCGCACGCCGAAACGCGAATCGTAAAGCTGGCCCCCGCGTGTCTCGCGGATGCGGTGGAGCACCCGATCGGCCGCCAGCGGCAGCGCGACGCGAAGGCGCTCCTCGAACACCGTCTTGACCGACCCGGGCAAACGCAGCAGGACGTAGCCGGCCGAGCGCGCGCCCGCGTCGTGGGCCGCGGTGAGGATCTTCGGGATGTCCTGATCGTTGAGGCCGGGGATGATCGGCGCGACGTTGACGCCCACCGAGATGCCGGCCTTGGCGAGCGTCTCGACCACGCGCAGCCGGCGCGCCGGCGTCGCCACAAACGGCTCGATGGCGCGGGCGCGCTCAGGGTCCCAGAACGGGATACTCACCGTCACGTGCGCGGCGGCGATCTCGGTGAGCGCCGACAGCAGGTCGACGTCGCGCTCGACCAGCGCCGACTTGGTGATGATCGCGGCCGGGTTCGCGCGCTCCACGCAGACCTCCAGGCAGCCGCGGGTCAGCCGATACGACGCCTCGAGCGGCTGGTAGCAGTCGGTCACGCCGCTGAACACGACCGTCTCCCCACGCCAGCTCTTCTTGCCAAAGGCCGCGCGCAGCAGCGCGGGCGCCTCCGGCTTGATCACGATCTTTCGATCGAAATCGGTGCCGGCGCCCAGGCTCAGGTACTCGTGCGACGGGCGGGCGTAGCAGTAGGCGCAGGCGTGAAAGCAGCCGCGGTAGGGGTTCACGCTCCAGGTGAACCCGACGTCCGGACTGTCGTTCTTCGCCAGGATGTTGCGTGTGTGATCGACGAACACCTCCAGGCGAACCTCCGGCGCCCCTTCGAGGTATTCGACCTCGGTGGTCGCCCAGGGGTTGGGCGGGTTGGAGATCGGAACCGGACGCACCCCGGTCTTCTATGGCTGAACATCAGTTCAGTCAATGGCAAATGGACGGTCCGCGCCGTCCGCCAACAAACGGCGCCGCGGCGATCCCGGCTAGCCGACCCGCCATCGATCAAGTAGTGTCGCGCCGCTTTCGTCATGGCCGGCCCCCCCGACAAGTCCGCGGCTCGATTCGCGCGCCTGGCCGCGCTCCCGCCCTACGTGCTCGCCACGGTCGACGAGCTCAAATCGCGGCTGCGCGCCGAAGGACACGACGTGTTCGACTTCGGTCTCGGCAACCCCGACGGCCCCAGCCCGCGCGCCGCCGTCGACCGCCTCACCGCCGAGGCGCAGCGCCCCGGCAACCAGCGCTACATGCCCTCGCGCGGTCTGCCCGAAGTACGCGGCGCGATCTGCGACTGGTACGGTCGGCGCTACGGGCAGACGTTCGATCCCGAGACGGAAGCCGTCGTCACACTGGGCGCCAAGGAGGGGCTGGCGCATCTGCTGCTGGCGATCGTCGGCGAGGGCGACTGCGTGCTGTCGCCCGATCCCTGCTATCCGATTCACCGCTTCGGGGTGATCCTCGCGGGCGGCGAGCCGGTGCCGGTCGCGACCGGTCCCGGGCTCGACGCCTACTCGGAGATCGAAGCGGCCCTCCGCCGCTCGCCGCGCAAGCCCAAGGGCCTCATCATCAACTTCCCGCACAACCCGACCAGCGCGGTCGTCGATCTGTCGTTCTTCGGAAAGGTGGTGGCGCTCGCGCGGCGTGAGTCGCTCTGGGTGATCTCCGATCTCGCCTACGCCGATCTGGTTCACGATGGGCGCCCCGCGCCGAGCATCTTCCAGGTGCCGGGCGCGCGTGATCTGGCGGTCGAGTTCTTCACCGTCTCGAAGAGCTACTCGATGCCGGGATGGCGGGTCGGCTTCTGCGTCGGCAACCGGGCGCTGGTCGGCGCGCTGGCCACCATTAAAGGCTACCTCGACTACGGGATCTTCGGGCCGGTGCAACTGGCGGCGGCGACGGCACTGTCGCCCGCTTGCGACGCCGACGTCGCCGGCAACCGCGCGCTTTACAAACATCGGGCGGCGTTGCTCTGTGGCGAGCTCGGCGCCGCCGGTTGGTCGGTGCCACTGCCGGTCGCGTCGATGTTCGTCTGGGCGCCGCTGCCCGCCGGGGCCGCCGCGGGCGGCGCGGTGCGCTTCGCGGCCGACCTGCTGGAACGGGCGCGGGTGGCCGTCTCCCCGGGCGTCGGCTTCGGCCCCGGGGGCGAGGGCTACGTCCGATTCGCGCTGGTCGAGAGTGACGAGCGCGCCCGAAAAGCCTGCGCCGCGATCGGGGCGTATTTGGGCTCGTTGGCGCGTTGACAAAGACGCCCAGCTCAAGTAGAAACCCCGCTCCATGCCCGCAGCAGCCGTTCACAATCGCCCGACTTTTCAGGCCAAAGGGGGGTTCCCCCACGGCTGGCACGTGGCCGACGTCGAGGGACAGACGCTGGGACGCGCGGCGACCAAGATCGCGGACATCCTGCGCGGCAAGCACAAGCCGACCTACACGGCCCACGAGGACGCGGGCGATTTCGTGGTCGTCATCAACGCCGGCAAAGTTCATCTGTCGGGCAAGAAGTGGTCGGGCAAGCTCTACCGAGACCACTCGCTGTTCCCGGGCGGGTTGCGCACGCAGACCGCCGAGCAGCTGGTCAAGCGCCACCCGGCCGATCTGATCAAGCGCGCCGTGTGGGGCATGCTCCCCAAGGGCCCGCTCGGCCGCCGCATCTACAAGAAGCTAAAGGTCTACGCCGGCGCGGAGCACCCGCACGCGGCGCAGGAGCCGAAGCCGATCAAGTTCCCGCCGCGAGCCGTAGCCAAAGGAAGCGCACCCAATGCCTGACGTCGCCAAAGCCACCTACGCCACCGGGCGACGCAAGCACGCGGTCGCGCGGGTCTGGTTGCAGCCGGGAACCGGCAAGATCGCCATCAACAAGCGCTCGCTGGAAGATTATTTTG
>Ga0080027_10000724_pt1 | contig 13840 bp, 13 predicted proteins | sample OrgsoiDNA2013046_FD_70962 | JGI IMG/M metagenome (GOLD analysis project Ga0080027, IMG submission 70962) | Permafrost soil microbial communities from the Arctic, to analyse light accelerated degradation of dissolved organic matter (DOM) -... | ecosystem: Environmental > Terrestrial > Soil >... | reverse complement strand
TCACCCCGGAAGGGGCTCGCCCTTGAACCGATCGCAAAGGGTCTTGCCCGCCGCCTTCAGGAGCCCCACGTCGCCGCCCACGGCCACGTACGTCATGCCCATGTCGAGATATCGTCGGGCATCCTTCTCGATGGGGGCCAGGATGCCGATCGGCTTGCCTCCCGACCTGGCCGCCGCGACGATTCGCTCGATGACGACCTGCACCTCGGGGTGGTTCGGCTCGCCGAGGTGGCCGTATCCAGCCGAGAGATCCGATGGCCCGATGAAGAGCGCGTCGACGCCATCCACCGCGACGATCGAGTCCACGTTGGCGACCCCCAGGGGACTCTCGATTTGAACGGTGACACAAATGTCATCGTTGACTCGGGAAAAGTACTGGGGTGTGGAGCCGAAGCGGTTGCCCCGATGGAGGATGCCGACCCCCCGGATACCCTGCGGGGGATAGCGGGTCGCCGCCACCACGGCTCGCGCTTGCTCGGCGGATTCGATGCAAGGCATGAGAAAATTGAAGAAGCCGAGGTCGAGCAAACGCTTGATGATCACGGGTTCGGCCCACTGGGGGCGCACCACCGGGGCGCTCGGGCTGTCCTTGAGGGCCTGGAGCTGTCCGATGAACGTCTGCCAATCATTCGGCGCGTGCTCTCCGTCGATGAGAAGCCAGTCGAATCCCGCGTAGCCAAGAATCTCCGTTGTAATGTTGCTCGCCAGTGACGCCCAACAGCCAATCAGCGTCTTTCCCGCCCTGAGATCGCGCCGGAACGAATTGGGCATCGCAACGTAGGGTGTCGCCGTCATGCAGGCATCCTCCTCACGGTAAATGAGCTTTCGCGCGAACAACGCGTCGGCGGTGTCCTACGGGAGCGCAACGGCCCCCACCCACCAGGCCTCTCCACCCGCCAGGTCGATGGTGCGCAGGTAACTGAGCTTGCCGTCGTCACCGACGCGGAAGATCGAGAGATTCGGCGTGACTTTGACCGTCTGGGCGGCCGCGCGGGGATAACCCACGGAAAATTCCTTCTGGTTTGCCACGATGAGAAAGTGCGAAGTGGGATCGATCGTCATCGTGCGCGCCTCGAAGCCGTGCGTGTCGATGTTCTGAATGAGCTTGGGCTCTCCGGTGGCAGGGTCGAGCGCGAAGACGGCGACGTCGTTCTCACCTGGGCCGGAGGGCTTGTCGCAGGGCGTGGCCGGGGAACAAGGTTGCGTGTTCCGATTGGCCACGTAGACCCACTTGCCACTCGGGTGAACATGAATGGGACCGGCTCGCTGGGCCGGAAACTTCAGCGATGGATCCGCGAGCGTGGTCGTGTTGAACACCTCGGTCAGGACGCCGTTGTCGTGCTTGTACGTCATGAGCCGATTGCCCCGCTCGATCGACGCATACACCAGCGGCTTGCTGGGGTGAAAATCGAGGTGGCGGGGGCCGAGAAGGGACGGAAAATCCACCTGGTGCCGCCTGGTGAGCGCTCCGTCGGCGAACTCGAAGACGAAGATATGTCCGGGCTTCTCGGGTTCGACCTTCTTCACCGTCCCGCCCGTCTTCTCTTTTCCCTGCGTGCCCTTTTCTTCCGTCACCTTCTCGTCGTCCCCGCGCACCGGAACCATGACCCACTTGTTCGAGGGGTCGATGCGGATCTGGTGCACGAGAAATCCCAACTGCTGCCGCTCCTCGGGTTGCTTGACCGGATCGCCCAGACTCCCGTCGGGGTTCAGCCTCAGCACCGAGGCGCTCTCCGTGATGTTGTGGGCCATGAGCAGGAAGCGCCCCGTGTTGTCGACGTTGATGTTGATCGCTCTCGACAGGGCCGGCGTGTGCGGCTCCCCCAGCTGGGCCAGAGCTCCTGTCTTGGCGTCGATCGTGAAGGCATAGATCTGACTGAGCTGCGGACGATCCTTCGGCGCTGGAACCTCGGTGCAGGACACGTAGAGCGACTTGCGGGTCGGATGAACCGCCACATATTGCACGTCGCCTTTCAGATCCGGGACCGTCTGACGCAGCTCCAGGTCGCCGGTCTTCGTGTCGAGCCCGTAGACACGCAGCGACCTGCCGACGCCCGCGTAGACGACGACCGGGAGAGCGGTGGTCGCGCTCGACGGCACGGTCACTTCTGCGCTGGGCACGCCGACACTCTTACACGAAGTGAGCGCCGCGATGAGAAAAACCGCTCCGCTCCCCAATACCGAACGCAGGTGCCTGTCGGCCATCGTTTCGTCCTCTCCGGGTTCCGAGCAATCAGTTCATGGCGAAGTGGGTGAGGACCGTACCGTACACAAGACCGTGTTCCTCGTCCACCCCTCCCCTAAGGGCCGTCTGGACCGATCAAGACCGCGCGGAAGTCGTTGACGTTGGTATGGGTCGGACCCGTGATCACCAGATCCCCCAGTCGCGAGAAGACTCCGTATCCGTCGTTGTTGTCCAGGTGAGAGCGCGCATCGATGCCGTGGGCCAACGCCCGGGCCAGCGTGTCGGGTGTGACGATGGCGCCCGCGTTGTCTTCGGTCCCGTCAATCCCGTCGGTGTCTCCCGCAATCGCATGGACGCCCGGCGCACCTTGCAGGGCCAGGGCGAGGGCCAGCAGGAACTCGACGTTGCGCCCTCCTCTTCCCGTGCCCACCACCGACACCGTGGTCTCTCCCCCTGACAACAGGACGCAAGGCGGGGCGACGGGCTGGCGATGGCGCAGCACCTGTCTGGTGATACCCGCATGAACCAGCGCGACGTGACGTGCCTCGCCCTCCAGACTGTCGCCGAGTATCAAGGGCGTGACGCCGGCATCGCGAGCCACACCCGCCGCGGCTTCCAGTGATTCCTGGGCGGCCGCCACCACGTGCGTCTCGATCCCGCGCAGACGCGGGTCGTTCGCCTTGGGCGTTTCCAGCCGACCGGCGTGTAGATGCTCCATGACCGCGGGAGGGCCGGCAATGCGATACCTGGCCAGGATCGCCCGTGCGTCGGCGAACGTGGTCGGATCCAGCACCGTGGGCCCCGAGGCAATGACCGAGGGCTCGTCACCAGGCACGTCGGAGATCGCCAGGGTCACGACCTTGCCGGGGTGGCAGGCGGCCGCCAGGCGTCCTCCCTTGATGGCTGACAGGTGCTTCCGCACGCAATTGATTTCGTCGATGGTGGCGCCGCAGATCAACAGCGCGCGGCTGACCTCCTGTTTGTCCTTCAGGCTGAGCCCAGGCGCGGGGAGGCTGAGCAACGCCGAGCCCCCGCCCGACATCAAGCACAGCACCAGATCATCGGCGGTCAGGCCCTTGACCATCTCGAGAATGCGGGTGGCGGCCACCTGCCCCGCGGCGTCCGGCACGGGGTGCGCCGCCTGCACGACCTCGATCCGCTCCGTCGGCATCTCATGCCCGTAGCGCGTGACGACAAGTCCTTCGAGCGCCGCCGCCCTTGGCCAGTGGGCCTCGACCACCCGGGCCATCGCGGCCGCAGCCTTGCCGGCCCCGACGACCACGGTTCTGCCCGTCGGGGGCGGCGGCAAGAATCGCGGCACACATCGGTCTGGCATCGCCCGCGCGATGGCCGCGTCGAACATCCGGCGAAGCAACAGGCGGGGGTCTCCCAAATCGCCCCGCTGCCCTGTCAAACTACTTCGCTACCTGGTGGTTCGCCAGAAGCTCCAACGCGCGCACCATCGCCGAGTGGTCCCATTTACCGCCGCCCTGGGCCTGACAGGCGTTGAACAGCTCCTGCGCCGTCGCGGTATTGGGCAAGCTGACGCCCAGCTGGCGGGCGCTCGCGAGAGCCAGGTTCAGATCCTTCTGGTGCAGCTCGATGCGAAAACCGGGCTCGAAAGCTCGCTTGATCATTCGCTCGCCGTGAACCTCCAGCACCCGCGACGACGCGAACCCTCCCATCAGCGCCTGCCGCACCTTGCCGGGGTCGGCTCCCGCCTTGGAGGCGAACAGCAACGCCTCGGCGACCGCCTCTATGTTCAGGGCAACGATGATCTGGTTCGCCACCTTGCAGATCTGGCCCGCCCCGTTCTCCCCGACGAGGGTGATATTCTTGCCGAGGGCCTCGAACAGGGGTTTCACCTTCTCGAAGGTCTTTTCAGTGGCGCCCACCATGATGGTCAGCGCGGCGTTCCTGGCCCCGACCTCGCCGCCGGAGACCGGGGCATCGACGTAGTCGCACCCGAGACTGTTGATCCGCTTGGCGAAGTCCCTGGTGGCGACCGGTGAGATCGAGCTCATGTCGATCACGGTCTTTCCCGCGGACAGCGCGCCAGCGATTCCATCCACCCCGAACAGGACCTTTTCCACGTCGGGCGAGTCGGGAAGCATCGTGATGATCACGTCGGCGTTCCGGGTCACCTCGGCCGCGGTGCCGCAGGTGATTCCGCCCCCCGCGGTCAGCTCCGCGGCCACGCCGCTTCGACTGTGCAAGTAGAGCGTGTAGGCGCCACCCTTCATCAAGTTGGCCGCCATTGGCCGGCCCATGATGCCCAGGCCGATGAATCCCACCTTACGAAATTGCAAAGTATCTTCCATGTGTCGAGGCTCTCGAGGGTTAGGGCTCAAGGTTCGAAGTAGGGCTCGATCCAGCTCAGGCCCGCCTCGGTGGTGGTCGCGGGCCGGTACTCGCAGCCGATCCAGCCCTGATATCCGATCCTGTCCAGGTGCTGAAACAGGAATCCGTAGTTGATCTCGCCCGTACCCGGCTCGTGACGGCCGGGGGTATCGGCAATCTGCACGTGAGCGATTCGGGCCAGGTTTCTCTCGATGGTGGGCGCCAGATCGCCCTCCATGATCTGCATGTGATAGCAGTCGTACAGGAAACTCAGGTTGGGAACCGCCGCATAGTGCATCAGGTCGAACGCCTGACGGGACGTATTCAGGTAGTATCCCGGGATATCGCGGGTGTTGATCGCCTCGATGAACAGCTGCAGATCGTGTTTGGCCAGCTCCCGCCCGGCAAACCTCAGATTCGCGAGATAGGTCTCCCGCATCTTCTCCTCATTGACCGCGCGGGGCCGCAGTCCAGCCATGCAGTGAATCCGCCGGCAGTCGAGGGCAAGCGCATAGTCGATGGCTTGCCCCACCCCGTCCTGAAACTCGGTCGTCCGGGAGGGATCGCAGGCCAGCCCCCGGTCGCCCGCGTTCCAATCGCCCGCGGGCATGTTGAACAGCACGATCTGCAGAGCATTCCGCTGCGCCACGTCGACCAACTGGGCCTTGTCGTGGGCGTACGGAAAAAGGAACTCGACCCCCTTGAACCCCGCCCGGGCCGCGGCCGCAAAACGGTCCACGAAATCCAGCTCGTTGAACATCATGGTCAGGTTGGCGTTGAACTTGGGCATTTCTTCCTGCTGGCGCGGGCCTTAGGGCTTAGCTCCTGACGAAGAGCGTGACCAGCGGCTCGGCGCCGACCTGGCGACTCCAGTGGCCGTGCAGCTTGGGGTCGAAGACGGCGCCGACGGGCAGCGTATCCTCGGAGACAAAATGGTCACCCGGCTTGAAGAGCCGCGACGAGCCGTCCTGCAGCCCGATCTCCATCTCGCCACCCAGAACCAACACCCATTGCGCCCTTGGGGTGCAATGCCAGTCACTGCGGAAACCAATCGGACTTTGCCGCAGCTGATAGCCGCCGGAGGAAAACACCGGCGAGAGCGCGGCCTGCGGTGTCCCCTCGGTCAACGCCACCTCCTCCTCGCGAAATGCGGCGCGCCCGTCCTGCCCAGTGTAAAGAATGACTTTTTTGAAGGTCAGCATGGGAAGCCTATGAAAGGAAAGGCAACCGGGTGCGGTCAGATCGTGGCGACGGGGGCGGCGAGGTGGGCTGCGGAGCGGCGGCGGTGGCCCTTGAGGCCGTACCAGGCGATGTACAGGTAGCAGGCGGCGGGGATGATGAAGCAGTGATGGATGCCGATCGCATCGGCCAACCCGCCCTGAACGACGGGGATCAGCGCCCCGCCCACGATCGCCATGCACAGGATCCCCGAGCCCTGGCCGGTGTGCTTGCCGAGGCCATCGATCGCCAGCGTGAAGATGGTCGGGAACATGATGGAGTTGAACAACCCGACCGCGATGATGGACCACATCGCGACCGGCCCCGAGGCGAGCATCGTGAGCACGACCAGCGCCGAAGCCACGAAGGCGTGCGCCGCCAGCACCCGGCCCGGCTTGAATAGCCGCAGCGTCAACAAGCTGCCCACGAACCGACCGACCATCGCGCCGCCCCAGTAGAACGAGACGTAGCGCGCGCCCTGGGCCTCGCTGAGGCCGCCGATGGCCGGTTCCTTGAAGTAGTTGACGAGGAAGCTGCCGATCGCGACCTCGGCGCCGACGTAGACGAAGATGCCGATCGCGCCGAGGAGCAGGGGGGGGTAGCTCCACGCGCTCGCGCCCTCGTGGCTGTCGCCCGCCGTGGCCGCCTGCTCACCGCCCGAGGCGGCATCGATCTTCGGCAGCTTGAAGAGCGCGATGGCCCCGGCCAGCACGATCAGCGCCACCGCGAGCCCGATGTACGGCGTCTGCACCGAGCCGGCCTCGGTGGCTCGGTAAGCCTCGATGGCGGCGGGCGCCATCAACGCCAGCTCGGCCGGGCTCTTGACGGTGTTCCCCAGGATCAGGATCGAGCCGAACACCGGCGCGATCGTGGTTCCGAGCGAGTTGATCGCCTGGGTCAGCGTCAGGCGGCTCGACGCCGTCTCCGGCTTTCCCAGCACCGCGACGAACGGATTCGCAGCCACCTGGAGCAGCGTGATGCCCGAAGCGAGGATGAAGAGCGCGGACAGAAACATCGGGTACGACCGCGCGCCCGCGGCCGGGTAGAACGCCAGGCAGCCGACGCCTGCGGTGAGGAGGCCGATGATGATGCCGTTCTTGTAGCCGAGCCGGTTGACGATGCTGCCCGAGGGGAGCGAGACGATGAAGTACGCGGTGAAGAAGGCGAACTGGATCAGCATCGCCTTCGCGTAGTTGAGCTCGAACACCGCCTTCAGGTGCGGGATGATGATGTCATTGAGGCATGTGATGAAGCCCCACATGAAGAAGAGGGTGGTCAGCACCGCGAGCGGTGCAAAGTAGCTCTTGCCGTCCGTGGCGGGCGACGCGGAGGGATTCCTGATGACGGGAGCGGCTCCACCGGCCATGCGATCTCCTCGAAAAAAAAGGGGCTCGAAAAAAGGGGGGCGCCGCAGACCTTAGCCCGCCCCCAGGCCGGTCACAAGTGCGGATGGGCGCCAATTAGGCGTGCCAGGTCTTGGCCCCGCGCTCGGCCGAGACGGCTGCCGCGGTCAGGACTGGCCGATCGCCGTGTCCGGCCGAGCCGCGACCCGCGCCTTCTGGGCCTGCAGGATCTTGGCGAACGATCGCAGGGCGAACTCGTCGGGCGTGAGACCCGTACGCCCGATCTCGGAGACGTCGATGGCCCCGCAGTTGAGGGCCCGGATGAAGTAGTTGAGCAGTCCTTGCCCGGTGGCGGCGTCGTCGAACACGTCACCGATCAGGGTGGCCTGGGCCGCCTTCTCCACGAAGTTCTTGAGCCGCTCGGCGGCCGGGGCGAAGCCCTCCAGGAAGAACGAGTAGCAGGCGGCGTAACGGACCGGGAGCTGCGCCGGGTGCAGATCCCACCCCTGATAAAAACCCCCTTCCAGGGAGTGACGAATATGCCGGTGGGCCAGCCGCCAGGCGGCGTGAACCTGCAGGCGATTCTCCGCGCGCTGCGCGTCCGAGAGATCGCCCTCCCGGTGCGGACCGACCGGCATCACGTTGGTGGCGCCGTCGGACAGGAAGACGCCGGTGCCCGCGTAGGCCAGCGTCATCAGGCCCTTGGCCAGATCGCACATCGGATGATCCATGGTCTGGTAGGCGGCGGTGATGTTGCACGAGGCGGTGTAGTCGTAGGTTCCGAGGTGGGCGCCGCGACATCGCCCCTGGCAAGCTTCCAGGAAGTCGGGCAGGGGCGAGCGGCCGTGGGACGACAGCAGCGCCTGGGTCGTCTCGATCATGATCTCGATGCGGAGCGCACCGGGCGGCAGCCGGTGTCGCCGCTCCAGGATCTCGAGCAGGCGCACCAGTGTGCGCGGCTGCTCGGCGATGGTCACCTTGGGCAAGGTGATCACGAAGTTATCGGGCAACCGTCCGCCGCTTTCGGCGAGCAGCGTGTCGATGAAGATCTCCAGGGTTCGGGCGGCCCGCAGCTTCCACTCCTCACCCATGGACTTGACGCGAATGCCGATGAACGGGGGCAAGAGCCCCGCCGACATCCCGCGTGCGGTCTGGCGAGCGGCCGCGACCGCCACCTCGTCTTCTTCCAGGTCGGGCCGCGCGCCGAAGCCGTCCTCGAAGTCTATGCGAAAGTCCTCCACCGCCTCTCGCTCGAGCTTCTGGCGGACCCGTCCATGGACCGTGAAGGCGAGCCAGGCGCCGGGGTTGGTGCCTCGCAGGCCTTCGGGATCGCGCGCGAAGGTGGCGCCGAGTTGGTCTTGCTCCGCCGGGTCGAGGTGCCCGTCGGCCACGAAGCCCACCCCGGTCGCGAACCCGAAGGCATCGCGGCCATGCGCCTCGAGGCTGCGCAGGGCATTTTCGCCCAGGCGACGCGTGGTCTCGGCCTTGTAGAGCTGCGCTCCGCCGTAGACGGTGTGGATGGGTTGTCGGGATGGGCGATCCCCCGGGTAGATCAGGGAGAAGGCCTGGTTCTTCCGGGAGAGGGCTTCGAGCTCGAGGTGGGCCTCTTCGACAAGACTCATGGTGACCTCACTCCTCAGCTGCCGCGATAGGTGGAATAGCCGAAAGGGCTGAGCAAAAGGGGGATGTGGAAATGGGCCGCGTTGCTGTCGGCGGAGACCGCGAACGCCACCTCGACCCACGGGTAGAACACCGGCTGTCCGGTGGCGGCCAGGTAAGCGCCGGTGTCGAAGGTCACCCGGTAGGTCCGCGGCGCTTCCAGGGCGTCGCGATCGATCAAATCGCGCACCCGACCGTCGGGATCGGTGAGCCGCTCGGCCAGCGTGCGCCATCTCCCGGTCGGGTCGAGCACCGCGAGGACCACGCGCAGCCGCGGGGCGGGGCGGCCGAGGGCCGTGTCGAGGACGTGCACGGTGATGGGGCTCGTGCTCATGTTCCGAGCTTCTCCAGTCGCAACCTGGTGATCCGGGCTTGCTCGTGCGCCGCCACCTGGATCTCGGCGTCCGGCTGGTTTGCAAGGCGCGTTCGCAACAGAGCCAGCATATCCCCGGCGCTCTTGCCCGTCGCGCACACGATGAAGGTGAAGCCGAACCGCTCCGCATAGGCGGCGTTGCCAAGGCGAAGCTGCTCGCGGGTGTCGTGGTCGGCCCGGGCGGCCCCGGCTTGCTCGTCCCGGGCCCAGGCGGCGGTGGTCGCGTACCGCGCGGCCGCGTCCGCCTGGCGCAGATCGGCGCCGATGCGCGGGTGCTGCGAGAAGGCTTGGAGGTAATCCTCTGGCCCCAGCCCGTGCCACACCTCGTCGGCCGCCGCCAGCAGCGCTGGGGTGCTGACGAACGGCAGCCGCGCACGCATGCCGTCCACCCAGCGGCGCGCGCCGCAACAACGAAAGAGCGCGGCGGCGGCCTCGCCCTCTGGCAGGCCGGCCAGCACCTCGTGAGGCTCAGCCATCTCGGCGCCCCCAGATCCGCAACCGGCTGAGCCCTCCGTCGGGGAAGATGTTCAGGCGGATGTGCGAGGCGGGTGGGTGTGGACGGAGCTCGCTGTTGAAGAAGTGTCGCGTGTCGGCCGACAGCTTGACCTCACCGAGGAGCGGCGACCAGGATCGGCTGCCAATGAGCTCGGTCATGCGCGCGCCGGGCGCATCGAGCGCATCTATCGAGCAGCGGTCGGGGTAGTTCCCCTTGAAGTGGCTGGTGTCCACCTCGATCACCCCGGCCGTGCCCCGCGTCCCCAGTTGCACGATGATCCAGTCATGGAGCCGGTCTGGTCCTTGCCCCTGGTCGCGGGCGCGGTTCCGACGCGTCTCCCAGCCACCGCCCATGTTCACCGGTCGACCCGGGAGCAAGAGGTTGTTCATCGGCCCGAAGAACGCGTCCGAGCAGCAAAGAGCCAGCCCCCCGTTCTTGACGGCCGCCAGATCGCCGAGCGCGGCCGGGACGTGCTCCCGCGTGGGCTGATCCCGGTCGGCGAACAATTCGGGGGTCACGTCTGGTGGCCACGTCGGCACGAGCGCCACCCTTCCGAAGACGCGAAAGCGGGCCACCCCCCCGTCGGGGAAGATGTTGAGCCGGACGTGGCTGACGACTGGACCGGGGATCGCGCCGAACAGGTTCTGGGAGCTCGGTCGAAGCGGCGCCTGGGCCAGAAGCTCGCGCCAGGGGAGGGTCTCGAGCGCCGCCCGCGTGGCCCCGCGCGGAGCCATCACGCCCTCCACCGACGCGAAGGGCGGATGATTTCCCGAGAAGTGGTTGGTGTCGATGTCGAGGCCCACCACCTGGCCGGGCGCCCCGAGCTCGATGATGCACCAGTCACAACTGGCTTGACCACCTTGACCACCTTGACCGCCTTGACGCCTGCGGCGACTCTCCCAGCCGTCCATCCACTTACCGCGGTCGGTGAACTTTCCTTCGATGAACACGCCCCGTCCCGGCAGCAGGAGGTTGCCTACCTCGGCGAAGAACTCATCGCTCGTGTCGAGCGGCCGACCGCCGAGCTCCGCGGCGGCGAGATCGACGAGCCCGGTGAAGCTGGCGGCGGTGGTGGTCTCGTGCACCCGTCAGCTCCGGGGCAAGGCGGTTGTCGCGGGGGTGGGTGGTCGCTGTGTGGTCATCGTGTGATCACTGCGTGGTCTTGCCGATGCAGGATCAGCTCTCCGATCGGGCCGGCGGGGTGGCCGATCCCGTCGAAGACTTCCCGGCCCGCGAGGAAGGTCTTGTGCACGCGACCGCGAAGGCCCATCCCGAGGTAGGGCGAGATCGGGTGGCGAAAGTAGAGCTGCCCGGGCTCGACCACGAAGGCCTCCTCGGGAGCCCACACCACCAGATCCGCGTCGTATCCGGGGGCAATGCGCCCCTTGCGGCCGCCCAATCCCGCGAATGCGGCCGGCGCGCCGCTCATCCAGTCGGCGAGCTGTCCGAGCGTCGCGCCGCGCGCGGCGGCCGTGGTCCAGACGTTGGCCAGGCCGAGCGAGAGCGAGGCGATGCCTCCCCACGCCTCCTGAAAATCACCGCGTTCGGGCAGCTTCAACGCAGGCGTGCACGGGCTGTGGTCGGTGATGACGAAATCGATCACGCCCTCGAACAGCGCTCGCCAGAGGGCCTCGCGGTTTTCGTGCTCCCGGATGGGAGGCGCGCACTTGAAATGGGTGGCGCCATCCGGAATCGACTCGGCCTCCAGGCACAGGTAGTGAGGACAGGTCTCCACCGTCACCGGCAGGCCCTCCGCCCGCGCGTCGCGCAAGCTGTCGAGCGACGAGGCCGAGGACAGGTGAACGATGTGCACCGGGCAGCGGGTCTCCCGGCAGAGCCGGATCAAGAGCGCGATGGCCTGGTCTTCCCAGGCCGGCGGGCGCGAGCGCAGGTACTGATCGTAGACCCGCGGATGCACCGGCCGCACGGCGGCGTCGGGCGGCGCGCCCAGGTCCAGCTCGGCATGCGCCAGCAAGGGAAGCCCCTGGTCGCGCAGGATCGGCATGGCGGCACGCAGATCCGCCTCGGTGGCGTTGGGAAACTCGTCGATGCCGGAGTGAATCAGGAACGCCTTGCACCCGAGCGCGCCGCCACGGGCCAGACCGGCCAGTTCCCCGGCGTTACCGGGGACGACCCCGCCCCAGAACCCCACGTCGACGTAGCGCTTCCCGGCGCTGGCCGCGACCTTCACCGCGAGGGCCGCGGCATTCGTCGTGACGGGGATGCTGTTGAGAGGCATGTCGACGACCGTGGTCACGCCCCCCGCGGCGGCCGCCCGCGTGGCGGTCTCGAAGCCCTCCCACTCGGTGCGGCCGGGCTCGTTGATGTGGACGTGACAGTCCACGAGACCGGGCCCGATCACCAGTTCCCCGAGGTCGATGAGCCGAGCCGTCTCCGTCGCCGTCCCCGTCGCCGTCCCGGTCCCCGTACCCGTCCCGATGACCGCGCTGATGCGACCGTCCTCGATCAGGATCGTGGCCGGACCCACCCCGTCCCGATGGACCACCCGGGTGCTCCGCAGCGCGAGCCGCTCCACTCAGATCTCCCTCTCGGCAAACTGGCACAGGCTGTCGAAATACTGGTCGCGATCCTCGATGAAGAAGGATCCTGTGACGCCGCCGACCAGTCGCGGGATCGAGTACTTCATTCCCGAGATGCTGGCCCCGCCGAAGCCGAGGCTGAGCAGGCCGCCGAACGTATAGTTGAACAGGTATTGCAGGTAGGGGGCCGAGCCCGGCTCTCGCTCGGTGAATTCGAATCCCGGCCCCAGATAGGGATGCCGCAACAGATCCTCGTTCCTCTCGGCCGCAGGCGGCAAGTAGCGGTCGGACCAGCGGGCGATGTACGGCTCGACCTGTCGCAGCTCGGGACGCAGGCGCAGATCGGTGACGAAGCCCGTTCCGACGATCACGAAGTCGGTCTGGTAGGTCCCGCTGTCGGTCGTGATCACGATGGTGTCATCGTCTCGCGCCTGCAGAGCCTTCCAGCCTGATGCCGGATGGACGTGAAAGCCCTGATGCTGCATGGCGCGCTTGTACGTGTCGGTGGGCGGCAGCTGCCCCATGCGCGTGATTTGCAGGATGAAGCGCCACTTGTCAGCGTCGGGGAGATCGCCGAGGTGTCTCAGGAAGCCCACGAACTCGGCCCAGCGGTAGGCGTTGACCTTGACCAGCTCGCTGCGCCGGAAGAAGAGGCGCACCTCGGTGGCCCCGTGCTCGAGCGCGGTCGAGGCGTTGTCGAAGGCGGATGCCCCACAACCGAGGACCGCGACCCGCTTGCCCCGCAGACCCTCGAAGTCGATGTCGGCGCGGGTGTGGGCGTAAAGGCGGCGCGGAAGAGCCTGCTCGATCAGGGAGGGGATCTGCCATTGCCCCGAGCCCTCGATCCCGGTGGCCAGGATCACGCGCCGCGCGCGGACTCGGTGCTCGGGGACCCCGGCGGCATCGGGGGACCCGGCGACCTGTGCGGATCCGGGGGCCGTCGTGCTGGTGCAGGGGATCTCCCAGCACCGCTCGCCCGCGTTCCAGGCCAGCTCCCCGGCGCGCGTGCTGGAGCGCACCGGGATCCCCAGCGTCCTTCGATACCACCCGAGGTACGCCGCCCAGAGCTCCTTGGGGATGAGGCCGAGCTGCTGCCAGCTCCCCGGGCCGAACTGGGCCTCGTACCACGAGCGCGGCGTGAGGCTGGGGATGCCGAGGTCGGGTCCGGTGACGTACTTGGGCGTCCGCAGCGTGCGCATGCGCGCGAAGCTCAGCCAGGGGCCGGCACGGTCTTCGGGGTTCTGATCGATGACCAGCAGATTGCTGATGCGCTCCCGCATCAGCCCGAAGGCGGCGGCCAGACCGCCCTGGCCCGCTCCCACGATCACCACGTCGTGGATGGGCTCGCCCTTCGTCGTGCGCCGAGCTGGCAGCCAGGCCCGCTCGGGGTAGTTCAGGAGCTCGAGATCGTGCTTGACCTGCGCGGCCAGCGCGTCGAGCCCGGAGGCGCCGTCGACCTTCGGCTCAGGCATGTTTCACAGCTTGCTCGTCTTGCTCGTCGAGCTCGTCGAGCACGCGCAGGAGTCGGACATCCTCGACGGCCGTCAGGTGCGAGACGCCGGCGTGGCCTCGCCGGAGCGCGATGAGCTCCGCCACGATGCTCACGGCGATCTCCTCGGGCCCGACCGCGCCGAGCTCGAGCCCCACCGGCGCGTAGATCCGACCGAGCTCGACCGGGCCGCTCCG
>Ga0080027_10000722_pt1 | contig 13849 bp, 10 predicted proteins | sample OrgsoiDNA2013046_FD_70962 | JGI IMG/M metagenome (GOLD analysis project Ga0080027, IMG submission 70962) | Permafrost soil microbial communities from the Arctic, to analyse light accelerated degradation of dissolved organic matter (DOM) -... | ecosystem: Environmental > Terrestrial > Soil >... | reverse complement strand
GCTCAAGAAGGACAAGCTCGAGAGCGATCGCCAGGCCGCCGACGCGAAGGCCCGCCTGCAGCAGCTCACCAAGGAGAAGCAGGAGACCGACCAGCAGCTGGCCACCGCGCACGCCGACGGCAAGAGAGAGCACGAGGCCAACGACAAGCTCGAGAAGGCCAAGGCCGAGAGCGACCGACAGCTCGCCGACACGAAAGGGCGTCTCGCGCAGCTCACCAAGGAGAAGCAGGAGACCGATCGCCAGCTCGCCGCGACCCGGGACGGCGAGAAGCGGGAGCGCGAATCACGCGAGAAGCTCGAGAAGGTCTGGCAGGAGGCGCAGGCGCGCGACAAGGAAAAGAAGAACCGGGACGAGCAGGCTCGGGTCGAACGCGACAAGCAGGTCGAGGGTCCCGACCTGCCGGGCCATTTCTCAGAGCCGATCTACTGCACCCTGCCCGACGAGATCCCCCCCGGAGCCGACCTCTACGTTCACTGCGTGCCGCACGCGAATGTCGCCGCCAAGGTCGTCACGCTCTACTACCGGGCGGGCGGCACCGTCGTCTACAACGCCACCACGATGGAGCGTTCGAGGAAGGGGTGGTACACGGCTCTGATTCCCGGCACCCGGATCACCGGCAAGCTCCTGCACTACTACGTGGAAGCCCGCGACGCCCGACAAGACGTCACCGCGACCTACGGCAAAGCGACCTCACCGAACATCGCCATGATAAAGCCCGCCGGCGGACGCGCGCACTAGAACGCTCAGTCTCGGACATTTGATGCGATGCGACTTGGGGCCTCGGATGCCCTGCACGCACCCTGCCCTTGCCATACAGGCAGCCGCACGGCAAAATCGGCTCCCTCGATGCAGGCCGTGCGCTCGCGCCGCCTTTGCAACGTCTTAATGATGAATCTCTTCGCCCCCCGAGGAACCATGAAAACCAGGTTACTTCTGTCGATGATATTGGCGGTCGGTGTTGGTTCGTGTGCGACGCCGGACGACGGGGGCAACGACGCTTCTGGCGCAGCGACCGGGACCGGCGGAAAATCCGGCACCGGCGGTGCCACCGGGAGCGGCGGCAGCTCGTCAGGCAGCGGCGGCGCGACCGGGACCGGCGGCAGTTTCCTCGGCAACGGCGGCACGACCGGCAGCGGCGGCAGCTCCACCGGCGGCGCGACCGGGACCGGCGGCAATTTCTCCGGCAGCGGCGGCACGACGGGCTCCGGCGGCAGCGCGACCGGCGGCGGCGGAACCACGGGATCGGGCGGCGCCCCCGGCTTGGGAGGGACGACAGGCTCCGGCGGCACGACGGGCTCCGGCGGTAAAGGCCCCGGCGGCACGACGGGCTCCGGCGGCAAAGGCCCCGGCGGCACGACGGGCTCCGGCGGCAAAGGCCCCGGCGGCACGACGGGCTCCGGCGGTGCGACCGGGACCGGCGGCGCCAGCGGCGGCAACATTTGCAACTTCGCGAGCGGGCTCAACATCGCCTGGGTCAACTTCGCCGGCGACGTCCCGAACCCGAACCTCGCGACCTTCAACAAGATCTTCAAGGACACCCACGACAATGGTGGCCGCGTTATCCGGTGGTGGCTCCACACCAACGGCACGGTGACGCCGGGGTACGACTCGAGCGGCCTGGCCCTACCGGTTACCCAGAGTCAGATCGCCGGCGTCAAGGCCATCCTCGGCGCCGCGAGCTCGAACGGCGTGGCGGTCAACATCAGCTTGTGGTCGTTCGACATGCTGCAAACCGGAACCGAAGGCATCTCGACCACCGTGGGGGGCTACAACAAGCTCCTTTTGGAAAACGACACGAATCGGCAGGCCTACATCGACAACTATCTCACTCCGCTCGTGACCGCCCTCAAGGGCACTCCGGGCCTATATTCGTACGAGATCTTCAACGAGCCTGAAGGAATGGGCCCCAACGGGTGGGCCGCGGTCAGGACCACCGAGGCCTTCATTCAAAAGTCCGTGAACTGGTTCTCGGCCGCCATTCACGCCGCCGATCCAAACGTTCCCGTGACCAACGCCGCGGTGACTTTCCAATATTGTTCGAACGTCAGCGGCCACAACAGCGACTATTCGGACAGCGCGCTCCTTGCCGCCGGCGGCAAGGCCACCGGAAAACTCAACTTCTACGAGGTCCATTACTACTTGATTAACGATCCGAGCGGCACCAACGACCTGTCACCCTTCAAGCAGAAGGCTTCGCATTGGGGCCTCGACAAGAATCTTGTGATGGGCGAGTTCTATGCGGCTGACACCGATGGCGTCCTTAAGAACGATATTTATACGTACCTCTACACGAACGGCTACAACGGGGCGTGGGCTTGGTCGTACGTAGCGGACATGCCTTGGCCCTCGATGCAGGTCCCCATGGAGAACCTCTTCACGGCGCACAGTGACGTCGGGACCTGCCCCTAGCGGGCTCATCGCTCGGTCGGATATGCCACGCGCAGACGGCGGAGTTGTTCGTTGGCCGTGAGAAAACCAACACGGGCCCGCGCCGTGATTACCAGCCTCGTCCTGGTTTTGGGATTGCTGGTCTTCGCGCTCTGGCGGACCGTGTCGGCCTCGCGCCCGGCGGCGGACTCGGCGCCCGCCGCCTCGGATACGGCCGACAAGCGGCCGCCCCCCGCACCGTTGCCGTCGGTGCCGATTGCCTCGTCCGGCGCCGGCGGGGAGCGATCGGTCCCCCCCGCGGTGCTCGATGAGCGTCATCTCATGGAGCGACTCCGGGCCATCAAGGACCAGGATCGCGCCGCCGCCGTCGAGCTGGCGCGCGAAGGCAACCGCCGCTTTCCCGACAGCTCGTCAGCCCCCGAGCGAGCGTCGATTCTCATTCACGCGCTGGCGATGGAAGGACAAGCGTCGCAGGCGCGCGGTGAGGCGGAGTTCATGGTCAATCACTATCCCGATTCCTCGTGGGTTCGCGAGGTCGAGCAGTTCAGCGGCGCCCATCGACACCGAAATCTCAGCCTCAACGACGCCGGCCAGATCGTCTCGCACTAACCGCGACCACCGGATGTTCGTCAGCGCTGCGTCTGGCGGGCCAGGGCGTGGAAGGGTCCCGTCGGATAGAGCGTGAGATACCGCGCGCCGAGCGCCGCGGCATCGGCGTCGTGGTGAGCGACGGCGGCCTCGATAGACATGGCCAGCGCCTCCTCGGCCAGCGTGCCGGTCGGATGTCGGTCGAGATACTTGGCCAGCAGGACGCGGGCCCGCACCGGATTTCGCTCCAGGCGGAGGGCGCGCATCGCCTCCAGAACGACGGACGTGTCTTCACCGGCCGCCGGTGAAGGCGCGCGCCGCGCGTGCGGCGGCGCGGGGATCGCCTCGCGGCTTGCCGACGGGGCGATCGTCGGCGTCGGCGCCAACGCCGTCGTCGTCTCCGGCGAGGCGATCTCGTCCGCCGGAGCTCCGACTGGCGCCGGCGAAGCCTGCTGCGGCCGGCGTCCGTGCCCGCGTGCGTCGGGCTGAGGCGCGGCTGCCACCTGCACCGGTGGCACCCATCGTTCGTACACGCGCGCCATCCACCCGCGCCAGTGCCCGAACGCGGCGCTCGCGAAGGCGCCGCACCCGATCAGCACGCCCGCCACGATCGCCAGACGCAGAAACAGCGGCGCGCGCCGCGCGGCCGATTGCCCGAGACTCAATCGCACGCGCTGTTTTCGCCCCGCGGGCGGCCGGTAAGGCGCAGCCGCCCGCAACAAGTCGACCGCCCAGCGATCGGCATCGGCATCGGCAACGAGGCCGGGATCCTCGACCAGCCGCGACAGCTCCCGCTCGCCGGTGGTCTTCACGGCTCCAGCATCTTTCGGTGTTTGAGCCGGTACTTGGCCGCCAGCGCGAAGAATTCCTTCCGCGCGTGGTAAAGCCGGGTCCAGACCGTATTGACCGGAACGTTTTGAATCCGCGCGATCTCGTCGCCGGTGAGCCCTTCGATCTCGAAGAGCACGAAGGCGCTTCGCCGCTCCTCGCGGATCTTGTCCAGGATCAGATGCAAGATGCGCCGCTCCTGCTTGTGCTCGAGCACCGCCGCCGGGCCACCCCCGCCGTGCGGTAGCGCATCCGGCTCGTCGTTGCGGAGCTTGGTGAAGATGTGCTTGACCCAGATTCGCCGGCGGAAATCACGCACCAGGCGGCGGGTGATCCGGTAGAGCCAGCCGGCCAGGTTCGCCCCGTCGAAGTCGGACAGGCGCCGGCGAACGACCAGAAAGACCTCCTGCACGATGTCGTCGCGATCCGCCTCCATCCCGCCCAGCGCACGAATCCAGCGCGAGACATCCTCGAACCAAGCGTCGTAGATCGCGCGAAAGTCTCCATGGAAGTCATCTCGCGACGGGGCTACCACCGCGATTCGGCAAGGGCGGGCTGACGCCAAAACCTTCATGGAGATCTTGATTCTATCCGACTCCCAGAAAAGCGGTGGGGAAGGTCTCGCCCAATCGGTCTCGGTTCGGATATCGTGGCGGGGTGCGTGAAGCGGTCCTGCAGGTTGCCCGCCTCGCCGCCACGGTCGCGCTGCTCGCCGTCGCCTCGCCCGCCCTGGCCACCCCGGGCGACGGTTCCGGCGAGGGCCCAGCGGGCGAGACGATCCCGCCACCCGGGGCGCTCGACGCGCCCGCGATCGGCGGGCCCAGCACCTGTCCCCTGCCGGACGCGGTTTGGGCGGAGCTCGGCACCCTGGTTCCGCGCGATCGGTTGAATGCGCGGCTACACGCGGTGGCCGGCAACACCGGAGCGGTGGTGCAGATCATCGACCTCGGCGTCCCGTATCGCGTCATCGCCGCGGGCCGCGTCCGCGAGTACCGAGACGAGACCCGCGACTGCGCGTACCGGGCCCGCATCGCCGCGGTGTTCGTCGCGCTGGCCATCGACCCGGCCGAGATCTCGATGGGGGAGCCGACGCCGCCCGCCAGCCCAACGGTCCCGCCGCCGCCACCGCCGGTTACCGGCGGTCCGCGCGGTGGCACCCGCCTGGAGCTGGGCGCGGTGGTCGATCTGGGCGCCGGATCGGGAGATCGCACCGCCGAGGCGGGCGCGGCGCTGCGCCTGGCCATCGGCCGCCGCCGGTTCGCGCTGGTGGCGGGCGCGGTGGCGCTGGCGCCCGTCGACACCACCTTGGGCGGCGTGCGATTGCGCCAGTGGCGCCTCCCGATCGACGTCGGCGTGCGCGCGCAGCTGGCGGGCGACAGGGTCGAGCCCTACGGCGAGCTCGGCCTCCGCGCGGCGTGGCTCTCGGAGCGCGCCCTCGATCTCGCGATCCCGCAATCGGGAACCTCCCTCGACCTCGGTCTGCGCGGCTCGGTCGGCGGGCGGCTGGCGACGCACGGCCGGTTGGCGCCCTTTGCCGCCCTGCAGGCAGAGCTGGTCCCGAGCCCGCCGCAGGTATTCGCACTCCCCGAGGGGGTCGTGGGCCATACTCCCTGGCTCTGGGTCGGCGCGACGGTGGGCGCGTCCCTGGGTTTTCCACCATGATCACCCGCGGAGCGAAGCGATCTCTTCGGCGCGTGGCCGGCCTCGCGCTGCTGGGGGCGCTGGGCGGCTGCGGCGGCCAGATCGGGGTCGGTTCCGACGTCCTTTGGACGGCGCTCTTCGAGGGCGACACCTTCGGGGAGTGGACCGGCGTCACCGGGGGCGACGCGCAGGCCTTTCCGATGCCGCCCAACGCCATCGCGGTCTCGAGCGACCGGGCCCACCGCGGCAGCTTCGCCGCCAGCTTGACGATCACCGCCGGCCCCGACGGCGCCCAGGAAAATGCCGGTCTCTCCCGCGCGGGCGGCCTTCCGCAGGCGGCCTACTACAGCAGTTGGTTCTATCTGACCCGCACCGTGACGGTCGGAACCTTCTGGGTAATCTTCAAGTTCCGGACGCGCGAGAGCGTCGACGATCCGACCACCACCAACGAGCTCTACGACCTCGATCTCGTCAACATGCCGAGCGGCGAGATGACGTTGGTGCTCTACGATCACCGAACCACCGCGAACATCGCGCTGGACGTCGCCGACCCGGTGGTTCCGGTCGGAAGTTGGTTCCAGATCGAGGCCTACTACCGCAGCGCGGCCGACACGACCGGACGGGTCACCTACTGGCTCAACGGCCAGCAGATCGTCGACGTCAGCGGCCAGCCGACCGGTTCGACCCCCTGGGTGGAGTGGGACGCCTGCAGCGTCGGCGAGAATCTGACCCCCAGCACGACGACGTTGTACATCGACGACTGCGCGGTCAGCCTGACCCGCGTCGGGCCGAGCGGAATCATTGCCGCCGACTCAGTAAATTGATCAAATATTCTGTGCGCTTGCGCAGCGCGTGGTATGAGAAGGCGCTTCGATTTCGGCAGACGAACAATGGACGTTGCAACGATCATCGTGAACTATCGGACCGCGGAGGCAACGGTCGACGCCGTTGCGTCGCTCTCCAGCGAGATCGAAAAATTCGTTGATCCGATCGTTGTGGTGGTCGACAACGACTCCCGGGACGGATCGTTCGAGCGGCTCAAACAGGTCTTTGCCGACGCCAGGTGGCGCGGACGCGTTGTCGTCATTGACTCCGCCCACAACGGGGGGTTCGGCCATGGCGTCAATGTCGGCGTCAAACATGTCCTCGAGGCGTACGGGCAGCCGCGGTATTTCTACATCCTGAACCCCGACGCGTCGCTCAAACCGGGCGCCCTCGACGAGCTGGTGGGCTTCATGGCGAAGCACCCCGAGGCGGGACTGCTCGGCAACCTGGTGCAGAACGCAGCGGGCGACCAGCTGCGGGGATTTCGCTTCCCCTCGCCGCTGAGCGAGCTGGAACGGGGCGCCTGCCTCGGCCTCATCTCTCGCCTGCTCCGCAATCACAAGGTCGTCATGAACATTACCGAGTCCTGTGAAGTCGACTGGGTCTCGGGGGTGAGCATGTTGTTTCGAAGCGAGGTGTTCTCGACCGCCGGGCTCTTCGACGAGAGTTTCTTCCTGTATTTCGAGGAGATTGACCTCGCCCTGCGGGTCCGCCAAGCCGGGTGGAAGGTCTATTTCGTGGCAGAGGCCAGCGTCGACCACATCGGGGGGCTTTCGACGGGCCTCGGAGACGAGACCCGACCGATGCCGAGATATTGGTTCGATTCGCGCCGGCGTTTTCTGGTCAAGCACCACGGACGTTTCTACGCGGCCGCCTGCGACGCCGCCTGGATCTGCGGGCATGCGATCCTCAAGGCCAAGGTCAACCTGGTGAGTCGAAAGCACGCGCTGAGACCGGGCGAGGGGCGGGACTTCATCCGCTACAGCCTCGCCAACCTGCTGAAACCGGCGCCCGAGGCCGAACAGAACCTGTCGCCCGGCGCGGCGGCGGGCTGACGCGGGCACGATCGAGCCCATGTCAGCGGCCCAACCCTTCTATTTTGGCCCGGCCGAGGCGCCCATCTTCGGTTGGTACCACGCGCCCGAGATCCCGCGCGGCGATGGCGTGGTCCTTTGCAATCCGCTTGGCCTCGATGGGACCAGGGCACATTGGAGCTATCGCCACCTGGCAGAACGACTGGCCGAGGCCGGCTTCGCCGTGTTGCGGTTCGACTGGCACGGGACCGGCGACTCGGCGGGCGACGACTCGCAACCCGATCGGGTCGCGACCTGGATCGGCGATCTCAACCTGGCCGTCGAGGAGCTGAAGCGCCGCAGCGGCGTGCTGCGGCCGGCGCTGTTGGGGCTGCGTGTCGGCGCCACCCTGGCGGCCCACGTCGCCGCGCAGCGGGACGATATCGGCGCCCTGGTGCTCTGGATGCCGGCGTTGACCGGATTGGCGTGGGTCACCGAGATGGCCAAGCTGCACAAGCTCTATCTGCGAATCGTCCCGCAGAGCGATACGGCCGAGCCCGACGGCGAAGAGCTGCTCGGCTCGTTTGCTTCGAAGGCGACCATCGCCGACCTGGCACGGATCGACCTTCTCGCGCTGCCACGCAGCCCGGCGCCGCGAATCCTGCTGGTGGACGAAGGCGCCCCCCGGGGCGGCGTCTCGCTGCCAGAGCGCCTCGCCAGCCTGGGGACGGAGGTCGAGTCGCGGCGCGGCTCCGGACAGAAGTTTCTTCTCACCGTGCCCCACAAGGCGACACTCCCCGCCGAGTCCATCGACGCCGTCGTCGACTGGCTGCGCGCGCTCCCCGAGGGCGGCGCCAAGGTCGTGCCGGCGACGACGGTCCCCGCGGCGACCTCCTTCGCCGAGCGCCCGGTTCGCTTCCGGAACGACGGCAGGGCCTTCGGGATCGCGGTTCCGCCCGGCCAACCGCCGCCGCCCGATCGTCCGGCGATCATCCTCCTCAACGCCGGCGCCGTGAACCGCACCGGGCCCCATCGCCTCTATGTGACCATGGCGCGCCGCTGGGCGGCCCTGGGCTTCAATGTCCTGCGGGTGGATCTCTCCGGGATAGGCGATACGCCGGCCGCCCACGGTACCGCCGAGAGTCTGGTCTACCCCCGCGACGGCCTCACGGACATCGCGGCGGCCAGAGACTTCGCGGCCCGCGAGCTCCACGCCTCCCGCTTCATCATCGCGGGTCTCTGCTCCGGTGCGGATTTCGCCTTCCAGGTGGCGCGCCGCGAGGGGGGGCTCGCCGGCGTCATCATGATGAACCCGCGTACCTTTTTGGAGTTGAATCTGGGCCGGGTCGAAGGGCCCGCCGTCGGCACCCTGGAATCCGATCTGGCGTCCAAGGAAGAGGCGTTGCGGGTCACGGCGGGCTTCCGGCAGATCTCCGAGCACGGCATCGATGCGCTGCTGATCGTGAGCCAGCCCGATCCCGGCATCGATTTCGTCGATCGCCATGCGCCGGCGGCGATGCGCGAGGCCGAGGGCCTGCCCCGCTTTGGACGGGTCGACATCCCCGGCACGGACCACACCTTCACGACCGTCTCGTCACAGCGGCGGGTGATCGAGCTGACGACCTCCGAGTATCTCGTCCGTCACCGATAACCGCTGCCGCCGCCAGTATGTTGGGAATTTTTCATGTCGCACCGAGGAAGAATCTGATTCACTCGTCGTTCGATGGGGGAGATGAATATCGAGGCACGCGTCAAGGCACACATCGAGACCGAGCTCGTCTTGGACCGGAAAATCCAGCTCGAGCTCGATGCGAGCTTGACCGGAATCCTCGATTCCGCCGGGGTTCTGGAGCTGGTGATCTGGGTCGAGGACGTCTTCGGTTTCTCCGTGCTCATCGATCAGATCACGCCCGACGACTTCGCCTCGGTTCGTCGGATCGCCGATTGGATTCGCAGAAGCGGCGGCAAGTTGCCCGAATGAGGCCCAGCGGACAAACGACGTCTTGACCAACCCGGAATATTTTCCGCTCACGCAGCGCCAGACATTGATGTGGATGGACCAGCGGCTGTTTCCGGAGCTGCCCTATCACAACGTCGCCCACACCATTGCGCTGACCGGCCCGCTCGACGTGGAACGTCTGGCAGCGGCTTATCGACGCACGGTCGAGGAAATCGACCAGTTGCGTTTGCAGATCGACGTCGTGACACCCCGGCAGCACGTTCTTTCCGACATCGACGCCGCGGCCCGCATCGATCGGGTCGATCTCCGTTCGCGCCCGGAGGCGCTTGCCGGCTGGATCGGGGGCCGCATCGCGACGCCATTCGATTTCTCGCGGCCACCGATCGACGCCGCGCTGGTGAGCCTCGCGCCCGATGAACATCTGTTCTATCTCGGCCAGCACCATCTCGTCACCGACGGAATATCCTTTCTGAACATCGCCGATCAGCTGGCGGATCACTACTCGGGACGGGCGGCACGGTCCCGACCCCCGTATCGCGACTACGTGATCTTCGAAGCCGCCTACCGCGAATCGCCGCGCGCCGTGCGGGCGGCCGCCTTCTGGGAGCGCAAGCTGGCGGGTGGCGTGCCGCCGCTTCGTTACTACGGCCGCGCCCTGCGCGAACGGACGCTAGCGGTCGAGCGCACGTTTTTCGACTGCGGCGTGGACCGGACCGAGCGACTCGCGCTGGTGGCGCAGTCGAAGGCCGTTGCGCTGCTGGGCGCCGGGTTTTCCCGCCTGGTCGCGCTCAGCACCATCATCTTCGCCTTCCTGCACCGAACCACCGGCAACCGCGAATTGGTGGTGGCCACGCCGGTCGCCAACCGATCGCACCCGCTCGCGTCGGTGTGCGGGCTGGTGATGGAGCAACTCTTTCTCAAAGTAGAGATCGAAGACAACGAGACGTTCGCCTCCCTCGCGCGCAAGGTACGGGCCGACCTGGCCGCGTCGCTCGGCCACGGGCAGTATTGCGTGAGCGGTCGCGGACTCGAGTTCTCCTTCCTCAACCTGATCGGGCACACGCCGGCCGAGTTCACCGGGCTCCGGACACGGGTCGACTTTCGCGAGGCCACCTCGTACGAATCGGCGTCGCGGGACATGCCCGAGGGCGATACCCGGAACACCTTTTCCGTCCACATTCACGAGTTCCCCCCCGGCCCGGAGCTGGTGATGGGACTCGATTTTCACAAGGGGACCTTCGATCCAGCTCTTCGGGCGGCTGCGCGATCACATTTCATCCGGCTGTTCGACGCCTTCCTGGCCGATCTCGACACCCGCATCGGCGTCGTCGACCTGCTCGACAGCGAATCACGCGCCCGCTTGCTGGGCAAAGGGCGCGGCCCTCGCCCGGAGAGCGCCGCGCCCGATCTGGTCGCGGCGATCGCCGATCAGTCGGCCCGCCGGGGCGGGCATTTGGCGGTGATCGCGGGCGACACGCGGCTCACCTATCGGGAAGTCGAAGATCGTTCGAACCGGCTGGCCGGAAAGCTTCGGGCGATCGGGGTCAACCCGGGCTCGCGCGTCGCCATTTGTCTGCCCAGGGGCGCGGACGAGATCCTGACCATGCTGGCGACCCTCAAGGCCGGCGCGACCTACGTTCCGATCGATGCCGGCCATCCCCCGGAGCGGGTGCGCCTGATCCTGGAGGACGCGGCCCCCGAAGTGCTGGTGACCCGCCGCGAGCTGGTTTCGATCGCCGGCGCGTCGCCGCCGCCCCTCCTGCTGCTCGACGAGGCCTGGCCCGCCATCGAAGCCGGGCCACCCTTGGCCGCGGTGCCCGAGGACGCCGACCGGCTCGCGTACATCCTGTTCACGTCGGGATCGACCGGGCGGCCCAAAGGGGTCGAGGTCGGACGGCGTGCGTTCGCCAATTTCCTGCGATCGATGGCCCACACCCCGGGGCTGGGCGAGGCCGATCGGCTGCTCGCGATCACCACGACGACCTTCGACATCTCGGGCCTCGAGCTGTTCCTGCCTCTCTACGTGGGCGGCGCTGTCGACATCGCCGACCGGGAGACCGCGCAAGATCCCCGGCTTCTGCGCCGGCGCCTCGAGGAGCAGCCCGTCTCCGTCCTGCAGGCCACGCCCGCCACCTGGCGATTGCTGATCGAGGCGGGCTGGCGCGGCGGGCGACCGCTGAAGATGTTGTGCGGCGGCGAAGCCGTGAGCGCGGCGCTGGCCACCCAGTTGCTGGCGCGCGGAACCGAGCTGTGGAACATGTACGGACCGACCGAAACCACGGTCTGGTCGACCGTCAAGCGGATCGAGCCTGGCTTCGAGCTCATCACCATCGGGCGTCCGATCGACAACACCGAGGTCTATGTGGTCGACGATTCGCTCGGGCTGGTTCCGCCGGGCATCGTGGGCGAGATCGTGATCGGCGGTCGGGGCCTGTCACACGGCTACCACGGGCGCCCGGATCTCACCGCGGAGAAGTTCGTCACCGGGTTGCCGGGCGCCCCGAACGATCGCTTCTACCGGACCGGCGATCTCGGGCGCCGCCTCGATGACGGAGATCTCGAGTGCCTGGGGCGGGTGGACCATCAGGTCAAGATCCGTGGCTTTCGAATCGAGCTGGGCGAGATCGAATCGGTGCTCCGCGCGGTGCCCGGGGTGCGCGAGGTGCTGGTGATGGCGCGTTCGGATGGGCCCGGCGACCCGCGCCTCATCGCGTACTGGGTCGGCTCGGCCGAGCATCCGGAGCTGATCGAGGGCGCCCGCGCCCGGTTGCCAAACTACATGCGGCCGACCGGACACGTGAAGCTCGACGTGTTTCCCCTCAACACCAACGGAAAGATCGATCGCAAGGCGCTCCCCCTGCCCACCGACGAGACCTTGGCCCGGCCGAAAACAATTGATCCGCCGCAGAACGATCGCCAGCGGAGGCTGGTGGAGATCTGGAGATCGTTGCTGGAGATCGGTCCGATCGGCATCACGGACAACTTCTTCGACGTCGGTGGCACCTCCCTCAAGGCGGTCTCCCTGATGCTCGAGATCGAAAAGGTCTTCGGCAGGACCCTCCCCCTCAGCATCCTCCTGACCGAGCCGACCATCGAGCAGCTCGCCTCGTTGCTGGGGCCGGAGGTCGAGACGCATTCCTCCGTCGTGCTGCTCAGAGCCGGCGCCTCAGGGCCGCCGATGTTCTTCGTCCACGATGGGATCGGCGAGGTCCTCCTCTACCGGAACCTGGCGCTCCGGCTCAAGGGCGACCGCCCGATCTATGGTATTCGGCCGCTCAATCGGAGCGGGGTTCCGATCCTGCACACCCGCCTGCCCGAGATGGTCGACTACTACACCGACGAGATTCGCAAGATCCAACCGGAAGGCCCCTATTTCGTGGGCGGCCTCTGCACGGGCGGGTTGATCGCGCTCGGGATCGCCCAGAAGCTGCAGAGCTCGGGGCAAGCGATGGGAATGGTGGTGCTCATCGACACCCCCCACAACCGGGCCCGCAAGAAGAGCCTGGCGCGAAAGCGCTTGCAGGCCTTCTCGGCGTCGTTCGCGGGGGTCGATCTCGACGTGAGCCTGTCGGCCCGGGCCCGACGGATCCTGGGCAACGCGACCAAGAAGATCTCGAACACCCTCAGCTACGAGGCGCACAGGCTGACCGTCGAGACCCGACGAACGGTCCGGGTGAAGCTACTGAGATATTTTCTCGACAAGAATCGGCCCTTGCCGCCGCTGGTCCACAACATCCCCGTTCGCGAGGTACTCTGGATCGCCGAGCAGGAGCACGTGGTGCCCTCGCCCTATCGCGGGGAGGTGGTGCTCTTTCGGGCGACCAAAAAGAACGGGCTCCTCGACGGGACGAAGATCGAGGGAACCATCATCGACGACACGCCCTACGTCGACATTTTCGTCGAGCCCGCGTTCGGGTGGGAGCAGAACATCACCGCCCTCGCCGTGCACGACATCCCCGGCGGCCACTCCAGCATGCTCATGGATCCGAACGTCGAAGTCCTGGCCAAGAAACTGCAGGCCCACCTGGACACCTTGGCCGGGCGTCATCAGACCGTCGGCTGAGGGACGCCGGCACGCCGGTCGCGGCGCCCGATCGTCCGGGTGAGCGCTGCCGGGTGAGCGCTACCGGGTGAGCGCTACCGGGCGAGCGCGAGCAGCGCCGGCAGATCGTAGTCGCACAGCTGCCCGATCCGTTCGATGGTCAGGTCGGGTGGGGGATAACTGGCCACGTCGGCGGCGAGCGCGTAGTGCCCCTGGCGGGGGAAGACGGTGGTCAGTCGCTTGCCCCACACCTCTTTGACGGCGGTGAGGATCCGGATCTTGTCGTCGACGAGAACGTAGTGGTCGGCCGGGTAGCGGCGCTCGACGTCGTCGAGCTCGTGTTCCTTGTGGATGTAGATGAGAACGCGCCCGGAGACGGTGTCGCCGAGGCCCGCCCTCTCGACCTTGCGAGGCTGGAAGACCACGTCGCCGTCCGAGAGGATGACGGTCTGGCCGAAGGCGCCCACGTGCTCGAGGACGTCGAGAGCCCCAGGAAAGAGCCGGTTCGCGAACGGGTAGTTGATCAGGAACGACGAAACCGCGAGGAGGTGCGGGTCGCGCGG
>Ga0080027_10000721_pt1 | contig 13853 bp, 7 predicted proteins | sample OrgsoiDNA2013046_FD_70962 | JGI IMG/M metagenome (GOLD analysis project Ga0080027, IMG submission 70962) | Permafrost soil microbial communities from the Arctic, to analyse light accelerated degradation of dissolved organic matter (DOM) -... | ecosystem: Environmental > Terrestrial > Soil >... | reverse complement strand
TTTTTCCCACAAACTACATGGGCGAGAACTGTCCGCTGCTGCACGACGCTGGCGACGGGGGCGTTGTGCTGGCTCCAATGTTGGAGTCGGCACGAATCTGCGAATCTTCCGAAGTGATGCAGAACAGGCGCACGCCGGTGTTGTTGTAGGAGAGCGGTGCGGCGCCGGCGGCGTAGCTGGTGTTGACCCCGTTAATTGGGGTTCCGGGAGTTACGACGAATTTGTAGCCGCTCTTGGACCCGGTCGAGAGGGTGGTGTCGACCAGACACGCGTGCTCGGGAGAAGGCGCGCAACTGGTGCCGTTGGCGAGACCGCCGTTTCCGAGTGCCGCCAGGCTATCGGCAAAACCCTTCATCGTATACGTCGTGGAATACTGCGTCTCGGCCTGGCCGATCTGGCGCAGCGCGCCTGCGGCTGCGGCTTCATTCGCGCCGATTTTGGCTTGCGTAATCTTGGGCAGCGCCATGGTGATCAGAATCACAATGATCGCGACGACGATGAGCAATTCGATGAGGGAAAAGCCCTTCTGCTTGTTGCGGGAGGTTACCGGACTGGTTACGAATGGTGACATTTTCGAGCTCCTGTCGTGGACCATTGTCTCTTGGCACGTGGGATTCCACAAGTAGACGCCTTTAGGCTGAAGGACTTGCGGATGGGGGTGTCTGAGGTAGAACGGGCAGTGTGCAAGGACTTGCAGTGATTGGAGCGTTGGAACCGGTGCGGAGGCAGGAAAAAGCCCATCCCCTTGTTTTCTAAGGAGATGGGCCGGGAGTGCGTGTTTCTGGAGCCTTAGAAGATCAATTTGGCTCCGAGTTGGAGGATACGTGGATTGTGGGCAGCCAAGACCTGGAGGAAGTTCCCCGAGTCTTGCCCGGCGGTCGCCGAGTTCCTGTCGCTGTTATTCGCTCCCGAACCGCCATCGCCGCCGATGTAGCCGAGTTGGGTGTGGTTGAAGATGTTGAAAGCCTCGGCGCGAAACTCGAATGCGAGATGTTCCTTGATGGAGAAGCGTTTGAACAAGGACATATCGAAGTTGACGCGTCGAGGATTGCGCAGCGAGTTCCGTCCGGAGTTTCCGAACGTCAGCCCTTGAGGTGTGGCAAAGGCATTCGGGTCGTAAATCTGGAAATTGCCTTCGGCGGTGCTGTGGGCGCCGCCAATATCGGGATTGCCAATTCTGTCTGCGTAGGCAGCCGTGTTCGACGTACCGTTGGCCACACCGGCATTGTCGTTGGGAGAGGTAACCGTGAAAGGCGTTCCCGTATTGAACTCGAAGATACCGGAGTATTGCCACCCTCCAAGAAGCATGTGGCTCATGCCCTTGTTCTTGAAGAACGGGAGATCCCAGACGTAACCGAAGTTGAGATTGTGGCGCTCGTCAAAACTGGAACTCGCGCGATTCGCGCGAGGATCGAACGCGTTGACCATGTTGCTATCTCCGCGCGACGAGGAGTTGTCGATGGAATGCGCGTAGGTGTAAGCGAAGTTCAGCTCCAGACCACCGACGCTGCGTCGGACGCCAAATTCCATGGCATGGTAGGTAGATGATGCGGCAGGCTCCAGGCCGTTAATGTTTGAGTAACCCGGGATGGGGCGGAAAAAGTCTGGGTTATTGCCACATGCAACATACATGTTTACGCCGGGTGTGCTCAAGGTTTGATCGGTTGGAATGCCGTCCGGATTGTAGCCCGCTATCGCGGGTCCCCCTTGGCCGGCCGTTCCCGTTGCGCAATCACCAAGATAGGTGGGAGTGGGTCCGGCGATGGGCTGACCCGGCTGGTAAGGATTCGGATTCTGCGCCGTGAAGGGCGGCGGCGCGATCTGGTTTATATTTCTCACTCGAGTGAGATGCGTACCTTGGCTTCCGACATAGGAGATTCTGGCGACGGTGTTGCGAATGACCTCGTGCTCAAGATCAACGTGCCATTGCTGCATGTAGGGCCACGTTGCCTTAGAGGGAACGGAGTTCACCGACAACGGCAGTTGCGCTCCGGCAGCTACGCCCTGCCCGATATTCCCGTAGCCCTGAATTCCGATCTGAGTAACCGTCGTAGCCAGGGGCGGTGAGTTCTCAAGAGACTCAGTGTTGCCCTCATTGCCATTGGTATGCTCGTAGAAAATTCCGTACCCTCCGCGAACAGCCCATTTCCCGTCGCCCTTCGGATCCCAGGCAAATCCGACCCGAGGCGCAGGGTTGAAAAGGTGACCTTTCATGCAACCGATAGGGACTCCAGCTGTAACGCCGCATTGGACGATACCGTTGGGCAGGTCGGTGACCGTTGGTGTTTGATCGTCGACAGTGAGAAAGTGGACGTTGCCATCGGAATCCACAGTAGTCTGGCCCTGAACGTAACGCTTCGGATCAAAGTTAAAAGCAAAACGCTGCTTATCGCTGTAGGTGCCGAACAGGCTGATGCGTAGGCCCAAATTCAGAGTGAGGTGGCTGGAGACGTGAAAATCATCCTGAAAATACGGCTCAAGAATCTTGTAGCGGTTGTAGTACTTGAGGCGTGTGCTCTGCTGGCCAAAGCTATAAATGTTGCTGCTTAGAAGATCAGCAAAGGGATTGCCGGTGGAACTGGCTTTGGTCGCGTCGAAGGTGAGGTATCCAGGTATGGATCCAGCTCCCAGCTCGCCTCCGAATTCATTCTTCTGCGCGGTCACCAGGTAAGCGCCGAATTGGAGATTGTGCCGACCAAGACTCTTGGACACGTTGTCGCGATAGGTGTAGGTGGGATTCGAGTTGTATGGACCCTGAGCGATATATCCCGGATCTTCTCCGAATCCGCCGTTATAAATTCCGTTGGAAACGAGATTGATTCCGGGAATGATGCCCCCGCCATTCCCTCCGAACAAATCGCCGAAGCTGGTGTTGGAGGGCCGCTGCCAGGCACCCTGGTTGATCAGGACGATGTGATCCGTGGTGTAACTGACTTCAAATTCATTCAGCAGCGTCGGAGACAAGGTGGAGGTCAGTCGGGCAATGGAACTGACGCTGGGGCCTTTGAAATTGGTTTCGATGGTGGGAAAGCTCCCTTGGTTGGTCCAGAGCGGAGTGGCGTTGACGGTATCCCATGAATCATGGATGTAACGGAACGTCAGCCGCTCATTGTTGGTGAGATTGTGGTCCACTCGCACCAACTCTTCCCGCCAGCTGGTCGGCGCGCTTATCTGGGCGTTGTAGAACGTTCCGGTGGAGTCATTGGGCGACGGGATCAAGGCGAGCAACGCCGCTACGTTATTGGCATCCGCAGCGCTGGTTGGTACCTGGTTCCCGGGGAAGGTCTGTGCAACTCCGGCAACCGTGCTGCCGGACGGACAGTCAGGAAAACCTGCCGCCGTGCGATCAAAAATGGGGACCACAGAACCTGCAGGTGCCGTTGGGCATATTTGCTCGGCCCCGTAAAGGCCGCTAAAGTCCCCGCCGCGCTCGGCGGCGGTCGGAACAGCAACGTTGAATGGGTTCGGAACTCGTTCCTTGCGCCATTCCTCGGACCAGAAAAAGAAAGTCTTTTGCTTCGCTTCGTTGTACACGCCTGGGATGTAGACAGGCCCTCCAATCGTGTATCCGAAGTCGTTCTTCTTGTAGCCGGGCTTGGGATCGGGTTCCCGATTGAAATAATTGCGGGCGTTGAACTTGTCGTTGCGCACGAACTCGTAAGCGTCTCCGTGGAACTGGTTGGTGCCCGATTTGGTCTCAACTTCTACTGTTCCCGAACCGCTGCGTCCATACTGGGCGCCGTAATTCGAGGTGAGAACTTTAAACTCGCCGATGGCGTCGAGGCTGGGATACACGTTGAGCGTGGTGTTGCTCCCGTTATCCATGTTGTCGCCGCCATCCAGTTCCCAATTGTTATATTCGGTGCGGCCGCCATTGATGCTATAGCTGACATTCCCGGCCACCCCCACGGTGCCCTCATCCTGCCCGGTCTGACTGCTCACACCCGGGACGAGCGTTACCAACTGGGTGAAATTGCGGCCATTCAACTGGAGTTGGGAAATTTCCTTGCCGCTGACCGTGCCCGTCAAATCGGAGGATTGTGTTTCTACCTGGGCTACGCTTGTGCCCTCCACTACAATTTCTGTACCGATAGCGCCGACCTGCATTTCCACATCGACGCGAGCCTTTTGCGCGACATCGAGAGTAACCCCCTTGGCTTCGAATTTCTTGAAGCCCTCGGCAGTGACCGTAATGTCATAAGAGCCCTGGCCGAGACCAGCCACGAGGTAGTCGCCTGCGGAGTTGGTCGGCGTCGTGCGATTGATGCCTTTGGCAAGATTGCTCACCGTGACCTGGGCATTGGCGACGACGGCGCCAGTGCTGTCATGAACTGTTCCAGTAACTGACCCCGTGGTTTGCGCCCACAGAGTGGCGGAGAAACAGAGCAGCAGCAGGGCGCTGGCTCGGGCAAATGTTCGGGCACTTCCTCGAGCAAATCCGGAAACGAAACGCATGGAACGGCACCTCACCGGGAGAGTATCGGTTGCCCGAACCGCGCAAAGCGGACCGGAAAACTTCCGTATCATAGCCGAGCTTAGCCTTTATTGAAAGGATTTAATAAAAGTTTTGTTTATGAGTTTTGGTAGCGAGAATTCTATGGTTTTTCGTAGTCTCGCCTAGCGCACGGCGCGAGTGGAATCGCGCACGATCAGTTCGGGCATCATGCGCTGGTGTACCGCGGTGACCCGGCGATTGTCCTGCGCGACGGTAATTGCCTCTAGTAAAACGCTTACCGCGGCTGCGCCCATGCCCTGCATCGGTTGCCGGATGGTGGTCAGCGCCGGATTGTAAAGGGCCGACTGGTCGATGTCGTCGAAACCGATGACGGAGCAGTCGTTGGGTACGCGGAGACCGTTTTTTTCTAGCGCGCGGATGGCGCCGAAGGCGGTCAGGTCGTCGAAGGCAACGAGCGCCGTGAAGGCTTTACGCTGGCGCAGGAGTTCCTCGGTAAGTTGCAGACCGGCTTCGAAGCTGGAGAGCGGGTTGCGCGAATCGGGGAGATCGACCATGAGCTTTTCGTCCAGGACGACGCCGGCAGCCTGAGCCACCTTTTTCATGCCTCGCCAGCGCGGGGCGCTGTCGCCTAAAAGTTTGGGCCCGCGGAAGATCGCGATTTTCTTGTGACCTAAAGAGACGAGGTGTTCCATCGCCATGCGGCCGCCCGCCTCGTTGTCGAGGATGACTGAACTGATGGAATCGGATTTGAGTTCGCGGCTGATCATCGCCGTGGGTACGCCGTTTCGTTCCAGATCCGCAAGTAAGTTGATATCGACAAAGAGCCAGTTGGCCAGGATGATCAAACCATCGACGCGGCGGTCGAGCAGCATCTCGAGATAGCGCAAGAAGCGGGCACGCTCGTTTTGCGCATCGGTGAGGATGGGGAGATAGGAGCCGTCGTAGAGGGCGTTCTGAATACCGCGTAGAATGGGCGTGCAATAGGGGTCGGTGATATCGAAAACCATGACGCCGACCTCGCGGTTGCGCTTTCCACGGAGAGAACGGGCGAAAAGATTCGGGCGGTAGCCGAGCTTTTTCGCTGCCTGCTGAATGCGGGTTTTGGTGACGGGAGGGATGTAGCGTGCAAGCGGGGCGTCGTTCAGCACGATGGAAACGGTGCTGGAGGAGAACCCGCTGGCCTTGGCTACGTCGCGAATAGTGACCATAGAGATGGATCTCTTCGCCGTGATTCACAGCGTTGAGCCCTCCGATAATAGCGCGAAATTGATCGAATTGTGGAATTGCAACTTGCGCTGTGTGGGGAAGTCCGCGAGACTGAGGGAGATGATGCGGGGAATTGGAGTCCGGGGAGTGCTCTTGGCGGCGGCGCTTTGCGCGCTGGCGGGGGTGTCGGTTGTGGCGGGTCAGGGGGCTCCGAAGCATAGCGCGGCGACCGCTAAAACAGCGGCTCCGGGGCAAATGGCCGCGGTCTTTCGCGAGGGAGCCGAGGCGCTGCACGCCGGGGATTTGGATCGCGCGGAGAAATGCTTTCGGCAGGTTTTAGCGGCGGAGCCAGGATCGGCGCCAGCGTTGGGGAATCTGGGTGTGGTGGCGATGCGGCGGCAACATTGGTCCGAGGCGGTACGACTGCTGACGCAGGCTTCGAAGGCGGCGCCCAAGGTCGCGGGGATCCGGCTGAATCTCGGATTGGCCTATTACCGCCAGAACCGGTATGACCTGGCAATTGCCCCGCTGGAGTCGGTCGTCAAAGAGAAGGCTGCGAATTTGGGGCCCACGAACCTGACCCCTGCAAGTCAGGGGCAAGGGCGGTATTTATTGGGGCTTTGCTATTTCTTCACCGGAAAGTATCCGGAAGCGGCGCACACGCTGGAGTTTCTCTGGCCGGAACAAGCTGCCAACTTCGCATACCTATACGTACTGGGCGTGGCGGCGCAGCACGCCAAGCTTCCGGATCTGGAGAAGCGGGCTCTCGACCATCTGGTGAAGATTGGCGGAGACTCGGCGCAGTTCCATCTCTTCATGGGCAAGGCCCACCTGAATCGCGACGAGAACGTGGAGGCCGTCGGGGAGCTCTCGCATGCGGCACAGCTCGATGCGAAGCTGCCCTTCGTCCACTACCACCTGGGCGTTGCCTATCTGAAGCAACAAGATTATGAGCGAGCCAAGGCGGAATTTCAAAAAGATATTGCTCTGGAACCGGATCTTCCCTTTAGCTACGACCAACTGGGTTTACTGCTGTTTCAGGCGGGTAACGATACCGACGCGGAAAAGAGCTATCAGGAAGCCCTGCGGCATGACCCCAATTTTCTGAGCGCGGACATGGGATTGGCTCGGGTCCAGCAACGGCAAGGGGAGTACGCCGGAGCGTTACAATCGGCCCAGGCCGCGGAAAAACTCGCGCCGGAGAGCGCGCAGGTGCAGTCGCTAAAAGGACAGATTCTGGAGAAACTGGGGCGGCACACTCAATCGCAGGCAGCGTTTGCGCGGTATCGGAAGCTGCTGGAACAAGGACGCGCGCGGCGGGAGCAGCAGATGGATGCGCCGGCGGATCCGGAGATGTTGGGTGTGGCGGACGGGCCGTGAGTCCGGGAGGCACGGGGCCCGCCCGTGCACGTCTTGGAACTTCTCAGTGCCTTAGTGCAAGAACCAAGACCTCGCGGGCGGGGCGCCCGCGCCACACAATCTTCTGGCAAAAGCAAAAAGCTCCGGCTTGCGCCGGAGCTTTTTGGTTCAGACTTGCGTTGTAGTTTAGCGGCCGGCACCTGCTGCCATGGCGCGTTGCGGAGCGTCCGCTTCCATGCGGCTGGCATACATCGTGTACGAGCGGTACACGGCGTAGGCTACTGCGGCCGCGGGAAGCATCGGGATCCAAGCCGCGGTTTGCACCGAGGCTACGATCGCCGCGACTCCTGTTCCAGCAGCGTAACAAGGGAAGGTCCACAAGAAGAAGTCGGACCAAACCTTCGACGCTTTCTGGTTCTCGGAGAGAGCGATGACGGTGGCGACGGGAATGGTGTTCGCCAGGAAGTACATCGCCGCTGCTGCCGCCGTCCAGATCACAGCGTTTCCCATCACCGTGCCTTCGAAACCGACATGGTGGAACACCAGGAAGGACACTGCGACTGCATTGACCAGGTTGCTGACGCTAAAGAGCACTTTCACCGGTTCCGGACGGCTATTGCCGCCCAGGCACTGGGCCAGGCCGGCTGCGATGGCTACGAGCGAAGCTTCGAGCAAGTTCAGCTTCGCGACCGCCAGGAGCAGGAATGGCAGGTTCACGGACATGGTGCTGGTAAGTCCTGGCAACTTCACTTTCAACTTCGAAGTCAGGACCGTTACCGCGAGCAGACTCAGCATGGGTAGCAGGTTATGCGACTGCCACCGCAGGCCTCCGGAGATCACCGGGACCAGGCTGACTGCCACGACCGCACCGACGAACATCTTCGCCGAATTGGGTAATGAGCGTGTCATGTGGTTTCTCTTATCTTTCTCCCGGTATCTCTTAGTTCTCGCCGTCTTCGTCGCTGCTCAGGGCGCCCGTCACCGAGTTGCCCCAAACCACGCTGTTGCCCCACACTACGCTGCAACCGCTCAGCAAGGTGTTGCCCCAGACCACGCTGTTGCCCCACACTACGCTGTTCGCGCCCAGCACGGAGTTACCCCAGACCACCGAGTTGCCCCAAACCACGCTGTTGCCCCAGACCACTGACTGACCGCTCAGCAGCCCAAGCGAGGTATTCGTCAACGTCACCGCACCCGTTAGTAGGTTGCGTGACGCCGTCGGTGAAAGAGCAACGCCGGAAGCCAGGTCCGTGTTGTTCAGCGCGGCCGTAACGTCCAAGTAGCCCGCGCCGTAGCTGAAGATGTCGAACTGGTTGTTGTAGGAGTTGTTGCGTACGTCCATGGAGGACGTGTACTGCGTAAAGCTCTTCCACGCTGTCTTCATCAACCGGGCTTTCACCTGGTCAGGCGTAAGGGTAGAACTTTTCTGCAACATCAGCGCAACCGCACCGGTAACTACTGGAGTGGACATGCTGGTGCCGCTGAGGCGGAAATACTGGGCCGTTCCGCCAGCGGAAGGACCTACCCGATAGCCTGGATAGTTCGCATCCAAGGTGCTGCCCGCAACGCGCAACGAATCGATGCGGTTGCCAGGAGCTACCAGGTCCGGCTTGACGATGTGGTCGCCGAGCGACGGTCCTTTCGAGCTGTAGCTGGCAATCGCATCATCCACGCGGGTTGCGGTACCCATGGTGCGGCTCGCGCCCACCGTAAGAACATACGGGTCATTTCCGGGAGCGCCAATCGTGGCATAGCCATATGTGCCCATCGAGTTGTCGCGGCCGCTGTTGCCGGCCGCCACCACCACCACAATTCCCGCCTTCCAGGCTGATTCAACCGCCTGGCAGAGAGGATCCAACGAGTAGCTCTCCCAAACGCCGCGGCCCAACGACAAGTTGATGACGCGGATGTTGTAGGTGGACTTTAAGGCGATGGCGCGCTGAATCGCGGCGATCGTCTGGCTATCCGTACCCATGCCGTTTTGATCGAGCACACGCAGGTTGATGATGTTCGCGCCCGCTGCCATGCCCGGATGTTTCATGGCATAACCGCTGGCCGAGGCCGAACCGTTCCCGCCGATGATTCCGGCCACGTGCGTTCCATGTCCGTACTTATCGCCCGTGCTGATATCGCCGGCCACAAAGCTTTCGCTGTACACAACGCGCGAAGCGCCCGATGCCGTATGCAGGTCAGGATGATCCGAGACGCCGCTATCGATCACCGCCACGCCCACGCCCGTGCCATCGACGCTAAACTGCGTCGCGGCCACGTCGCGCGTCGTAGCCGAAATCGGATCCTCGTCGGAGGAGCTCAATTGCACCGCGCGATCCGGGGTTACGTAGGCCACGTTCGGATTCTTCGCAATCTGCGGAATCATCCAGGAAGGCACGGTCATGACTGTAGCGCGAATCGAACTGAAGCGCGTATGCAGCAACGCGCCCTGGTTCTTCATGTCGCGCTCACCAGGAGCCTCTTGCGAAGCGGCCACCGGCTGCTTGTACTGGATGATGACCCTGACCATCTTGCTGGAGCCCTGGTCAAAACGGCTCGACCGGAATTCCGAGGACAAACGGGCTCGCGAGGCTGTCGACTCGTCCGTATTGGATCGCGGAGCCGCAGCCATCGCAGAAATGGGAATGCAGAGGGAACTGAGTAGCAAAAGCCACCTTGCAGCTACGCTCGAACCACTTCTTTCGTGGCTTCCGGCGGGGCCGCTAGGTTGCGCTGTACTGATGGGATTCATAATCCTCTCTCTCGGTCCGCAGGGCGGCCCGTGCCTTCTAGGAAGCACGCGGCTATCCAGTTGCCCGGAGAGATAAAGTGTTTGTTTTGTTGTTGTTAGAAAATGTCCAGGTGACCTTTGCGGACAAGTTGTCGGGGGTGGATTTCGGCGGAAGGGGTAACCTGGGCCCTAAGTTACTGAGTCCATGACGGTTGAACTAGGGCCTTCGGGATTGGACAAGTTGTCCAGGGTGTCCGAGCATCGGGCTGAGGTCGTGGCGAGGAGTTGGTACCGGACACACGTGGGGACGGCCGCCGGCGGCCGTCCGCGGAGCACAGCCCCGCTGTTTGAGGTTTTAAGGGTCCCGAAACCTTCGCACAAAGACGCCCGACGCAAGCTCTAGACCGTGGCGGTCCCAGTGATGGCCATGCCGAGATCCCACCCTTCGGCTTGCGCCTTCTGCAAGAGCCATTGGCCCAGGTCGCGGCGGGCGGTGGCGCCCAGATTCGTGAAACGCAGGCCAGCTCGTTTGCGCTCGACCCAGACGACTTGGGCGCTAGTATCGATGGTGGTGGTGCCATTGAGGCCAAAGCGGAGGTGGGCGACTGCGCCCTTCTTAAGAACTGTGGGGCCGACCAAGGCGACTCCGCCGATGCTGACGTTATTGATTTCACACGACGTGCTCGGACCGGATTCAAGCTGGAGATCGGCGGGAATGCTGACGGCCACACGGAAGTAGCGCTGCTGATCGGAATTGATTCGGCCCAGCGATGAGGCGTCGGCGGCGTCTTCCTTTTCATACTGCTGGAGCTTGCGGGTGAGCGTACGGCGGGAAATGCCGAGCTGGCGCGAAGCTTCATCGCGGTCGCCGCTGCAGTTGGCCAGTGTTTCAAAAATTGCCTGGCGTTCCATATCCTCAAGATTGCCCTGAAAAGGCTGCGTCTTGGCCGCGCTGGCTTGCGGGCCCAGCCATGCGATGAGATCAGCCGCACGGACTTCGGTGCGATGCGAGTCCATATGCATGACGGCCTTGAGCAGCACATTGCGCAGGTCGCGAACGTTGCCCGGCCATGGGGAGCGGCGGAGAAGCTCCTTGGCTTCCGGCATGAAATGGGCGTCGGGAAGGGTTTGTTGCAACAGGAAATCGGCCAGGGCTTCGATGTCGTCGGGGCGCTCACGCAGGGGCGGTACACGCAACTGGAACTGGTTGAGGCGGTGAAAAAGATCGCTACGGAAGCGGCCCTCTTGCACCGCTTGTTCCAGATTCATATTGGTCGCGGCAACGATGCGCACATCGACGCTGACTTTGCGGCTGCCGCCGAGGCGATAGTAAGGTACGCCATCAAGCACGCGCAATAATTTGACTTGAACTTTGGCGTCCAGTTCGCCGATTTCGTCGAGAAACAGGGTGCCGTGATTGGCCATTTCGAAAAGGCCCGGTTTCAGGCTGTCCGCGCCGCTGAAAGCTCCTTTCTCGTGGCCGAAGAGTTCACTTTCGGCGAGGTTGTCGGGGAGCGCGGCGCAATTGACGTCCACGAAGGCGCGATTGCAGCGCAGGGAATATTGGTGGATGGCTCGCGCGATCATTTCTTTACCGGCGCCAGTTTCGCCTATCACCAGGACGGCGGCGTTGTTGCGCGCCACGCGCTCGACCATGCCGAGAAGCTTGTGCATGGCCTCGCTCCGAACCACTGCGACCATGTCTCCGATTTGGACCCTATCCGGGGCTCGGTCCGGCGCGGCGCGGTCCGGTTTTTCGGACAGCACTGCCTCCAGCTTCGGGCTCACACCGAGAGCTTCTCCCGCCATAGAGCGATACCCTTCCCCCGGCCTTTCATATCATCGCGGGCCACATGGAGAAAGTTACCTTCGTGTGACTATTGAAAGTAAAGGGGTTGAGGAATGGGATTTGCGGACGCGCGGGCGCGCGTTGGAGCTTGGGCGTTGTATCGCAGGCGAAGGCAAAGCAGAGACCTCGTTCGCCGGCGAGAACGCCCGCGCACTCAGCCTTGCTAGCGCAAGCTTTACCAACCTACGAGATTTCCTAGCTGCCCCAAACGGCGATGCTGGCTTGATTGTTCACTGGTTGCGCTCCTTGGATACTGATCGGTAGCACGCTGCGAACCAGACTCCTCTGTTATAAGTCCTTTTTATTCAATAGCCTCGTCGTTACCCCCAAGTCCCACGGATGCCAGTTTGTCTGGCCCCGGGCTGGTTTTTCCCGAGTTGGAATGTGGCATCTCGCGCCGATTCATGCACATAGGCCTGCGCCACAAGGCTGTGGACAACTTGGCCGGGAGCGGGACGCCGCACCGTTACCTTAGTACTCTGCCTTTTCACCGAGCGGTCGGCTAGGCTGAGGTCGCACTGTGTGTGTTCCACAGTAGGAGGCCCTTTGGAGCGACGCGCGCAACCGTGGAATGCTCTGCCTTGGCGTGCCCGCCTGTTCATCGCCTGGGTTGGGCTGGGCGGGGTGCTGCTCCTCAGCTATGGCGTGGCTCACGGCAATAGCCATGATCCTGCGCAATTCGTCTCCTATCTTGCGATTGCGGTGATTGCCTCGCGGCTCAAAGTGAAGTTGCCGGGCATCGCCGGCACGATGTCGGTGAACTTTCTTTTCATTTTGCTGGGCATGGTGGAGTTGGGGTTCGGCGAGACGCTGGGGATAGCCTGCGCTGCAACTCTGGCACAATGCCTGTTCTCCGACCAGCCCCGATTGTTTCAGGTCTTCTTTAATGTCTGCTCGGTGGCTATCGCAACCGCAATCGCGTACACCACCTTCCACTGGACATTGCGTGGAATGCCCGAGGCCGGAATTGCGGTTCCCCTTCTGACGGCAGCCTCTGTGTTCTTTTTCGCGAACACACTGCCAGTGGCGCTTGTCATTTCGCTCACCGAAAATAAACGCATTCAGAACCTGTGGTCGGATTTCTATTTCTGGACGTTTCCCTATTACCTCGTGGATGCAGGGATTGCCGCGCTGGTGGGATGGTTGAACCGCCGCGTACCCTGGGAAACTTCCCTGCTGGTGCTGCCCGCGGTGTACGTGGTCTACCGGTCGTATCGTTTGTATCTGGCGAAGCTGGAATCCGAGAAACGCCACGTGGAAGAAGTTGCGGGTCTGCACATGCGCACAATTGAAGCGCTGGCACTGGCGATTGAAGCCAAAGACCAAAATACGCACGCCCACCTGCAACGAGTGCGCATCTACGCGGTAGAACTGGCGAAGAAGCTGCGCCTTCCGCAAGAGGAGATCGAGGCCATTCAGGCGGCGGCGCTGCTCCACGACATCGGCAAGCTGGCAGTCCCGGAACACATCATTTCCAAGCCCGGGAAATTGAGTCCGGAAGAATTCGAGAAGGTGAAGATCCACCCGTTGGTCGGCGCGGAAATCCTGGAGCGGGTGAATTTCCCTTACCCCGTGGTCCCGATTGTCCGGGCGCACCACGAGAAATGGGATGGTACCGGCTACCCGGTGGGTTTGAAGGGCGAGCAGATTCCGATTGGCGCGCGGATTCTGTCGGCAGTCGATTTTCTGGATGCGCTGGCCTCCGACCGGCAGTACCGAAAAGCTCTTTCGATGGACCAAGTAATCGCGCGCATTCACGAGGAATCGGGAAGGTCGTTCGACCCGAGCATCGTTGATATTCTGTGCGCAAGCTGCGCGGAACTCGAAGCGCGGGTTCTGGCCCAGGCTCCCGCCGCGGATTACAGCGGCCTCTCCGTCAACGTGAAAGTGGAGAGAGGGCTTACGCCGTCGGCCGGCTTTGAATCCACGGACGTGAAGGAAGCCCCGAAACGGCATGAGGGCGGGTTCCTGTCCTCGATTGCCGCGGCCCGGCATGAGGCGCAGACCTTGTATGAATTGAGCCATGAACTCGGCGCATCGCTGAGCCTGGATGAAACGCTCTCGGTTCTGGCGGTGAAATTGAAGCGCTTGGTTCCGTATGATTCGATCGCTGTGTATGTGTGCGAGGAAAATCATCTCCGCCCACAGCACGTGAGCGGCGACAACTTCCGACTGTTTTCCTCGCTGCGAATCCCGCTGGGGGAGGGCGTTTCCGGCTGGGTGGCGCAGAAAGGCAAGCCCATCATCAATGGCAATCCTTC
>Ga0080027_10000720_pt1 | contig 13870 bp, 6 predicted proteins | sample OrgsoiDNA2013046_FD_70962 | JGI IMG/M metagenome (GOLD analysis project Ga0080027, IMG submission 70962) | Permafrost soil microbial communities from the Arctic, to analyse light accelerated degradation of dissolved organic matter (DOM) -... | ecosystem: Environmental > Terrestrial > Soil >... | reverse complement strand
CCGCCGCCGCCCCCGCCGAAGCCCCCGCCGCCGCCGCCCCCGCCGCTGTAGCTGCCGCCGCCGCCCGGCCGCGCGAGCGCGGCGCCGGCCTGGAAGACGAAGGCCACGACGAGGAGCGAGAGGACGAGCTCTTTCAGACGCGCGATCATGGCCTATTCGTCCCTCCAGGACGGCAGCACTCGCAGGTCGGCCCAGACCTCGCGCGCCGTCGCGTACCGAAACTGCTCGCGGCGTCTGAGCATCTTGGCGATGAGCGCCCCGAGGGGCGTGCCGATGGCTTCCGCGCGCTGCCGCGGCAACCCCTCGGAGACGGACTGCATCAGCTGAGGGTAGGGCATGCCGCCTGGCACCGCGCTCTCGCCGGTGAGCATCCAGAAGAGCAAGAGGCCGACCTGATAGATGTCGCTCTGCTTGCTGGTGCACCCGGTCGCGATGATCTCGGGCGCCATGACGGCATGGTGCACGAGGTTCGGGCGGATCGAGGGCATCCCCCGGAGCTCGCTGCTGATCCCGAAGTCGCTGAGCTTCACGGTGGGCGAGTCCTGCCCGTGCCGATCGCGCGCGTGAACGAGCAGCACGTTGCCAGGGTGCAGATCATCGTGAACGACGTCGTTGTCGTGCAGGAACTGGATCGCGGCCAGCAGCTGGCGGGCGATCTCGATGACGAAGCCTTCGCGCATCGGGTGCCCGAGGAGCGAGCTGAGGGCGTAGTCGCACCGCTCGAGCGCGAAGTAGAAGAGATGGCCGTCTTCGAACGCGTCGAAGATGTAGACGACGTTCGGGTGCCGGAGCGACATGAGGTGCTGCACCTCGCGGGACCACTCGTCGCGCACCTCGGCATACGGGCGGTTCGCCGGGCGGACCATCTTGACGGCGTACACCTGGTCGAAGGGGCCGACGCACTCGTAGACGGCGCCGAACTCTCCGGAGCCGATGATCGACGTGACCTGGTATTCGCCGCGCGCCGAGCGCAGCGTGGCGCCCACGTCGGGGAAGCGCACGGGAATGGTCGCCGGGACCGCGAGAGGCGGGAGCGAGCGGTCGGTCACTGCGCCGGAGTTTACTCCGCTTCGGGGCCGATACGCGGCGCTGCTTGGCGAACCGTCGGGGGGGCAGGCGCTTCGGCGAGGCCGGCCACGGCAGACACCAGCACGCCCGGGTCGACGGGCTTGGTGACGTGCATGCCGAAGCCGGCGGCGGCCGAGCGTTCGAGGTCTTCGGCGCGCCCGTAGGCGGTCAGTGCGATCGCCGGGGTCCGACCGCCTTGCTCCGCCGGGAGACGACGCACCCGCTCGATGAGCTCGAAGCCGTCGACGTCGGGCATGCCCACGTCGGAAACGAGCACGTCGGGGCGGAAGCACGCGATGAGCTCGATGGCCTCGAGGGCGGTCGACGCGCACTGCACCGTGGCTCCGCTCTCCGACAGGATCTCGTCGACCAGCGACCGGGCGTCTTCCTCGTCGTCGACGACAAGGATCTTGAGGTTCTCGAGGCGCGTGTCGGAGCTCGGGGCGGCCAGCGGCGGCCTGGCGCCCTCGGCGCCGGCGCCGCTGGCCCCGCGAGGCGTGATGGCTGGCGGGGACCGGGCCGGGATCTCGATCGTGAACGTCGAGCCCTTGTGCATGCCCTCGCTCGCGGCGCGGATCGTTCCCCCGTGGGCCTGCACGAGCTGCCGGACGATCGCGAGCCCGAGCCCGAGTCCGCCGTGGCGGCGCGTCGTCGAGCCGTCGGCCTGACGAAACGGCTCGAAGAGATAGGGCAGGAACGAAGGTTCGATGCCTTCGCCGGTGTCCGTCACGCGGATGACGATGAGAGGCCCGAGCCGCGCGGCCGCGAGATCGACCGTGCCTCCGTCGGGGGTGAACTTGATGGCATTCGTGAGCACGTTCCAGACGATCTGCTGGAGGCGGTCGCCGTCGGCAGCGATGACGCCCACCGCCCCGACCTTGGCCGAGAGCGTGACCCTCTTGGCCTCCGCCTCGGGGCGCACCGTCTCGAGCGCGCTTTCGATCGCGGCCGCGACGTCCACCGCCGCGGTGTCGAGCCGCAACTTGCCGCCGACGATGCGCGACACGTCGAGGACGTCTTCGATGATGCGGGTCTGGGCGCGCGCATTGCGCTCGATGATGCCGAGCGCCCGCTCGAGCTCGGCCGGCGCCTGCCGTCGCGCGACGACGGTCCACCCGAGGATGGCGTTGAGCGGTGTCCGGAGCTCGTGCGAGACGGTCGCGAGGAAGTCGTCTTTGGCGCGGTTCGCGACCTCGGCCTCGGCCCGCGCGGCGCGCTCGCTGTCGAGCAGACGCGCGCGCTCGCGGGCCGCTTTCTCGGCCGCGTCGCGGGCCAGGACCTGATCGGTGACGTCGATCGCGAACCAGAGCACGGACTCGACCTTGCCGACCTGCCCGCGCATCGCTTGCACGGAGAAATCGAAGAAGCGCCGCCGAGGCTTGTCGTCGGAGCCGAAGGTGCCGACCATGGGGTACTCGGTGGCCGTCACGGCCTGTCCGGTCGACTGCACGCGCTCGAACATCGCGAGAATCTCTGGCGTCGCCCCGAGCGCGACGGCGGGCTTCCCGACGACGTCCTGGTCGCCGAAGAGCCGGCGATGCGCCAGGTTCGAGAACTCGCACGCGAAATCCGGCCCCCGGACGATCGACACGATCGCGGGCACGGACATCAGGACGGCGTGGAAGCGATCGAACCGGAGGCGCTGCGCCACGGCCCACGCCGCGCGCTCGGCCATGGCGCGCAGGAGCCGCCGCTCGACGTCGGAGATGTCGTCGCTCTTGGTCGAGCCAATCTGCGTCACGCCGATGACGTCGCCGTCGTGCATCAGGGGAACGCCGAAGAGGCTCCGTACGCCGGCCTCCTCGGACGCGGCATTCTCGAGGAACAGCGGCTCGCCGGTCGCGGCGATGACCCCGGCGAAGCTGCTGCCGATGGCCACCGTGCGCCCCGTGCGGTCGGCCGTGCGACCCATGGAAGCGCCAACCCGGAGGGCGTCGCCCTCGCGAAGGAAGATGACGGCCGAGTCGGCGCTGTCGGCCGCCTCGAGGAACACCCCGAGGAGCTTGTGGAGGAGCGCGGGCAGATCGCCCTCTTCGAGGGCGGCGCTGGCGATGCGCTCGAAGGCCACGAGGCGCCGCATGGCTTCGTCGCGCTCGCGCGTGCGGACGGCTACGTCGCGCCGGCGGAGGTCTTCGCGCTGGCGGAAGAGGTCGACGAACGCCCTCACGCGCGCGCGCAAGATGTCGGCGTCGAAGGGCTTGGTGATGTAGTCGGCCGCGCCCGTGGCGTAGCCCTTGCGCGCGTATTGCTCGTCGCGATGGATCGCCGTCAAGAAGACAATCGGCACCTCGCGACCCCAGTCCATCGCCCGGATCCGCGAAGCGACCTCGAAGCCGTCCATGTCGGGCATCTGCACGTCGAGCAGAATGACCGCGTAGGACCCCAGGGCGGCCTTCTCGAGCGCCTCGGCGCCCGACTGGGCCTCGACGAGCACGGCCCCCAGCGGCTTGAGCACGGCCTGGAGCGCGAGCAAGTTGGCCGGCGAGTCGTCGACCAGCAGGACGCGGTCGGGGCTCTGCGGGGGCGCCTTGCTCGGGGGGCCTGCACGAGGAGCTTGTTCCATCCTGGGGCTCTTGTTCACGGTCGCGGGGTCCACGGTCGCACGTTTTGCGTCCGGTCAGGCGTCTTGTGTCGCGTTCGGTGTGCTCACCCAGTAGTGAATGACGGCGAGGAGTCGCTCTGCGTCAACGGGCTTCGTCACGTAGTCGGTCGCGCCGGCGGCGATCGCCTTCTCGCGATCGCCCTTCATGGCCTTGGCCGTCAGCGAGATGATCGGCATCGAACGGTACTCGACGATATCGCGGATCGCGCGGGTCGCCGAGAGCCCATCCATCTCCGGCATCATCGTGTCCATGAGCACGAGGTCGACGTCGGTATGTTGCTTCAGGAGCTCGATCGCGACGCGGCCGTTGTCGGCGTGAAGGACATGGATCCCGTGTTCCTCGAGCGCCGACTGGAGGGCGAAGAGGTTGCGGACGTCGTCGTCGACGAGGAGCACCTTGAGCCCCGCCAGGCGGGCGTCTTGGGGCAGCGGCGGCACCGGTGGCCGCGACTCGACCTGGTCCTCGTCGCGGGTCGGCGCCTCGGCGCCCGCGTAGCGCGGCGGCAAGAGCAAGGTGAAGGTGCTCCCCTGGTTGGGCGCGCTCACCACGTCGATCGACCCACCAAGCAGGCGGGCGATCTCGCGGCTGATGGTGAGCCCCAGGCCGGTGCCCCCGTACTTGCGGCTCGTCGTGCCGTCGGCCTGCTGGAACGCCTCGAAGATCAGCTTCTGCTTCTCGACGGGGATCCCGATCCCGCTGTCGGTCACGGCGAACGACAGGACCCCGTCGCCGTGCTCGCGTCCGGATCGCTTCACGGTCAGCGTGACGCCGCCGCGGGAGGTGAACTTGAACGCATTCGACAGCAGGTTCTTCAGGATCTGCTGCAGCCGGTCGATGTCGCTGAAGACCGCCGACGGCAGGTTGGGCTCCATTCGAATCTCGAACGAGAGCTCCTTCTGGTTGGCCACGTGCCGGAACGTCTGCTCGAGGTACTCGTGCACTTGCGAGAGGGCGAACGTCTGCGGATCGATCGGCATCTTGCCGGCTTCGACCTTCGAGAGGTCGAGGATCTCGTTGATCAGCTGGAGCAGATCGTTGCCCGAGGTGAACACCGTCTGCGCGAACTTCATCTGCTCGGGGGTGAGGTTCCCGTCGCGGTTGTCGGCGAGCATCTTCGAGAGGATGAGCAAGCTGTTGAGCGGCGTCCGCAGCTCGTGAGACATGTTCGCCAGGAACTCGCTCTTGTACTTCGAGATGAGCTGGAGCTGCTCGGCCTTCTCTTCGAGGCTGCGGCTCGCGAGCTCGACCTCCTGGTTCTTCACCTCGAGGAGCTCGGCCTTGTCGTTCAACTCCGCGGCCTGCGCCTCGAGCTCGGCGTTCGACGTCTTCAGCTGCTGCAAGAGCTCCTCGGTGCGCGTGCTCGAGGAGATCATGTTCAAGATGACGCCGACGCTCGCCATGAGCTGGTCGAGGAACGTCAGGTGGTTCGAGCTGAACTGCTTGAACGAGGCGATCTCGATGACGGCCTTGGCGTGGCCCTCGAAGAGGACCGGGAGCACGACCACGCTCCGCGGGGTGGCCTGGCCCATGCCCGTCGCGATGTAGATGAAGTCTTCCGGGACCGCGCCGAGCAAGATGCGCTTCTTCTCGAACGCGCACTGCCCGATGAGGCTCTCCTTCATCTTGTAGCTGCTCGAGAGCGTCTTGCGGCCGCCGAACCCGTAGCTGGCGATGAGCTGCAGCCGCGCGCCGCGGTCTTCTTCGTCGGTTTCCATCATGTAGAACGCGCCCTGCTGCGCGTCGACGAGGGGGGTCAGCTCCGACATGATGAGCTGCGCGACCGACTCGATGCTCCGCTGCCCCTGCATCATGCCCGAGAACTTCGCGACGTTCGTCTTCAGCCAGTCTTGCTCCTGGTTCTGGTGCGTCGTGTCCTTCAGGTTGCCGATCATCTGGTTGATGTTGTCTTTGAGGGCGGCGACCTCGCCCTGCGCGGCGACCGTGATCGATCGCGTGAGGTCGCCCTTGGCGACGGCGGTGGACACCTCGGCGATGGCGCGGACCTGAGACGTCAGGTTCCCGGCGAGCTGATTCACGTTGTCGGTCAGGTCGCGCCACGTCCCCTGCGCGCCGGGCACGTTAGCCTGCCCGCCGAGCTTGCCCTCGATACCGACCTCGCGCGCCACGCTCGTCACCTGATCGGCGAACGTGCGTAGCGTGTCGGTCATGTTGTTGATCGTCTCGGCGAGCGCCGCGACCTCGCCCTTCGCCTCGAGCAAGAACTTCTGCTTCAGGTCGCCGTTTGCGACCGCGGTGACGACCTTGACGATGCCGCGCACCTGCTTGGTGAGGTTCGAGGCCATGACGTTGACGTTGTCGGTCAGGTCTTTCCACACCCCCGAGGCGCCAGGCACGTTGGCCTGCCCGCCGAGCTGACCTTCGATGCCGACTTCGCGGGCCACGGTGGTCACCTGGTCGGCGAAGATCCGCAGCGTGTCGGTCATGTTGTTGATGGTCTCGGCGAGCGCGGCGACTTCGCCCTTCGCCTCGAGCACGAACTTCTGGCTCAGGTCGCCGTCGGCCACGGCGGTGACGACCTTGACGATGCCGCGCACCTGCTTGGTGAGGTTCGAGGCCATGATGTTGACGTTGTCGGTCAGGTCCTTCCACGTGCCCGAGACTCCCTTGACCTCGGCCTGCCCGCCGAGCTTGCCCTCGGTGCCGACCTCCTTCGCGACGCGCGTGACCTCGGCGGCGAACGAGTTGAGCTGGTCGACCATCTTGTTGATGACGTCTTTGATCTGGAGAATCTCCCCTTTGACGTCGACCGTGATCTTCTGCGTCATGTCGCCGTTGGCGATCGCCGTCGCGACCTTCGACACGTCGCGGAGCTGCACGGTGAGGTTCGTGGCGAGGACGTTGACGTTGTCGGTCAGGTCCTTCCACGTGCCGTAGACCCCTTTGACGTCGGCCTGCCCGCCGAGCTTGCCCTCGGTGCCGACCTCCTTCGCGACGCGCGTGACCTCGGCGGCGAACGAGTTGAGCGTGTCGACCATCGTGTTGATGGTGCTCTTGAGCTCGAGGATCTCGCCGCGCGCGTCGACGGTGATCTTCTGGGAGAGGTCGCCTCGCGCGACCGCCGTGGTGACCTTCGCAATGTTGCGGACCTGGGTCGTCAGGTTCGCGGCGAGGACGTTGACGTTGTCGGTCAGGTCTTTCCATGTGCCCGAGACGCCCTTGACCTCGGCCTGCCCGCCGAGCTTGCCCTCGGTGCCGACCTCCTTCGCGACGCGCGTGACCTCGGCGGCGAAGGAGCGCAGCTGATCGACCATGACGTTGATCGTGTTCTTCAGCTCGAGGATCTCGCCCTTGGCGTCGACGGTGATCTTCTGGGAAAGATCGCCGTTGGCGACGGCGGTGGTGACGTTCGCGATGTTGCGGACCTGGGTCGTCAGGTTCGCGGCGAGGCCGTTGACGTTGTTCGTGAGATCCTTCCACGTTCCCGAGACGCCTTTGACGTCGGCCTGTCCGCCAAGCTTACCCTCGTTACCGACCTCCTTCGCGACGCGCGTGACCTCGGCGGCGAACGAGTTGAGCTGATCGACCATGCCGTTGACGGTCGTTCCGATGCGGAGGAACTCGCCTCGCACCGGCCGGCCCTCGATCTCGAGGACCATCTTTTGAGAGAGGTCACCCCGGGCGACCGCGGTGATGACGCGCGCGACCTCGTTCGTCGGCGCGACCAGGTCGGCGATGAGCTGGTTCAGCGACGCCATGCCCATGGCCCACGAGCCCTTGGCCGGGCCGACCGAGGCCCGCTCGTGCATCTTGCCTTCTTGCCCGACGACCTTGCCCACGCGAACGAGCTCGGTCGACATGTGCTCGTTGAGGCCGATGATGTCGTTCAGGAGCTCGCCCGCGCGGCCGAGCAGCCCGTCTTTGTCGCTGTCGAAGCGGACGCTGAAGTCGCCTTGCTTGACCGCCTTGAGCAACTCGACGAAGTGCTCGACCTCGCCGCGGCTGCGGACCGACAGGCGGTCCCACTCGGTTCGTTCGGAGCGCATCGCTTTCCGGGCCGAGGGGTGAACGGGTGCAGCCTTCGCCGCTCCGCGTCCCTTTGCCGACTTGACCGAGCCGTCCGTGGAAACCCCGTTGCCGTGCCCGTTGCTCTTCATCGTCATCAGACGGCCTTTTCGAAGCGGGTGAAGTCGATGCCTGACGCAGCGTCATGCGTGCTGCCGTATCGGCGCAAGCAGCCAAGCTAGACAGTTACTCCGGCGTCGAGGCTCCTCAAGCCGAGAATGAATCGCCCAGTTCGATTGGTGCGTTTTGCCTCGCGACCTTTTTGCCACGCCGGCAGGCGCCCCCCCGGTCCCGCGGCCCCGCGACCCGTACCGGCTCGTCGGGCGCATGCCCGGGATATGTTCGGCCAATGCCTTCCCCGCGTCTCCCCCATTCGCACTCCACTGCCGAGCACCGCCGGCTCACGGAGGCGCGGCTCGGGGGCGATCGCAAGTGGCGCCGCTGGGGGACGTATCTCCCGGAGCGCCAGTGGGGAACGGTGCGTGAAGACTACTCGGCCGACGGCGAAGCCTGGGATTACTTCCCGTTCGATCACGCCGCAGCGCGCGCCTACCGGTGGGGCGACGACGGTCTCTTCGGCGTGTGCGACAACCGGGGTCTCGTCTGCTTTTGCGTGGCCCTGTGGAACGGCGCCGACCCGATCCTGAAGGAGCGCCTGTTCGGGGTCTCGGGCCGTGAAGGTAACCACGGCGAGGACGTGAAGGAGCTCTACTGGTACCTCGACGCGACGCCGACGTGCAGCTACGCGCGTGCGCTCTACAAGTATCCGCAGGGCGCGTTCCCTTACGACGAGCTCCGCGCGCGCGCGCGCGGGGCGGGCAAGGGCGACCCCGAGCCGGAGATCCTCGACACTGCGGCCTTCGCCGAGCACCGGTACTTCGACGTGGTCGTCGAATACGCGAAGGCCGACGTCGACGACCTCCTCGTGCGGATCACGGCGACGAACCGCGGTCCGGCGGCGGCCCCGCTCGTCGTGCTCCCCCAGCTGTGGTTTCGCAACACGTGGAGCTGGGCCCCCGGCGCCGGACGACCCGAGATGGTGGCGCTCGAGTCCGAGGGCGACGTTTCGGTGGTCGAGACCAGGGAACCCCACCTCGGGAGCTTCTGGCTTCACGTCGAGGGCGCCGACGAGCTCCTCTTCACCGAGAACGACTCCAACACCGAACGGCTCTGGAACTCGCCGAACAAGGGAGCGAGGGTCAAGGACGCCTTCAACGACGCCGTCGTTCGAGGCCTGGCGGGCGCGGTCGACGCGACGCGCGGCACCAAGGTCGGCGCGCGGTTCTCGCGCACCGTCGGGCCCGGAGAGAGCGTGACCTTGCGCCTCCGCTACAGCGGCCAGGCCCTCGGCGCGCAGGCCTTCGCCGATCACGACGCCGTGTTCGAGACCCGCCTCCGCGAGGCCGACGAGTTCTACGAGACAATCACGCCCGCGGCGCTGACCGCCGACGAGCGACGGATCTTCCGGCAGTCGGTCGCGGGGCTCCTCTGGAGCAAGCAATACTATGGGTACGACGTCGAGCGCTGGCTCCGCGGAGACGACGCGCAGCCGAGCCCGCCGCGCCAGCGCAAGGCGGGCCGGAACCACGAGTGGCGGCATCTCTACAACAGCGAAGTCCTGTCGATGCCCGACAAGTGGGAGTACCCGTGGTACGCGGCGTGGGATCTCGCGTTCCACTGCATTCCGCTCGCGCTCGTGGACCCCGACTTCGCGAAGCAGCAGCTCACGCTCCTCGTCCGCGAGTGGTATATGCACCCGAGCGGGCAGATACCGGCCTACGAGTGGCAACTCGGCGACGTGAACCCGCCCGTGCACGCGTGGGCCGCGTATCGCGTGTACCAGATCGAGCGCCGCACGACCGGGCGGGCCGATCGGGCGTTCCTCGAGTCGATCTTCCTCAAGCTGATGCTCAACTTCACCTGGTGGGTGAACCGCAAGGACACCCTCGGACGAAACGTTTTCGAGGGCGGCTTCCTCGGGCTCGACAACATCGGCGTCTTCGACCGGAGCAAGCCCCTCCCCGGCGGGGGCACCCTCGAGCAGGCCGACGCGACCAGCTGGATGGGGATGTACTGCCTCAACATGCTCGACATCGCCCTCGAGCTCGCCCGCGAGAGTCCGAGCTATCAAGACGTCGCGAACAAGTTCTTCGAGCACTTTCTGCTGATCGCGCACGCGACCAATCACATCGCGGGCGACGACGGGGGGCTCTGGGACGAGACCGACGGCTTCTATTACGACGTGATGCGCCGGCCGTCGGGCGAGAGCCTCCCCATGAGGGTGCGGTCGATGGTGGGGCTCACGCCGCTCTTCGCCGTGGCCACGCTCGAATCCGACTCGGTCGAGCGCTTCGAGGCGTTCTGGCGGCGCGCGCGCTGGTTCCTGCAGAACCGGCCGGAGCTGGCCGAGCACTGCCCGATGATGGAGGTCCCCGGCCTAGGTCAGCGCCGGCTGCTCGCCCTGGTCGATCGCACGCGCCTCGTGCGGGTGCTCTCGCGCATGCTGGCGGAGACCGAGTTTCTCTCGCCCTATGGCGTACGCTCGCTCTCGCGGACGCACCTGGCCGATCCCTACAAGCTGGTCATCGACGGCGCCGTCTACCGGGTCGACTACGAGCCCGCGGAGTCGCGAACGGGGCTCTTCGGCGGCAACTCCAACTGGCGCGGGCCCGTGTGGATGCCGGTGAACTACCTCGTCATCGAGTCGCTGCAGCGATTGAATCACTATTATGGCGACTCGCTGCGCGTCGAGTGCCCCACCGGCTCCGGCCAGATGATGACCCTGTCGGAGGTGGCTCGCGAGCTGTCGCGGCGACTCATCGCGCTCTTCGCCATCGGCGCCGATGGCCGGCGTCCCGGCCACGGCCCGCGGGACCTCGTGCAGCGCGACCCCCACTTCAGGGATCATCTCTCGTTCTACGAGTACTTCAACGGCGACACCGGCGAGGGCCTCGGGGCCCGGACCCAGACCGGCTGGACGGCGCTTGTAGCCAAGCTCCTCGAGCAGACCCGGCTCTGGAGATGACCGCCGCTACGTGCTCCCGGTGTCACCCGGCCCTTTCGCGTAAAGGTTCCCGTGCGACCGCCGGCTGGTGAAGTAGGCCCAGAAGTAGCCGCCCGAGGAGACCGGGTTGACCGCGACCCAGACGATGCGCGTGTGATTACCCGCTCTGAGCGTAATAATACGCAGAAATGCGCAAAGTTATCCCTTCACCACGGATGGTTTGCGCAACAGCAATAATCCCTGGAGCATGCTATCTCTCCCCACATGTGGCTCTGATCCGTGGGTCGGCGGAGAGGGAGAGGGAACGGACGGGAGCATGGGAAGGAAACTCGAGGCTTCGCTCGCGATCCTGAACGGCGCCATCGGCGACTACCTCGTTCGCACCGGGAACGGGCTCGCGACGACCATGGCCCTCGTCGCGCGGTCGGGTGACGATGTGCCCCTCGCGTTCGAACGCGCCGCTCTGACGCGCGCGCTTCCAGAGGCCTCTCCCCACGTGGCGATCTTCGTTCACGGATTGATGTCGACGGAGACCATCTGGACGATGTCCGACGGCACCGACTACGGGACCTTGCTCGCGCGGGACCTCGGAGTCACGCCCCTCTACGTTCGCTACAACTCCGGCCTCGCCATCGCCGACAACGGCGCCAACCTATCGCGCGCGCTCGACGCGTTCGTCGCGGCGTACCCGGTGCCCATCGAGAGCCTCGTGACCGTGGGTCACAGCATGGGAGGGCTCGTCATCCGCAGCGCCTGCCACGTGGCGCGCCTCGAACGCCGCGCGTGGCTGCCGCTCGTGAAGAAGGCCATCTACGTGGGAACGCCGCACCTCGGAGCTCCGCTCGAGCGAGTGGGCCGCACCGTCTCGAGGCTCCTGCGAACGATCGACGATCCGTACGCCCGCCTCGTCGGCGAGATCGCCGATCTGCGAAGCGATGGCCTCAAAGACCTGGGCGACGCCGATCTCCGGCACGAAGATCGAGCGGCGAACGCTGCGCGGGGCAGCGACCGCTTGCGCGATCCGAACCACCCCGTGCCGCTGCTCCCGGAGATCCAGCACTACCTCGTCGCCGGCACGCTCGCCCGCAGCGCGTGGCTCGCGACGCTCTTCGGCGACTCCCTGGTGCCGGTGCGGAGCGCGACCGCCGGGCTCGTCGACCCCGCGAGCGGCGCTCTGCCGCCGAGCCACGTGAAGGTGCTCGACGGAATGAGTCACATCATGCTGGCGCGAGACGCCGAGGTCTACGCAGCGATCCGCAATTGGTGCCGCTGACGCGAACGAACGACCGAACGAAGACGAAGCGAACGACGAAGGGAGAACCGATGACGACCGCGAACCGACTCAGAGGCTTGAGGGCGCTCATCGAAGACGCGGTCGATCAAGGGGCGAGCGCGGTGGAGCGTGTTCACCGAGCAACGGCCTCGCGTCCGTTCGACGTGCTCGATCACGTCGCGCCGATCGCTCCGGCCGCGCGCGGGGTGCGCCTCGTTCACGACGTGACCGTGGCCGGGGTCTACGAGGCCATCCGTCAGATCAACCATCTCGTGGGGGCGACCCTGGAGATGGCGATCGAGGTGGTCGAGCGAGCTTCGGAGGACGATGATCCCGGCGCACCAGCCCGACCCGAGCCAGCGAGCGACGAGGCGAACCCGATGGTCGGCGAGGCAGCGCAGCCCCCGACGGCGAGCTAATTGAGCGGTGATGAAGGCGCTTGATCTAGAGGGCGGGGGCCTTTCCGAAGCCCTTTCCGAGGCCCGGGCCGGTCTTCTTGTCCCAGCGGCCAAAGAGGAAGACGCCGCCGTTGATGAGCATTCGCGCGAAGTGATCGGCGATGAGCGCCGCCCACACCCAGGTGAGGCTCGCACCGAAGAAGTGGGCGAAGATCCACGCGAGTGGGACGCGGAACCCCCAGTTGCCGACCGCCGCCCCCACGAGAGGGGTCACGGTGTCGCCCGCGCCGCGGAGCACGCCGGCGAGCGTGAAGTGAGCGCCCATGAACGGCTGCGCGATGGCGAGCATCATCATGAAGGGCGCGAGGCTCTCGGCGATGCGATCGTCGCGGGTGAACGCGTCGGCGAGCGGATGACGGAGAAACAGGAACGCGACGCCGAGCGCGCCCATCACGAAGGAGGCCTGTCGCAAGGCCCGGAGCCCGACCCGGCGTGCCCGCTGCGAGTCGCCCGCGCCGAGCGCCTGGCCGACGAACGTCGACGCCGCGGCGCCGAAGCCGAGGCCGGGCACCCACGACATCGAGAGAAGACGGACGCCGATCGCGTAAGCCGCGACCGCCGCGGTGCCGTAGTCGGAGAGCAGCTTGAAGTACGTGAGCAACGCCAGGCTCATGATCAAGCGCTCGCCCATCGACGGGAGCGACACGAGAGCCACGTCGGCCGCCACCTCCCGCACCTCGCGCAGCCGGCGTAGATCGCTCACCCGGAAGGTGACCGCCGGGCCGCCCGCGGTCTCCGAACCGGCGACTCTTCGCGAGATCGCGACATAGAGGGTCAGGCCCACGCCGTGGGCCGCGAGCGTGGCCAGGCCGGCGCCGGCGAGCCCGAGCCGGGGGAACCCGAAGGCCCCGAAGATCAAGACGAGGCTGAGGATCGTCTTCACGCTCATGACGGCGATCGCGATCGCCATCGGGCCCTGCGTGTTCTTGTGGGCCCGGAGGGCGCTCTCGAACATGAACGCCGCCGCGTAGAGGACCATCGATCCCGCGTCGAGCCGGAAGTAGGGCACCGCGATCGCGATGACGTCGGGGGTTGCGTCGAGCCACGCGAGAATGACCCGCGGCACGAGGAGGGTGAGCAGCAGGCCGGCCGCCGCCACGCTCAACGAGACCATCATCGAGGCGGCCACGGCCTGGCGCGCGCGGCGGGGATCCCGCCCGCCGATGGCCCGCGCCACCAGCGCCACGCAGGCGATGCCGACCGACTGGATGAGGGTCTCGATCAGGTTCACGCACTGCGTCGCATAGCCCCAGGCCGCGACCGTCTGGCGCCCCAATCGGCCCACGAGCGCGACGTCGATGACATCGACCAGATTGACGACCATCAGCGAGAGCATCGCCGGCCACGCCATCGCCCAGATTTCGTGGTCGATCCGGCGGGTCGCCCGCGCGCTCGAGGGGGGCTCTTCCCGCATGGGAACGTCGCCGATCATGGGGATTCT
>Ga0080027_10000717_pt1 | contig 13878 bp, 10 predicted proteins | sample OrgsoiDNA2013046_FD_70962 | JGI IMG/M metagenome (GOLD analysis project Ga0080027, IMG submission 70962) | Permafrost soil microbial communities from the Arctic, to analyse light accelerated degradation of dissolved organic matter (DOM) -... | ecosystem: Environmental > Terrestrial > Soil >... | reverse complement strand
GTCGTCAGAAGATAAATAAAATATATTTTGGCCGCCAATGAATCCAAAATGGAGAATGCGCAAACCGATATCTGTCGGGATGATTAGTTCAACTTCAGAATTGCTCAGCCGAAGACAATTCGGCCATCCCATATTACTGATATTTTCTTCCAGTTTCAATGTTGCGGATTTACTGTTCAAAGCGGTGTTTAAATTGAGTAAGCAGTTCTGATCCATTTGCTGTGACCAACATCAAATGTTCCAGTCGTACACCATAATCTTCTTTATATATTGCCGGCTCCAGCGCAATGACCATACCCGGTTCCAGTTCTGTTTCATTATAGGGTGTTATCCGGGGACCTTCATGATAAGCAGTTCCAACGCTATGGCCGCTATGATGAGGATAGTCACCGATATATTTCCTCATCAGGTAGTCTATTTCACTGGCCCGTACACCTGGTTTTATTGCCTGAATGCCGATTTCCAAAGCCTCCTTTACGCGGATAAATATTTTCTTTTGCCCTGCCCTAGCGGCGCCTACGACCATTGTGTTACATGAATCTCCCCAATAGCCCTGCAGGCAGGGCTGGAAATCAGATAATACCAGGTCGCCCGACTGGATTATTTTATTTGTTGGCATGCCACCGCCCGAATTCGTGCCCGTTCCACTACTCAAGTCCGACATCAACGGAACCCTGAATCCAGTCGCCGCCTCCATATCCCGGTGTACCAGGGCAAAAAGTTCCAGTTCGGTCATCCCCTCCCTGGCATATTTCAAAACGGCTTCCTGACCAATATCGGCCAAACCGGCGGCCTGCCGAATATATTCTATTTCATCGCTGTCCTTTACCGACTTAAGCCTTGTAATATCTGCACTGATATCTACCCATTCAATAGATGGATATAATTCATCGAGTTTTTGAGCGATTAGAAAAGGAATGCTGCCCGGCTCCATTCCGATCCTCGATGAACCCAATTTGTTTTTCTCAATAAATGCACAAATTTTTTTTAAACATTCGCCGGCAGGATTGGGAGGTTTCTCATATGTATAACTCTCATACAGAATAACCGTAATGATGGGATCTATATAAGACGACTGGCCCATTTCATTGTCGGCAAGGATAAGGGCTACATCCTGATCAGGAACAACCATCAATATCGCCGGAAGCAGATGAAAGGGGGAACTTCCATATTCAAAATAAAAAAAATATCCACTGAAATATTTTACTGAAGAAGCAGATCCGATTAAAAAGGCATCAACATGCTTCCCCTTTTTTATTTCACTTAGTTTTAGGATACGGGAAATCATTTGTGTCATGGCGATTATTATTTAGTTTTCGTGCCATATTTTTTTATGATATCCATATTCAATTCAATACCAAGCCCTGGCGTTTGGGGAACGTCCACAAAACCATCCTTTTGTTTGAATGGATTCACCAGTAATTCCTTTCGAATGGCAGACTCCGTAACTGAAAATTCCAGGAAAGGGGCATGCGGTATGGAGGCGATAAACTGGATGGAGGCTGCTACCAGCACACCCGTTTTGAAAGCATGCGGGACACATAAGATATTTTGATCAGCGGCCATCACGGCGATTTTTTTTGCCTCGGTTAATCCTCCACATCTTGACATATCTGGCTGGATCACGTCGACATGGGTTTCGTTTATCAGCCTGGCGAACGCCAAACGACCGCTTTCTTCTTCGCCGGTGGCAATGCGCATCGTCGTGGATTCGGTGAGTCTTTTATAACCGGTATAATCTTCTGCAGGCAGCGGCTCTTCCAGCCAGTAGATATTCAGTTGTTCCAATGCTTTTGCTACATACATAGCAGATTTCAGACGGTATCTTTTACCGATGTCAATCATGATTTCCACGTGATCGCCGGCCGCTTGGCGGGCCGTTTTTATTAATTCAATATCAAAATGTATGTCGTAACCAAGCGGACCCCATCCAAACTTGATAGCAGTAAATCCCTGAGAAACGTAAGTCTCCACCATTTTTTTGACGGTCTCTTTATTTTCAGGCATCAATGCGCTCGCGTAAGCCCTGACCTTATCCACATAACTTCCTCCCAATAATTTATGTACTGGTTTATTCGTAGCCTTGCCCATGATATCCCAAATGGCCATATCGATCCCACTCATCACATGCATTACGGGGCCCGTTCTTCCATAATAATAAGTCCTGGCCCACATATCATTCCAGATCTGTTCATAGTCGAATGGATCAGCACCCGTTACCACTTCACGCAAACCATAACAGGTTCCGTGTGACATATACGCGTCAACCACTGCTTTTCCGACGCCGGGGGCTGTATCTACTTCACCATAGCCCGTAATACCTTCGTCCGTTTGAACTATGATAATCAGGTCGTCCTGTGTGCCGTCGGCCGCACTGGAAATTTCAGGAAGCTTTAATTCAATCGCCTGAACGTTTATAATTTTCAATTTGCAATGGGTTTTTCTTTTTTAAAAAAAGCAAGCAGGGTGGTTTCATAAATGGTAACCATTAAAGTGCTGATCAGAATCAGGATTCCCCCAATAAACATCAGAAGGGTGATTTTTTCACTCAGTAATAAAATTCCCATCAGGGCGATGAAAAAAGGCAATAAATAGGTTCCAAGTATCGCCTGGGTAACATCCATTCTTTTTAAAATGTAAAAAAACAACAGCATCGAAATCCCATAAACGATCAGGCTTAATTCGAGGATTCCGAATAAAGCGACTTTCCCACTATGAATAAACTGCCCGAAATGGAAAGGCTCAACCCAAATCAATAAGGGGATGCTGGCAATGCTGCCAATGATCGAACCGTAAACAAGGATTTCAATTTCTGTAAATTTTTTTTCCACCAGCAGTTTGCAATAGGTATTATAAAAACCGCAACAGCAGCAGGCAAATAAAAAAATGAGGTTGCCGTAAAGGTAGCCGCCCTGTTTAAAATTTGCCCCGGAAATATCCGATACAGAAGTCATGATAACACCTCCGATGGCCAATATAAAACTCAAAACCCGGATGATATTCAATTTCTCTTTCAGGAGGATGGAAGCAAATATGGCAACAATCACGGGTATGGTTAGTGTAATAATGCCTGCATTGGCAGCCAGGGTCATTTTAGATCCGAGGGTATACAAATACTGCATCAGGAAAACGCCGACCAAACCGGGCAACATAAAATATTTAATATCCTTCCATCGCCATTTCATTTTTACCCCACGTCTTTTATTTTCAATCCAGAGAACCGGTAAAAAAATAATTGTGCTGATGATCATGGGTATAAACGCTACTGTAATCGGTCCGTAAATATCTCCGATCAGACGGATCACAGGTACCTGGGTCGCCCACATGAAATTTATAATGATGACCAGTGACCAGTCCATGATTTTTTGCGATCTGAATATACTCACAGCGATTTATATTTATTATATACTTCCCGAAGTGAACTGCCATTTTGCAATTCGCGTCGGGAATGGTTTTCATTTTCCACCTTTTCCTTTGCCCGGTGAAATATTTCTGACTCCAGTTCTTTGGGTACCACCACGATGCCGTCAAAGTCGGAGAAGATAAGGTCCCCGGGATTTACCAGCACGCCACCGCATTGAATGGGCACATCATAACCGACTACTAAACCCCTCCCCTTTGAATCCAGTGGTCTGATGCCTGCATAAAAAACAGGAAATTTCATTTCTATTATTTTAATGCAGTCTCTGACCTGGCTGTCACAGACGCAGCCTACCACGCCTTTGTTCTTCGAAATCGTAGACATCAGTTCTCCCCATGGTGCGTTGGTTCCATTATAATCAGTGGAATGGACCACGACATCCCCTGCTTTCAGCGAGTCCATCGCTTCTATTTCAAGTCCGTAGGGATCATCTTCCAGGATAGTCTGCGTTTCAATCCAGTGAAAAGTTCTTGCTCTTCCAACAAATCCGCAATTTTTAATATCAGTCAGTAAGGGACGTAATCGTTGATGCATTGCCTGATTACGGTATCCTGCTTCATCCAGTATATCGCATACGGAAGCTACATACAAATGTTTATGAATGAAATAAAACAATTCCTGGTCATCCTTGAATTCCTTCATCTGCTTAAATTTAAAATAGTCATTTTCTTTAATCGTATCAATTAGTTAGTTACTAATGTAAAAACACAAAGGGGTGGCAGTAATTGCGAGAATCCGTGATGACTGACCCGGACATCTGATCCCCGTGAAAAATTGTGCGCCTCATCGGTATAATAAAACTGCAATAAAGAAGTGGCCGGAAGATCTTTCAAAACGCCGTTTATTTCCTGTGCCTTTTCGCTGTCGTTTTTCCCTGTAATCACCATGCGTTTGTCCTCTGAATCATAGTATGCGGAGACCGTCATTTTTGTGAGGCTGGTGGAAATATCTATTCTTTTAAAGCCCGGTTTAACAAAATTAAATAGTTGTTTAAACGTATAATAATGTGAGCGCGGCTTGTATACATCCGGGTGCAACGTGTCGTCTACAGAAAAAATACCCCACATGCTCCAGGTCAGGCTCCTGTTGGGATGATGATACCGACTGTCGTATCCCTCCCAGATCTGAACTCCATTTGTGCCGGCATTCAGATGCTGAAGAATATATTTATAAGCAGGTCCCGCATAATAATTAAACCCATAACTTTTATTGTATGTACCCCCGTCACATCCAACGCAGCTTGCATTGGCCTCCGTCATAATGGCTTCGCGGTCAGGATAAGCAGAATGTTTAATTGAATCGATCAGGTCCCTGATTTTTTTTGTTTCATCACCATAGTCGTGCTGACCAAAGCGCAGAATTTTTGACATGGCAACGGGACTGCTCACCATGGCATGATAACTTTTTGCCCAGCCTCCACAGTCATCCGGTCCTATTATAGAGAGCTCCGTCATTTTATCGTTGACCAAATGTGTTGCAATATCAGTATAAATGATCCCGAACTGTTCCGGGGTCGTCAGCACACCTTCGTCGCCTCCACAGGTGGTCTCATTGATTGGAGAAAGCATTATAAAATGAATGGCCGGGCTGCGGCGGCGAAGCCCGTAATAGACCATCGAGGACATCATTTCAGCATATTCGGCTTCGTAACCATTTTTAAGTTTTGTTGATCCCATCCAGCCGGGAGCTGCGCCATCAGGACTTAGCGTAATATCCGTGATCCCTTTAGTATTTAAATATTCAACTGTATTCCAAACGCAGGTAAACCGGGGCGCACTGTAAATAGAATCATAATAAACCCAGTTGTATGTATTTGGATCATCATTGTCATTCTCGACTTCCCAATCGCAGTCATCATACATGAGCCGGAAACTCGTTGCTCCGAGTCCTGTAACAAGGCTGTCAATTACTTTTTTTACAGAATCAGGGTTCACGTTCCAGGATTGCGGATTGATATTCACTCCCAATCCGTGAATGGTCTGATATTTTATACCGCCGTTGACAATCATATTTTGAGCGTTCAAGGCATTTACCAATACAGAAATGAACATGCCTGTTACCAATAAAATATTTTTCATGATACAATAATTAAATATTTTTTATTGGGGAGGAAGTCCGGAACCAAATCCTCCATCAACTACTATGGATGCTCCCGTAACAAAAGAAGCGTCTTCGCTGGCCAAAAAAACTGCGACCCTACCAACTTCTTCCGGTTTACCAATACGCCAGAGTGCATGTAATTTCCCTGCTTCTTCCCTTGCCCGGACAGGATCAGCCTGCGATTGAAAATATCCTTCAGCCAGTCCAGCGTCAATATACCCGGGACAAATACAATTAACCCTTACACCCTCATGGCCATGATCAATCGCCATTGCTTTGGTCAGTCCGATGATGCCGGCTTTCGTGGCACAATAACCTGCACAGGTCGGTTCTACAAAAAAACCATTTACAGAAGACATATTTACAATGCTCCCTTTGGATGCTTTCAGATGGGTAAGAAAATATTTTGAGCATAAAAACACCCCTCCCAGATTGACCGCCAGTTGGTGGTTCCATTCTTCAAAACTTGTATCCTCCGCAGTTTTATTGATTTGAATGGCTGCGTTATTCACGATGGTATAAACGTTTTGAAATGTTTTAACAGTAAATGCAACCAACTCCTGCACGGAAGAGGGATCTGAAACATCCGTCTGAAAGGCAACTACCTTTCCTTTTGCATTGTTGACCAGGTTTACTGTTTCAAGCGCAGCGTCGAGGTTTATATCCGCGAGCACCAAGTCAGCGCTTGCATTTGCGAAACAAATAGCCGTGGCTCTGCCTATCCCTGATCCTGCGCCCGTAATAACTACGCATTTGTTACTGAAATTCATAAAAATTAATTTTCATTCTATTGATACTGGTCCGATTGAAGACCTCCTGATCGTAATGGCATAGTCACCATCGCCCAGTAGCCTGACCATATAAACTTCATTTCCCGGACGACTGGCTTGCGGAATCGCTTTGCCATTCACCTTTACAACCGATGGTTTAAATGAAAGTTTTAAGAATTCAATACCGTCAGGTTCTGTAGAAATATACCTGATTTTATTCTCACCATAAACAACTTCCCTGAGCACATTTTTCGAATATAGAATATGATTTTCACCTGGTGGGGCCCATTCGGGAACAGCTGCAAGTGCCAGGTAAAACATCCGGGGACCTTCGCCATAACAGTCGGACCACCAGCTCGTGACGCCCTGACTTAAAGGACTTTCAAAAGCCATTCCGCCGGAGTCGCTGCAATACGTGACCCAGTTTAAAGAACGGTAAGCTTTTTCCCTGTAAGAAGTATCTCCGGAAATTGCATACCATCCTGCACACTCAGCACCATAACGGGCAGTTTGATAATCCATTTTTGGCAGGAATCCATCCTGTTCTCCTACGATATTTGCACCCCATTGACGGGATGGTTCTCCCGGAGCTGAATGAATAATAAAATTGGTTTCTGTCCACCGGATAAGTTTCGGGATGTCGGATTTATAATCTGGATCGAAATCAGGATGGTCCAATAAATAAAGCACCTCATTACTGGCACTCATATTACTTTTATAGGTGACGCTGTTTACATCAGTATCAGTATGACCATCCGTCCAGTAACCGGTTTTCATTGGAAACTTCAGCATGAAATTCCGTGCCTTCGCCAGTGCGGACCGATAGGCAGTTACATTCCCGAGTTTTGCGCGAACCAGGTTTTCCAGCAATGTGTAGGAGCCCATCCAGTTGGCACCATATTCTGCAGTGACACGACCATCGCTCATCACCACGCGGTAAGGCCAAACGGACTGCGTTGCGGATCCGGTTCTCGCATGCGCCGCCAATACATCTGCTACATGAATGGCTGCTGCTTTGAATTTTTCATAACCCGTATATAAATACAGTTTATAATAAGTGAAACCAATATCTCCTGCATGATCAACCTGAACCTCGTGGAGAACCAGTCTTTTACTATTGGTGAAACCCTGAAAAATAGTATCCCCTGCGTTTGTGGTTGTGTAAGGAAAATTTGGCCACGCAAATGACGAAGGACTCGTACCATGACCGAGTGTATAACTTACAAATTGCACTACAATATCCATTACGCGTTGATCGCCTGTGTACTGATAATACAAACGGGCAGATTCAAACCAGTTCGGAATTTTTTCTCCGACATCATTCATCCAGGTATCCGGGATCATCTTCTGATCCTTGTAGGCACAATAAAAATAATACTGCGGATAATTGGATCTGGGTGCAGGTCCGGGCGAGTTTGGTATACCCCTGATAATAAAATTCCATCGGTCCCGTAGAAACCGGTCGTAGGCAATCGATTGTGGACTGATCCATGAAATAATTTTTGACCGATTGTCCAGCACCACTTTATGAGTAGCTACAGAATCCGGAAATTCAGAATTCCTGTTGGAAACGATCTGTGAAAAAACGAGACAGTGATAAGAACAGGCAATAATGGTAATCAGTTGTTTGATCATAACGCCAGCCGGATTATTGTGCATCAACATGAAAATAAATCGATCCGAAATTTCCACTGATATTTTCTCCCTGTGCATCTTTAATACTGACGGGTAACATATAATTTTTTGTTGAATCTATTTTTGAAGGATAAAATATGACTCTTACCGTATCCAGCCTCTGTCCTGCACCGATCGTTCCTGATTTGACCGGAAAGGAATATACAGAGTCGGGCATGGCTTCGTAATCCGTGCCATTATTTGCATTATAAGAAGTGCGCAGGCCATCATCAACCGCCGTCGTAATAGTGAGCGCCTTTGACAATGGTTTGGGTGAAGCAATATTTAGATCAATATCTGCACTGTCTATGTTATCAGATGGATCGAATTCAAGTGCTGCCGCATCAAAATTTTCAAGTCCGCCCCCGTTCGGAGGTAAGATTTCTATAATAGTTCCCACCGTGCTGAAATCAACTGCCGGCGTATCTTTCAAACAGGATGAAAGCAGCAGTAGCGTGAATGACAGGAGGAAGATATATTTATAATTCATATCATTTAGTTTTGGGGTTAAGGCATCCAGAATATCGTTGATGTAAACTGATTGATATTTCCTTCGGCACCAACGTTGGCTGCATTATAATGATACTCGCTGGAGGGATATAGTAACCGGTAAGGAATATGTGTTGCCGTTGTACCGGGATAAATAGATACCGGAAGATCTGGTGGAATATTGAGTCTTCTCCAATCACTAAATGATTCCAGCGGATCATAGGCGTTCATGGCTGCCCATTTTTGGGTAATGATCGTAGAAATTTTATCTGAGGAGACAGCAATATTTACTTTGTCGCTGGCTTGTGAATAATATGTTTGAGCAGCGTTTGCAAAATCCGGCACACTTAATATCCTGAAAGATTCCGTGACCGCCCCCTTGAATAAGGCGACCGGATCTCCCGGGATATATCCGCGCTGGGCCGCCTCCGCCTGGAGGAAAAGACTTTCGAAAGACGGTAGGATAATAGCGGCCGCACTGGGGGAATTCAGGAGTCCGAGACCGAAACCGGAGGTGTTGTTGCCCCCCTGTCCCACGTCGCTGCTGCCAAAAGCGCGTCCCTTATATATTCCATCAGCATTCACCGCATAAAACTGGCCCACTCTTGGATCGTTTGTAGCCAGGTAAAAATTCACTGCATAACTATTCGCCCGGATATATGAATAACCGTTGGCAGGAGACCCGTCGGGATTATATCCCACGTTCCGCCAAAGTGGGCTTTGTTGTGCAGCGGTAGAGTTCGTATAACCCGGATTGATGCCGGCGTCTTCACCGGCAATTAAAAAATCATCTGCCGTCAGCCCGGCTAAGCTGCTTGTTATATAGGCAGGACCACCGGTTACTTCCGTTTGACGCACTAAGATTTTCAATTTCAGGGTATGGTCGAACTTTATCCATTTGTCCATGTCTCCCTGAAACAAAATATCACTGGAAGCTGGGTCTTCGACAGTTGACACATTCGCACTGTTAATGACCAGGACTGCTGAATCCAATTGTAAAACCAGGTCCTTGTAAACAGACGCGGCGCTATCGTACGTTGGAAAAGGGTTTGAAGATTGCAGGGCTTCCCTGTACGGAATATTATTATATAAATCCACTAAACGCTGATAGTGATAGACCTCCATGATTTTTGCAATCGCAAGAAAATAGGCATTTTCAGGGAGCTTTGAATTATCAACGATGATCTTATAATTTTCGAGAGCAACATATGCATCATCCCAATTAGCTGCATATGTATCACTGGTCAGATTATAAGAGAGAACTGCGGGAGACTGTTCGCCATAAGGCGCCCAGTAGCCCATCCAGAAATTCAGAAAGTTTGCATCACTACCCAACGCCAGGTTTGCCGTTGAAGTAAGTGCTGCTGACAGGATCAGATCCGGCGTAACCACAGAGGGCTGATTGGGGTTCGGACTATTGATATCAAAATCTTTTTTTGAACAGGAGTTGAGCAATACCATCATAACCGAGAAAATGGTTATGCAGGTTATATGTATGTTTTTTCGCATGATAATAAGTTTTGTTAATCAACAATCACTAAAATCTGACCGATAATGTACCGCTGATAATCCGAGTAGGTGGAGTTTGCCCGACAGTATTTCTTCCCACCGCATTGCTCGTATCATCATTAAATTCAGGATCCGTCCAGGAATTTGTCGACGGCCTCAGCATCAGGAGATTTCTTCCGGATAAAGTGAAACTGATATCCTGAAAAACCTTTGCTTTTGCGTACCACTTGTTCGGAAAATCATACCGGATGGCCACTTCCCTTAACTTCCATACATCCCCGCTGGTCACATAATTGGATCCCACATTCAGATAAGTGCCTCCCCAGAAATTATAACCGGCGTCATCGGTGGTTATGTTGGTATTCTTAGCGTATTTACCCCCACCCTCATCGATCACGGAATTCGGGAATACAAAACGCTGCCGTCCGGTGGCGGTCGTGACCGAGCTGATCCCCGAAAAAGTCATGTTCTCACCGACCTGGTTAAATACTTTATATCCTCCCCTGTAATCCGCCGTAGCAGTCAGTGTAAGATGATTCCAGCTCACACTGGTTGTTATACCGACCAGGTCTGTCGGAACCGCATTGCCCATAATTTTTAAATTCGGATCCTGCGATGGATTACCGGTAACCGGATCTACGATGACATGTCCCTGCGGATCACGGGTCCAGTCACTGGTTTCAATAACCGGATAGGGCTGGCCTACGACTGCATATGAATTTCCGCCGACGTTCAGTGATGGCAGATCGCCGTTAATGGAAATCACTTTACTCGTCATATGGGTGTAATTAATATTTGCATTCCAGGTGACGGCCTGGGAATTGACAAGTACCACTTTTAAACCCAGTTCCAACCCTTTGTTTTCTGTATTGGCCGCATTTATCAGGGAAGAGGTAAAACCAGACGAGCTGGCTGTATTGGTATATACGATTCCGTCTTTTAATTTCTGATCATAAATAACGGCAACCAAAGAAAACCGGTTGTGATAAAATACTGCTTCCAACCCGAGTTCATTTTCCGTGATCTTTTCAGGCTTAATACCCGGATTGGCCACGTTGGTACTTGACAGAAATCCTCCCAGTCCATTGAATGGAAAACCGGGCGCATTCAAGAAGGTCGGATCGGTAGTATAAGCCCCGTCTGCTATAAACGGTGAACCTTTACCCAGCGCAGACGCATTACCTGTTAAAGAATGGGCTCCCCTTATTTTTAAGAAATTCAGAAAATTCTCACTTTTAATTGAAGGGATCATTTCACTCAGCACAAATGCCGCATCGATATCATAATATGGTATATAACTATTGGCACTCGATAATCTGGAGTCCTCATCAGTTCTATAGTTGCCGTGCAAAAAAACATATTGCTTATAACCCAGGGTCGCATCTCCGAAATAGCCCAATTTTTTTGCCAGGTTGTTATACTGCCCCAAAATCGGTATTCCCGTCAGGGAATTTATATTATAAACAGGCACAAATAGAGGACCTGCATTGACTGCCAGGTAATTGATCTGGTTATTGATATAGGAGATCCCGCCGGTAACGGAAAGATTGAAATCCTTGCTCAGGTCCTTCGTAAATGTTACCAGGAAGTCGGAAGTAAAAAGAAAATTATTGGTTGTGGATGTATTATAATTTGCCTGTGTGGTAGCAAGCCCTGTGGCCTGGGGTTTGATATAATCGAACGAAGTATCCAGCCCGGTTCCCTCTGCATTGGAATAAATAACGGTATCGCTGGTTCTGGCATGTTCATTATAGTGTGCAATACCACCGATATATTCATACCTGGAATTTGAATAATTAATCGACGTGAGGTAACTCAGGTGAAGCCATGAAACGGGTTGAAGATTTAACTGCACATTTCCAGTCACATTATTTGAGGTTGTTTTGTTTCTCTCCTGATCAATCGTGAAATATGGGTTATCAGCCCAATCATTAAAGTATCCGGACGGGTCTGCATACTTATTATGTTGCCAGTCACTCAAACTGGTCAGGGGCACATGCTGTGGCGTATTGATCACATTATTATATACGTCGCCGGTATTCGTGGTATTAGTGTATTTGTAAGTATATGCCAGTGAATAATTAGCCGAGAAAATTCCGTATTTCCTTGAACCGCCTAATCGGACGATGGCCCGGTTGCCGTGATCCTCCGGCATCACACCATTAGAATAAATATACTGGCCACTAAGAAAAAAACTACTATTATCATCGCCTGCACTATACGATATATTGTTTTGAGTAGTAATACCGTTTTGGAAGAAATCCCTTTTCTCACCGGGTATGGCTGAATATGGTACCATTAAAAGGCTGCCATCCCCGATCGGCCTTCCGAGGGGAACAAGCTTGCCATTATATTGCGGACCAAACTGTTGATTTTCATCCGGAATATAGTAAGTGAGGTCATTAAAATTTTGGGGGAAACTTTCACCACCATTGCTTCCAAACTGATTTTGCAATGAGGGCATATATGAAATTGTTTCTACCTGAATAGTGGAAGAAAAGTTAATCACGGGTTTGCCGACATTTCCTTTTTTTGTAGTAATCAGCAACACGCCGTTGGAGGCATCAGATCCATATATCGCCGCAGCGCTTGATCCTTTTAACACATTGATCGATTCAATATCGTCCGGGTTCAGGTTGCTGATATCATTATAAAAAATGGATCCGTCAACAACGATCAACGCCTGATTATTTCCTGTTAAAGAACGGTTGCCGCGCAGAATAATACGCGTAGGAGCAAATACACCATTATTAATGGTGTTAATCTGCATTCCGGAAACTTTTCCCGTAAGTCCGTTTGCCACATTGATTGGCCTAGCCTGAACCAGATCCCGTCCTTTTACCAAAGTGGTTGAGTACCCAATATCTTTTTCCTTTCGCATAATGCCCAGGGCTGTCACTACCACATCATTTAAACCCTTCGTTTTAGGCGCCAGGGTGATGTAAATTGATGACTGGTTTTTTACCTGTACATCTTTGGATTCAAATCCGACGGAAGAAATGGTGAGAACGGAGCCGTCCGGAACGGATATTTTAAAACGGCCATTCTCATCAGTCAGGGTGGATGCACCTCCGCGGCTGTTCAAAACCGTCGCGGAAGGAACGGGATTCCCATCCAGGCCAGTTACAAAACCATTTAACATATGCTCCTGGGCATGTAAATGAAATGCGCACACCAAAAGGAAGCTGAATAGCAGTAATTGTTTTCTCATAAATGTGCAGTTTGGGTTACAACAAATGGCCGGAAATAAATTCTCCCTCAAATTTAACTACCGGAATCGCCGGATTTCTACCCAAATCTGCATTATTTATTATCCTATTTTGTATTAAGGGTCTTATTCGCAGTCGATATAACTCAGGCTTTATATTTAATAAATAAGCATACGAACCGCCATCGGCTTGAATTATTATTCTGAATAATTTAAAACATTCGAAAAATATTTTCCTGTTTACAGCATGAAGTTTTAAATCTTTTACTCCCCTTAAACCATATACTTTGAAAATAAGAGAAAAGATCATTGGAAGACCCACTGTAATAAATCCTGCGCTTACAATTTGCTCATGAAGAATGGTTCAAGTGAAGCACCGTCCCGTTATGGGCGCCATTTTTGAAGTTCCGAGATAAGCTGCGAGCGTTGTAATAAGCCAGTTAACACATGAAATCTGTGTGTTCATATCCTGTTGGCCTCTGAAATACTTTTAATTATTTAGGCAGTTGGAGACATGATAGCAGTGGTCTCCATGATATTCCCATGAATGGAGAAAGTGGCCGTTGTTGTTATTTTTTTCGGGTTCTACTGAGGCTCCAGGGTAAATTTCACCTGATCTTGTGTGACGTCACATACTCCCTTCATAACAATTAAATCAGAACTGTTCGGAGAGGACATATACATGATAAAAGTATGATCCGCGTTGA
>Ga0080027_10000715_pt1 | contig 13890 bp, 7 predicted proteins | sample OrgsoiDNA2013046_FD_70962 | JGI IMG/M metagenome (GOLD analysis project Ga0080027, IMG submission 70962) | Permafrost soil microbial communities from the Arctic, to analyse light accelerated degradation of dissolved organic matter (DOM) -... | ecosystem: Environmental > Terrestrial > Soil >... | reverse complement strand
GTCCCGTTATCGAACGTCTTGGAGGTGATGATGTCCACCACGGCCATGTCCAGAACAGCCGTTTTTTCCAGATAGACCGGCGTATTCCCCGCCCCCACGCCCAGGGCTGGTTTGCCCGAGCTATAGGCGGCCCTGACCGCGCCCGGTCCACCGGTGGCGTCAATCAGCTTGACCTCTTTGTGATGCATCAGGTAGGCATTGTCCGGTATGGTGGGCGATTCCACACAGGTGAAAACCCCTTCGGGGGCGCCGGCCTTCACCGCGGCCTCATACATGATCCGCACGGCCTCCTGGCAACAGTGCCAGGCCTTGGGATGGGGGCCGAAGATGACGGCGTTTCGCGTCTTGACGGCCATGATGCACTTGAAGAGGACAGTCGCCGTGGGGTTCGTAATGGGAGTGACCGAGAAAATGAGCCCGATCGGTTCAGCCACCTCCACCAGACCGCGTTCCGGAAACTCGCGAATGACGCCCACGCTCGGTTTGTCCCGAATGTAGTCGTATACGAATTCCGTGGCCACCATGTTCTTCATGGCCTTGTCTTCGAGAACCCCGAGCCGGGTTTCCTCAATCGCCAGGCGGGCGAGATATTGAGCCTGGTCCAGGCCGGCCAAGACCATGGCTTTGACAATGCGGTCGACGTCCTGTTGGGTGAATTGCGTAAATACGGCGGCGGCGGTCTTGCCCTGCCCGACCAGTCCTTCGAGGTAACCTATGCGTTCGTCACTGAGGCTTAAAACCTTTTCTGTCATGCGTCCATTCTCCAAACAGGGCCGATTCATTGGCGCCCAAACCGTTGGCTGGCGGCGCCGGCTGTCCAGCCTCCAGCCATAGCAGGGATAAAGGTCTGTTTAACTGATAGTATAATCCCATTGCACCGGAACATGTCAACCTCGAGATGCCCCGATTCCCCGGGGGGCTTGGACGTTTTCGGAATTTGGGAGGACTGGCAGCGGCAAGTGAGGCATCCGGGCACGGACCCGCAAACGGGGGTTGATGGCGGCACCCTCCGGGTCCAACGGATTGTCAATCGCCTGACGGGATCTGGCGTGCGCCCGCGGGCAATGCCGCAAACGCGGGCCGCTCGCTGCCGCATCGCGCAGGCGGATTAACAATCCGCCGCAGATTGGCAATCTGCCCAACAAAGGCGGTTGCATTGCGCCCGCCTGCCCCTCCTTACTGGCCCGGTGCGTAGCCGAACGTAACCGTCAGCCCGATGCTGCGCGCCGGCAGCAGCGTCAGGATGTCGCCGGGCGCGGCGGCCGAGGTCGTCGTCGAGGCCGGTGTGAGGCCGACAATGTTATGCTTGTCGAGCAGATTGTTGATACTCAGCCGGATCTTGGTCCCCCTCAGGTACGTGTCGCCTCTCACCGTGTAATTCAAAAACAGGTTCGTCACATTGAACGGATCGATGGCGACCGCCTGGTTGGCGCTGCCATTGTCGTTGTACATGGTGCCGATGCGTTTGTTGAAGAAACCCATGTCCCAGCTTTTTACCCGGTAAGTGAAGCCCAGGGTTTCGGTATTCTTCGGAGCGTTCGCCACCCACAGGCCCGTCTGGGCGTACTTCGCGCTGCCCAGGGTTCCATTCAGGTAAAGGCTGAATCCATACCCGATCAGAATGTTGCCTTCCGCTTCGACGCCCTTCGTGTTGGATGGGCCGGTCTGGTAAAAGACCGACTCGCCGGAGGCGTCGGGCGTTGACGAGTAAGGATTTTGGAAATGACTATAGTAGCCGTCCACGTCAAGAGTCACCCGGTTGAATTTCACCACCGAACCAATCTGGTAGGTCTTGGTCGTAGTGGGTTTCGGCAGGACGGCAACCAGCGCGCCTTTGGTGTCGAACACATTGGTCGGCGGAATCACGCTGCCCGTGGCAAACTGCGCATACACCGTCCAGTTGGTCTTCAGCTTGTAACGCGCGTCGACCGCCGGCATCCATGAGCGGAAAGTCGCGTCATGCATCACGCTGGGGGCTCCATTCAGGCTGCCCACCGTCTTGCCGTTGTCGGCGAATTGCGTGAAATTCATGTTGTAGTTGGCGAACTTGATGCCGGCTGTCAGGCTAAGGTCCCGCGTGACCCTGTATTCATACTCGACAAACGGCTGCAGCGACGTCGTGATGAAGTTTTCATGGAAGTTGGACAAAGGCGCGTCCACCCACGTGTGCGGGTCGCTCGGAATCTGATAACGGTCGGTATAAGCCCACTCGTACCAAAGACCGGTACGCAAGATACCCCTGGTGGACTCATGGCTCACCGCCAGCACGTCGCCAACCTTGCGATAACCGTTGAGTTTGTCGATCGCGCTGGTCTTGGTGATCGCGGCCCCGTTTTGATAGTTCTGCTTGTTCCAGTAGCGGTAAGTGTACATCTTATTGTCCAATTTCCAGCCATGACCCAGATCGGACTTGACGCCGAAGTACTCAAAGTCCGTCTGTACGTGATAGAAGTTGTAGCCGTAATAGTCGGCTCTGGAAGGGTCGCCGCTCATCAGGTAGTTGTCTCCAAACTGTTCCACTTGGGCCCGCGTCGGCCCTTTGGTGTTCGGCGTATTGGTCCACAAATCCACCAGGCCGCCGAACACCGTGAAAGTAGTCCTGTCGTTCAGTCTGTATTGGTACTTCAGAAAGCCGGCGACGCGCTTTTGATAGTTGTAAGTCTGATACCCGTCCGACAGCATCTGGTGCAGGTTGATCACCAGGCTCGATTTCTTATCCTTGCCGCCAAACTGCCCGGAATCGTAGTCCAACGCGAGCATGCGGGTATTGAAGGAGCCGTACGAGGCGGTCGCCCTGATCCCCATGTTGTACGGCACGCTGCGGGACAGCAGGTTGATCGACCCGCCGAAGTTAGTGGGTCCGATCGTCGCCGCCGACCCGGGGCTGCGGTCGAAATCGATTCCGGCAATGAACTGGCTGGGGAAAAACGCCCACGAATGGTGTGTCGGACTGTTGGTGTCGTTGAACGGAATCCCATCGACCAGCATGGTGTACTGGCCATCCGCGAAGCCGCGGAAGTAGGTCTTGCTGTCACCCAGGCCGACTCCGTTCGGGTTGACGCTGAACGTGCCCGGCGCCATATTGAGCAGCTCGGTGTAATCCGCCACCGGCGACGCGAAGTTCTGGATAAACTCCGGGCTGATCTCGGATTTCGCCGACCGCGCCTCCAGCGTGCTCTGTGACGGCGCCAGCTCCGCCGCCACCGAAACCGTGCCCTCCACGGTAACCGTCTGCGACAGTTCCCCGATGTTCAGCGACATCGAGAGGTCCGCCATTCCAGTGGCGGCAAGCTTCACCCCGGTGCGGCGGCTCGTCGCAAAACTGGGTGCTGACGCTTCCACCGAATAGTCCCCCGCGGGCAGCCCGGTGACCGAAAACTTGCCGTCCGAGCCCGTCGCGGCGCCACGCACCAGGCCGGTCGCTTCGTTTTTCGCGGTTACCGCCGCGTTCGGGATACCTTTTCCCGCCACATCCGTGACCGTCCCGGTCAGGGTCGCGGCGCCGGCCTCCGTCTGCGCCCGCAACGCGGCGGGCCCCACGGCCCAGAGCAGCGCAAACACGCTAACGGCGAACACACGGCACCGGCGTTCCAACAAGTCTTGCATGAACATTCCTCCGCACAGAATTGAGTAAGCGAATGACCAAGGCTAGCGTTCTACCGTGACAGCAGCATGACGGGGTTGTTAAGAAACCGTGGTAGCGCATGCAGCATGCCTCAGCTTGCCCGTGAGTTTTGATATCATCGGTCTTATGCGCGCCGGGCGCTCCCGTGTCCGCGGGAAGGGCTGAGCCCACCGATTTTCGGCAGTCAGACAGTTTCGCGACGAATCTTCTTTCCGCCCGTCACTCGGACACCGGGCAATACGAAAGGAGATCGTCTTGCCGACACCAACACGCCGCCTGCCTGCACAACCAAACCTGGAGCAACTGCGCAAACAGGCCAAAGACCTTCTGGAACAATTTCGCGCCGGCCACCCCGCCGCGGTTGCGGAAGTGCGCCAGTTCGAACGCGCGCCCGGCGCCGCGTCGTTTGCCCTCGCCGACGCCCAGCGCGTGCTGGCGCGCACTTACGGGTACGAAAGCTGGCCCAGGCTGAAGGCCTTCGTCGAAGGAGCCAGCGTTGCCCGGCTGGCGGAAGCTGTGAACGCCGGCGATGTGGACCGGGTGCGGGCGCTGATCCACGCCCGCCCTGAACTGGTCGGCAAGGAAATGGCGGCCGACGACGAGCACCGCGCCCTGCATTACGCCGTGCTGCGGCGCGATGGGGCCATCGTGCGATTGCTGATGGAAGCCGGCGCCGACGCCCGCATTGGCATCTACCCGCACCGCGATGCCACCAGCGCCATCACCATCGCCAGGGACCGCGGCTACCACGATATCGTCGCCGTCATCGAAGACGCGGAACAGCGCCGCCGGCAGGCAACAAGCTGCCCCAACGCCGCGGTCTCGCCAATCCAGGACCAGATCAGCGCCGCCATCCGCGCGGACGACACGGCCGAAGCCATCCGTCTCCTGCAGGCGGACGACCGGGACGGGTCCGCCAACCGGAAATCCCCGATCCGCGCTTGCGACCGCCACGGCGGCACGCCGCTGCACGTCGCCGCCGAAGCCGGCAACGAAGAACTGGTGGCGTGGCTGCTGAACCAAGGCGCCAGCGTGCGGAAGACGGATCTCAGAGGGCTCACCCCGCTCGACCGCGCCGCCCTCGCGGCCGACCCCCGCAACGATTCCGCGGAGCGCTTTCCCGCCGTCGCCAAGCTTCTGCTGGAACACGGCGCCGAGGTCACCATCCGCGCGGCCGTAGGCTTGGCCGACGCCCCGCGCGTCCGCGAGTTGGTGACGGCCGACGCCGGCGTGCTGCGCCAGATCCACTGGGGAAACGGTGGGCTGCTCAGCCTTGCCGTCAATCACGGTCACCTCGAGATCGTCGCCTTATTGCTCGACCTCGGCGCCGATGTGGACGAGCGTACCTTGGTGCAGGAACTCGAGGAGCCCATAGCAAGCTGGGGCATGCCACTCTGGAATGCGGCGATGGCCGGGCGGCGCGACGTCGCCCTACTGCTGCTCGACCGCGGCGCCGACCCCAACGCCAATGTCTATGCCTCCGGTTGGCCGCTCCGCAACGCCTACCAGAATCGGGACGACGCCATGGTGCGCCTGTTGCTCGACCGCGGCGCCAAGCCTCAGCCTTATATGGTGGGTGAGTCGAACGACGTTGCCGCGGCCAGGCGCATGCTTGAGGCCGACCCGAGCGAGGCGTTGGCGAAGGAGTTGGCGGAATCGGCTGCCGGTAACGGAGGCGCGGCCGTCCTCGAGTTGGCCCTGCCGCGCCTCGACTGGCCCAAAGACGACCGCCGGTGGAACTGGATCCTCATACAGCCGATTCGCGGAGTGGAAGCCGAATCCCCGAACCATGAAGCGTTCTTCACGTGCATGGACATTCTGCTGCGGCATGGGATTGAAGCCAACGTGTGCCGCCGCTTCGGCCAAACCGCCCTGCATTTCGCGGCCGCCCGCGGTGGCACTTCAGGGCGCCCCAACCTGACCGAGGCCGAACGCGCGCGCTTTGCCTCCATGCTGCTCGACCATGGCGCCCGCCTCGACCTGCGCGACGACCTGCTTCAATCCACTCCGCTCGGCTGGGCCTGCCGCTGGGGCCGTAGGGAGCTGGTGAAGCTGCTGATCGCCCACGGCGCCCCCGTAAATGAGTCCGGCGCTCCACCCTGGGCCACGCCGCTTGCCTGGGCCACCAAGATGGGCCACGCCGAAATCGCTTCCTTGTTGGGTTAACGGTGGTCGCGACCCTCTGGGTCGTGTGCCGATTCGCGACCCAGAGGGTCGCGGCCACCGGCTGGCGCTGCGGGGGCCTCGTGTTTCGGCCCGAGACCCAGGGCGATCAGGGAGAGCGAATTGATCTTACCGGTAGACTCGATATTCTGCTCGGACTGGAATCTCTTGAGCCCGTCCACGGATGCCTGGTTCCACGATCCGTTCGCGTCTTCCGCTTTCAGATAGCCTTTGGCTGCCAGCGCGCTCTGAATTTGCTTGTAACGGTCCGGCGTAGGAGCCAACTGGCGATTGCGCCAGGTCACCCGGTTCGCCGGCGCCTTCTTACCGCCGCGCCGCGCCGACGCCGCGGTTCTGGAGGCCGGCGTCTTTGGGGCCGCCGCCGATTGGGTAGCGGTCTGCTCGACCGGAACGGCGCCATCGGCGCCCCAGGCGAGAAGGACCATCGCCGCTGCGCTCAAAGTCTTTTGCATCTTTACATACAGTGTAGCAGGAAAGTCGTCAGTCGTCAGTTGTCAGTCGTCAGTCGTCAGTCGTCAGTCATTCAGCTTTCCGGTAACGGACCCGCAACCGAGGAACCGGCGCGCGCCCAGTGTTACTGATAACTGATAACTGAAAACTGACGACTGCCGCTAGCCCTACCGGCCGTTGGCCGACAGCGTGCCTGCCACGAAAGTCGCCGCCCAGTCGGTGCCTCGGCCAACCCGCCGCATCACGCGGAACTGTACGGCATCGCCCGGTTTCAGGGTATCGCGAATCTTGGTAATGTCTTCCTTAGCCGCCACCTCGTGCCGGTTGATGGACACGATAATGTCACCCTGTTGCAGGCCGACATCCTCGGCAAAGGAGTTGGGCTCCACCGAAACCACCTGGACACCGCTCTTCACCTTCACTCCCAGAGTATCGCGCTGTCTGTCCGTCAGATTCTGGATCTGCATGCCGAAGCTGACCGTCGTGGCCTCTCCGTTCTTGGAGGCTTCGTCGTTCGGGTTGCCGAATTCCTTCGGGAAGATCTGCGCCAGATCGCCCACCACTACCTTCAGGCTCTCACGCTTGCCCTCGCGATCCACGCCGATGTTCAGCGAATCGCCGATCGTCGTGGAGGTCACGATGTTGATCAATTCGCCGCCGTCATGAATCGGCTTGCCGTTGACGGAGACGATCACGTCGGCTTCCTTCATCCCGGCCTTGTCGGAAGGGCCGCCGGGCGCCACCTGCTCCACGAAGACGCCGCCTTCCTTCACGCCCGCTACCTTCAGGCTGGCGCGAGCCCTGTCCGTATCCGAAGGCGTGAACTTGATGCCGATGGAGCCGCGGGTGACCTTACCGGTCTTGATGATGTCGTTGTAAACGTGCGCCGCGGCGTTGATGGGCAGCGCGAAGCCGACGCCCTGATAGCCGCCGGAGCGCGAGGCGATGGCGGTGTTGATGCCCACCACCTCACCCCGGATATTGAGCAGCGGCCCGCCGCTGTTTCCGGGATTGATGGCCGCGTCGGTCTGCAGAAAATGCTGGAACTGGGAAGTGTCGCCGGGAATATCGCGCTCTTTGGCGCTGATGATGCCCGCCGTTACCGTGGCCTGGAATCCGAATGGAGAGCCGATCGCCATGGCCCAGTCGCCAACCTGCACTGCGTCCGAATTGCCGATCTTGGCGGGCACCAGATCCTTCTTGCCTTCCACCCGAATTACGGCCAGATCGGTTTGCACGTCGGTGCCCACAACCTTGGCGTCGTAGTCGGTAGGATCGCCGGTGAACTTCACCTGGATGCGGTCGGCTTTGTCCACAACGTGATTGTTGGTCAGAATGTAGCCGGCCTTATCGACCACCACTCCCGAGCCCAGCGCGAAACCCTTGCGCGACGACATGTCGGGGCCGCCGCCACCGAACGGGTTCGAGAAAAATCGATTGAGCAGATCGTCCATGCCGCCGTTGTCGCTCTGTTCCTCGTCGTCCGGAGGCGCCACCTGCCGCCGGTTATTGCTCCGCGGCCGCGCCGTCGCTTTCGGCAGATAAGTGGTGGAGATATTTACTACCGAGGGTCCCACCTGCTTGGCAATCTGGGTAAAGGTATTCGACAACTCAACCGGGTTCGGGATGGTCAGCGCGGTCGCCCCGGGCGCCATCGCGGCGCCATCGCCTTTCGCCGCTTTCACGCCGGAACTGACCAGGGTACCGATCACGATACCCACCGAGAGAGTGAACAAAATCAACGTGAACGAAAGGGCTTTCTGTGTACGTAGCTTGTTAAGGAAACTCATGGACCTTCTTGCTCCTTCTGCGCGCAGGGACATTATATTCCCAGCCGGCAGCATCTATTAAGATGGATGTGGCCGCGAACTGAACGGTTTCATCTCCACCAACACAACTCCACTTAAGATGAGAGCCCCTCCCGCGGCGGCTCGCCCCGAAAGGCCCTCACCGGTAATGCAATACGACGTCATCCAGGCGAAAACCGGCTCCAGCGCAAAGATCAGCGCAGTCCGTGTCGAGGTAGTGTAGTGCTGCGCCCAAGCTTGGACCGTAAACGCCAGAGCAGTCGCCAGAAGACCTGTTATCATTATGGCCCAGATGACCACGGGCCGCCACTGTACCTGGGGTGTTTCCACCCACGGCAACAGCAGCAGAGCCGCCAGGGCGGCAAAACCAACCTGTGTAACCGACAACAACTCGAAGCTCATGCGCTCTGAGAAATGGCCCAGCGTGACAATGTGCGCCGAGAATGCAATGGCGCAGCTAAACGTCAGCCAGTCACCGCGGCTGATGGAACCGACATCGCCTTCCAGCGTCATCAAACCCATCCCCACAGTGGCCACCAGCACGCCGGCCACCTCGGCAACCTGGGGCCTGATCCGATAGACGAGCGCAGCCAGCAAAGGTACCATCACCGTGGATAGGCCCGTGATGAAGGCCGATTTGGGTGGTGTGGTGAGGCGCAAACCGAGCGTTTGCAGCAAGAAACCCGAGTACAGGAAGATGCCGGTGACGCCGCCGCCCACCAGCGATTTCCAGCGCACCGGCCCCTTCCAAATCCCCCGGAACAGCACCAGGAGCGCCACCGTGGCCAGCGAGAAGCGCGCCGCCAGAAACAGCGCCGGCGAAATACCGCCCAGCGCTTCCTTCACCAGGACGAACGTAGCGCCCCAAATCGCCGCGTTGGCCACCAGCGCCAACTCGGCCTTCCCCCGATTCACTTGCCGTTGCTCCCGGCCGGGTTTCCGCCGGCGCTATCGCGCATGAGCAGCAGCAGCGTGAGGAAGATTCGCTTCAGACCCAGGTCGCGGCCTTCGGGGCTGAACCATTCCTGGGTAGTGTGCGCTCCCCCGCCGAGTCCGCCCGCGCCAATAGCCAGCGCCGGGATGCCGAGCGACAGCGGAATGTTGGCGTCGGTCGAGGAGCAGTCCAGGTGCGACCGGATCCCCAGGTGTGCGTCAACCGCCCGCAGGTACCGCAGGATGGCGGCGTCCGGCGCCAGCGCGGCGGCTGGCCGGGAACCGATTTCCTTCAGCTTCGCGGCCACTTTTCCGCCGTTGGCACGCTGGTTTTCTATGTCGCGCGACCGGTCCACGGCGCTCGACAGGATATCCACCAGCTCATCCATCCGCTGGTTGTCCTCCGAGCGGATATCCACCTTGGCGCGCGCCGTCTGGGCGATGGCGTTGACCCCGGAGCCGCCCTCGATCAATCCCACATTCACGGACGACTTGGCGCCGCTCTCCTTACCCGCGCCGTCTCTACCGCTGTCTTTAGCGCCGCTGTCTTTACCCCAGCCATCCAGCCGTGTTTCGGAAAAGAACGCCACGGCGCGGCACAGCGCATGCACCGGATTGCCCACGCCGAAATCGCTCCAGCTATGGCCTCCGGGGCCGGTGAAGGTCACCTCAAACCGCCGGCTGCCCAGCGCGCGCGTGGTGATGTGGTCGATGTTGGCGCCGTCCACGACGAGAAAGGCCTGAATCTTGCGCGCCAGCGGCGATTGCTTGCACAGGTGGCGCATACCGAGCAGGTTGCCTTCGCCCTCTTCCCCCACGTTGGCCACCAGCAAAAGGCCGGCGGCGGATTCGGGAAGACCGCTTGAACTCTTCCACGCCCGCGCCACCGCCAGCAGCGCGGCCAGCCCGGCCCCGTTGTCGGAAACGCCGGGACCGTGAAAGCGCCCGTCCGGGTCCACGCCGATATCGTCCTTGCCGCGCGGCGCCAGGACGGTATCCAGGTGTGCCGTGAGGGCCACGTACGGCGCCGCCCCCAGCATGGCGATCACGTTGCCGGCGCGGTCGATTCCCGCATCCCAGCCGGCCTCCCGAAACTGCTCTTGAAACCAGGCCGCGCGCTCCTGTTCCACGAAGGTAGGCGCCGGCACCCGGCAAAGCTGCAGGTGGGCCTCATTGATCCACTGCTTTTCGCGCGTGAACCATTGCAGGCACTCCCGCACCCCGCGATGTTCCGTCAACTCGCCGATATTCATCCCCGCCGAAGCCGTGTTGGCCGCCATGGTCTCTGTTCAGTGTAGCAAGCAGGTTAAGTTTTCAGTTCAGTGTAGCAAGCAGGTTAAGTTTTCAGTTTTCAGTGGTCAGTCGTCAGTCAAAACCAGTGGGCGCGCCGATGCCGGAGGTCCTTACTGAAAACTGATGACTGAGAAACTGAAAACTGAAAACTGAAAGCTGAAAACGCTCGCCGAGGGGCAACAGGACGATCTGGCGCACTCGGTGGGGACGGACAGGAATGGTCGCCCTCTCCACAGGCTTGCGCCAGAGATGCAAGCGGCGGTGTTCGGGGGATTTGCAGGCAACACGAGCATCCAGCGAAGTCCGCCACGGTGGGTGGCTCCGGAATTCACCGAGCGCGCAGCTCAGTTTATCCCGGCGCTTCGGCAGGAACCCGAACGGGGCGTTATTCCCCGCCCTACCCGCGCCACCCGATCCCCACATTCAGCTTCTTCCTGGCGTACTCGAAGCTGCGCTCCAGATCGATGCGCTGCTGCTCTTTGAGCGCCTCCTGCATCACCGGCACGGTCAACTTCTGCCCGGGAATGTCTTCGATCACCATCGCGCCCATGAACGGCCGGCCGCTCTTGGCCAGCGCCACGAAGCGGGCGAATTCCCAGGCGGGCATCTTCGGGAACGCCTTCCAGAAATCGGCCTCTAAGTAAGGTAGCGGGCGCGGCGGGCGGCCGGTGATGATCTCCAGTTGCATCGAGGATTTCGGACACAGTCTACGGAACTGCCGCACAAACTTCGACAGGTCCACGTTGCCGTCTCCCAAAGCCACCCACTGGCCGGCCGCGCCGTTGGCAGTTTCGAAGACCACCGAATCGCGGACGTGCGTGGTCACCACGTAAGGCGCCAGCGCCTCCAGCGCCACAAACGGGTCCTCAATGCACCAGATCGGGTTGCCGGTATCCAGGCAGGCGGCTACGTAATCCTTGCCGGCCTCCTCGATAATGGTCTTCACTTCCCGGCCTTGCATATCGCCCGAGTGGTTTTCGAGCGCAATCTTCACACCCAGATCTTGAGCCTCCGCGCGCACTTGCCGGAAGGCCTTGATGGTGGTTTCCATATGGGCTTCGATGGGCAGCGGCCCCAGGCGGTCGTCGCTGCTGCCCATGTAGCAGCGCATTGCCGTCGCGCCCACGGCCTTGGCCACGCGCAGCCCTTCCAGCAACTGTTCGCGCACCGGCCGGCCTTTGGTGTTGAACGATTTGCTGGATTCGCAGATGCAGCCCATGCCGCTATCGATGGCGATGCCCAGACGCGCCGCCGTATCCTTCACCTTTTGTAGATTGGCCGCGTCCAGGCCGCCGTAATCGTCCAGCGACGAAAACTGAATGGTGTCTAGCTTCAGGTTGGCCGCGTACTCCAGAAGCTGCACGCCCTTCCATTGGAAAGCCCGCAGCGAGTAGGTGTCGAAGCCCAATTTGACCGGTACTGGAACCTCCTCGGCGGCGGCGGCAGACACGGCGGCAGACGCGGCGGCAGACACGGCCGGCAGGGTTTTCAAAAAGGTGCGGCGAAGCATGTTTTCTACTGTAGCGCGCAAAGTTCCCACTTGACAGGAGAACTATAATCCCATAATCTCTATAGAGTATAGGATGATTCGGAAATGGCAATCTTGAAAACGACGATTCTGGCCGCAATCGCGGCCGCGGTGATGGTGGCCCAGAGCGGGAACAGTTCCATTTCGGGTCTTGTCAAGGACCCGGCGGACGCCGCTGTGGCGGGCGCCAAAGTCAAGATCACAAACCTGGATACGGGTGTTCACGTGGAGACGGCGACCAATGAGGTTGGGCTTTATCGAGCCGCTGCGCTGGTGCCTGGCAGCTATCGGATTGAAGTCGATGCCGTAGGATTCGATCGCCTGACCCGCGGACCGGTGACCATCCAGATCAGCCAGACGCTGGCTCTCGACCTGACCGTACAGCTCGGGCAACAATCCGCCATAGTCACGGTGAGCGAGGCGGGGCCGCTGATCGAATCCCAGTCGTCCAACATGTCGCAAACCGTGAATCGGCAAATGCTGGCGGGGTTGCCGCTGCCGAACCGCGCGGCGTCTTCGCTGGCGGCCCTGGCGCCCGGCGTGGTCATGATCGACACCGGGGCAGGCACGGCCGAGAACTACCCGGTCTTCAGTGTGGCGGGCGGGCGCGCGCGCAATCAGAGTTTCACGCTGGATGGCGGCAATGTGTCGAACGCCGTGGGCCTCACGCGGCCGCAGCAACTGACCAGCCTGCCGGTGGACGCCATGCAGGAATTCCGGGTCATCGCCAACACTTACTCGGCCGAATATGGACATTCGACCGGCGGCATTGTGACCATGGCAACCCGCTCCGGAACCAACGAGTATCACGGGAGCCTGTTTGAGTCGCTGCAAAACGACGTCTTCAACGCCCGCAACTTCTTTTCGGCAAACCGGTCGCCGGTGCGGTTAAACCAGTATGGCGGGTCCTTCGGAGGGCCCATCCGGAAGGACAAGACGCACTTCTTCGTGACGTGGGAGCGGACCGGCCAGTTGACCAGCTTCGACACCACCTCCACGGTTCCGACGGTGCTCAACCGCCAGGGAGATTTTTCGGATCTGCGCAGCACCGCGGGCAGGTTCATCGCGATCTACGATCCGTCAACCGGGTCGACGGCCGCCACCCGCCAGCCGTTCCCGGGGAATGTGATTCCGGCCGGGCAGCGCGACCCGGTGGCCGTCGCCGCCATGAGTTACTTCCCTTTGCCGAACCGTATCGGCACGGCGACCAACGCCAATAACTACATTGGCAGCAGCCGGAACGAGTTGCAACGGGACATCGTGGTTGGGCGTCTGGACCATCAGTTCCGGCCGTCGGATCTGGTGACCGCGCGGTACTACATCAACGATGCCAACACCAACAACAGCGGCACCTACGGAGTTCCCGCGGCCGATCCACTGGCGGATATTACCGACGTCCGTGTGCAAAGCATACTGGGATCGTACACTCATATATTCAGCCCCTCGGTGACGAACGATTTTCGCTTCACTTACCTGCGCCGCAAGTTCCTGGATACGCGGCCGGGCTTCGGCGACAACCTGGCCGCTAAGATCGGCTTGACGGGAGTAACCGATGCCGCCTTTCCTGCATTCACGATTCCCGGCTACGGGGTGCCCGCCGGGTTTGTGGCCGGCAACGTGACCATACCGAACACGGGGGCGGCGCTGGGGAATCCGACGGCGGTCTACCGCTTTCAAACCCCTATCGTGGATCGACAGTTTCAGGAGGCGCTCTCCTGGTTTCACGGCAAGCACGCCCTGAAATTCGGCGGGGAGTACCGCCAAGGCGCCAACGACGAGATCCGCGACCGCGGTTCGGCCGGCAACTTCACCATCAGTCCTCTGATCACGGATCTGCCCGGCTCCTCCTCGACCACGGGCAACTCCCTGGCCAGCTTCCTGCTGGGTCAGGTGAACGCGGCCAGCATCCAGGTCTCCGACAAGATTCCCTCGCGCGCTTCCTACATGGCGATGTACATACAGGATGACTGGCGGGTGACGGACCGGCTTACGCTCAATGCCGGCCTGCGCTGGGAGGTGGAATTCCCGCGCTACGTAGTCGGCAACAAGATGAACTCGTTTGACCCGCT
>Ga0080027_10000710_pt1 | contig 14005 bp, 12 predicted proteins | sample OrgsoiDNA2013046_FD_70962 | JGI IMG/M metagenome (GOLD analysis project Ga0080027, IMG submission 70962) | Permafrost soil microbial communities from the Arctic, to analyse light accelerated degradation of dissolved organic matter (DOM) -... | ecosystem: Environmental > Terrestrial > Soil >... | reverse complement strand
TGACTTTTATCATTCCTGAGGATTAAAACTTTTTCGATGACAAACTTGTCCGCCGAATCCCGCCTTTGCGGAAGAAGGTGGATGACAAATGACGGATGACGGATGACGGATGACAGATGACAGACGACAAATGACAGATGACCCCGCCGAAGGCGGGAACCGGTGTTTTTCTCATCGGCACATTGGCACATCGGCACATTGGCACATCAGCACATCGGCACATTGGCACATCGGCACATCGTCACATCGGCACATTCGCCTTCCGCCTTCCGCCGAAATCAAAAGTAAAAATTGCAGGTTGTTGCAAGAAAGTGTAATCACCCATTTTCCGGAAGAAAGAATAATTTAAAAAACGGGCGGACTGGTTGGCGGTTTTTATAACCCGGCTATATACCCAGAAAGGATTCTTTAGCAGAGAAGAATTAAACAGAACGCTGAAAGGGAATCTGAAGAATATATTTCTCACGGAAGGATTCTTCGGGAAATAAATCATAGACTTCATGCAATACCGGACGGGTACCGCTTTCGGAGATTTCTGCAGCGAGATCGCCGCCTTTCAAACAGATCAGTCCGCTGGCAAGAGGTAGTGCTTCCGGAGAAACCGGAACAGTGGGGATATTTTGCGGACGCAATAATGGCCTTGACCAGGCCCAGAGATCCCTGAGCGAAGCAACGGCTCGTGACACGGCGATATCAAATTTTCTTCTTTTAATTTCTTCAGCGCGGATATGCTCTGTGCAGATATTAGTCAGCGAAAGGGCGTCGGCCACGGCGTCTACGACTTTAAGTTTCTTTCCAATACTGTCCACGAGCTGAAACCGGCACTCAGGGAAAAAAATGGCGAGGGGAATGCCCGGAAATCCGCCACCCGTACCAATATCAATTACCTGGGACCCGGGAGGAAAATGGTAAACGGCGGCAATACTGAGGGAATGCAGTACATGTTTTTCATACAGACTGCCAATATCTTTTCTGGAAATGACATTGATTTGCGCGTTCCATTCGGAATACAGCTTTTCCAACGCCTCCAGCTGGCTTATTTGGCCCGGTGTAAAATCAGAGAAATACCGGGTAATTATCTCCATTCCGCGCGCGGCTTCTTCCATAGTGAAGGGGCAAAGATGATATAATATCCAATCATCCAGATGTCAAGCAGCCACCAGATGGGGAAGAGGTCCGCTTCACCCAATTTTTTCATACTGCGGAAATAAACGATTCCCTGAACCAGGAAACGAAAAAGGAAAACGGCCAGGGTCCAGTCCCAATGGGAATAGAAGAGGCTGAGTATAAAAGCAGGATAAAATAAAATATGGCTGACAGAATACAACGAAAGTAAAAATTTATGCCTTGTCTTATAATATTTCCCGGTTGTATAGTGACGGGTTTTTTGCCTCACCCATTCCCCAAATGTTTTTTTTGGTTCTGAAACTGTAAAGGATTCCGGATCGATCACGATCCGCGTATTGTCTGAAGTGGCAACTTTATTAATAAACAGATCGTCATCCCCTCCGGGTACATGGTTGATGGATGAAAATCCCTTATTCCTAAGGAACAATTCTTTTTTATACGACAGATTCCTACCCACACCCATATAGGGTTGTCCGGCCAGAGCATAGGATAAATATTGCAGGGCAGAGTGAAAGGTTTCGAAGCGGATGATCTTATTGAGCAGTCCGGGTTTTTTCTTATACGGACTATACCCCAGCACGATCTGCGTTCCGTCCTGGTATCCGTCCTGCATTTTTTCCACCCAGTATTCGCTGGATGGAATACAATCACTGTCGGTAAGTACCAGAACTTCGTGCCGGGCTTCGCGAATGCCCATACTCAGCGGGTATTTTTTGCCCGGGATACCCTTCGCTTCGTATTCGAGGTTCACGATATGCAACCCCTTAAAAGTTTTCTTAAACTCTTCCAGCAGGTAACGGGTATCATCCTGGCTGTTGTGGTTGACCACGATCACTTCGTGTGTGCTGGGATAGGTTTGGGAAAGAGCGCCGGGAAGATTCTCAGCGAGGTTTGCTGCTTCGTCTCTCGCGCAGATGATAACGCTTACAGGATGTTGCTGGGATTTTTCTTTGGAAGGCTTGCGGAAAAATGCCAGCCGCTGGAAAAACCAGGAATAATAAAAAATTTGTATAAAACAGATCAGACAGAAAAAGGTAAACCAGATTTCACCTGGAGAAAGATAAAGGGGCAATTTATTCATCGAACCGCAGTTAGTTAGGGATAGTAAAATTACGGAATTAACGTGTAACGCTTAAAGCTTAACGCCTAACGCCTAAGGCTTAAAGCTTAAAGCGTAACGCTTAACACTTAATGCCTAACGCATAAAGCTTAACGCCTAACACAATGCAGATAGTGCATTTACTGCAATAAGTGTAAAAAATGAAACCATTTATCCGGCACATTTTTTTAGATTTCCTACGGGCTACTCATTCACAAAGCGTTAAGCGTTAAGCGTTACGCTTTAAGCTTTAAGTGGGCGTTTAGCGTTAAATTGCGCCCCTCAATGGCACCATTATCATTTGAACTGAAAGGGAGGGATGCGTCTTCGGCTGCACGTGCCGGCCTGATCCGAACGGACCACGGGGAGATACAGACTCCCATTTTTATGCCCGTTGGCACCGCTGGCAGTGTAAAGGCTGTTACCGGCGATCAGCTACGACAGGAAATCAACGCGAAAATAATTCTTGGAAATACTTATCATTTGTATTTGCGACCGGGAACGGCGGTCCTGGAAAACGCCGATGGCTTGCATCAATTCATGAACTGGAAACAGCCCATTCTGACGGACAGTGGCGGCTACCAGGTTTTTTCACTCGCGGGTACAAGGAAGATCTCGGAAGAAGGCGTGATGTTTAAATCCCATATTGACGGTTCCCCTCATATGTTCAGTCCGGAGAAAGTGATGGATATCCAGCGCAGTATCGGCGGAGATATAATCATGGCTTTTGATGAATGTCCGGCATTTGGGACGGGTTTCGAATACGCTGAGAAGTCCATGCACCTGACGCATCGCTGGCTGGACCGCTGTATTCAACAATTCAGCCATACACCTGACCGCTATGGATATACGCAAAACCTGTTTCCGATCGTGCAGGGCGGAACTTTCGAAAAGCTTCGCCGGGAATCCTGTGACTATATCTCATCCAAACAGGCACCGGGAAATGCCATCGGGGGATTGAGCGTGGGTGAACCCGACGATACCCTGTATTCGATGACGGCATTATGTTGTGAACAACTGCCTGCTGAAAAACCCAGGTATCTGATGGGTGTGGGCACGCCCTGGAACCTGCTGGAATGCATCAGCCTGGGCATTGATATGTTTGATTGCGTGATGCCCACCCGCAACGGCCGGAATGGTATGCTGTTTACTTCCAGGGGGGTTATCAATATTGACAATAAAAAATGGGAACATGATTTTTCGCCCATCGACGATGGGATAAACTGTTCCTTTAGCAATCTCTACAGTAAAGCCTATCTCCGGCATTTGATGAAGAGTAAGGAATTGACCGCACTCACGATTGCGAGTGTACATAACCTTGCCTTCTATCTGCATCTCGTAACACAGGCCAGAGACCATATTATCGCCGGCGATTTTTCCAGCTGGAAGTCGGGCCAGATGGGGATCCTGAAAGAAAGACTTTAGATAATTGTTAATTGTCAATTGTTAATTGTCAACGCTAACAAGGATATACAAGAGTTGCTTTAACAGTGAATGCAGTATCGTATTTATTTTTTTAGCAATTAACAATTGACAATTAACAATTAATCTTTGTTCGCTTTCCATACATTATTACTCTCATCGGCATCGGGCAGCATTCTGTCGGGATCAATGGTGACGGATTCGATTTTACGGGTGGAGGGATACGTGAATTTCCATTCACCGCCTCTTTGCCAGATTTCAACGGGAAATTTAATCCGGCCGGTTTTGCCATTGATCTCTTTTACTTCCACTGTTACGGGCATCGGGAGTTTTTCACGGTTTTGTATGGTGATGAGCGAACCGTTGGCCGGGTTGCCCTGTAAATAATCCACGTTGCTCACGGCCTGATCAATTTTCCAGTTATTCATAAACCATCCTCTCCAGAACCAGCTCAGGTCCTCGCCACTGCCATTTTCCATGGCATGAAAGAAATCCCAGGGAGTGGGGTGTTTAAATGCCCAGTTCCGTATATAAAAGCAAAAAGCCGAATCAAATCTTGCTTCTCCCAATACATCGTATCGCAGCAGTTCCAGACCCATTCCAGGCTTATCGTAAGCATTTACACTCAGGTAACGCGGAAGGGTTACTTCGGGGCTTGTCATGATTGATTCGGAATTGGTTTGAAAATAACGAACGGAGCGTTCGCGGTAACGGGGCTTTTGGAGAAATTCTCCTTTATTGAAATCCTTATCCGATACCGAATTGATAAACGTATTGAAACCTTCATCCATCCAGGGAAATTTTCTTTCATTACTTCCAACGATCATGGGAAACCAGGTATGGCCGAATTCATGACTGGTTACACCCCACAGATCTTTTCCTACACTGAAGGTTAAACAGAAAACGATTCCCGGATATTCCATTCCACTCACCGGACCGGCCACATTCACGGCATTCGGATAGGGATACGGATACCAGCGCGCAGAATAATTTTCAACGCATCCTTTCACAAACTCTGTGGATCGTTTCCATCCTGAATCCAGCGCGGATTCAAGCGGATAAACCGACATCGCCAAAGATTTTTTTCCATCCGGCAGGTTGATCCTGGCCGCATCCCAGACAAATCCTGCAGAAGCACCAAATGCAACATCCCGCGTGTGGTGGCATCTGAAATGCCAGACGAGCTTGTCTTTCGTCAGCCTGCCTGCATTATGCGCCACTTCATCTTCTGTGCGGATCATCACTGTTTTGTCGCTGCTGCGCGCGGTTTCCAGGCGTTTCATTTGTTCAGTTGTCAATACTTCCGAAGGATTCATGAGTTCACCGGATGCAACGACGAGCTGTTTGGAAGAAGTCGTTATGCTGAAATCATAATTTCCGTAGTCAAGGTAAAACTCGCCGGCGCCTATATAGGGCAGGGCGTTCCATCCCACCACATTGTCGTAGACACACATACGCGGATACCACTGACCGATATTATAAATCCATCCCCCCTCTGTTTCCATTCGTCCCATGCGATCCGTGCCGCGTTCGGGAATGGCAAAGCTGTAAACAATATGGATGTTCAGAGAATCGCCGTGTGCTTTGAGGGATTCAGGCAGAAAAATCTGCATCCGGGTATCGTCGATGATATAGTGGATTCTCTCTTCCCTGCCCTGGTAACTCACAGAAACCGATTGAATCTTATAACCACCGTCAAAACCACGGTTCGCATAACGGCCACCCCCAACCGGAGTTGTTTTTTCAGCGCGGGAATCTGGCTTGTAAATATTCTGATCCAGCTGAAGCCACAAAAAAGACAGGGACTCCGGGCTGTTATTTTTATAATTAATCTGAACGTTGCCGGAAATGAGCTGATTGGCTTCGTCCAGGGTAGCCTGTATAGTATAGTCCGCATCGTTTTGCCAGTATTTCGGGCCGGGTGTTCCGGCAGCTGTCCTCACTTCATCGCCATAGGCGGGATAAAATATGGGCGCGAAGGCTTCGTGCTGATCATAGTTCCCGCCGGTTTGAGAAAAAACGGGTAAGGACCCGAAAAAACAACAGGCAACAAAAAGCCAATTTTTCTTAACAAACATCAAAAATGATTTAAGCTTGCGAAGATAATTGGTAAAGTCGTTCCAAAACCGATAAAATGTGACAGGTGGTTGGGCCGGAAAAGCTAATTTTGCAGACGCTGACGCATGAAAAAACTGGATTGGTACATACTAAAGAAATTCCTGACCACTTTTGTGTTCACCATGGTCACTTTTACGGTGATTGCCGTGGTAATCGATACAAGTGAAAAAGCAGATGATTTTGTAAAATCGGGACTGAGTACCGGGCAACTCGTCACACATTATTTCTTTGGGTTCGTGCCGTTTATCATGTCCATGATGTTCCCGCTATTTGTTTTTATTTCCTGTATTTATTTTAGTTCGAAGATGTCGGGCAATTCAGAATTTGTCGCTATCCTGGCCGGGGGGGTACGTTACAACCGGATGTTAAGGCCCTATCTGATCGGCGCCATGTTACTGGCGGCTTTATTCTGGGTCGCGAGCCAGTACTGGGTGCCGAAGGCAAACGAGATCAGGACCAACTTTCAGTCAACCTATATTGATCCCCACAGTTCGTATAACGGCGATCCTTACCGGACGAATAATTTTTATTTACGTGTGGATGCAGAAACCTATGTGGGTTTGCGGTATTATGATACGGCGAGAAAAACAGCGGGTGCGTTCTTTCTTTCTAAAATAAAAAATAACCAGATCTATTATAACCTGCGTGCGGAAGCCATGAAATGGGATACCGCAAAGAAAAACTGGGTGCTGACAAACGCTACCGAGCACACTAATGACGGGTTAAAGGAAACCGCCCGTTTGATTCCCTCCATGCATATCAACCTCAACGTAAAACCCGAGGAACTGAGAAGAGATGAATACCTGAAAGACAAATTCACAACTCCGGAACTGAAACGGTTTATAAACCTGGAAGAAATTCGCGGCTCCGAAGGTCTCAAAATTTATAAGGAAGAAAGATTTCACCGGGATGCGACACCCTTTTCCGTAATAATTTTAACAATGATCGGAGCCGTGATCTCGACAAGGAAAGTCAGGGGTGGCAGCGGCGTGCTGCTGGCTGTTGGTCTCGTCATGGCAGCATTATTCGTGATCATGGATAAGTTTTCCATAACGTTTGCCACCAAGGGAAATTTTTCTCCTATGCTCGCGGCCTGGATGCCGAACATCATTTTTACTTTCGTTGCCGGTTGGCTTTACTGGAAAGCGCCCAAATAGATATTAATCCCCGGTTAATTTTGAATATTCAGATTCAATGATTTGTTCCAACAGCAATCATGGGTTAACTTTAGCAGCCTATACCCGGTCATCCTTTAAAAGCGCGTCATGCCCATCAAAGAAAGGTTTAAGGTCAAAGCAGACAGTGTCAATGCGGAGATAAAAGATATTCTTAAAGAACATGGCTCTAAAAAAATTGGAGAGGTCACGCTTTCCCAAATCTATAGCGGGATGAGGGGCATGACCGGATTGGTCACTGAAACCTCATTGCTCGACCCGCAGGAAGGCATCCGGTTCCGCGGTTATTCCATTCCTGAAATTCAGGAGAAATTGCCCAAGTCTCCGGGTTGCACCGAGCCACTTCCGGAAGGATTGTTTTACCTGATGTTGCTGGGGGAGCTTCCCGGAGAAAAAGATGTGCATGAGCTAACGGCTAACTGGCAGCGTCGGAGCCATGTTCCAAATTATGTTTTTGATGCCATTGAAGCCTTGCCCGTGTCAACTCATCCCATGACGCAATTCGTCATTGCGATCATGGCTTTGCAAACAGAGAGCGTATTTGCAAAAAAATATGCCGAGGGCCTGAATAAAAAGGATTACTGGGAAGCCGTTTTCGACGATTCCATGAACCTGATTGCCCGGCTCCCCAGGGTGGCGGCTTATATCTACAGGAGAAAATATAAAAAAGGAGATCATATTCAGCCCAATGGATTACTCGACTGGGCCGGCAATTTCGCGCATATGCTGGGATATGAGGATGATATTTTCCAGGAACTCATGCGGTTGTATATGACCATTCATGCTGATCATGAAGGCGGGAATGTGAGCGCGCATACCACGCATCTCGTAGGTTCTGCCCTCAGTGATCCTTATCTGAGTTTTGCTGCGGGTATGAACGGGCTCGCGGGTCCGTTACATGGTCTGGCGAATCAGGAAGTGATCAAGTGGATCCTCGAGCTTCGGGAAGAATTGCACACCGAACTGCCCACCAAAGAACAGATTGTTGCCTATGTGAAAAAAACATTGAGTGAAGGCAAAGTGGTTCCAGGATATGGTCACGCCGTATTGCGAAAAACGGATCCGCGGTTTACCGCCCAGATGGAGTTTGGGAAAAAACATTTACCCAATGATTCCCTGGTAAGAACCGTTTGGAATATTTACGAGGCCGTCCCTCCCGTATTGCAGTCATTGGGGAAAATAAAAAATCCATGGCCGAACGTTGATGCTCATAGTGGCGCCCTCCTGGTGCATTTCGGTTTGGTTGAATATGAATTCTACACGGTTTTATTTGGCGTGAGCCGCTCTCTCGGCGTATTGGCCAGTCTTTGCTGGGATCGTGCGCTGGGTTATTCCCTCGAAAGACCCAAATCCGTGACGACGGATAATGTGAAAGACTGGCTTGCAGGAAAAGAAGAAATCTGGGGGGAGTAGAATGTGGCGAATGTGAAATTGTAGGAAATGAAAAAGGGGGAAATGGAATGGGGAATGATAATGTGTAAATGAAGGGTAAAAACGGGAATTTATTAGGGTGAATTCACTCGAAAGTAGTGATGACCATTCAATAATATTAGTCCTTTTACATGACTAAAATTATTGGAAAGTGAAAGAGAATATTATCCTTAATAAATCCATCAATTTTTCGGTTGGAATAAAAAACTATTGCCAGGCACTGTATTTCAAAAAGGAAACGGCCATTGCAAACCAGCTGTTACGATGTGGAATGGCGATAGGCGCAAATGTTTCAGAAGCTCAGCAGGCAGAGAGCCGTTCCGATTTTATTCATAAAATGAAAATAGCGGCAAAGGAAGCAAGCGAAACGTTGTATTGGCTGTCTATTTGTGAAAAGACAGATATCGCGGGATTTCAGCACGAATTGATCAATGAAGTAAATCAATCATCGCGATACTTTCCAGTATAATAATATCAGCAAAGAAAAATACTTAAACTACATCCCCACATTATCATTAAAAATTCAATTCCCACATTTTTCATTTCCTACAATTTCACATTCGCCACATAAAAAATTAAAGCGCCTGAAGAATATCATTCAGGATATCTTCCCGGTGTTCCAGTCCGCAGGAAATTCGTATGAGCCCGGGCGTTATATTCACGTCCATTCTTTCCTGTTCGGATAACTTGGCATGCGTGGTACTTGCCGGATGAGAAGCGATGCTGCGTGTATCTCCCAGGTTGGCGGTCCGGGATAACATTTTCAGGTCGTCGAGGAATTTTCTTCCGCTTTCCAATCCGCCTTTCAATTCAAAACATAAAAGACCGCCCCCGTTTTTCATTTGTTTTTTTGCGATCGCGTACTGCGGATGGGATTCGAGGAAGGGATATTTCAACCAACTGATGGCCGGATGATCCTGTAATTTTTCCGCCAGATAAAGAGCATTGGATCCATGGCGTTCCATACGTACTTCCAGGGTTTCCAGGCTCCGGCTCAAAACCCAGGCATTAAAGGGAGATAGGGCCGGGCCGGTGCTTCTGCAGAACAAATAAATTTCATGGATGAGTTTTTTACTACCCAGCACAATGCCGCCAAGCACACGACCTTGCCCGTCCAGCCACTTGGTAGCCGAATGTACCACGAGGTCAGCGCCATACAATGCCGGAAGTTGCCCGATGGGCGTTGCAAAACAATTGTCAACGCAATAAATCAGGTTATGTTTTTTTGCGAGATCGCCCACCACCTGGAGGTCAATCAGGTCAAGTCCCGGATTGGTCGGCGTTTCGAGATAAATCATTCTGGTGTTCTGCCGAATGGCTGCTTCCCAGGATGCCGGATCGTTCGCCGGCACATAGGTATATTCGATGCCATATTTTGGGAGGATCTTTGTGATAACGGTATGCGTACTTCCAAAGATTGCATTACAGGAAAGCAGGTGATCTCCCTTTTTCAAATAGGTCAGCATGGAAGCAAAAACAGCGCTCATGCCTGAGGAGGTAGCAAAGCCGGCTTCCATTCCTTCGAGTACGCACATGCGGTCAGTGAATTCCTGCACGGTGGGATTGGAAAAACGGCTGTAGATATTGTCGTCGTTCTCATCAGCAAATGCGGCCCGCATTTCTTCGGCATTGTCGAAGGTAAAGCTGCTGGTTAAGAACAGGGGCGAGGAATGTTCCTTTTCATTGGTCTGTTCCACACGTGTGCGGATCATTTTGGATACGGGGTGTAAGGACATATTTTAAAAGTTTAGGATATGATATGATTGGATCCAAATTGGAAAGGCATATTTTAATAGTTTAGGATATGATTTTTGTTTCCCATTGAATTTTGCATCCGGCGGCCATCAGGGTGGCCGCAACGGAACAATATTTTTCGACGGAAAGCGAACACGCCCTTACGGCTTTTTCGGGATCAATGGCTCCTTTTAATTCAAATCGTATCCGGATGTCCTTCCATAGTGTCGGGTCTTTCCCAGCCTGTCTTTCACCATCTATGAGGATGCGGAATCCCTCCACGTTCTGTTTTTGTTTTTTTAGTATGGAAACAATGTCGATCCCGCTGCACCCGCCCAGGCCCATGAGCAACATCTGCATGGGCCGGATGCCAAAATCATGTCCGCCGCTTTCCGGACTGGAGTCCATTTTCACGGTATGACCACTGGCGTCTTTTCCTTCAAATCCAAAATCATTGTTAACCCGTTCGATTTTGACGTGGACCATAAAAAGATTTTTGCAAAGGTAATTCATGCATGTCCTTATTTTGCAGCATAAATTTTGAATGAGCAGCATGGAGGAATTTCATCGTCACCAGCCCTTTCCTTTGGAAAACGGCCAGATTTTACCGGATATCCGGATCGGGTATCACACGTATGGCAATCTGAATGCAGCGGGTGACAATGTAGTCTGGATTTGCCACGCGCTGACGGCAAATGCTGACGTCATCCACTGGTGGCCGGGTATGGTTGGGGATCACCGGTATGTGGATCCCGAAAAACATTTTATCGTTTGCGCCAATATCCTGGGATCCTGTTATGGGAGTTCCGGCCCGCTGAGTGAGGACCCGGCCAGCGGTAAAAAATATTACAGCAGTTTTCCAATGGTCACCATCCGGGATATGGTAAAAGCGCATATCCTCTTACGCAGGCATCTCGGAATAAAACAAATCCACCTGCTGATGGGTGGTAGCATGGGCGGTTACCAGGCCCTCGAATGGAGTTTGATGGAACCCGGTATCATTCAGGATCTTTTTCTGATCGCGACATCGGCTGCTGAAAGCGCCTGGGGAATAGCGGTACATACCGCACAGCGACTGGCCATCGAGGCTGATCCGTCCTGGATGGATCATAGTGAAGAAGCGGGCATCCGGGGGCTGAGAGCCGCTCGCGGAATTGGTATCCTTACCTATCGCAACTACGCCATTATGAAGGAAAAACAATCTGATCCGGAAGTGAACAAACTGGACAATTACCGGGCCTCTTCCTATATCTCCTACCAGGGAAATAAACTCTCGCGCCGGTTCAATGTATACAGCTACTGGCTGCTGACCAAGGCCATGGACAGCCATAATATCGCGCGCAACCGTGGCGGGGATCTGAAGAAAGTGTTGTCCGCAATTACCCAGCGCACACTTATCGTGGGGATCACAAGCGATATTCTTTGTCCTCTCGCGGAACAGGAATTTCTTTCAAACCATATTCCCAACAGCAGCCTGATCAGTATCGATTCACTTTATGGTCACGACGGATTTATGGTAGAAACGGAAAGGATAGGACATTGTCTGAAGGAGTGGATGACCTAACAATTAAAGACTGAGTCTTCCCTCATAATATTCCAGGATCTTCGTACGGAAAATATAATTGTATTGTGCGGCGTTTAGATTGGTATTGGCGCGGTCATAATTATTTTTTGCGATCACATAATCTACGGATGTGATAACACCTGCGTCAAACCGGATCTCCGCGGTACGGAATGATTCCCTGTACGCATTCACCTGGTCCTGATAGCCCTTATATTGTCCATAAGCGGAACGGAGATTCTGCCAGGCCTGTTCCACCATTTGCTGCAACTGATTATGGGACGCGCTGGACACAACTTTCGCGTTTTGATAATTCAGCTTGGCCGTCTTCACATTGTTTCTTGCCGAAAGAAAATTCAGGATTGGAATATTCAGTTGCAGCCAGATGGACTGATACCGGTTGTTATTAAACTGGTCGCTAAAAGATGTTTTTTGGAACGGATAACTGTTAGCCAATACGTCATAGGTCCCCGTGGGGGTCGTTACGAATTCTCCCGTACTACCTGGTGGTTGAATTGGCTGGCCTCCGGGAATGGGATTTGTCGCGATGCTCGAGTAATTGGAATTGAGACTTCCATTCAAAGAAAGTTGTGGAAACATTTTTCCCCTGGCAACTGCAATACTTTTCTGATAAGACTGAACCCGCAGATCATTCGCTTTTATGGTAGGAATCGTTTGCAGGGCAATTTGATAAATACTATCGGAGCTGCTGTTGAGATCGCCAATATCTGCCTGCATGTTTACCATTTCATACGTTGCGTCTTTTTGATAAGGTACATTCAACAGAGAAAATAAATTGATTTTCGAAGTTTCCAAAGCATTGACTGCATTCACAACATTCACCTGATCATTCGCATACTGTCCTTTGAGATCATATAAAGTGGCCGGGGCAATCGCTCCTTCCTTGTTTTGGATTTCCAGACGCTCTACCTGCCGGGCGTCCACCTCAGCCTGTTCGCGTGCAATAACGAGCGCTTCCTGGCTGCTCAGTACGGTGAGGTAATCAAGAATTACATTCAGGGTAATATTGTCCTTTTGTTGTTGCAGATCCATCCGGCTCGCATGATAAAACAATGCCTGCTGTTTAATGGCATTTTGTAACTGGAGCCCGTTGAATAAGAGAAGACTTCCATTGAGCCCATAGCTTCCGGTACCATTTTGTTCATCCACATATCCATTATTCACGTTGCTGATGCTTCTACCAAAATTGATTCCCTGGGAAGCCGAGCCGTTAATTTGCGGAAGTAAATTATCCTTGGCCTGCCGAAACGCAACGCCGTTCGTTTCCATCTGTATCTCGCTTTGCTGTACCAAAAGATTATTCTTGATGGCCAGATCGACACATTGTCTGATGGAAAGGTTTTTGGTGCTGTCCTGGCTAAAACCGGTAACATGAAAAATCAGAATGAAAATAAAGATCCAAGGGCTAAACCGCTTCATCATTTCGTCTTTTAATTGTTTTCCGATTTTTCTATCCGGCCATCAAGCAGGTGGATGATTCGCTTACCGTAACTGGCATTTTTTTCTGAATGTGTCACTTGTATTATAGTCACGCCATCCTGTTTATTCAGTTTGGTAAAGAGTTCCATAATCTCTTCGCCCTGTTTGGAATTCAGGTTCCCGGTGGGTTCATCCGCCAGGATGAGTTTGGGTTTTGCCACCAGCGCACGGGCGATGCCGACGAGTTGTTGCTGACCCCCTGAAAGCTGGGTCGGGAATAAATCTTTTTTACCCACCATCTGGAAACGATCCAGGATATCGGCAACAATGGCCTTACGTTCCGAGCCCTTGATATCCTGATAGATCAGTGGTGTTTCAATGTTTTCGTAGACCGTGAGTTCGTCGATCAGGTGATAGGCCTGGAATACAAAACCGATATGGGTTTTATAGAGACTCGACCGTTGTTTTTCTTTTAGCTTGAAGACTTCTGAATCCAGGAACTGGTAATCCCCTTCGGATGCGGTGTCGAGCATGCCAATGATATTGAGCAGGCTTGATTTACCCGAACCGGAGGGCCCCATCACGGAAATAAATTCGCCTTCCAAAATATGCAGATTGATGTCTTTCAGAATGAAATTCCGGATATTTCCCTGGTTCACCCACTTTGAGATATGTGATAATTTGATCATTTTGTATTGTTCTATTTTCTCTTTTTCGTTCGAATGTTTTAGGGCTTAGATATTATTCGGTCGTTTTTTCGTTTATCGTTTATCGTGTATCGTGTATCGTGTATCGTGAATCGTGTATCGTGTATCGGTTGCCGATGATCCCGTTATTTTCAAATTTCCAAATTTTCAAATTTCCAAATTGCGTTAAGCGTTAAGCTTAACGCTATGA
>Ga0080027_10000709_pt1 | contig 14013 bp, 8 predicted proteins | sample OrgsoiDNA2013046_FD_70962 | JGI IMG/M metagenome (GOLD analysis project Ga0080027, IMG submission 70962) | Permafrost soil microbial communities from the Arctic, to analyse light accelerated degradation of dissolved organic matter (DOM) -... | ecosystem: Environmental > Terrestrial > Soil >... | reverse complement strand
TCGGCGCCGCAGCAGGTGTCCGCGTGTTTCATCCTCGCCGTCGACGACAAGATGGATTCGATCCTCGACTGGTACAAGGAAGAGGGGATGATCTTCAAGGGCGGTTCGGGCTCGGGAGTCAACCTCTCGCGCATCCGCTCGTCGAAGGAACTGTTGTCGTCAGGTGGCACCGCTTCCGGCCCGGTGTCGTTCATGCGCGGTGCTGACGCAAGCGCCGGCACGATCAAGTCGGGCGGTGCGACACGTCGCGCCGCGAAGATGGTGATCCTGGACGTCGATCACCCCGACATCGAAGAGTTCATCGAGACCAAGTCACGCGAGGAAGACAAGATCCGCGTGCTGCGCGACGCCGGCTACGACATGGATCTCGGCGGCCGCGACATGTCGAGCGTGCAGTACCAGAACGCCAACAACTCGGTGCGCGTGAACGAAGAGTTCATGCGGGCGTTCGAGAAGGGCAGCGCGTTCGGTCTGAAGGCGCGCACCGACGGCTCGGTCATCGAGACCGTTGACGCCAAGGAACTCATGCGCAAGATGTCGCAGGCCGCGTGGGAGTGCGCCGACCCGGGCATCCAATACGACGACACCATCAACGACTGGCACACCACCCCTGAGACCGGCCGCATCACGGCGTCCAACCCGTGCTTCCCGGCCGATCAGCGCGTCGTCACCGACACGGGTTTGGTCCGCATCGGCGACCTCGTTTCGCGCGCGGCTCACGGCGAGACGTTCTCGGTCTATACCAACGACGTCACAGCCGAACACGACGCGAGCGCGCAGATCGTCGCGACGAACCCGACGCGCTACATGGTCACCGGCACCAACGAGATCCTCGAGCTCCGCTTCTCTGACGGTTCACGCCTACGCTGCACGCCTGGCCACCGGGTCTGGACGAGCAACCGCGGCTGGGTGCACGCGGAGGAACTCCTCGAAGACGACCGCGTCGTGCGGTCGTTCCACGAAGCAGCCCGTCCGATGGCGTCAGGTCAACTGCCGTCAGCGGCGGTTCGGGTCGCGCAGCGAGCGACTGCTCTGAACCTCCCGCAAAAGTGGGACGACGACATTGCGCACTTCCTCGGCTGGCTGGTCGGCGATGGCTGCTTGACGAGTGACACGCTCACGACGGTCTACGGCAACGCCGACGACATGGCCGCTGTGCTCCCGCAGCACCAGAAGTTCCTTGCCGGCTGGACCGGTTTCGACGCGAAGCCGAGCGTGCAGGCGAACGGCACCGTGCAGCTGCGCTCGGGCAAGGGCGCGGTCGTGAAGTTCTTCGAGGCGATGGGCATTACTCAGGGTCGCGCCAAGGACAAGGTCGTTCCGGCTGGCATCTTCGAGGCGCCCTACGAGTCGCTGGTGTCGTTCCTCCAGGGTCTCTTCGACGCCGATGGTTGCGCCGTCAGCATGGTTGAGAAGGGCACGCGCTACGTCGGTCTCGGCAGCCGCTCCGAAGAGCTATTGCTGGGCGTGCAGGAGTTGCTGGCTTCGCTCGGAATCGGCTCGCGTATTTACAAGCAGGCCGCGAAGAAAGACAGCTTTAGCTACACCCGCATGGACGGCACGGAGACGACGTACTCGTCCGACGGCCCGTCGTACGACCTGCGTATCAGTGGCCGCTTCATCAAGGACTTCGCCGAGCAGATCAGTTTCTCGGTGCCCGCGAAGGTCGAGCGTCTCATGCAGATGATCGACTTCCACTCGTCGTACAACGTCGACGAGTCCGTGAAGCTGGTCTCACGCGAATCGCGTGGCTTCGAGACGACCTACAACCTCACTGAGCCACGCAACCACTCCTACATCGTCAGTGGCGTCGTCGTGGCGAACTGCTCGGAGTACATGCACCTCGACAACTCGTCGTGCAACCTTGCTTCGTTGAACCTGATGAAGTTCTTGAAGGACGACGACAGCTTCGACGCCGTCACGTTCGCCAAGGTCGTCGAGTTCGTCATCACCGCGATGGACATCTCCATCTGCTTCGCCGACTTCCCGACCGAGAAGATCGGCGACACCACGCGCAAGTTCCGCCAGCTCGGTATCGGCTACGCGAACCTCGGCGCGCTGCTCATGGCGACCGGGCACGCGTACGACTCCGACAGCGGTCGCGCACTCGCCGCCGGCATCACGTCGCTGATGACCGGCACCGCCTACAAGCGTTCTGCTGAGTTGGCCGGCATCGTCGGGCCTTACGAGGGATACGCGCGCAACGCTGAGGCGCACACGCGAGTCATGCGCAAGCACGCAGCTGCGAGTGACGCGATCCGCAGCGTCGGCATCATCGACCGCGAAGTCGTTCGGTTGGCCACGAAGTCGTGGCAGGACGGCCTCAAGATCGGCGAGCAGAACGGTTGGCGCAACGCGCAAGCCTCAGTACTCGCGCCTACCGGCACCATCGGCTTGATGATGGATTGCGACACCACCGGCATCGAGCCCGACCTTGCGCTGGTGAAGTTCAAGAAGCTCGTCGGCGGCGGCTCGATGCAGATCGTCAACCAGACCGCGCCGCGCGCCCTGCGCAACCTTGGCTACCAGGAGGAGCAGGTCGAGGCGATCGTCGAGCACATCGCCGAGCACGGCAACGTGGTCGACGCTCCCGGCCTTCGCCACGAGCACTACGAAGTTTTCGACTGCGCGATGGGCGAACGGTCGATCTCCGCGATGGGCCACGTGCGCATGATGGCCGCCGCGCAGCCGTTCCTCTCCGGCGCAATCTCGAAGACCGTCAACCTGCCCGAGACCGCGACAGTCGAAGACGTCGAAGAGGTCTATTACCAAGGCTGGAAGCTCGGCCTGAAGGCGCTCGCGATCTACCGCAACAACTGCAAGGTCGGCCAGCCGCTCTCCGACGCGCGCGAGAAGAAGACCGACGTCGCCGTTGCCGCACCGACTGAATACAAGCCGGTTCGCAAGCGCCTGCCGAAGCGTCGTCCGTCGCAGACCGTGTCGTTCGCGGTCGCTGGTGCCGAGGGTTACCTGACCGCCGGCTCCTACCCCGATGACGGACTCGGCGAGGTGTTCCTCAAGCTCGGCAAGCAGGGGTCGACGCTGGCCGGCGTGATGGACGCGTTCTCCATCGCCATCTCGATCGCGCTCCAGTACGGAGTTCCGCTCGAGGCGTTCGTGTCGAAGTTCGTCAACATGCGCTTCGACCCGGCCGGTCTGACCGACGACCCCGATGTGCGCATGGCGCAGTCGATCATGGACTACATCTTCCGTCGTCTCGCCCTCGACTACCTGCCATATGACGCGCGCGCCGACTTCGGCATCTTCACCGCCGACGAGCGGGCACAGACGGTCGCTGCGAAGTACGGCGACGACACTGGTGCTCCGGTCATCGACGATGAGCTCGAGTACGTCGACTCGATCTCGCAGTCAGCGCCGATCGAGAAGCCGTCGACTGTCACGTTGGCTGAGGTCGCAAGTGCCAAGCCGGTGGACGCCGATGTGCACAGCTCAACGGAATTGCTCGAGCGCCAGTTGGGTACCGCAGCCGACGCGCCGCTGTGCATGGGATGCGGCACCAAGATGCGTCCGGCCGGAAGCTGCTACGTCTGCGAGGGATGCGGAAGCACCAGCGGTTGCAGCTAACGCTGAGCTGGTGCCGCGACCGATGCGTACGGAAGCCCGAACATGCCGATCGAACCTTCGAGTTCGGCCGGGTGAGCTGCTGGTTGAGCGAAGTTTTGATTAAGCGCCATAGCCGCGATGCCGATGTCGTCTCACACACGATGAGACGAGGTGACGGCGGGTGGACCCGAGCGGCTACGTCTGGTCGGATCCGCCGAGCGAACCTCGCACCGACCCCTCGGTGCGCTGGCGGCGCCCGATTGCCCGCCTTCTTGACGCGACAATCTTCCTTGGGCCCGTTGTGTGGATCTTCTGGATGCTCGCTGGTCCGCCGCCGGGTCCGGGCGTTGATGACTACCGCCTGATGTTTCAAATCATGGCGGGGATCGGGTCGTTCTTCTGGCTCGGTGTCGGGTGGCCCCTCTACGAAGTACTGGCTGTCGCCATGGCCGGTCGGACGATCGGTAAATGGGTCATGGCGCTCTGCGTTGTCGGGGCCGATCGCAGTCGACTCTCGACCGGACGGTTGATCGGCCGAGCTCTCCTGTCGGGCGGCGCCGTCGTCGTGACCGGTATCATCGCTCTTCGCGCGTGGTTCCTATATCCGCCGCTGGTCGCTGTGTCGGCCCTCGCGCTGGGCCTGTCGCAAGCGATTCCCGCCGCTCTCGGAGAGCGCACCTGGCTCGACCTCGCTACTGGCTCGGACGTCGTCTGGTGGGGACGCTTTGCTGGCAAGCCCTCCCGCCCACTAGGGGCCTTCGAAGATTCGCCACGCGGTTCGTACTACTACTCCGAGTCTTGAGCCGCGTTCAGCTGAACGCGGCCCGATTGAGAAATCTGGCGCGGAATTGAGCCTGACGCGACACGATGGACGTCGAGCGGCAACGGTCGCCGGGTATGCAAGCGCGGGGCACCCGGCTTGAGACAGGAGCTGAGGTGCTGCTGACCATCACGACGACGCGCGCGCCGGCGGCTGATCTTGGGTTCTTGCTGCACAAGCATCCAGGCAAGGCGCAGACCTTCGACGTCTCGGTTGGAACGGCTCACGTCTTCTACCCCGAAGCAACAGATGACACTTGCACGGCCGCGCTGCTACTCGAGGTCGACCCGGTCGCGCTCGTCCGTGGACGCAAGGGTCCGTCGAGCGAAGCGTTCTCGCTCGGGCAGTACGTCAACGACCGGCCTTACGCAGCGTCGAGCATGCTCGCTGTCGCAATGGCGAAGGTGTTCCGCACGGCGATGAGTGGCCGCTGTGATGCGCGCCCCGAGCTGGCGGCGTCCACACTGCCGCTGAGCATCCGTATCCCTGCGCTGCCGTGCCGTGGCGGAGTAGACATGCTGAAGCGGTTCTTCGAGCCACTCGGCTGGCAGGTCGACGCGACCACGTCGTTGCTCGACGCGACGTTCCCAACTTGGGGCGACTCGCGCTACCTCGACGTCACTCTCCACGGCACCATTCGGTTGGCCGACGCGCTCAACCACCTCTACGTACTGCTGCCGGTGCTCGACGATGCCAAGCATTATTGGGTTTCTCCCGACGAGGTCGAGAAGTTGATCCGTGCGGGCGAAGGCTGGCTTGCCACGCATCCAGAGCGTGATCTCATCACCCGTCGCTACCTCGCTCATCGCACGGAGTACGTCAAGACGGCGGTGAGCAGGCTCGCTGAGGTCGATGACGCGACCGATGAACAGTTCGACAACGCAACCGACGCGGCACAGATCACGATCGACGTGATCGGTGCGGAAGACCAGCCGATCCCGTTGGCCGAACAGCGTCGCGGCACCGTGCTGTCGGTGTTGCGTGCCGGGGGCGCGCGGCGCGTTCTTGATCTCGGTTGCGGTGACGGTGCGCTACTGCGCGGGTTGATTGCCGACCGCAGCTTCACCCAGATCGTCGGTACCGATGTGTCGTGGCGCGCACTCGAGATGGCGAGCCGAAAACTGAAGCTTGACCGCTTGTCGGAGCGCGAGAGCGAACGCATCACGTTGTTCCAGTCGTCGCTCACCTATCGCGACGCGCGGCTGGAGGGATTCGACGCGGCGGTGTTGATGGAAGTCATTGAGCACGTCGACCCGTCGCGGCTCGGCGCGTTGGAGCGAGCCGTCTTCGGTCATGCGCGGCCGCTGACTGTTGTTGTCACGACGCCGAACGTCGAGCACAACGTGCGATTCGATGGCATGCAGCCGGGGACGATGCGCCACCGCGACCATCGCTTCGAGTGGACCCGCGCGCAATTCCGCTCATGGGGAGAACACGTCTGCAGTGCGCATGGTTACGACGTCAGGTACGTCGGGGTCGGAACAGACGATCCCGAGGTTGGCCCACCGACGCAGCTGGCGGTCTTCACCCGGCACGTGGCCGTAGCCGAGGAGGTGAGCGCATGACTGAGCTTTCGGGCGAACCACATGAGCTCACCGTGCCGCAGCTCTGCCTCGTCGTCCTGATCGGTGTTTCTGGTTCGGGGAAGTCGACGTTCGCCCGCGCGCAGTTCAAGTCGACCGAGGTTCTCTCGTCCGACTTCTGCCGCGGGCTTGTATCAGACGACGAGAACGACCAAGCATCCAGCGCCGACGCCTTCGACGTGCTGCACTACATCGCCGGTAAGCGACTGGCCGCTGGCCGGCTCACGGTCATCGACGCCACGAACGTGCAACCCGCATCGCGCAAGCAACTCGTCGACCTTGCGCGCGCCCACGACGTACTACCGGTCGCCATTGTGCTCGACCTGCCCGAGAAGCTGTGTGCGCAGCGCAACGAAGCTCGACCAGATCGCGCGTTTGGCGCGCACGTATTGCGTCGCCAGAGTTCCGATCTGCGACGAGGGCTGCGCGGTCTTCAACGCGAGGGCTTTCGCACGGTGCATGTCTTGCACACACCCGAGGAAGTCGAGTCGGCCACGATCGTGCGCCAGCGGCTGTACAACGACCTGCGGCACGTCGAAGGGCCGTTCGATGCGGTTGGCGACGTCCACGGCTGCCGCGCCGAGCTCGAGACACTGGTGGGCGAACTCGGCTACGTGATCACCCGCGACGAAGCAGGCCGGCCGATCGATGCGGCGCATCCTGACAACCGCACGCTGATTCTTCTCGGCGACCTGGTCGACCGCGGGCCCGACACGGCCGGCGTACTCCGACTTGCGATGGGGATGGTGAAGGCGGGTCATGCACTCGTCGTCCCCGGGAACCACGAGAACAAGTTGTTGCGCGCGATGCGTGGCCGCAACGTGCAGATCACCCATGGTCTTGCGGAGTCACTAGAACAGCTCGCGGCCGAACCCGCAGAATTCCGCACAGCGGTTGAGCAATTCATCGATGGTCTCGTGTCGCACTACGTACTGGACCAAGGTCGGCTCGTCGTGTCGCACGCAGGCCTGAAAGAGTCGTATCACGGGCGAGCCTCCGGGCGCGTGCGCACGTTCGCGTTGTACGGCGACACCAGCGGCGAGACCGACGAGTACGGGTTGCCGGTGCGCTACCCGTGGGCCAACGACTACCGCGGCCGAGCGATGGTTCTGTACGGCCACACGCCGGTGCCGCAGCTCGAGTGGATCAACAACACCTTGTGCCTCGACACGGGTTGCGTGTTCGGCGGCAAGCTTTCCGCACTGCGCTACCCCGAGAAGGAGGTTGTCGCCGTCCAGGCTGAACGCGTGTACTACGAGCCGGCCAAGCCATTCCTCGACGCCGGCCAGTTGCCACCTTCGTCGGACGGCGCGGGACGTCGCGATCCCGACGTCCTCGATCTGGCTGACGTGATGGGCAGACGGGTCGTCGAGACCTCGCATCACGGCCGCGTCACCATCGCCGCGGAGAATGCGACCGCGGCACTCGAAGTCATGAGCCGGTTCGCCGTCGACCCGCGCTGGTTGCTCTACCTTCCGCCGACGATGAGCCCTGTCGCGACGTCGGCGCGCCCCGACCTGCTCGAGCATCCGGCCGAGGCGTTCTCGGCGTTCCGGGCCGAGGGCATTGCGCAGGTCGTGTGCGAGGAGAAGCACATGGGCTCGCGCGCCGTTGTTCTGCTCTGCCGCGATGATGCGGTCGCGGCTGCTCGCTTCGGCGCACCTGGTGGCGCGAGTGGCGCGATCTACACGCGCACGGGGCGGCCGTTCTTCAATACCGAACTCACCACGCAGTTGCTTGAGCGTCTTCGCGCCGCTGTCACGACGTCCGGCATGTGGGATGAACTCGACACCGGCTGGCTCCTTCTCGACGCCGAGTTGCTTCCGTGGAGCGCAAAGGCAGAAGAGCTCTTGCGCACGCAGTACGCGGCAGTCGGTGCAGCCGCGCGCTCGGCCTTGCCCGTCGCCGTCCAGGTATTGGAGCAGGCCGTAGGTCGCGGCATCGATGTCGAGCCGTTGCTCGAACGCACGCGCGCGCGATCGCACAACGCTGATGCGTTCACGGCCGCTTACCGCCGTTACTGCTGGCCGACCGATGGCCTGGACGGCGTACAGCTAGCGCCGTTTCAGCTGCTTGCGACCGAGGGGCGCACCCATCACGACCGTGACCACCTGTGGCATCTCTCACTCTTGTCGCGACTGGCCGATGAAGCGCCCCATCTGGTGATCTCGACTCGACACGTCCTCGTCGACACGACCGATGCGGACGCCGAAGCAGCGGCGACTGCGTGGTGGGAGGAGATGACTGCCGCCGGGGGAGAAGGCATGGTCGTCAAGCCACTGGCCAACCTTGCGCGCGGCACACGTGGCCTCGTGCAACCGGGGTTGAAGGTGCGGGGACGCGAGTACCTGCGCATCATCTACGGGCCTGACTACACCGAGCCGGCGAACCTCGAACGGCTCCGGTCACGCAACCTTGGGCACAAGCGATCGCTCGCCGCGCGTGAGTATGCGCTCGGCTTGGAGTCGCTCGAACGGGCCGCGCGTGGTGAGCCGCTCTGGCGGGTGCACGAGGCCGTGTTTGCGGTGCTCGCGTTGGAGTCCGAGCCCGTTGACCCGCGCTTGTGACGGACGACGTTGGTTTGCCTTGTCGGACGCCGCTCAGCGACGTCACCAGAGTCCCTCGCCGCGAGGGACTGGACTCCATAGCCGGGCCCGCATCTGGCGTACGTCTAACCGCGGCCGGCCTGACCGGCGTTGGACGCGCCGGTGCGGACTTGTGCGGCGGCGAGCACCGCCCCGACCATGACGTCGGTCGCCTCGGCGTCACTAAGCCCGCCGTCGCCGCAGAGCGACTGCGACGTGCTGATGCGCAGCGCGTGCGCCAGCGTGGCTCTGAGTCGTCGGGCCGCGCGTCCCCTTGCGCCAAAGCCGACAGCGAGGACGGCCACTCGTTGCTTTTCGTCGGCGGCTAGATATTCACCGACGAAGCTCGGCATCGAATCGACGTCCCGATGAATCATTGTCATCATCGGTGCGGCCGTGGCCGCCCATCGGTACGTTTCAGCGAGGGCGGTGCGAAGCCGAACGACCGGGTCGCTGATGCTCGACCATGCGGCGACATCGGGCCGCGGATGCAGCTCGCGCCAATGCGTCGAGCATGCGACGACGAGTGCGTCCTCGGTCGGAAAATGTCGGTAGACGGTCACTCTGGTGACCTGTGCTTCTTCGGCGACAGCCGAGACCGTGGTGTCGCGTGGCCCGACACGTTCATGGAGACGCATGGTCGCTTCGGTGATGGCGAGGCGGGTCTCGTCGACAGTGTTTTGCCGCGCGCGCATAGTGTACGGGCGCGAGATCGGCTCCTGCTCCCTTCGCGGCACTGTTGACGCCCTTCGTTCCGTGGAGGAGAGTGCTTTGAGTATACATCGCTGTTTATCGAAAATCCGCCGATCGGAGCACCGATGACCGTCATCCTTGCAACAACATTGGCCGAGGCAACGGCAGGTGGTCGCGCGCTGCCGTTGACGGTGCTCGCCGCACCTCATCCGCCTGACCGGCTGCTCGGATCGATCGGTGTGGGATTTCGCCTGAGTGGCGAACAGACTGGCGGACAAGTCGCGATCGTGGAGCACCCGTTTCCGGTCGGCGCGCTCGTTCCACCGCACGTCCATACGCGCGAGGATGAATTCTCGATCGTGACTGCCGGTGCGATCGGCTTCCGCTCTGGCTCGGACGAGGTCGTGCTCGAGGCTGGCGGATACATCAGCAAGCCGCGTGGCGAGCTGCACACGATGTGGAACGCCGGACCCGAAGAAGCGCGCATGATCGAAGTGATCACGCCGTCGGGATTTGAACACTTCTTCCGCGAAATCGCCGAGATGATCGAGTCAGGGCCGCCCGACCCGAGTGCCCTCGAAGCGCTTGCAGCTTCGTACGGCCTGTTCTTTGACCCGACGTGGGTGCCCGAGCTCATGGAAAAGTACGGACTAAATTCTCCGTTCGGGTGAACCGCCCCGCGTTTTCGTGATGGCTAGTGCATTGCGGTCATGCGGTAGCGCCACGCAGCTCGAGTAGCCGCACGACCTCCTGTTGCTGCGCTTTGGATTCCGGTGACCCGCTACCACCTCGGCCACTGTTCTGAGTCGCGAGCGTCATCGGCATCGAGCCATGGCTGTTCTGGTGATGCGGATCGGCGCCACCGTCGAGCAGTGCGCTCACCGCAGCAGCACAGCGAGTTCGAACTGCACGATGCAATGGCGTAACTCCGTTGCCATCGATGGCGTTCGGATCGGCGCCGGCTTCGATCAGGTAGGCGACCGTGGCCGCCTGTGCATCCGGATTCCAATGTGCTGAACCCGGGCTGCCATCGGCAGCGTAGTGAAGGGGCTGCGCGCCACGGCGATTCCTCGCGCTGACATCAGCCCCGCCCTTAGTGAGCGCTCGCGCGAGAGCTGGTTGGTAGCTGGCGGCGGCAACGTGCAGCGCCGTGTCGCCGGCGTACACGTAGTGGTTGATCTGATCGAGGTAGTAGTCGATCGCCTCGAGGCGGGTAGCGCCTTGCTCGAGGTGCGTCGTTGCGAGCGAGGGTGACGCCGTGAGCAGCCGCGTCGCGAGAGTCGCATCGCCAACGGCAATGGCCCGCACCAAGCTCATCAACGTCGGCTCGGGAGCAACCATGCGGAGACGGTACAGCCGTCGGCTACCGGATGTCGGGCGGCCCAGGGTGGGCGAGGTCGCAGGGCAGTGGCTCTCCCGGGTCGTAGACGGGTGGCGCTGATCCGTCGGCGAGTGCGGCTGCGGAGTCGGCGAGCGCAAACCGTTCGCGGACTCGGCCGAGGAAGTCGAGTTCGGTGAGCCTGGCGAGCTTTGCGCGTTCGGGGCCGGCGTACACGCTGACCCAATCGCCGGGGTCGAGGACGCCGCGCAGTTGTCCGTCGACACTGACGGCGACTTGCCCGGATCGCTCGAGCACGCGCACGCCGATGCGTTGGTTTTTCGCGTCGAGTACGAGACTTCTGTCGAACGCCATGTGGGGCGCTACCGGAGTGAAGATCAGCGCGTCTACGTGCGGAGACACGATAGGACCGCCTGCGGCGAAGCTGTACGCGGTCGATCCTGTCGGGGTGGCGACGATGAGTGCGTCGGCGGAGTAGGACGCGAACAGTCGGCCGCTGACGTAGACGGCCAGGCTTACTTGCCGGTCGCGCGACAGCTTCTCGAAGACCACATCGTTCAAGGCCATGATGTCGAGGGGAACACCCCAGCCGACATCGGCGGCGTCCCCGGCTCGAAGCTGTGGCGCAGCGAGGGCTGGACCGCGGCCGTAGCGCAGCAGCGCCTGCATGCCGGGCGGGATCTCCAACGGGCGCGATGCACGCATCGTCAACGCGAGCCGCGCATCGACGTGAACCGCGCCGGCGTGTACGGCGTCGAGCGCCCGCGTGAGGTCCCCAGATTCGATCTCAGTCAAGAATCCAAGCCGGCCTACGTCAACGCCGAGAACCAGGGCGCCGATCGGCGCCGCGACGCGTGCCCCTCGCAGGAACGTGCCGTCGCCACCGACCGTGACGATGAGGTCGGGGTTGCCGGCACGCTCGGCCTCTTGTGTTGCGCCACGTCGGGTGCCGTTGTCGCCCGGGTCCCACACGTCGATGTCGATGCAAGGGATTCCGCGATCGCTGGCCCATCGCCGTACCTCATCGGCGGCCGAGATCGCGGCAGCCTTTCCGCTGTGGACGACGAGTCCGATGCGCGAGATCACCGCGCAGCCTCCAGCTGCCGAGTGCGTGCAGCCGGTTGCTGGGACTGCATGTCGATGCTCTCTCGTCGGCGAGCAGGGATTGCGTGTCGGGCGCGCCATGCCACCAGGGTCGCCAGAGCAGCAGCCATTGCGCCAGCAAGCATCGCGGCCCTGTCCCCGCTCGGGCCTGTCGTCGCCCTGGCGTGATTGACGGAGATGGCGATGGCGGGGAGCAGCGCGGCACCGATGGCCGCGCCGACTTGACGGCTGGTGTTGATGACGCCGCCGATCACGCCCTGATCAGCTTCCGCCACCCCGCCACTGGCGATGACCATCGTCCCGAACGCGGTCCCGGCGGTTCCGAAGCCGATCAACATCACGGCTGCGAACAGTGGGCTGTAGCCGCCCGTCGCGGGCAGCTGGGTGAGCACGAGGAACCCTGCGGTGGCGGAGGTGGTCGTCAGCACCAGTACTCGCCCGACGCCGATGCGGGCGGCCAGTCGAGCGCCGAACGCCCCGGCGGTGAACCCGATGACGCCCTGCGGCGCGATGGCCAGGCCGGTCATCAGCGGGCTCTCTCCGAGTACCTGCTGGAAATAGAGCGAAAGCACCAGCATCTCGCCGGCGTTCCACAGCCCGACGAGCAGGTTCAACGCGCCCGCGGTGCGCAAGCTCGATAGCCGCATGATGTCTGAACGGACCAGCGGGTCGGGGTGGTGACGCTCGACGAACAAGAAAGCGACAGCGGACACGCACGACAACGCAAACGACGCCAAGATGGCGGGAGATGCCCAACCGAGGGCGTCGCCCTGCGACACGGCGAACACGAGCGCGACCATGGCGGCGGTGATGAGGACGGCGCCGCCTGCGTCCAGTCGGCGCTTCGCGTTGGGTCGCCGCGATTCGGCGAGCAGCTTCGGGGCGAGCACCGCGGCCAGCAATCCGACTGGCACGTTGACGAGGAATACCGCCCGCCAGCTGGTGAACTGCACGAGTACTCCGCCGAGTACCTGGCCTGCCACGAAGCCGATGGACGCCGTCGCGCCGTACATTCCCAGGGCACGGGTGCGCGCCGGGCCTTCGTCGAAGCCGGCCGTGATCAGCGAGAATGCGGCCGGTGCGACCAACGCGGCGCCAGCACCCTGCACGGCACGCGCGGCAACCAGCAGAATTGGGTCATACGCGAGACCGCCGGCGAGCGAAGCCGCCGAGAAGATCAGCAGCCCGGTGACCAACATGCGTCGGCGGCCGAATAGATCGGCGGCCCGCCCGCCAAGGATCAACAGCCCACCGAAGGTAATCGCGTACCCGGTGACAACCCACTGCACCGCCGAGGCCGCAAGGCTGAGTTCGTTCTCAATAGAAGGAAGCGCCACGTTCACGATGCTGAAGTCGAGGACGACCATGAATGATGCAACCAGGATGAGGGTCAACCCGAGACGTGAATGCCGAGGTTGGGTGACCGCCGCAACGCTCGCCCGTCGGAATGGCTGTTGCGGCCCTCGTTCGCTGAAACCCGAAAGAACCGTGCTCATCCACAACTCCTTCTCATCGGCTCTTAACGATACTGAACTATCCGTTTCGTAAATACTACACAGACGGCGACGCCGCTTCAACCCCGCAATTCCCGCCGCTGGCTTGACGCGAGAGGAGGTAGCATACGAAACTGACAGTCCAGTTTCGATGTTGGGAGGAACGATGCGACAGACACAGCTCAGAACCACCGAGCTCGGGAACACCGGCATGGAGATCACGCGTGTCGGCTTCGGCGCCTGGGCGATCGGCGGCGGGGGATGGGAGTTCGGCTGGGGCGCGCAGGACGACGAGGCGTCGATCGAGACGATCCACCGGGCGCTCGAGAAGGGCGTGAACTGGATCGACACCGCCGCCGTCTATGGTCTGGGCCGCTCCGAGGAGGTCGTCGGCCGTGCCCTCGCGGGCCTCGCGAACCGCCCCTACGTGTTCACCAAGGCGTCGCGCGTGCCGGGGCCGGCCGGCCGTGTTGTCGACAGCCTGAAGCGTGACTCGATCCTCCGCGAGGCGGAGGCCAGCCTTGCGCGGCTCGGTATCGACGCGATCGACCTGTACCAGATCCATTGGCCGAAGCCAGTTGAGGACATCGAGGAGGGCTGGTCGGCGTTCGCGGAGCTGAAGGAACAGGGCCTGGTGCGTCACATCGGCGTCTCCAATTTCGACGTCGAGCAGTTACGGCGGATCCAGCAGATTGCCCCGGTCGAGACGCTCCAGCCGCCCTATTCGCTGATCGCGCGCGACGTCGAGGACCAGATACTGCCCTTTGCCGAACGCGAGGCGATCGGGGTGATCGTCTACTCGCCGATGGGCTCGGGCCTGCTGACCGGAGCC
>Ga0080027_10000708_pt1 | contig 14040 bp, 10 predicted proteins | sample OrgsoiDNA2013046_FD_70962 | JGI IMG/M metagenome (GOLD analysis project Ga0080027, IMG submission 70962) | Permafrost soil microbial communities from the Arctic, to analyse light accelerated degradation of dissolved organic matter (DOM) -... | ecosystem: Environmental > Terrestrial > Soil >... | reverse complement strand
CACCGAGTCGAATGCACCGAGTCGAATGCACCGAGTCGAATGCGTCGAAGAGCGGCGTCGATGTTGTGGCACACTGGCCTGCCGCCATGGCGACGGGAACCGCCAACGACTATCTCCGCCGCATCCTCAACGCCCGCGTCTATGACGTCGCGATCGAGACGCCGCTCGAGGTCGCGCCCCAGCTCTCGGACCGGATCGGCGGCCGGCTGCTGCTCAAGCGGGAGGATCTCCAGCCGGTATTCAGCTTCAAGCTGCGCGGCGCCTACAACAAGATGGTCAATTTGTCGGCCGCCGCGCGCGCGCGCGGGGTGATCACGGCCAGCGCCGGCAACCACGCGCAAGGGGTCGCGCTGGCGGCCCAGAAGCTCGGCTGCCGCGCCGTGGTGGTCATGCCGGTGACGACGCCGGAGGTGAAGGTCGATGCGGTGCGCAGGCTAGGCGCCGAGGTGGAGCTGCACGGCGACTCCTTCTCCGACGCGTATGCGCGGGCGCTCGTGTTGCAACGCAAGCACAAGCTCACCTTCGTGCATCCGTTCGACGACCCGGACGTCATCGCGGGGCAGGGGACGATCGGGATGGAGATCCTGCGCCAGCACCAGCCGGAGGTGAACGGCCCCCTGCACGCGATCTTCGCCTCCATCGGCGGGGGCGGCCTGATCTCCGGCGTGGCCGCCTACGTCAAGGCGGTGCGCCCGGAGATCAAGATCATCGGGGTTCAGGCGGTCGATTCCGACGCCATGGCGCGCTCGCTCGCCGCCGGACGCCGGGTCGAGCTCCGCGAGGTCGGGCTGTTCTCGGACGGCACCGCGGTCCGCCGGGTCGGCAAGGAGACGTTTCGCCTCTGTCGCCTCTACGTCGACGAGGTCATCACCGTCGACACCGACGCGCTCTGCGCGGCCATCAAGGACGTGTTCCAGGAGACGCGTTCGATCCTGGAGCCGGCCGGCGCGCTGGGGGTCGCGGGCGCCAAGCTGTACGCGTCGCGGACGCCGCTCGCGGGCCGGACCGTCGCCGCCATCACCTGCGGCGCGAACATGAACTTCGACCGCCTGCGCTTCGTGGCCGATCGGGCCGAGGTAGGCGAGAACCGCGAGGCGGTCTTCGCCGTCACGATCCCCGAGCGACGGGGCAGCTTCAAGCGCCTGTGCGGTCTGGTCGGCGATCGAAACGTCACCGAGTTCAGCTACCGGATCGCCGACAAGGCGGTGGCGCACGTCTTCGTCGGCGTGCAGCTGGCGCGAAAGGGCGACGCCCCGCACCTCGCGCGCCTGTTCGCCAAGGCGGGTTTTCCGACGCTCGATCTCACCGAGGACGAGCTGGCGAAGTTGCACCTGCGGCATCTGGTCGGCGGTCGCTCGCCGCTGGCCGCGCCCGAGCACCTCTACAGCTTCGAATTTCCCGAGCGGCCGGGCGCTCTCATGCGCTTCCTCGTCAGCATGTCGCCCAACTGGAACATCTCGCTCTTCCACTACCGAAACGAAGGCGCCGCCTACGGGCGGGTCCTGGTCGGGCTGCAGGTCCCCTCGCGCGAGCGGGCCCAGCTGCGCAAGTTCCTGGCGTCGCTGGGCTACCGCCACTGGGACGAGAGCCAGAACCCGGCTTACAAGCTGTTTTTGAGCTGAGCGCGGTCACCGTCGGGCGCGCAAAGGTCGAGGAGAGTGCATGGCGATCCGACGCCGTTTCTTGCAGCTTGCAACGGTTGTGGACGATCGGTGCCGCGGTTGTGGTCCGGCCGGCCTGGCACCGCCGATGCAGTCTCTCCCCAGTCCATGCGCGCACCCCCAGCTCGCGAGCCTCGCGAACGAACGGACCGCCGGTGTCTCCGCAGCTGAAGGCGGCGCCCGGACAGACCCTCGACGAGAGATTTCTGCTCCTCGAGGAGATCGGACGCGGCGGGATGTCGACCATCTTCAAGGCGCGGGATCTGAAGGACGGCGATCATCCCGTGGTGGTCAAGGTTCCGCTGCCCATGTTCTCGAGCGGCCTCGGGGCGTGGTCGATGTTTCAACAAGAAGAGGAGATTGGCCTCCAGCTCGATCATCCCTTCGTTCTGAAATTTCTTCCGCACGCCACGAATAGACAGCGTTCGTATCTGGTCACCGAGTACGTGCCGGGTCGCACGCTCGCCGATCTCCTGAAGGAACGGCGCCCGCTGACCGAGGCCGAGGCGATCGCGATCGCCAGTCGGGTTTGCGCCGCGCTCAACCACATTCATGGCAACGGGTTCGTGCACTACGACCTGAAACCAGCCAACGTGATGTTGTGCCCCGACGAGACCATCCGTTTGATCGACTTCGGGTTGGCCCACGCCGTTGAGACGACCCGCTTCACGTTTTCCGGCGGTCCGCCGGCCATCGGCACCGCGGACTACGTCGCGCCCGAACAGATCCGGCGCAAACGCGGGCGCACCAGCGTCGACATCTACGGTCTGGGCGCGATGCTCTACGAGATGCTGACCGGTCGGGCGCCGTTTCCGGGCGACGATCCGTTTCGGGTCGCCAGTATCCGGACGCTCGGCGATCCGCCTGCGCCCCGCGCCCTGAACCCGGACATCTCGCGGCAGACCGAAGAGATCGTGTTGCGCGCGCTCCGACGCGATCCAGCCGAGCGCTACCCGAGCGCGGCCGCGATGCGCGCCGATCTCGACCACCTCGAGCAGGTCATCGTGACCGGCTACTGCGATCGGCTACAGCCGGTGACGCGCTGGCGGCGCTGGCGGCGCATGGCCCGCTACATTTTCGTCGTGGGCGTCCTGCCCGTCGCGACGCAGATCGCACTGTTCGTGATGCTCTGGCATCACTTCGCGCACAAGCGGTAGCGCGGCGCTCTTGCGGCGGCCGTCAGCCTCCCCGCAGTCCCGCGGCGATGGTCGGCAACACGTTCGAGATGCCTTCCACGACGAACTGAACCGCGGTGGCCGCCAGGATGAGGCCCATGACACGCTGGAGCACGTTCATGCCGGTGCGGCCGAGACGCCGCTGGACGGGCACGGCGCCGCGGAGCAGGCCGTAGGAAACGAACGCCGTCAGAATGATCGCCCCGAACACGACGATGTATTGCCAGGCTTGCTCGGCGCGCGAGACCAGGACCATGACGGTGGAGGTCGCGCCCGGTCCTGCCAGCATCGGGATGGCCAGCGGGAAGATCGAGACGTCGGGTCGGTCCAAACCCTCGGCCTCCTCCTCGGGCGATGTGCGTTGCCGCGACCGCTGGGCCCGAAGCATGTCGATGGCGAGGAGAAACAGCAGGACGCCGCCCGCAATGCGGAATGCGCCCAGCGAGATGCCGAGCACGCGGAAGATGAGCCCGCCCATCGCTCCAAACGAGGCCAGCACGATGCCCGCCGCCAGGGCGGCGCGGACCGCCGTGCGCCGCCGGTGCGCGGGCGAATCCGTTTCCGTCATTGAAAGGAAAAGCGGCACCGCGGCGGGCGCGTCGACCACCAGGAGCAGGGTCGCCACCGTCGAAAACGTGAAAGAGAGGATCCGGGCGAGCACGGCGCGATCATAATCATACGGGAGCCTCGGTGCAGGCTTCGATCGATGCACGCCGCCGACGGGGGCTTGTCTTGGGCGCGTGCGCGTCGTAGGCAGGTGTACATGGACGAAACCCGTCCCGTCGTGGTCTCGCCGCGGCACACGGTCCTCTTGGCGACCGAGCTCTACCTCCTGGTCGGCAAGCCGCCGCGGCAGGACTTCGTCGTTCGCACGCGGGCGCGCCGCGAGGCGAACGGCCTGCCCTTGATGGTCGCCGAGCTGGTCATCGCAGGTGCAGAGACGCGTCGGATCCATCCCGCGGCGGAGACGTATCCGCTTCACTTCCGCAAGACGTATTTCCCCGGCCGATTGCACGGGGATCCGCAGGTGGAGTTCGAGCACCAGCTGCTCGCCTCCCAGATTTGCAGCACGCCGCCGCCGATCGGACACGGCCCAACCGTCTTCCGGAGCTGTTTGGTTCCTGGTCAGTCCTACGCGCGCCTCACGCCGTTCGGCGGCGAGCCTCCGGAGAACAACATCGCCAAGGCGCAGAAGCTGCCTCTGGCGACGGCGGCAGGGCTGTGGCGGTTGGCCGAGGAGACGCTGGCGCAGCTGCTCCTGCTTCAAGACGCCGGCCTCGCGCACGGGGACGTCGAGCTGCACAATTGCATCGTCTGCCCGGCGCCGCTGGAGCCCATCCTGATCGATTTCGAGGCGGCGGTGCGGCGGGGGTCGATCGACGACGCCGCGTTCGACACCCGCTGCAAGCTGGATCTGGAGCCGCTGCTGCGCGAGGCGGTCTACCTGCAGTGCGCGATCGGCAGACAACCCAGCCGCCTCGGCGAGCTGTCCTGGAATCGCCTGGACGCGCTCTTTCGATCACCGGATCGGTTTCGCAGCGCGATCGAGATGCAGGCGGACGTCTGAACGGCGGGTTTCACGTTGCTGGAGCGTCGGGCCAACTGTAGGCCTCCCCATCGTCATTGTTCGTTCGGAAAAGACCACGTAACGCGCCCGAAATACCGGCGACTCGGGGTCGTCATTATCGGCGCCGCCGACCGAAAAATTCGTCGTCGGCCGCAAAAAGCATTGCCGTCTCGCTCTCCAAAAGCGCTACAACGGCTGACATCCGGGATGTCCGGCGGTTGCGAACCTGAATAGGAGAACGAAGCACCATGAGCGGAAGCAAATCACGGCGAGAAGCGGTCACGGCAGCGACAAACTACAAAGAGGTGGGCGTTCCCCTCGATTACAAGGAGAGCCCCGCGGCATCCCTGTTCGGCACGAACGTCTTCGGCCTTTCCACCATGAAAGCCACCTTGCCCAAGGAGGCCTTTCGCTCGGTCAAGCGCACGATCGAGACTGGCTCGCCGCTGGATCCCCGGGTGGCCGACGTGGTGGCTGCCGCGATGAAGGCCTGGGCCCTCGGTAAGGGCGCCACCCACTACGCGCACATATTCTATCCGCTCACCGGTCTCAGCGCCGGCAAGCAGGACAGCTTCCTGTCTCCCGACGGCGAGGGCGGCGCCATTACCGAGTTCGCGGGCAAGACGCTGGTCCAGGGCGAATCGGACGCGTCCAGTTTTCCCAACGGTGGGATTCGCGCCACCAGCGAGGCGCGCGGCTACACGGCCTGGGACGTGACCAGCCCGGCCTACCTCCTCGAGACGACCAACGGCACGACATTGTGCATCCCGACCGCGTTCGTGTCGTGGACCGGCGAGGCGCTGGACAAGAAGACACCGCTCTTGCGCTCGGGTCAGGCGCTCAACACCCATGTGACGCGCATCCTCAAGCTGTTCGGACACGAGAAGCCGGGGATGGTGGTCTCGTACGCGGGCGCCGAGCAGGAGTACTTCCTCATCGACAAGCACTTTTTCTACGCGCGGCCCGACCTCCTGAATGCCGGGCGCGCGCTCTTCGGCGCCAAGCCCCCGAAGGGGCAGGAGTTCGAAGACCACTACTTCGGCGTCATTGCCGAGCGCGTGATCGCCTTCATGATGGATAGTGATCGGGAGCTGTTCAAGCTCGGCGTGCCGGTCAAGACGCGCCACAACGAGGTCGCGCCCGGACAGTTCGAGGTCGCGCCGGTCTTCGAGAGCGCAAACATCGCGTCGGATCACCAGCAGATGGTGATGATCATGCTGAGGCGCGTGGCCGAGAAGCATGGCCTCGTTTGCCTGCTGCACGAAAAACCTTTCGCGGGCGTAAACGGCTCCGGCAAGCACGTCAACTACTCGTTCGGAAATGCCACCGAGGGCAACCTCCTCGATCCCGGCGAGACGCCCCACGAGAACGCGCAGTTCCTGGTGTTCTGCGGCGCGGTGATCCGGGCGGTGCACAAGTACGCGGGTCTCTTGCGCGCGGTCATCGCCACCGCCAGCAACGATCACCGCCTGGGCGCCAACGAGGCGCCGCCGGCCATCATCTCGATCTTCCTCGGCGAGCAGCTGGCCGACGTCTTCGAGCAGATCCGGTCGGGCGGCGCAAAATCGTCGAAGATGGGGGGCACCCTGGAGATCGGCGTAGACTCGCTGCCCAAGCTGCCGCGCGACGCGGGAGACCGAAACCGGACCAGCCCCTTCGCATTCACCGGCAATCGCTTCGAATTCCGGGCGGTGGGATCGAGCCAGTCCATCGCCGACCCGCTGGTGGCCTTGAACACCGCGATCGCGGAGTCGTGCGACTACGTCGCGACCAAGCTCGAATCGGGCCTGGCCAGCGGCAAGAAGCTAAACGCCGCGATCCAGGAGGTTCTGGCGGAGATCATCACGCAGCACGGCGCCGTCGTCTTCGACGGCAACGGATACTCGGCGGAATGGCACCTCGAAGCGGAGAAGCGGGGCCTGCCGAACTACAAGACGGCAGTCGACGCGCTGCCGGTCTTGCAGCAGAAGGACGTCCTCGCGCTGTTCGACAAGTACAAGGTGCTTTCACCGCGCGAGGTGCACAGCCGCTACGAGACCTACCTCGAGCACTACAACAAGTCGGTGAACGTCGAGGCGAACCTCACCACCAAGATCGCCAAGACCACGATCCTTCCGGCGGCGCTGCATTACCAGCGCGAGCTGGCAGAGGGCGCCACCGCGGTGAAGACAGCCGGATTCACGCCCGACACCGCCGTCCTCAAGCAGGTCACGGATCTCATCGCCAAGCTACAGGCGGGGCTCACCGGCCTCGAGGCCGCCACCCACCACCACGGGGGCGACGGCGCTCTGGCCGAAGCGAAGCACTTCTGCAGCCAGGTGTTGCCAGCGATGCTCAAGGTGCGCGAAGCGGCCGACGGACTCGAAGCGGTGGTGGACGACGATCTGTGGCCCCTGCCGACCTTCCAGGAGATCCTCTTTATCAAGTAGTCGTGATGCACGTATAGCGCCGCTGCTTGTTGAGAGCGGCGCTGCGCGTGGCGAGAGCCCCATCGCTCAGCGAAAGACGTTGGCCCAGACGTCGAGCGCGGGGTCGTAATACCAGGTGGCGACCGCCGTGCCGTTGGTGCCCACGCTGAGCGCCGGCCAGAATACGCTGTCGGTGTCGTTCGTTTCGATCAACGTGGCGGGACCCCAGGTCCCTCCCGTGAAACGCCTCGACGCCAGGTCGAAGCGGGTCCCGCTGGTGCGCTTGCGCCAGACGAGCGTCACGTTGCCGGCCGCGTCGTTGCGCACGATTGGATTGGTGACCCCCCCGAGATTGGTGTCGTCCTCGGTGGCCATGTCGTCGGTCTCCATCTCCATCGCCGCCGACCAGGTGGCGTCGGTCGGTCCCGCGCGGCTGGTATAAACCTGGAAGGTCGTCCCGACCTCGAAGGCCCAGGCGACGGTCGCGATCCCCGATTCGTCCAGGGTGACCGACGCCGGGACGGTCGTGTCGATGTTGTTTCCCGGCGCGACTTCCAGGGGGGCGCCGAACCCCGTCGTGGGGCTGTAGCGCTGCGACCACAATTGAACGGTCGCGGGGTTCGAGGCGGTGACCTCGATGTAGGTCGCGATCGCGTTGCCGGCGGTGTTGGCCCCAATGCCAATCCCGTAGGCGTCGGCTCCGTTGTAATGCTCGAATAGCGTGGCGGCTGTCCACCCCCCCGTGGTGGTGTACTGCCGTATCCAGAGGCTGATGAGGTAGTCGGTTCCGTCGTCCTGCTGCCAGCCGACGAACGCTTGGCCCGTTCCGGACATGGCGACGACGGGGTCGCGATCACTGTTGTCGTCACCCGCGAGCATGACCTGCGGCGGCGTCCAGGTACCCCCGGTGGCGGAGCGGATGCTGGCCGCGGCCTGGTTGATGCTCCCCCCCATGGAGGACTCGCTCCAAGCCACCACCGCCGCGCCGTTCGCGTTCATGGACAAGGCCGGGCCCCCGGCGTTGGTGGTGGTGATGGTAGCGACGTTCGACCAGGTCACGCCGTCGCTGGACGTGGCCGCATAGATGCCCTCGAGCGCGGAGTCGTAGGCCTGCGCCCAGACCGCCAAGTAGTTGCCGTTCTTGTCGACGGCGACGGCCGGCTCCAACGCTTGACCGCCCTGCGCCTCGAGAGGACCGGGCATTCCCCACGTGCTGTTCGTCGCATTGTACTTGCTGAACCAGATGTCGTTTCCGTGCTGGTAGACGATGACCGCGTTTCCGGCAGGATCGACGGCTACGTCGGGAAGCCTTTCGCTGATGGCGGCGTCTGCCGCCACGGCCTTGGCTCCCCGCCACGACGGCCCGGCCGCCCCGCCGGCGCCGCCGGCACCACCGGAACCGCCAGCGCCGCCGGAACCGCCCCTCCCGCCAGCGGCGGCCGCGCCGCCTGCGCCGCCGGCACCTCTGCCCCCAGCACCGCTTGCGCCGCCGCCCGCGCCGCCCGCGCCGCCAGTACCAATCGCGCCGCCCGCGCCACCTGAACCACTCGTGCCGCCGGCACCGCCCGAGCTCGTGCCGCCGGCACCGCCCGAGCTCGTGCCGCCGGCACCGCCAGGACCTGTGGCGCCACCGTTTCCACCGCCGCCGACGCCGCCGGCTCCGCCGAGCGTCGCGCAGAGCGCGGGCGGTATCCCGGAGAGGAGCGTGATCGGAACGTGGGCGGTCGCGGTGCCGGGCTGGACGGTGACCGTAACGGACCCGGGATCGGTCGGGCTGGCCGCGACGGTCGCGCCGGTGGAATCGAAACCGCAGGCGATCACGTCGAGCGATCCGGTGACCGTCTTGGGAACGAATACGCCGAGCTCCAGCGGCTGTGGCGCTGCGCTCCAGGACGCATCCGCTTCACCCACCTTGCTGCTGGCCTGCGCGACCACGACTTTGACATGGTCGATCGCCACCGCCGAAGACAGATCGACCAGCACGAGCGAGCGCCCTTTCTCGGTGCAGCCAAGCCCGAGACCGAGACCCACCAAGCCGCAGAGCGCGAGGTGCGCCGCGCTTGGTCTGCGACGCCCCAGAGACTTCGCCGTCGCCACTACTGGCATTTGACGCCCATTGGACAGGTCGCGTCCTCGGTCTTGGTGAAGACGCCGGCCGCCGCGGCTGCGCCGAGCCCGATCGCGACGGCGCCGCCCACCAGGGTCCAGAACCACCAGCGCTCGTAGACGGGCGTCTCCCCGGCCGAGGCGGGGGCCGCTGGAGCGGGCGTCACCACGACCACCTCTGGCGCGGGTTGCGACCCAGAGGCGGGGAGGGGAACGAGGGGCACGGTTGGATTGACAGGATGGTCTTTCTCGGGCGCCGCCCCTTCGCGCTGCCGTTTCAGATCCTGCATCTCCTTGATGTAGCCCTCGATCTCCTGATGCTCATCTGCGGAGATCTCCTTACCCTTGCGAAGGTAGTCGCGGAAGCTGCTGATGGCGCGATCGGGCTGGCCCAGGTTCTGGTAACAGCGGCCGATGTTGCGCAGGTAATTCGGGTGCAACGATTCGGCGTAGAGCCTGGCGAAGAGATCGAGCGCCTCTTGATAGCGCCCACCCGCGAAGTCCTCACGGGCCTTCAGCTCGCGTGGGTCGGGCGCGCCCAGCGCGCGGGTGGCGAAGATCGCGATCAGGATGCCGACAACTAAAGCGAGCCCACCTCTGGTGCGTGGAGATCTATGTTCGTTCACGGCTGCGAGAATAGCTGATTCGGGCAAACGACGGGGTTCCCCCTTGCGCCAGGTTTGCGCCGATGGGCTCGCGCTTATTTCGCGCCGATTCGCGCCAGAGCAGGTCGGGCTCGGCAACTCGTCAGCCAGCGCTCCACGTTGGGGCGCCCTTCGATGCCGACGCCGAGGGCGGTGCCGAAGATCAGCGCCCACGCGGAGGGGATGTCCGCGAGGGAGAAGTCTCCGATCAGGTGATCCCGTCCCGCGAGGCGCGTGTCGAGCGCGTCGAGCAGACGCGAGAACTGACCATAGTTGTAGTCGGCGGTGGCCTTGCTGCGGTGCTCGGGTCCGTACGACACGGGGGTGTCGAGGCCGTGATAGAGGAACTGCATCATGAAGGTGTGCAGCTCGGTGACGCCCCACACCGTCCAGCACATTGCCTCCGCGTGCAGCGGGCCCGCCTTCGGCCACAGACCGCGCTCGCGGCCGTAGCTTTCGCCCAGGTGCATGAGGATGGCCAGCGATTCGAAGTAGCGCTGGGTCCCGTCGACGAAGCCGGGGACCTTGCCGCTCGGGTTGATGGCCAGGTACTCGGGGGTTCGCAGCTCCCCCTTGGCCCGGTCGAGAGCGACGTATTGATAGGGGATAGCCAGCTCCTCGAGCGCCCAGTGGACGCGAGAGGCCGAGCTCCTCGGCAAGCCATAAAGACGGATGCTCATCGTTGTCCTCCGGAAGCTACGCTGATGATTTTCGAATCGGCTGTCAACGGCCGGCGATCGAAGGGTCGGGGCCTGCAATTCGGGAGAGGGTCGGGTTCAAAGCCCCGCGGCGCGCGTGCTAGCCTGGCGGGGCGCGTGCAACTGCCGGTCAATCCGCCCGTGTCGCCGATGCTCGCCAAGCGGGTGGCCGAGCTGCCCGCGGGCGACGAATGGCTCTTCGAGCCGAAGTGGGACGGATTTCGGGCGCTGGTGTTTCGGGACGCCGCCGAGATCCTGATCCAGAGCCGGGACAGCAAGCCGCTCAATCGGTACTTTCCCGAGCTGGTCGAGGTGCTGGCGGCGGGCTTGCCGGAACGCTGCGTGCTCGACGGCGAGATCGTCCTCGCGCGGGAATCGGCGCTGGACTTCGAGGCGCTGCAGATGCGGCTGCATCCGGCGGCCTCGCGGGTGAAGATGCTGGCGGCGGAGATCCCGGCATCGATCGTGTTCTTCGATCTGCTGTGCGAAGGGGACCGCGATCTGCGCGGCACGCCGTTCCGCGAGCGGCGCGCGCTGCTGGAGAGGCATCTCGGTGGGAGCGCGCCGCCCCTGCATCTCACGCCCGCGACCGCCGATCGCCAGATCGCCGCCGACTGGTTCCGGCGATTCGAGGGGGCCGGCCTCGACGGTGTCATGGCGAAATCGGCCGGCGGCGCCTACGAGCCCAACAAGCGGGTGATGCTGAAGGTCAAGCACGACCGCGAGTGCGACTGCGTCGTGGCCGGCTTTCGCTGGCACGCGCGCAGCGAACGCGACGCGGTGGGATCTTTGCTGCTGGGGCTCTTCGACGATGCGGGAGCGCTGCAACACGTGGGGGTCGCGGCCAGCTTCACCGCCGTCAAGCGCCGTGAGCTGGTCGAGACGCTGGCGCCCTACCGGACGGACGCGCTTGCCGGACATCCCTGGCGGGCCTGGGCGGAAGCGCAACAGGCCGAAGGCGAGCCCCGCCGCGTGCCGGGCGCGCAGAGCCGCTGGAGCCAGGGAAAGGATCTCGGGTGGGAGCCGCTGCGCCCCGAGCTGGTGGTCGAGGTCGGATACGACCACATGCAGGGATCCCGCTTCCGCCACACCGGCCAGTTTCGGCGCTGGCGTCCCGACAAGACGCCGCGCGATTGCACCTACGCGCAGCTCGAGGTGGTCGCGCCGCAGGAGCTGGCGGAGATCTTCGCGACCGGTCGCTGAATTTGCGACGCTAGCTGTCTTTGCTCTTGCGCGCTTTTGCGATCTCACGCCGCCACTCGCGCGTCGGATCGTCGTCCGGGTCGGGCGTCTCCTGCGCCGGGCGCAGGTCTTCGGGGACGTGGCGCAGGTTCACGCGGATCCGGGTCCAGGTCGACGATCGTCCCCGCATGGAATCGACGAGGATGTCGTCGACCGCGAGCTTGTCGGCGACCGCCGCGTGCCGCGCCTTCCAGCGTTCGAGGCCGGCCAGCGCCTCGGCCTTGCTGGTCGAGCTCGCGACGACGACGAGCGGCATCTTGACCCGGGGCGCGCGGGGTTTGGTCCCGGCGGCCCGCGCGCGCGAGGGCGCCACGCGCGGCGCCTCGCCAGCCGTCTTTTGGAAGTGCGGCGGCCAGGGGGCGTCGCCCAGGCCCGACGTTTCGTCGCGCGCCGCCCGCTCGAGGAGCGCGTCGAGCGATCCCGGCGCGGCGTCGATCCCGGCATGCGGATCGCCGCGGGCCGCGAAGCGGGCGGGCATCGTCGCCACCGTGAAGTCGGCCGGCTCACAGTCGGCGACCTCGCTCCAGTCGAGCGGCGCCGAGACGCGCGCGTCGGGAACGGGGCGGACCGAGTAAGCCGAACAGGTCGTCCGGTCCTTGGCGTTCTGGTTGTAGTCGAGGAACACGCCGTGGCGCTCCTCCTTCCACCACTTGGACGTCGCCAGCGTCGGCGCGCGCCGCTCGATCTCGCGCGACAGCGCGATCGCGGCGCGTCGCACCTCCGTGAAGGTCCAGCGCGGGTGGAGACGGACGTTCACGTGCATGCCGCGCGAGCCGCTGGTCTTGGGCCAGCCGGCGAGGCCGACCTCTTCGAGCAGCGCCCGGACCTCCAACGCCACCCGGCGCACGTCCGCCCAGACGACGCCGGGACCCGGATCGAGATCGACGCGCAGCTCGTCGGGGTGCTCGAGATCGGCGGCGCGCACCGGGTGTGGGTGCAGCTCGATGCAGCCGAGGTTCACGATGAAGGCCAGCCCGGCCGCGTCGTCGACCACCAGCTCCTCCGCGGTGCGGCCGGAAGGAAACGAAAGGGTGACCGTGCGCAGCCAGTCGGGGCGCTGCTCCGGCGCGCGCTTCTGATAGAAGGCCTCGCCCTCCGCGCCATTGACGAAGCGCTTGAGCACGATCGGGCGATCGCGGATGCCGGAGAGCGCGCCGTCGGCGACCGAGAGGTAGTAGCGGACAAGGTCCAGCTTCGAGAGCTTGGCCTCGCGAGAGAAGTAGGGCTTGTCGGGGTGGGTGACGCGCACCTGCCGGCCGGCGACCTGCAAGGTCTCGACTGCCTCCGGTTTCTTTGCCACGGCTCCAGGCTACAACAAGCTCGGCGATGGGCGGAGGCCGTCGCGCTTGCTTCTGCGGCGTCTCGACCTATCGTTTCGCCAGGACCAGACCAGGAGCTTCCCCATGTTCAAGAGCACCAAGACGTTCAGCAGCTTTTCCGTCGACGATCTTCCGAAGGCTCGAAGATTTTACGGCGAGACGCTGGGTCTCGAGGTCACGGAGGGGACGATGGGACAACTGGTCCTGATCCTCGCCGACGGCCACCGGGTCTTCGTGTACGGGAAGCCCAACCACCTGGCCGCCACCTTCACCATCCTCAATTTCTCGGTGCCCGATGTCGACCAGGCGGTCGACGGGCTGACGAGGCTCGGAATCCGCTTCGAGAGTTACGACTCGCCCGATCTCAAGACCGACGCCAAGGGCATCGCCCGCGGCGGCCCCGGCCGAGGACCCACCATCGCCTGGTTCAAGGACCCCGCCGGAAATTTCCTGTCCGTCGTCCAGGAGACCCCGTAGCCCGCGACGCTTCAACGCGGTAAGAGATCGCGTCGGGGGAGCGTGAGCTTCGCTCACGCGAGCCCATCGCGGGAGGTATGGAACCCTCCCAGGGTTCCATCAAAAATGAACAGTAAGGAGGACGTGCTGGAGATGCTGCGGGATCTCGCCGAGCTGACGATGCTCGACGAGGGCGATCCGCAGTCGTTCCGCGTGCGCGCCTACGAGAGCGCAGCGCAGGCCATTTCGGCGCAGGCGACGGATCTCGGCGTGCTCACGGTCAAGGAGTTGCAGCGGATCGACGGCATCGGCAAGAGCACCGCCGAGAAGATTCGCGAGCTGCTCGAGACCGGGCGCGTCGCCAAGCTGGAAGGGTTGCGGCAGAAACATCCACCCTCGGTGGTGGCACTGCTGCGGATTCAGGGGCTCGGCCCCAAGGCGCTCTCGCGGCTGCGCGTCGAGCTGGGCGTGCAGTCGATCGACGATCTTCGCGCGGTCCTGGCCGAGCACAAGCTCCGCCCGCTGCGCGGGTTCGGCCCGAAGTCCGAGGAGAAGCTGGCCCAGGCGCTGGCGCGCCACGAGGCGCAGGGCACCGTCGGGCGGACGCCGATCTCGGTGGCGCTGCCGCTGGCCGAGCGGATCGTCGCGCGTCTGCGCGAGCTGCCTGGCGTCCGGCACGCCTCGACCTGCGGCTCGCTGCGCCGTTTCTCCGAGACCATCGGCGACGTCGACATCGTGGTGGCCGCCGACGTGGCCGAGCCGGT